>JQGF01002552.1_pt1 | contig 11635 bp, 11 predicted proteins | sample 210201 | NCBI WGS metagenome assembly JQGF01 (sample SAMN02947780, study PRJNA257236) | wastewater metagenome | biome: Domestic wastewater sediments; material: Domestic wastewater soil sediments and water; isolation source: domestic wastewater sediment treated with ammonia and hydroxylamine at...
GCTGGCGGACCTGCGTCTATCGTAGAACCTGCAGTTATCAGAAATATGTCAGCCACAAAAAAACTGACACGCTGCGGGGTCGTCACACTTAACGCCCCACCAAAGCCCAGATGGCCACCCCGACCGCCACCGCCAATACAGCACATAAGGCGGTCAACAATCGGTTGGTCTGCTGCTGCGACTGACGCAGCAGCTTAAGTTCCTGGTTCAACGCCTGCCCTGTCTCTGGTCTATTCAGGCTGGAATAAACCAGACGCGGAAGCTGCGGCATGATCTGGGCCCACTGCCCGGCTTCCTGTTTCAAACGCGAGTAAAAGCCCGATGGTCCAATACGCTGGTACATCCACTTTTCCAGATAAGGTTTGGCGGTATCCCACAGATCCAGTTCCGGATCCAGGTCCCGCCCCATCCCCTCCACATTCAGGAGAGTTTTCTGCAGCAGCACCAGCTGCGGCTGAATTTCCACATTAAACCGGCGCGAGGTCTGAAATAGACGCAAGAGCACTTGCCCCAGCGAGATCTCGGACAAAGGCCGATCAAAATACGGTTCACACACCGCGCGTACCGAGCCTTCCAGCTCTTCCTCGCGGGTTTCTGGCGGCACCCAACCAGACTCAATATGCAGTTGGGCTACCCGGCGGTAGTCGCGCCGGAAAAAAGCCAGAAAATTCTGTGCCAGGTAGTTTTTGTCGAACTCGGACAAGGAGCCCACGATGCCAAAATCCAGGGCAATGTAACGGCCCAGCGTCTCAGGGGCATCCGACACATAAATATTGCCAGGGTGCATGTCAGCATGGAAAAAGCCGTCGGTAAACACCTGGGTGAAAAAAATCTCCACCCCTTTGCGGGCCAGATCTTTCAAGTCCACGTTGGCCGCACGCAAACGATCAATCTGATTGACGGGGATACCCTTCATGCGATCCATGGTGAACACGGTGGATGCGCAGTAATCCCAATGCACTTCAGGCACGATCAGCAACTGGGTGCGCTCGACATCCTTGGTGAAATTGCGGCGCAGCTGACTGCAATTGGAGGCTTCACGAATCAGGTCCAGCTCGTCGTTCAGATACTTGTCGAACTCGGCGACCACCTCACGCGGCTTCAGACGACGGGCATCCGGTCCCAGACGTTCCATGAACGCGGCCAGAACCCGCATCAGGCGCAGATCTTTGTGAATGACCTCACGCATGCCCGGACGCAGCACCTTCACAGCGACCTCGCGGCCATTGTGAAGGGTGGCAAAGTGAACCTGGGCGATCGAGGCCGAGGCGACGGGCGTGCGATCAAATTCCTGGAACAGATCGTAAGGCGAGGCACCCAACGCTTTCTGAATCGTCGCCTCCGCCACGTCGGAAGGAAAAGGCGGCACACGATCCTGAAGCATGGCCAACTGTTCGGCGATATCCATCGGAATCAGATCCCGGCGCGTAGAGAGCACCTGACCGAACTTCACAAAGATGGGGCCCAGACTTTCCAAAGCCAGGCGCAAACGCACACCGCGCGGCAGCTTGGGCTTGCGGCCCAGACGCACAACGCGCAACAGGCGGGACGCCCAGGGATGGCGGATACTGGAGAGCACCAGCTCGTCCAGACGAAAACGGAATACAACCAGCAGGATGCTCAGCAGACGGCACAAGGAGAACATATTCAGGACTCCCGCCGACGTGCATCAAGACGACTCAAGCGCTGGTCCAGCTCGTTCAGACGCTGGACCAAACTGGACGCCTGCCCGCGCATCCGATCCAGTTCGGGACGGGTGACCAGCAAGGCACTTTCCTCGGTCAGGTACTCGGTGGCATTGCCGGCCAGACGCTGCCCCAAATCCCGCAGCCCGGAAACAGCCCGTCGCGCGCCACTGAACAGACGCACCGCCATGACATCGCCCACTATCTTGGCCAGATCATGTTCCGCATCCCAGCGCAGATTGGCCGCCAGATCAGATACCAGATTAGCCAGACCGGCCTCACCTTGCACATGCATCAGTTGCGCCACCCGGCTGAAATCGCCATCCTGCAAAATTTGTGGCAGCTCCGGCAGCTTGTCCTGAGGCAGGGTCAAGGTCACATCAGGAACCACAGCGGGGTAGCCCTGCTCCAGCTTGCCCTGGGAAGTGATGGTGTAGACCAGTTGTAAACGGCCCACAATCAGCGAGACGGTTTTACCTGCATGCGCCTGCAAACGATCGCGCGCCCAGTCCTCGCGATCAAGCAAGGCATTGAGCAAACGCACGCCCACGGCGCTAGGTTCTAGGAATGAAGGGATACCAAGCATGTCCATGCAAGTCTACTGCCGGGGCGAGTAAACCAGTCCAATTAAAACAGCCAGTTTAACCCGACAGACACACGGCCGGATGCACGAGACTAAAGGAACACGGGCAGATGGGATCACAGAGAAACGAGAGCGCTCATAACAGAACAGCCGCCTGAACAAGAAGGCGGCTGTTTGTTTCGATAAAGATCAAGCGTTGGGGTCAACCGGGATCTGCTGAATGCCTGCCAGCAGCCAGCCGGCGCCGTCAGCTTTAAACAGATTCCAGACTTCCTCGAAGCGGAAGGCCTCGGCACCCGCCTCTTCACGCAACATGCCGGAGTAACGAACACTGGCCAGGTGACCATCGGCCACTTTTTCAATGCCCAGCAGCTCCGCATTGAGCAGGACCACCTCAGTCACGTTCTCACCCTGACGCTGGGCGATCTGAGGGGCAGCTTCCTTGAGCAGATCATCGGTCAAGAATGTACGCAGCTGTTCGACATCGCCCTTGTCCCACAGCTTCTGGATTTCCACAAACTGGGTCTTGGCATTGGCCAGGAACGTCGGCGTATCAAAGTCACCAGGGATAAACCAGCTCTCATCGACCGGAGGTGCGGGCACAGCGGCAGCAGCGGCCGGCTGTACAGCAGGGGCAGCGGCAGGAGCCGGTGCCGGCGCAGCCTGGGGCTGTTGCCAGGGGCTGCGAGCAGGCTCGGCATTACGCATCATGGACTGACCACCGGCTTGCTGCATGGCAGGACGAGCCGCCGAACCACGCAAACGGCGCACGATAAACAGCACAGCGAAAATAACCAGGCCAATCAGCAAGAGGCTGGACATCATTTCCAGGAACGCACCACCCAAGCCCATGCTGGAGAGCAAGGCGGCAATACCCAGGCCGGCGGCAATGCCGGCGATCGGGCCCAGGAAGCGGGACATACCCGACTTGGCAGCCGTACCCGCAGCGGCCGTACCGGCAGCAGCAGCGCCAGCAGCAGGAGCCGCCGAGCGAGTCGTGTTATTGGCCGCGGCTGGCGGCGTCGCAGCCGAGCGATTACTGGTGATATTGGAAGACTGGCGGCCAAAACTGGAGCCACCACCCATACGACGTGCTTCCGCATCGTAGGAAACGGTCAGCAAAGCGCCGGTGCTAAAAGCCAGCACAGCGGCCATGAAGTAACGAGAAAGCCGTCCAGACATAGTCACAAACTCCTGACCAGGACAAGCGCTTGACACACAGGGGGTTGAGCCCCCGGCCATACCATCCCAGTCGGTTATTCAAGAAAACTTACGATAAGCTGAACATTAACATGACACGTACACCTGCACCATGTTTTTTTTACCCTGTGTGACAGACAAAAAACAAACGGCACCCAAGGGTGCCGTGATAGAAAGACAGAATTCGCAGCGGATCAGTCCAGACGAATGCCTTCATGCAACGCAGCCACACCGGCTGTCAGATTGAAATACTGCACGCGCTCCAGCCCCACGTCCCGCATCATGTCCGCCAGCGTTTCCTGGTCAGGATGCATGCGAATGGATTCGGCCAGATAGCGATAGCTTTCCTCATCCTTGGCCACCAGCTTGCCGATACGGGGCAGCACGTTAAACGAGTACCAGTCATAAGGAGCCTGCAAAGGCTTGGCCACGCGGGAAAACTCCAGCACCAGCAACTTGCCGCCCGGACGCAGCACGCGTTTCATTTCGGCCAGCGCACGGTCTTTGTGGGTCATATTGCGCAAACCGAAGGCTACCGAGACGCGGTCAAAATAGCCGTCGGGAAAAGGCAGATGTTCAGCATCGCAAACCGCAACCGGGGTAATGATGCCCTTGTCCTGCAAACGATCACGCCCCACGCGCAGCATGGAACTGTTGATATCCGTGTGCCAGACCTCGCCATCGGCACCGGCCTGACGCGCAAAGGTCTTGGTCAGATCCCCTGTTCCCGCCGCAATATCCAGCACCTTCATTCCCGGTCGAACGGCTGCGCGTCCAATGGTGAAGGCTTTCCAGATACGGTGCAGGCCGCCCGACATCAGATCGTTCATAATGTCGTAGTTGTTAGCCACCGAATGAAAAACCTGGGCGACTTTGCCCGCTTTTTCGCTTTCGGCCACGGTTTGAAAGCCGAAGTGCGTATCGGCATTCTGGGCGGAGGGGTGAGAAGGACGCTGTTTTTCCATAATGGCATAATCGTAACGCAGATTTCCCGGTACAGAAACGAAAATCCCGCCCGCTGACAGCCACCCTTTCGCGCACATTCACAAACCTGAAACATTAACGCCATATGATGGCCGTATTACGTGCAGTCAGGAATTGAAGTGCCTCCCGTATTGCCCTTGAGCGGCCTGAGCCCTGCGGCAGGTTCCCGTGCTCAAGCCCGATACAGACAGGCCGCCGACCTGACCCCTCTTTTATTTTTTATCGGACCAGTCTGAAGCTAACAATGAGTACAAGCATATTAGTCGTGGAAGATGAGCCTGCGATCCAGGAGCTGATCTCTGTCAACCTGTCTTTTGCCGGCCATAAAGTGCTGCGCGCCTTTGATGCTGAGCAAGCCCAGATCCTCATCCGTGCCGAGCTGCCAGACTTGATCCTGGTGGACTGGATGTTGCCCGGCTCTTCGGGCATCAATCTGGCCCGCAAATTGCGTTCGGACGAACGCACGCGACACATTCCCGTCATCATGCTGACCGCCAAAGGCTCGGAGCAGGACAAGGTGGACGGCCTGGAGGCCGGTGCAGACGATTACATCACCAAGCCCTTCTCGCCCAAAGAGCTGATTGCCCGCATCAAGGCCGTGTTGCGCCGCCGCGCGCCTCAGTTGACCGACGATGTGATCTCCATTGGCAACCTGCAGTTGGACCCCAGCACACACCGCCTGTCCAGCCAAGGCATGGCCCTGACCATCGGACCGACTGAGTTTCGCCTGCTGCACTTTTTCATGACGCACACCGAGCGCGTTTTCACCCGCTCCCAGTTGCTGGATCAGGTGTGGGGCGACCATGTGTTTGTTGAGGAACGCACGGTAGACGTGCATATCCGCCGCCTGCGCAAGGCGCTCGAACCGAGCGGACACGACAAACATATTGAAACGATCCGTGGCTCAGGCTATCGTTTTGCCCTTTCCCCACTGGAAAAGGCGCCGACCGCCTGATCCCATGTTCAGCATATTTACGTCTATTGTTATCTGGGCCCTGTTGGGCAGCCTGATCGCCTGGTGGCTCGGTCCATTGATCGGTCTTGCCCTGTTTTGTGGAGGACTGCTCCTACTGCTGGTCATCAGCACCTTGCAGTTATCCCGCGTTGAACGCTGGACTCGCAACCTGAACGACCCGCCCCCTCCCGCAGTCGGCCCGTGGGATGCCATTCTGGCCCCCATTTACCGCCAGTTGCGCCGCGACCGCCAGGAAATTCAGGACCTGAATCGTTACGTAGACGGCATCATGATGGCAGCCGAGGCGCTGCCCGACGGCGCCATTACCCTGAACGGGGATATGGAACTGCAATGGTGCAACCAAACCGCCTGTGAGCACATCGGCCTGAATCTGGCCACAGACCGTCACCACAGCATCTTCAACATCCTGCGCGAGCCCGAGTTTTCCCGCTACGCCCGCCAACCCCAGTGGGATGGCCCCCTGATGCTGCATCTGAACAAAGATGGGCGGGAGCGCTCTTTGCTATTGCAATTGACGCCTTACGGTTTGGGCCAGTTCCTGATTGTGACTCGCGATGTCACCCAGGTTGAAATGCTTGAGACGACCCGCAAAGACTTTGTGGCCAATGTGTCCCATGAGCTGCGCACCCCCCTGACGGTATTGCTGGGTTTTCTGGAAACGCTGCAGGATATGCCGGCCGACAGCCTGCCTTTGGAACAGCGTCAGCGCTACGAGCAAATGATGCTGGAGCAAACGCGCCACATGCAGTCGATTGTGTCCGACCTGCTGACCTTGTCCACCCTGGAATCTTCCCCCACCGTCGAAGGTGACGTCGTACAGGTCAGCCAGTTGATTGAAAGCGCCTTGAAACAGGGCGAGGCCATTTCGGGCGGGCAGCACAGCTTTGTCACGGACATAGATCCCCGCATTGCCATTCAGGGCATGGAAACCGAGCTGAGCTCGGCCGTCTCCAATTTGATTACCAACGCGGTGCGCTATACCCCCAAGGATGGCACCATCACCGTACGCTGGTATTTGAATGACAATGGGGAAGCCTGCTACAGCGTTCAGGATACCGGTATCGGCATCGCCGCCCAGGATATTCCCCGCCTGACTGAACGTTTCTACCGTGTGGACAAGGGCCGCTCCCGTTCCACAGGCGGCACCGGGCTGGGCCTGGCGATCACCAAACACATTATCGTGCGACATAATGCCGATCTGCAGATTCAAAGCCGTCTGGGCGTAGGCAGCGTGTTTATGTTGCGTTTCCCCAAGAGCCGGGTCCGACTCCAGGACAGCTAGAACATACGGGGCCATATTGGCCCTACAATAAATGGCTCTGAAGACCACGTTGCCGGCCTTATGCCGCACAGGAGCCAAGCATGTCCCATACCAACGAGCTGCGCCCTTTCCACCTGGCTTTTCCGGTCCATGACCTGGCCGTTGCACGCCAGTTCTACGGACAGACCCTGGGCTGTCCCGAAGGCCGGTCCTCTGACCAGTGGATCGACTTCAATTTCTACGGCCACCAGATCGTGGCACACCTGGCCCCGTCGGAATGTGGCAGCAACGCCACCAGCGCGGTGGACGCTCATAATGTGCCCGTTCGACACTTTGGCGTCGTCCTGGACATGCCCACCTGGCAGGCCCTGGCAGACAAACTGGTCGCCGCCGGCACCCAGTTTGTCATCGAACCGTATATCCGCTTTAAAGGTGAACCCGGTGAACAGGCCACCATGTTCTTCATGGACCCATCGGGCAATGCCCTTGAGTTCAAAGCCTTCAACAATCTGGATTCGCTTTTCGCCAAATAAAGATGCATACCTCCTGGCAACTTAGCGAACAGGGCGACCGCTGTCTGCGCGTGCAGTTCAGCGGCGAGCTATCGTTGGACACGGGCCTGCGCTGTACCCGGGCTGCGCGTCTGCTGCGTGAGCAGGCACCGGCCTGCGTCCGTGATCTGGTCCCCAGCTTTACGGCGGTGGCCATCCACTTCTATCCCGATGGCAGCACGGACCAGCTCGCCCGTTTGCGCGACTATGTCCATCACGCACTGGTCGACCTGGATGCCGTGAGCGATCAGGTCGCCCCCGGCGCATTGGTGGATATTCCTGTTTGCTACGGCGGCCCCTTCGGCCCCGACCTGCCAATCCTTGCCGAGCAGTTGGGGCTGAGCCAGGAACACGTCATTGAGCTGCACGGCAGTCAGCCCCAACTGGTATTTATGGTGGGCTTCGCACCGGGGGCTCCCTATATGGGCATCTTGCCTGAACCGCTGAATGTACCGCGCCGTGCTACGCCGCGCACCGTGCTGCCCAAGGGCTCGGTGGCAATTGCCAACCGGCAGACCATTATTTACCCCAACGAGTCTCCCGGAGGCTGGCATTTGATCGGCCGCTCGCCGGTCAGCTTGTTCGATGCCCGGCGCTCTCCCGCGGCCTTGCTTGCCCCCGGCGACCAGGTGCGCTTTGTGCCATTGCCTCACGAACAATTTGATCTCTGGACTCCCGCATGACGGTACATATCCTCAAGCCGGGCATGCTAAGCAGCCTGCAGGACCGAGGCCGGTATGGACACCAGCATCTGGGCGTATCGCCCAGCGGCGCGATGGACGAGCGTGCTCACCGCCTGGCCCATTTGCTGGCAGGCAATACCCCCGAACAGGATCTGGCCAGTCTGGAAATGACGGTACAAGGCCCCAGCCTGCGCTTTGATGAACCCGCCTTGTTTGTCCTGACGGGCGCAGACCTGGATGCCACCCTGGATGGCCAGCCCGTCGCTGCGCTACGCCCGACGCTGGCGCGCGCCGGACAAACGCTAAGCCTGCCAGCCGCTAAACCCGGCCACGGTGCGCGTGCGTACCTGGCGGTGCATGGCGGATTTCAGGTCGAACCCATACTGGGCAGCCAAAGCACCCATATGCGTGTAGGCCTGGGTGGATTTGAAGGCCGCGCTTTGAAAAAAGGCGACCAGATTGCGCTGGCCCGGCCACTCCCCAAGGACAAAACGGTGCTCAGTCGTCTTCAAGCCGAGCTGGATGAATTGCGCATCTACCTGCCCGCCGCCCTGGCCCTGAGCCCACGGGAGCGCCTGCGCGTCATTCTGGATCAAGCGGATCTGTTTACCGACGAGTCGCTGGCCTTGTTTCAAAGCCAGCACTATCGCATCAGTCCCGCTTCAGAACGCATGGGCTACCGTCTGGAAGGTCAGCCCTTACGTCGTACGTCATCTGAAGAACTGCTGTCCGCCCCCACGTGTTTTGGCACCATTCAAGTGCCTAACGATGGACAGCCCATTGTGCTGATGGCCGACCGGCAAACTACAGGCGGCTATGCCCGCATCGCTCAAGTCGCCAGCGTAGACCTGGCCCAGATCGCCCAACGCGTACCCGGTCAGAGTCTGGGTTTCGAAGTGGTGACCGTGGAGCAGGCGCAGGCACTGGCGGCTCGTCAGGAGCAGGCCTTCACGCGCCTCAATGAAAGTCTGGAGTCGTTGCGGCAGGCCCTGAAACGCTGTCTGGCCTAGTTTCGCAAGAGGCCAACAACAAAGCCTCTGTCGCGGCTTGCTCTCCTTCGTTCTGCCCTCGGGACGCAAGACTATCCGGCAACCTGAGCCATTCTTTGCTGACGAGCCCTCGGGCAACAACATAAGGCGCCTTGCTGGATCGCGGCTCGGCCTGCCGCTCTCAAACTCAAGCACAAAAAAACACCTCACTTTATCAAGTGAGGTGTTTTTATGCGGATGCTGCTGACCGCAAGCCCTAAGGCCTTCAAGTCCTCGCCCGTGTTACAGGAACAACTTGTAAGCGGGGTTGCCGGTCTCATCCCAATACGGGTAGCCAAGATTGCCCAAAAAGGCCTTGAACTCTTTCTTGTCCGAAGCAGGAACCTGGATACCGATCAAAATACGACCGTAATCGTCACCCTGGTTACGGTAATGAAACAGACTGATATTCCAGTCCTGATTCATGCTGGAGAGAAATTTACGCAACGCGCCGGGACGCTCCGGAAACTCGAAACGCAACAAGACCTCGTCGGTCGCCTGACTGGATACACCACCCACCATATGTCGCAGATGGGTTTTAGCCAGTTCGTTGCCGGTCAGGTTCAAGGTACCAAAGCCTTTTTTTACAAATCGCTCTTCCAGCTTCTCGATTTCTGCTTCCGAAGAAATCGACATCCCCACAAAAACGTGTGCCTTTTCAGGATCGGACATGCGGTAGTTGAACTCGGTGACCGAACGGGTCCCCAAGGCGTCGCACAGGCGGCGAAAGCTGCCTTTGGCCTCGGGAATCGTCAAGGCAAACAGTGCTTCACGAGCCTGACCTACGTCGGCGCGGTCGGCAACCATGCGCATGCGGTCAAAGTTCATGTTCGCGCCCGAGGTCACCGCAATCAGGGTCTTGTTTTTAAGCTTGTGCTGGGCTGCGTAACGCTTGGCACCGGCCAAGGCCAGGGCACCGGCAGGCTCAAGCACACTGCGTGAGTCCTGAAATACATCTTTGATCGCCGCACAAATCGCGTCCGTATCCACGACGACAAAATCATCCACGTACTGACGCACCAGACGGAACGTTTCCGAACCGACCTGTTTGACCGCAGTACCATCCGAAAACAGGCCCACATCGGCCAGGTTCACGCGGCGACCCGCCTTGATGCTGCGCACCATGGCACAAGAATCTTCGGTCTGAACGCCAATGACCTTGATTTCAGGGCGCAAGGCCTTGATGTAGGTAGCAACACCAGCCGCCAGCCCACCCCCGCCAATCGCCACAAACACCGCCTCAATCGGGCCTGAATGCTGCTGCAGTATTTCCATGGCCACCGTGCCCTGCCCGGCGATCACATCGGGATCGTCGAACGGGTGTACAAAGGTCAAACCTTCGCTTTTTTGCAGCTCCAGAGCATGCTGATAGGAGTCGGAATAGCTCTCGCCCTCCAGCACCACTTCTCCACCCAGGTTGCGCACGCCATCAATCTTTACTTGCGGGGTGGTGGTGGGCATCACGATGACGGCACGGCAGCCGAGCTTGCGCGCTGCCATGGCCACCCCTTGGGCATGGTTGCCTGCCGACGCGGCCAATACGCCCCGCTTCAATTCTGCGGCCGACAAATTGGCCATCTTGTTATAGGCACCGCGCAGCTTGAAGCTAAAAACAGGCTGATAGTCTTCGCGCTTGAGCAGCACCGTGTTACTAATTCGTGCCGATACCTGAGGAGCGGGTTCAAGTGGTGTTTCGATGGCTACATCGTACACTTTCGAGGTCAGAATGCGCTTTAGGTAATCGTTCGACATGACTCAGCTTTACTTAACAACCGGTTTTGCCACCAAGGCCAGCCGCAGGCCCCTGCCTGAGACCGCTCACCGGGAAAGAAAAACAGAATACCATAGGCGCAAGCCCTCACTGGCGTCCATTATTTCCTCTCTTACCCACCCACTTTACTTATGCAAGCCTGGACTTCTGATCTCATTGCTTGGCTCTTGAACACCTTGTCTTTACCGGAAGTGGGCCTCAGTGCCATTTTCATCGTCAGTCTGGTCTCGGCGACCCTGCTTCCCCTGGGTTCCGAACCGGCTGTCTTCGCGTATATCAATCTGGCTCCCGATATGTTCTGGCCCGCGGTGCTGGTGGCAACAGTCGGCAATACGGCGGGTGGCGCCATCAGCTATGCCACGGGCCTGGCGGCCGAAAAAGCCTATGAGGCCTGGCGCGAGAAACATCCCCAAAGCACGGATGAGGACGAGACCAAGCCCAGAAACAAGGCCGCTGGCCGCTGGCATGAGCTGGGGCAGCGCTGGCTGATCCGCATGGGCCCGCCCGCCCTGCTGTTGTCCTGGCTACCCGTCGTGGGCGATCCCTTGTGCGCGGTAGCCGGCTGGCTGCGTCTGCCTTTTTGGCCCAGCGTGTTTTACATGGCGGTGGGCAAACTGGGGCGCTATATCACCATGACTGCCGGTTTGCTGTGGATTTTCCCCAAGCTGGGTTGGTAAATTGCTGCAAACTCGCCGCAAACCTCTCATTAACCCTGTTTCCCGCCGGTAGTAAGGGGGCAGCCCGGCGACGATTCGTATACACTTGTCTTTTGCCTATCTGCTCCTCGTTGAGCCGCCCTTTGACGGGCCTTGCCAATTATCGCCATGAACGCCCCCATTGCAAGCAAGCACCTGGCTGCCCAGGCACGCAACAACGACACGCCGCGCCTGCGTGAAATCCCCTACAACTACAC
>JQGF01002311.1_pt1 | contig 11632 bp, 10 predicted proteins | sample 210201 | NCBI WGS metagenome assembly JQGF01 (sample SAMN02947780, study PRJNA257236) | wastewater metagenome | biome: Domestic wastewater sediments; material: Domestic wastewater soil sediments and water; isolation source: domestic wastewater sediment treated with ammonia and hydroxylamine at...
ACTGAGCTACTCCCGCATTTTGCTGTGCAGATTGAATCTGTTTTCAGCGTTTTACTTATTAGCTGGTGCTGATTAAGTAAAGAAAGCTAGTTTAAAGTGGCTGTTTTTGTTTGTCAAGTTTTTTTGATAATTTGCACACGCTTTCATCAAAACTGCTGAACAAACTTTACTGCCTGCAAACTGCTTTTTGCTGCCAAACTGACGCTGCGTTAAGCAAGAACGTAACTTTAGTCTGCAAGACGTATCCCTGTCAAGAGATTCTGTAATTTTTTCCGGAAAATTGTCTGTCCGAGCTATGCTTATTGCTTTCTTGGATCGTGGGACTGGGTCGTGGACAGGCAGCATAATGTTGATTTGAGCGCTTTTAACACCTTGGGTCTGGATAGCTGTGCACGTGATCTGGTGGTGTACGAACAGCTTGGCCAGCTACCGGAGTTGCAGGCTGCGGTGGAGCAGGGCGAACGTGTTTTCGTCCTCGGCGGGGGCAGCAATGTCGTGCTGGCCGAGCAACTCGATGCCTTGGTGATCAAAGTGCAAAGCAAAGGAATTCGCTTGCTGGCCCAGCATGACGATGGCTTTATAGTGGAAGCGCAGGCAGGCGAATGCTGGCATGACTTTGTGCAGTACTGTTTGCAACAGGGTTGGCCCGGTTTGGAAAATCTGGCGCTGATCCCCGGCACAGTGGGCGCCGCTCCGGTTCAGAATATCGGTGCTTATGGTCTGGAGTTGGAGCAACGAGTTCACAGTGTGCTGGCCTGGAGTTTTAAAGAGGGCCGATTGCTGGAACTGTCAGCACCAGAATGTGGTTTCGCTTATAGAGACAGCCGTTTCAAACGCGATCCTGCCGGTAGTTGGTTGATTGTGGCGGTACGTTTCATGCTGCCTCGTCCCTGGATGCCCGTGCTGGAGTATCCCGACCTGAACAAACAAGCCCACCTGGCAGGTAAGCCGGACCCGGAAACGATTTTTCAGGCCGTCTGCGATATTCGTCGTCAAAAGCTGCCAGACCCCAAGGTTCTGGCTAATGCAGGTAGCTTTTTCAAGAATCCGGTGGTGCAGACCGCGCAGCGCGATGCGCTAAAACAGCAATGGCCTGAACTGGTGTCTTACGACGTGGGACAGGGGCGGTGCAAGCTGGCAGCGGGCTGGTTGATTGAGCAGTGCGGCTGGAAAGGGCAGACGGATGGCGCTGTGGGGGTGCACGACAGGCAGGCTTTGGTGCTGGTCAATCATGGTGGTGGAACCGCTGCGGATATTGGGCGGCTGGCAACAGCGATCCGAGCCTCGGTGCGGGAGCGCTTCGGCGTCGAGCTGGAGCAAGAACCCGTTGTGGTGGCTTAGGCCTGGCGGCTCTCTAGGGTTTGGCGAATCGTGGCTCGTAGCTACGTTGCGTCGGGCAAGCCCGGTCAACTCAGGGATGAGGCAGACCGATAAAGGGAAACCCCGTGTCGGCGCGTTGCACTGACACGGGGTTTTTGCTGGTGACGTTGCTGCTTGTTCAAAAGGCCTGGCAGCGCGTCCGGCTCTTGTTCGTCAGGCTGATACTTCTTCCAGAGAACGACCTTTGGTTTCCACCCCGAGGGCGACGACCACTAAGGCGGCAATCGAAAAAGAGATGGCGCCCAGCGTAAATACGCCGGTATGCCCGGTCCACGGCAAGATAATGCCAACCAGCAGAGGGCCGAGCAGGGAACCGAGGCGACCAATAGACGATGCAAACCCGGCTCCGGTACTGCGTGTCCGCGTGGGATAGAGCTCAGGTGTATAGGCATACAAGACCGACCACATGCCAAACATGAAGAACTGCATGCATAGCCCGGCACCGATCAATTGTGCGACCGGCGCCTGACTGGTGGCGACGTGCCCATAAATAAAGGCGCAGCCTGCGCTACCGAATAACATGAGTACCATGGTGGCCTTGCGCCCCCATTTTTCGAGCAACCAGGCCGAGAAAATGAAGCCCGGAATGCCTGCCAGGGAAATATAGATGGTATAGGTCACGGACTTGGTGACCGCGTATCCTGCCTGTTGCAACAGCGCACCCAGCCAGGTGGTCAAGCCGTAGTAACCGAGCAGGGAGAAAAACCACAGCATCCACAGCATCAAGGTGCGGCGTGCATATTGGCCTTGCCAGAGTTGGGCAAACAAGGCGCCGCGCTTGAGTTTTTCACAAGGGCTGGGAGGCAGGGGCAAGGGCAGTGCCTGACCACCATTGGCCTGAATGACTTTATGCTCAAAAGCGCTGGTCACCTGCTCGGCGCGTTCGTTATGTCCTGCTTCTTCCAGCCAGCGGGGTGACTCCGGTACCCAGCGGCGAATTACGAATACAAACAGGGCAGGGATGGACAAGGCAATGAAGATTCCACGCCAGCCTATATAGTCCAGGCTGAGATAGGTCAGAATCCCGGCACTGATAAAGCCCAGCGGCCAGAAACCTTCCAGAATTGCAATATAGCGACCACGGCTTTTGGCGGGCACAATTTCCGAGACCATCGCCAGGCCGATAGGGAATTCCATCCCCATGCCAAACCCGAGCAGTACCCGAAAGGCCATCAGTTGCTCGACGTTTTGGGCCAGCCCACAGGCCAGACTCCCCACTCCCCAAAAAATCATGCTCCATTGAAAGACGGGCTTGCGGCCGTACTTGTCTGCCAGCATGCCTGCAATGGCCGCACCTAAAAACATGCCTAAAAAGCTGGAGCTGGCCAGCAGACCTGCCTGCGCCGTGCTCAGTCCCATTTCTGCCTTGATGGAACCCAATACAAAAGTCATGATGCCCAGGTCCATGGAGTCAAAGAACCAGGCGGTCGCAATAATACCGAACAGCATGCGTTGATAGCGAGTCATGGGCAATCGCTCCAGACGATTGGCCACATTGGGGGATACGGCTGTCATAGGTGTCTCCTGTAGGTCCGCTCTTGTGGCGGGTTTTATGACTAGGTGACCTGTCGTCAGGCCAGGACAGGTCTTTGTTCTTTTGCTGATATATTACATGGATACTAGTGGTATCTGGCTCAGGGTTAAATACTGGTATGTACTTAGCTGGCTAATTAATTAAGGATGAAATGAGTGGCCAATGAGCCCTCAAAAGCGTGTCGGATAATGCGCTGATAGGCGCTGGTACGATCAGCCACCGGGAAGGCTTTGGCAAGACGGGTGACTTGCAGCGCATCGTGCAGCAGGCCTTCCAGTTGGTGTTCCTGCACGCCGCATTGGCGTAGATCGGTGGGGATGCCCAATTGTTCGATTAATGAACGCACATAGGCGGGCAGTGCCAGCACGGCGTCTTCTGTCGGGTCGGTTGGCATGCCCAGAAGCTGGGCGACTTCCCGCAACTCTGGGGCACGGGTCTCACGCAGTTCGTCCAGAACATAGGGCAGCAAGACGGCATTGGTGGTGCCGTGAGACTGATGCGTCAAGCCGGCCAGAGCGTAGGCGATGCCATGCACGGCATTTAAGCCCGCCGTGCCATAGGACAGGGCTGCATAGTAGCTGGCGCTGGCCATGCCGTCCCTGGCTTCGGTGTCGGTGCCGTCGCGATAGGCTCGCAGCATGTAGTGTCCGCACAGCCGTATCGCTTCGCGTGCAAACATCATCGTCAGGCCGGAGCGGCCGCTATAGCCCGGGTCAGGGCTGCCGCCGCGGTCAAACAGGCTGGCGTCTTGTGTGACAAATGATTCAATTGCATGGGTTAGGGCGTCAATACCGGCATCGGCGGTGACGCGGGGCGGGCAGCTATCGCTCAGTTCAGGGTCGATGACGGCAATAGCGGGGCGTAGGGCGTTGCCCATCACGGCGATCTTGGTGGCGTTGTCGGGATCGACCAGAATCGCCCCTGGTGTGGCTTCCGAGCCTGTGCCGGAGGTGGTGGGCAAGGCGATCAGAGGCAGGGGGCGGGTGTGGGCAGGCCAGGTACCGCTGTACGCTCGTATGGTTTGGCCAGTTGGCACGGTCAGGCACAGCGCTTTGGCCAGATCGATATTGCTGCCGCCTCCCATAGCCAATACATAGTCGATGGGCTGCTCGGCCAGATGAGCCCGCACGTGCTGCGTGGCCTGATCGCACAAAGTGGTGGAAGGATCGGGCTGGCCACCATCAAACACCACAATCTCAATGCCCTGTTCCTTACAGGCGTCAATATGGTCCTGAACCCAGCGGGTCTGGGTGGTGAAAAAACGGTCAGTAATCACTAAGCCGCGGCGCCAGCCCAAATGGGCGATCAAGGCAGGAAGCTCATGGCGGCAGCCGCGCCCCATCAAGGTACGGGGGGGCGGGCAAAAGAAAACGTGCGTGTTCATGTGGTAGTCCTTGCAGTGCAAAAAGAGTCGATCAAAGAAGCGATCCGGTCGGGATGCGAGCTTAAAAGGCTGTGGCCCGCACCAGGCAAACTGTGCAAGCTGGCTTGCGGCAGTGCCTGCGCTAACAGGCGGGCATGTTCAATGGGGCAGTCCTGGTCTTGATCGCCATGAATAATCAATGAGGGGATGGAAATGCGAGGCAACTGTGCGTACTGGTCGTGATGTCGGTTGGCCAGCCAGGTCCAGGCCACATCTTGATGGCCGGCCGCCTGGCTCAGGCCCAGGCGTTGCTCACGTTCTGCAATTTCCTGCAGCAAGGCGGGGGTGTGCTCAGACTTGAACCAGCGGGTTTGATTCAGGCTGGGGGTACCCGATATCAGCACCAGGGCCTGAGGGAGCACAGCCTGTTCTTCCAGTAGCGTCAGGCAGGTTTGCAGCACAATCGATACGCCCAGGCTCCAGCCAGCCAGAACATAGGGTGTCGTGGCCGGCAAGGCGGCAATAGGGATGCGCAGATCGTGGACAAATTGGCTCAGCTCATAATCCTGCTGGCAGGTACCGTAGTGGGCGTCCCCCCGGCCTCGTAAATCCGGAGTCTGCCAATGCGGTGAAAGTGAACTGGCCTGGACGACTGGCAGCCAGCTGCGTTGAGTGCCTTGAATGCCATGAACAGCAAGGATGGCCGGGGCAGTTGAAGGGCAGGCAATGCTCATGTGGCTTCCTGGAGTAAAGAAATACAACTAAGATATGAGATTGTTGTCTGGCTCTGCTCAGTGCGTGCACCGGGGGGGCAGCAGACCTCAGGTATCAGGTTTCAGCAGCGAACGCTGCGTTTTTAAGGCAGGGTTAGCATGGTCACAAGCAAGCGGAAGGTAGCGGGAAAGGAGCGGTCTCAGGACGAGACGCGGGAAATCAAGGCCTTGACAGAACCCAAGCCCAAGCTCACGGACATTGCTTACGAGCGCTTGGAAGAAGCCATCATTACCTTGAAGTTGCCGCCGGGCAGCATTGTGTCGGAGCTGACCTTGAGCCAGATGTTCGAGATTGGCCGCACCCCCATTCGGGAAGCCATTCAGCGCCTGGCACGTGAACACTTGATGTTGGTGTTGCCGCAACGCGGCCTGTTGATTCCCGAGCTGGATATGCCCAAGCAGTTGCGTCTGATCGAGACACGGCGGGAAATCGAACGCTTGATCTGCCGCAGTGCGGCAAAGCGGGCGACACGGGACCAACGCGAGCAGTTCAAGGGCTTGCATGACGCTTTCCTGGAAGCGGCTGCCCAGAATGATGAAGTCAGTTTCATCCGGGCAGATCGACGGTTAAATGAGCTGGAAATCGAGGCCGCACGCAACGAGTTCGCGGAAGGGGCCATGCGCCTGACTCACGGCCTTTCCCGCCGATTCTGGTTTTGCCACTATCAGCAAAACCCGGACTTGACGGAAATGGGCAGACTGCATGCCGATCTGGCCATGACTATCGCGGGCGGTGATGTGGACCAGGCCGGAAAAAGCCTGGACCGGTTGATGGATTACATTGAAGAGCTCGCTCGCACGACGCTGATCTCCAGCTTGTAAACAAGGTCGGGGTCTTAGTTAGCCAGACCGCGCTCCAGCGCGTGTGCCTCTTCCTGTTTCAGGGCGGGGCCATCGGTGGTGTCACCCGTGTCTTCAAAGCGGAAGCGGCGAATAATGGGCTTGAGCTCTTCCTTGACGTGTTTTTCGCTGTAGCCATTGAACAGGTGGCCCAGCAGACCACGGCGCAGATCGGTGGTGCCCATGGCCCAGTCGGCGATGGGGAAGGTCAGGTTCATGTTGTACTTCATCATGATGCCCTGGTTGTGATGAGCGGTATGGTGGCGGCGAATTGTGTTGATAAAGGGCATGTTGCGCACAAAGCTGTTTTCATGGACGTGACAGCAATAGTGAAAAGCCTCGTACACCAGGTATTGCGCCACCATGGTCATGAACACAAAGTAGCCCGCATTGGGGTTGATAAGGGTAGCGGCCAGCCAGCCCAGGATGCCACCCCCGATACCCAGGGTGAGCAGGACTCGCCAAGGGAAAAAGACGATCCGGAACTCCTTGCTCGAATCAATGGTTGCTTCGTTATCGGTGAAGTATTGGTGGTGCTGGCGGGTGTGACGCTCATAAATTTCCCGTAAACCAATAATGTTGATGCGCCGATGCATGACATAGCGGTGCATGGCCCATTCCACAAAATTGCCCGCCAGAAAGACGGGGATGATGATCAGCCATTCCCAGCCTACCGACTGCAACTGACTGATGCTGTAGTAAATCGCTGCCAGCCCCACGACATACGTTACGAGGACATGAACAATACCGTTATAGGCGGGGCTGATATTGGATTTGTATTCCTCGCGGAACTTGCGTTGGCGTTCGCTCATCATCTTGTCTGTCTCCTGCAGAAAAGTTTATTCTTTGAATATCCAACTGACATATTAGTGATATTTTTCTTTACGTCAAGCAGGGAAAATAGGGGGGGTGCACCAGCGCAGTGCGTTTGAAACGCGCACGCCCTTGTGGGCGCCTGCCTGGAAACGTGTTTAGGGTGGGAGAAAGAGACCGTAAGGGGGCGCAGATCAGTGAGAAAAGAAGCGTCTTTCAATACACTGTTTGCCGGGCAGACGCCGCTTGAGGGAAAAAAAAGCCGGCTCGAAAGCCGGCTTGTTATGAGCGCGTTTGCAAGTGAGGCACTTACAGGCCCAGCACGTCCTGCATGTTGTACAGACCGGTGCTTTTATCACCCAGGAAACGGGCCGCACGCAGGCTGCCATTGGCGTATCCGGCACGGCTGCTGGAGCGATGCGAGATCTCGATGCGTTCGCCTTCACCGCAAAAAAATACGGTGTGGTCGCCCACAATATCGCCACCGCGCACCACGGAAAAACCAATGCGGCCGTCCTGACGCACGCCGGTGTGGCCGTGACGGGCCCAGTCAGCTACGTCATTCAGGGATTCTCCCCAAGTCTTGGCGATGGCCTCGCCCATTGCCAGTGCGGTCCCCGAAGGGGCATCGACCTTGTTGCGGTGGTGGGCTTCAAATACCTCGGCGTCGTAGCCCTGGCGGAGCAAAGCAGCGGCCATTTCGATCAATTTCAGGGTGGCATTGACACCAACGCTCATGTTGGGCGCAAAGACAATGGCAATTTCGCGGCCAGCCGCCTGAATCTGCTGTTTCTCGGTTTCGGAAAAACCGGTGGTGCCAATGACCAGACGGGTGCCGTGTTGCAGGCAGGCGTCCAGATGGGCCAGGGTGCCTTCGGGACGGGTGAAGTCGATCAGGCAGTCGGCCTGGGCCAGAACGTTCAGGTCGTCCGTGACCATGATGCCCGTTTCTTTGCCCAGAAAAGCGCCAGCGTCCTGACCGATTGCTTGGGAGCCGCGGTGGTCCAAGGCAGCGGCCAGGGTCAGGTCGGTGCTGTTCAAGACAGCTTCAATCAGCATACGGCCCATACGGCCGTCTGCGCCAGCAATGGCAATGCGCATGAATCCTGTGTCCTTAACGTAAAGCTTAAAGCGTGGGCTGGGAGCCGCTCACGCTGGGGGTGGGGGCGGCACTATCGCTGTCTGCGGGAGGCGGCGTCTGTTTTTTGCCGGTGTCGCTGCGCTCGAAAGGCTGGCGATCCGGCTGCTCATCGCCCTGCCAGCGAACCAGCGTATCGCCTTCAAACCAGACCGTGAACTTGCGTTGTTCGCTCTTGCCATAGCCGGGCTTATTCAGGTAGGGGTAGTCCCAGCGGTCGGCGTTGAAAATGTCCTGCAAAGTGGGAGAGCCCAGCAGGTAGCGAACCTGTTCGCGCGTCATCCCGGGTTGCAGGCGCGCCACCTGCTCGGCAGTGATCCAGTTCCCCTGCTGAATGTCGGCGCGGTATGGGAAGCCCCATTTGGAAGATCCGCAAGCGCTCAGGGCGGCGGCAGCCAGACTGGCTGCGAGTATGGCGCGGATGACAGGAGTGAATGAATTGGCCTTCTTCTGCACGAAATGCCCCAGTAGGAATAAAATCGTTATCATATAAGGGTTTAGGAAAAAGCGCATGAATTGCGCATTGAACCGCCTCAAGACGAGCTGGTTTTTAACCAGGGCGGACTTGAGATCCATCCCCATCAAGATGCGATAATTTTAGCCATGAACGATCAAAATGAACTGAAGAACATGGGGCTTAAGGCGACTTTTCCGCGCCTGAAGATTCTGGATATTTTTCGCCGCTCCGATCAGGACGGACAACGACACCTGAGCGCGGAAGACGTCTACCGCCTGCTCATCGCCGAAGAAGTCGATATTGGTCTTGCCACGGTGTATCGTGTGCTTACCCAGTTCGAGCAAGCCGGCATTTTGGTGCGCAGCCAGTTTGACGGTGGCAAAGCCGTCTTTGAACTCAATGACGGCGATCATCACGATCACCTGATCTGCACCAATTGTGGTGTGGTTGAAGAGTTTACCGACAGCAATATCGAGGCTCGCCAGCACCAGGTCGCCAAGGACCACGGTTTTGTGCTGGAAAGCCATACGATGCTGTTGTATGGCATTTGCCCTAAATGTTCGGAAGCGGGCAAACAGGCCAAGCCTATCTTGCGCGGTTAATCCGTTTTGATAGTGCCCGCAGGCGTGTAATCTGATGATTGGGGGCAGGATAGCCAGGCAGGCATCCTGAAAATTCAAAGAATAATCAGATCGGGGCTGCAGGGCTGATCAGGACGGCACAAAAAAAACCACCAGTGGCTTTTGGCGCTGGTGGTTCAAATTGTCATTGAACGACAAGACGAATTCAACGCTGGCGTGCCAGCATTTCTCGTGCGTGTTCACGCGTGGTCTGGGTAATTTCCAGTCCTCCGAGCATACGGGCAATTTCATCTACCCGCTCCTGTTCAGACAAGGGGCGGATGGAGGAAAAAGTCTGGCCTTGCTCGCTTGTTTTTTCGACCTTTAAATGATGATTGCCGCAAGCAGCGACCTGGGGCAGGTGGGTCACACACAAGACCTGATGGCGTGCCCCCAGTTCTTGCAGCAATCGTCCTACCACTTCGGCCACGGCGCCGCCCACACCGGTATCTACTTCGTCAAAAATCAAGGTGGGCACACGAGCCGCCTGGCTGGCGATGACGGACAGTGCCAGGGATATCCGGGCGAGCTCACCGCCGGAGGCTACTTTGGCCAGCGGTCGAGGGGTGACCCCTTCATGGCCAGCCACCAGAAACTCCACCTGTTCAAGACCGTGAACCTGCGGGGCGCAGGCGGTCAGGGCAACCTCAAAACGGCCGCCTTGCATGGCCATGGACTGCATCGCCTGGCTGACCTGCTTGCTCAGCTGCACACTGGTTTTGCGCCGTGCCGCGCTCAGTTTTCCGCCCAGCTCCTGATAGTGCTGTTCAGCCTGCCGAGCCCTGGCTTGCAAGGCGTGCAAATCAAAAGATTGCTGTAGCTGAGCGAGCTGTTCTTGCCAGGTTTCCAGCAGACTGGGCAGGTCTTGCGGCTCGACTTTCAGTTTGCGAGCGGCACTGAAAATGGCCGATACCCGTTCCTCCGCCTGAGCCAGGCGTTCCGGGTCCAGCTCCATATCGCTTAAATAACTGTTCAAGTCTGACGCCGCCTCGGTCACGGCAATTTGCGCCGACTCCAGGGCATCGACAATGGCCTGCAGACCAGGGTCGTGGCGCAGCAGAGCGCTCATTTCATGACTGGCTTTGCCCAGCAATTGTTGTACCGAGGTCTCTTCGCCGTCCAGCGCGTTCAAGGCCAGGGCACTGCCATCAATCAGGGCTTGGGCATGGGACAGGCGAGTGTGTTCCTGCTGCAGCTGATCCCATTCCCCGGGGCGCAGATTCAGGCTGGAGAGCTCATTGATCTGCCATTCCAGGCGTTCCTGTTCGCGTTTGCCCTGTTCTGCGCTCTGGCTGGCCTGTTCGACGGCCTTGCGGGCCTGGCTCAGTTGTTGCCAGGCCTGGGCGACTTGTCGTGCCAGTGGCAAATGGCCACCCTGGCTGTCGAGCAGGTCGTACTGGCTTTGGGGATTCATCAGGCTTTGGTGCGCGTGCTGGCCATGAATATCGACCAGTAGTTCGCCCAGTTCACGCAACTGGGTCAAGGTGGCTGCGCCACCATTGATGTAACTGCGGTTGCGACCCTGCTGGTCGATCAGGCGGCGCAGTATCAGCTCATCAGAGACATCGAAGTCGCGCTCGCTTAGCCAGCCTTGAATATCGGGCGGGCAATCGAAATGCGCGCTGACCTCGGTACGGGTGCAGCCCTCGCGTATGGCTTTGGCGTCACCGCGAGCTCCCAGTACCAGTGAGAGGGCGTCAATCAGGATGGATTTGCCAGCGCCGGTCTCCCCGGAAAAAACCGTGAAGCCGGAGTCGAAATCAATCGTGGCTTGATCCACGATTACAAAGTCTCGAACGTGCAAGGTACGGAGCATAGGGGTTCAGTCGTTTTCGTCGTTAGGCAAAGGGATGTGATTCCAGCCCAGCTTCTGGCGCAAGGTGGAAAAAAAGCTGTAGCCCTTGGGGTGGATAAAGCGGCTGGTGTCCTGGGAGCGGCGCACATCAATCCGGTCTCCCTGCTGGCAGTCCGACCAGGTTTGCATATCAAAGTGCACGCTGCCGCCGGTTTCCACCCGACCCAGGGCGGTAATGGTCAAATTCAGGGTGCCGGTATCGGGCAGCACAATGGGGCGGTTCGACAGGGTTTGCGGGGCGACCGGCACCAGCAGAAAGGCTTTCAGCGACGGGTGCAGCAAGGGGCCACTGGCCGCCAGGGCATAAGCGGTTGAGCCGGTGGGGGTGGAAATGATCAGGCCGTCCGATCGCTGTCGGTACATGAAAACGCCATCCAGCTCCACACGCAGCTCGATCATGCCGCCACGTCCGGCGCGGTTGATGACCACATCGTTCAGGGCCACGCCCGAGTACAGCACTTCTCCGTCACGCACCACGCGGCCTTCCAGCATGGAGCGTTCTTCAATGTCGTACTCGCCTTTCAGAACACTGAGCAAGGCCTCGTTGGCATCATTCAAGGGAATGTCGGTAATAAAGCCCAGGCGGCCATGGTTAATGCCGATCAGGGGGACCTTGCTGTGGGCTAATTCGCGTGCAGCGCCTATCATGGTGCCATCCCCGCCCATCACGATCGCCAGATCGGCGCGCTGGCCGATCTGGGCATAATCGCCGATGGGAAATTCGGTTATACCGGCATTTTGGGCGGTTGTAGCCTCAATTAGTACTGAGCAGCCCGTGTTGACCAGGGTGTTGGCCAGCGACCGGATGGGCGCATCCAAGCCACAGTCCTGGTATCTACCAACAATGGCAACCGTTTTG
>JQGF01006587.1_pt1 | contig 11591 bp, 9 predicted proteins | sample 210201 | NCBI WGS metagenome assembly JQGF01 (sample SAMN02947780, study PRJNA257236) | wastewater metagenome | biome: Domestic wastewater sediments; material: Domestic wastewater soil sediments and water; isolation source: domestic wastewater sediment treated with ammonia and hydroxylamine at...
CACCAAGTCTTTCCAGTACGGCGAACATACCGTCGTTCTGGAAACCGGAGAAATCGCACGTCAGGCGTCAGGTGCCGTGCTGGTTTCCATCGAAGATACTGTTGTGTTGGCTACCGTGGTGGGTGCCAGCAAGGCCAAGCCAGGCCAGGATTTCTTTCCCCTGACCGTCGATTACGTCGAAAAAACCTACGCCGCCGGCAAGATTCCAGGTGGTTTCTTCAAGCGCGAAGGCAAACAGTCCGAGCGCGAGATCCTGATCTGCCGCCTGATCGACCGTCCTTTGCGCCCGCTGTTCCCCGAAGGCTTCTACAACGAAGTCCAGGTGATCATCCACACGATTTCGGTTAACCCCGAGATCGATCCCGACATTGCCGCCATGCTGGGCGCTTCGGCTGCCTTGGCTATTTCGGGCATTCCGTTCAACGGTCCAGTGGGCGCTGCCCGCGTGGGTTACGTGGATGGCCAGTACGTCCTGAATCCTTCGGCCACTCAATTGCAGTCGTCTGACTTGGACCTGGTTGTGGCCGGTACCGAAGAGGCCGTGCTGATGGTGGAGTCTGAAGCCAAGCAACTGCCCGAAGATGTGATGTTGGGCGGCGTGGTCTATGCCCACGAACAGATGCAGGCCGCTATCAATGCCATCCACGAGTTGGTCGAAGAAGCGGGCAAGCCCGAGTGGGATTGGCAGCCGGCCCCGGTCAATGAAGCCCTACAGACCGCCGTTGCCGCCGCTGCCCAGGAAGGCTTGAGCCAGGCCTACCAGATCCGCGAAAAGCAGGCCCGTACCGAGCAGGTTCGTGCTGTTTACGCCAACGTCAAAGAAGCGCTGGCAGCGCATGCCGAGGCCAAGGGCGAAGCCGCGCCAGATTCCGTGGCGGTTGAAAATATGCTGTTCGATCTGGAAAGCAGCATTGTGCGCAACCGTATTCTCAGCGGCGAGCCTCGTATCGATGGCCGCGACACCCGCACTGTGCGCCCCATCAGCATCCGCCTGGGCGTTCTGCCCCGTGCTCACGGCAGTGCCTTGTTCACGCGCGGCGAAACCCAGGCTTTGGTCGTGACCACCTTGGGTACCAAGCAGGACGAGCAGATCATTGACTCCATCATGGGTGATTACCGCGATCGGTTCATGCTGCACTACAACATGCCTCCCTTTGCCACCGGCGAAGCAGGCCGTTTCGGTGCGCCTAAGCGCCGCGAAATCGGTCATGGTCGTCTGGCCAAGCGTGCGTTGACCCCGCTGTTGCCTGTGTCCGAGGATTTCCAGTACACCATCCGCATCGTGTCCGAGATCACCGAATCCAATGGTTCTTCTTCCATGGCATCGGTGTGTGGCGGTTCGCTGTCCATGATGGACGCTGGCGTGCCAGTGCAAGATCACGTGGCCGGCGTGGCCATGGGCCTGATCAAGGAAGGCGGCAAGTTCGCTGTGCTGACCGATATCCTGGGCGACGAAGATCACCTGGGCGATATGGACTTCAAGGTGGCCGGCACTGAAAAAGGCATTACCGCCTTGCAGATGGACATCAAGATTCAGGGCATTACCAAGGAAATCATGCAGGTGGCTCTGGCCCAGGCGCACGAAGGCCGCATGCACATCCTGTCCAAGATGAAGGAAGCCATCGACGGTTCCCGTACCGAAATGTCCGAATTTGCTCCTCGCATGTTGACCGTCAAAATCAATCCCGAGAAGATCCGTGACGTGATCGGCAAGGGCGGTGCTACGATTCGTGCGCTGACCGAAGAAACCGGCACGCAGATCGATATCTCCGACGACGGCACCATCACTATCGCCAGTGCCGATCTGGACAAGGCCCGTGAAGCCGAGCGCCGCATCAAAGAGCTGACCGCCGAGGTCGAAGTGGGTCAGGAATACGAAGGTCCTGTGATGCGCCTGCTGGATTTCGGAGCTATCGTTCAGGTTCTGCCTGGTCGTGACGGCTTGCTGCACATCTCCGAGATCGCCAACTACCGTATCGCCAATATCAACGATGTGTTGAAGGTGGGTCAGGTCGTTAAGGTCAAGGTTATCGAAGCCGACGAGAAAGGCCGTCTGCGCCTGTCCATCAAGGCTATCGGTGGTATCGAGGCCCAGGGCGGCCCTGCTGCCCCTGCCGCTTCCTGATCGCTCCGGCGGTCTGCTTAAAGGAAAACCCGCCTTTTGGCGGGTTTTTTGTGCGCCCATGTGCTCTGCGCAGCATACCAAAAAGCCCGCTAAAAAGCGGGCTTCTATATATATTAGTGCAACACCTTCTGGTGTTTGAGATGCTATCGATCGGGCCGGGACAATGTCCGTTCCCGCTTATGAAGGAGAGCCGCTTGGGTCTCGATGACGTAGCGGATTTGTAGGCCGCCTACGGTAATGGTGCATCCAGCCGGAATCGAACCGGCACGATCAAGGATCGAGGGATTTTAAGTCCCTTGCGTCTACCAATTCCGCCATGGATGCAGCGGGTGTGGCGGAAGCGGTGAGATTCGAACTCACGGATGGGTTACCCCATCGCCGGTTTTCAAGACCGGTCCATTCAACCGCTCTGGCACGCTTCCTGTGTTGCGTCTACTGGGACGCAGCTCCTCTGGTCGCAAGGACCAGGATAGCCGTAAAGTGTAACGTAAAAGTGTGGTGGCGTCATCGGATTATTGCCCTTCGATTGGCGATTGCGCTCTGTAGGCAAGATGCTCGTGTGGTAGATTGCGAAAGTCGAGTTTGAATTGGCCTTGTTGTCTGGCAGGATGCGCTGCCGTGGCGGCAGGGCGCAGATAGGGAGCAAGCATGCGCGCCGTAGAGATTTCTGAATTTGGTGGCCCTGAGGTGTTGCGGGTGGTGGATCGTCCTATTCCGCAGGCTGGGCCAGGGGAAGTGTTGGTTAAAGTCTTGGCGGCAGGGGTGAACAGGCCTGATGTCTTGCAGCGTGCCGGGGTCTATCCGCCGCCGGCGGGGGCTTCCGATCTGCCGGGTTTGGAGTTGGCCGGGGAGATCGTGTCTGGTGATGTGCAAGGCAGTGCGTTCAAGATCGGTGATTTGGTCTGCGCGCTGGTGACGGGCGGGGGATATGCTGAGTATTGCGTCGTTCCGGTGCAGCAGTGTCTGCCCATTCCAAGCGGTTTCAGTCTTATCGAAGCGGCCGGTTTGCCCGAAACCTTTTTTACGGTTTGGAGCAATGTGTTCGATCGCGGGGAGCTGGCGCAGGGTGAAACCTTGCTGGTGCATGGTGGAGCCAGCGGCATAGGCACCAGTGCGATTCAGCTTGCGGTGGCGATGGGAAATACGGTGTATGCGACGGCTGGCAGCGATGACCGGGTTCAGGCCATCAATCGATTGGGCGGCATAGGCATCAACTATAAGACCCAGGTCTACGAGGACGTCATCAAGGCTAAGACAGGCGGGCGCGGTGTGGATGTCATTTTGGATATGGTGGCCGGCGACTATATCAACCGTGACCTCGCTTGCTTGGCCGACGATGGCCGCATTGTCATTATTGCTTTGTTGGGCGGTGCCAAAGCCACCATTAATTGCGGTGAAATTTTGCGTCGTCGCTTAACGATCACTGGTTCCACATTACGGCCGCGTCCGGTGGCTTTCAAGGCGGCATTGGCGCGGGCCTTGCGCGAACAGGTGTGGCCTTTGCTGGAGGCCGGCAAGATTCGGCCGCTTATCCATGCTACGTTTCCGCTGGAGCAGGCGGACCGTGCTCATGCCATGATGGAAGCGGGCGAACAGGTGGGCAAAATCATTCTGCTTCCTTGATCGATGCAAGAGGGGGGGGTTCCCGTTGGTTTTTCCACGCTTGGATACGCCAATATCAAGCGGAATTATTAAGCACGCGCTACAATATTAGGTTAGCTGCGTGCGCGTGATGCGACGCTGGTGCAATTACTGACAGACATCAAGGGAGCAATGGGCGTACATTCTTTGCGAAAGCGTATGGTCGCGGGCAATTGGAAAATGAACGGTTCGCTGCAGAGCAATCGTCAGTTGCTGGATGCCGTGCTCCCCCAAACGCAGCTCTTGTCGGAATGCGATGTGCTTTTGTGCGCGCCGTTTGTTTATCTGCCCCAATTGCAGCAGGCTATGGAAGGTACAGGTTTTGCGCTCGGGGCGCAGGATGTCAGTGTGCATGCCAAGGGGGCTTACACCGGCGAAGTTTCTGGTGCTATGTTGGCTGACGTGGGCTGCCGTTGGGTCATCGTCGGTCACTCGGAGCGCCGGCAGTACCATCAGGAAAGCAGCGCGCAGGTCGCGGCCAAAGTATTGGCGGCCCTGGATGCGGGCCTGACGCCTATTGTGTGCGTGGGCGAACAATTGGCGGATCGCCAGGCAGGGCAGGCTGTCTGCGTGGTGCACGATCAGTTGGACCCGATCAAGGCTTTGGGTGCGCAGATTGTTGAGCGGGTGGTATTGGCGTACGAGCCGGTTTGGGCCATAGGCACGGGGCTGACCGCCACTCCGCAACAGGCTCAGGATATGCATGCGCAGATCCGTGCCTTCATGGGTTCGGATGTTGTGCGTATTTTGTATGGTGGTAGCGTCAAGGCGGATAATGCCGCCGAGCTGTTTGCCATGCCGGATATTGATGGTGCCCTGGTGGGTGGTGCATCTTTGGATGCGCAGGAATTCTTACGTATAGTGGCCGCTTGAGGCCTCGGAGTCTTTGAATGCAACATTGGATGTCTTCCGTTCTGATGGCCGTGCAGGTCATTTCTTCGCTGCTGATTATTGGTCTTGTACTGCTGCAGCAAGGTAAAGGCGCAGATATGGGGTCCGCATTTGGTGGTGGTTCGGCCGGCAGCGTATTCGGTGCTGCAGGTGCGGCTAACTTCCTCTCGCGCATGACCAAGTGGGCCGCGATCGTGTTTTTTGTGTCTACCGGTGGTCTGGCCTGGATGGCGCATCAGCCGGCCAAGCAAGTTGAGTCGGGTGTCATGCAAGGCTACGAGTCTGCCGTTCCTGGTGCGGTGCCATCCGGTGCCGCGGCCGTGCCCGCGCCCGTGCCTGGCGCTGTGCCTGCGGCACCGGTTGCGGCTCCTTCCGCCGCGGTACCGGAAAGTGTTCCTGCGGCTGTGCCGGCAGCTCCGGCTGCGCAGAGCGATGCCGCCTCTGGTGCTCCTGCTGCTAAGCCTTGATCGCTTCGCTTCATATAGAAGTAAGCCCGCTGAAAAGCGGGCTTTTTTTATGCCTGGTGTCGCGGCAGGCATACGAAATCAGCGTTTCGGGGTAAAAACACAAAGGCAAGGCTGACAGCTAATTCTTTATCGTGCTAATATCGCTGTCTTAGTTTGAAGCCGACGTGGTGGAATTGGTAGACACGCTATCTTGAGGGGGTAGTGGCGAAAGCTGTACGAGTTCGAGTCTCGTCGTCGGCACCAAAAACAAGCAGGTCATTTTTTGGCCAATCAATAAAACCTGACCAGCATGTGGTTGGGTTTTTTTTTGCCTGCCGTTTTTTAATGTATCGGGGCAGGGGCAAAAAATAAAAAAGAGGCTGGTGAAAGGCTTGAGAGGCAGACTTAAAGCAGGTTCTTAGCTTGCGGCGTCGTGATAAGTTTGCTGATGATTTGGAAGCGCGGCGTAGGACGGGGTAAACCCTGCTTCGCGGCTTTCTGGGGTGCCGGTTTGTTGTGTATAGCCAACAGGGTGCGCACAAAGCTTCACGTTTCTGAATGGTTTCGTAGTCAAGCGTCGGGAATTTTGATGCAATAGCGTTAACTTCCCATCGCGGAGTTAGAAAGAGCAGCAGCACTGTTGTAGTTGGGCTGCTCTGATTTACTCAAATCTACGGAGATTTCTTACATGAAAAAGACTCTGCTCGCTGCTGCTCTGATGGCCGGCTTCGCTGGCGTCGCACACGCAGAAACGTCTGTTACCCTGTACGGTATTCTGGATGGTGGTATTGGTTACCAAAAGTTCAAGGGCGTTAACTCCTACGGTGCTAACCGTGATGGTCTGGAGTCCACCAGCCAGAAGAAAACCGGCCTGATCAACGGCATCCAGTCCGGCAACCGTTGGGGCCTGAAGGGTTCCGAAGATCTGGGTGACGGCCTGCGCGCTGTGTTCCAACTGGAAAGCGGCTTCAACCTGGGTACCGGTAAGTCCGGTCAGGGTGAGCGTCTGTTCGGTCGTCAGGCCACTCTGGGTCTGGCTGGCGACAGCTGGGGTCAACTGGACTTCGGTCGTCAAACCAACATCGCTTCCAAGTACTTGCCTGGCGTAGCCGATCCTTTCGGCGGTGGTTTCGACCAAGCTAACATCGGCGCGGCCTTCACTTCGGCCAACACCGTTCGTTACGACAACATGGTCATGTACCAGACCCCCAACTTCTCGGGCTTCCAGTTCGGCGTTGGTTATTCCTTCAACACCAACGGCGATCAACAGTACAAGATCACCAACAGCCAGAACCGTGAAGACGGTCTGGAGCGCAACCAGCGCGGTATCACTACCGGTCTGCGTTACGCTAACGGCCCCATCGGTGTTGCTCTGACGTACGATCAGTACAAGACCCGTGAAAACCGTGCCGCTGTTGGCGCTCCTGTTACCGGCGGCGACACTGTCAAAGCCTGGAACCTGGGCGGTAGCTACGACTTCGAAGTGGTCAAGGCTCACCTGGCTTTCGGTCAGACCCGTGACGGCCTGTTCGCTGTGCAAGAATTCAGCGGCGTTGGTCTGGACACCGGTGGCAGCTTGAAAGGCCTGAAGGTTAACTCCTACCTGGTCGGTCTGTCCGCTCCTGTTGGCGCTGGCAACCTGATGGCTTCCTGGACCATGGCTGATCCACGTTCGGCTCCAGACGGCATGGACAACGCTGCTTTCGAACTGAAGAAGCAGCACGTGTACAGCCTGGGTTACACCCACCCACTGAGCAAGCGCACCAACGTGTACGCTATCGGCTCCTACGCCAAGAACGTGCACTTCCTGCCTGACGGCAAGTCCACTCTGCTGGGCGTTGGTCTGCGTCACCAGTTCTAATTGTGTCGCGTAGCTTGTCTACGCGCTCAATGGCAGGCCTTCGGGCCTGTGGAACTGCAAAGCAGTCAAGCTTGTAAAAAAAGCCACCCTTATGGGTGGCTTTTTTGTATCCGTATCGGGCAGTTTTGGGTACTGTCGCGCCTGTTGAATGTTCTTTGAGTGCTTGGGCTTTGTTGTCTTTGAGTGTTCCTTGGGTGTTCTGTTTTTTGTTTCTTGTGTGGTGGGGGTATTGGTTTGATTTGTTACAAATTGAGGGCTGCTTAGGGGCTTGAGAGTGTGTGTGCCTGGCTGACTGGACGCTGACGAAAGGCGGCGTGACTGTGTTTTTTGGAGCGGATAGCAACCTTGATTAATGAATATAATCAATAAAAAACAGGGCTTTCCTATATTTAGGCGGCTATTTTGCGGCTCATCCGCAACATCACCCTCAAGATGTAATGGTTTGGGGTTATCCCTCAAAACTCTGCTCTCAAAATGCTACAATCCAAGAGTTTATTTACTGCGATTGGATGCTTTGCATGAACCTGCAAGAGTACTTTCCCGTTTTGCTGTTTATCATCGTCGCCACTGGCATAGGTCTGGCTTTGCTGACCGCAGGCCGGCTGTTGGGCCCGAATCGCCCCGATCCCGAAAAGCTCTCGCCGTACGAGTGCGGTTTCGAGGCTTTTGGCGACTCTCGCATGAAGGTGGATATCCGTTACTACCTGATTGCGATCCTGTTCATCATGTTCGACCTGGAAATCGCTTTCCTGTTTCCCTGGGCCATGGCCAATGGCACAGTAGGCATGGTGGGTTTCTGGACTGTCATGGCCTTTTTGGGCGTGCTGACGGTCGGTTTTATCTACGAATGGAAAAAAGGCGCGCTGGACTGGGAATAATCCCCCAGGCTTAGGTCCGCGCAGCGGGTCTTGGCGTCTCTTGCTGGTATCAAGGCGCACCGGGATGCGCCTTTGCGACGGCAAGTTTGGTCAGCAATTGGATCGGCGCGGCGTACCCGGGTCGAATCCGGCAAAAGGCAACTACTATGGCTATCGACGGCATTCTTAAAGAAGGTTTTGTGACGACCAGCGCAGACAAGTTTCTGAACTGGGCAAAGACAGGGTCTATGTGGCCCATGACATTCGGCCTGGCCTGTTGTGCGGTGGAGATGATGCACGCAGGCGCGGCGCGTTACGACCTGGACCAGTTCGGCATTATTTTCCGACCCAGTCCCCGTCAGTCCGATCTGATGATCGTGGCCGGCACCTTGTGCAACAAAATGGCACCCGCCTTGCGTAAGGTGTACGACCAGATGGCCGAGCCGCGCTGGGTGGTGTCCATGGGGTCCTGTGCGAACGGTGGCGGCTATTACCACTACTCCTATTCCGTCGTGCGCGGCTGCGATCGCATCGTGCCGGTCGACGTCTATGTTCCGGGCTGTCCGCCCACGGCCGAGGCTCTGGTCTATGGCCTGCTGCAAATGCAGAACAAGATCCGCCTGACCAACACCATTGCGCGTTGAACGGCTAGAACAGGTTAAGAATGACTATGACACGGCTAGAAACACTGAAGACCAATCTGCTCGCCGTCCTGAGCGAACAGGCCGCGCTGACCGAGGCGTTGGGCGAATTGACCCTGGAAGTGCCGGCGGAGGCCTGGGTGGATACCTGCACGCTGCTGCGCGATCACGCAGATTTGCGTTTTGAAACCTGTATCGACTTGTGCGGCATCGATTATTCGGCCTGGAAAGCGCCGACTCACCAACCTGTGGCGGGACAGTTCCCCCATCGTTTTGCCGTGGTGCTGCACCTGACCTCGCTGACCCATAACTGGCGCCTGCGCGTGCGCTGCTTTGTGCCCAACGACGATTTTCCGGCCATACCGACCTTGTTCGAGGTCTGGCCATCGGTCAACTGGTTCGAGCGCGAGGCGTTCGACCTGTATGGGATCATCTTCGAGAATCACCCCGACCTGCGTCGTATCCTGACCGACTACGGCTTCATCGGCCATCCTTTCCGCAAAGACTTCCCGATCTCCGGCTATGTCGAAATGCGCTACGACACCGAGCAAAAGCGTGTCATTTATCAGCCCGTCACTATCGAGCCGCGTGAAATCACACCGCGCGTGGTGCGCGAGGACGACTACGGAGTAGGGCGTTAATCATCATGGCAGAAATTCAAAACTACACCCTGAACTTTGGCCCTCAGCACCCGGCCGCGCACGGCGTGTTGCGACTGGTTCTGGAGCTGGACGGCGAAGTCATCCAGCGTGCCGACCCGCACATTGGCCTGTTGCACCGCGCTACGGAAAAACTGGCCGAGCATCGCACTTATTTGCAGGCCTTGCCCTATATGGACCGTCTGGATTACGTGTCCATGATGGTGAACGAGCACGCCTACTGTATGGCCATCGAAAAGATGGTGGGCGTGCAGGTGCCGCTGCGCGCCCAGTACATCCGCGTGATGTTCGACGAGATCACCCGCATCCTCAATCACCTGATGTCAGTGGGTTCGCATGCCCTGGACGTGGGCGCTATGGCGGTGTTTTTGTATGCGTTCCGCGAACGTGAAGACCTGATGGACTGCTACGAGGCTGTTTCGGGTGCGCGTCTGCATGCGGCCTATTACCGGCCTGGCGGCGTGTATCGCGATCTGCCCGACACCATGTCCTTGTACAAGGGCAACAAGTACCGCTCCGAAAAAGAGCTGAAGTCCATGAACGAAGCCCGGTCGGGTTCTTTGCTGGATTTCATCGAGGACTTCACCAACCGCTTTCCGGCTTGTGTGGACGAATACGAAACCTTGCTGACCGATAACCGGATCTGGAAGCAACGTCTGGTGGGCGTGGGTGTCGTGGACCCAGAGCGTGCCAAGGCATTGGGCTTTACTGGCCCCATGCTGCGCGGTTCCGGAGTGGAATGGGATCTGCGCCGGGTGCAGCCTTACGAAGTCTATGACCGTATGGATTTCGATATCCCCGTTGGCCGTAACGGCGACTCCTACGATCGTTATCTGGTGCGTATCGCCGAAATGCGCGAAAGCAATCGCATCATTCGCCAGTGTGTGCAGTGGTTGCGCAATAACCCCGGTCCTGTCATTACCGACAACCATAAGGTCGCCCCGCCATCGCGCGAACGCATGAAAACCGGCATGGAAGACCTGATCCACCACTTCAAGCTGTTCTCCGAAGGCATGCACGTGCCGACCAGCGAAGCCTATGTGGGCGTGGAGCATCCTAAGGGCGAGTTCGGTATTTACCTGGTGTCCGACGGCGGCAATAAACCATACCGGCTCAAGATCCGCGCTCCTGGCTTTGTTCACTTGCAGGCTCTGGACGAAATGAGCCGCGGTCACATGATCGCCGACGCCGTCACCATCATCGGGACGCAGGATATTGTGTTTGGCGAGATCGACCGCTAGGTCGCGCCTGGAAAAACGGAACCGAATTATGTTGCTTTCCGAAAAAGCCTACCAACAGATAGATCGGGAACTGAGCAAGTTTCCAGCCGACCAGCGCCGTTCCGCCATCATGGCATCTCTGGCCATTGCCCAGCAGGAGCAGGGCTGGGTTTCGCCCGAGATCATCGCCGATGTGGCGGCCTATATCGGCGTGGAAGCCATTGCGGTGCAGGAGGTTGCTACCTTCTACAATATGTTCCACACCAAACCTGTGGGCCGCGTGACCATCTCGGTCTGCACCAACTTGCCCTGTGCGCTGCGCGATGGCGTCAAGGCAGGCGAATACCTTAAAGAAAAACTGGGCATCGATTACGGCGAGACCACCGCGGATGGCCAGTTCTCCCTAATCATGGGGGAATGCATGGGTTCGTGCGGCGATTCGCCCGTCATGCTGCTGAATAATCAGCATATGTGCGTGCGCATGGAAGCCGAACGCATCGACGCCATGCTCGAAGAATTGAAGAAACACGGAGAGTCGGCATGAGTGCACCGGACATTCTGCGCAAGCTCGCCCAGGGGCTGGAGCCCAATCCCGGGGCCGACCTGTCGCGCAGCATGATTTTTCATGATCGCCATATTGAGCCCCAGATTCTGGCAGGCCTGAATGGTGACAATTGGGGTCTGGAAGACTACGTCAAGCGCGGCGGTTACGAAGCATTGCGCAAGGTCTTGACCAGCGGCATGAAGCCCGAGGATGTCATTGCCGAAGTCAAGACCTCGGCCTTGCGTGGCCGTGGCGGCGCGGGCTTTCCCACCGGCCTGAAGTGGAGCTTCATGCCGCGCGCCATCCCTGGCCAGAAGTACCTGGTCTGCAATTCGGACGAAGGCGAGCCAGGCACGTTCAAAGATCGCGATATTCTGCGCTTCAATCCGCACATCGTCATCGAAGGCATGGCGATTGCCGCCTATGCCATGGGCATCAGCGTGGGATACAACTATATCCACGGCGAAGTCTTTGAAATCTATCAACGCTTCGAAGAAGCGCTGGAGCAGGCCCGTGCCGCCGGATTCCTGGGTGACAACATCCTGGGATCAGGCTTTAACTTCCAGTTGCATGCCTTTCATGGCTATGGTGCTTACATCTGCGGCGAAGAAACCGCGCTGCTCGAGTCGCTGGAAGGCAAAAAAGGCCAGCCGCGCTTCAAGCCACCGTTTCCTGCCAGCTTTGGTCTGTACGGCAAGCCGACCAC
>JQGF01004881.1_pt1 | contig 11588 bp, 8 predicted proteins | sample 210201 | NCBI WGS metagenome assembly JQGF01 (sample SAMN02947780, study PRJNA257236) | wastewater metagenome | biome: Domestic wastewater sediments; material: Domestic wastewater soil sediments and water; isolation source: domestic wastewater sediment treated with ammonia and hydroxylamine at...
CTACTGGAACAGCCTGTCCCCCAACGGCGGCGGCGCTCCAAGCGGCAAGTTGGCTGACGCCATCAACGCCAAGTGGGGCAGCTTCGATGCGTTTAAAGAAGCATTCACCAAGTCGGCCGTGGGCAACTTCGGTTCGGGCTGGACTTGGCTGGTCAAAAAGACCGACGGCTCCCTGGATATCGTCAACACCAGCAATGCCGGTACCACGCTGACCTCCGACGACGTGGCCCTGCTGACCTGTGACGTCTGGGAACACGCTTACTACATCGACTACCGCAATGCCCGTCCCAAGTACCTGGAGCAATTCTGGAACCTGGTGAACTGGGATTTCGCTGCACAAAACCTGGGTTAAGTTTCCGGGTTGCTCTGCCGCGTCACACGGCGCAGCAGGTGCCATTAAACCGCCGGCCGCTTGCGTGTCCGGCGGTTTTTTTGTTTCTTGGCCAATGGATTTGCCGTCGGACAGAAGAAGTTCGAACGGCTCCGTGCGCTTCTGTGTTGGAACACTTTCATGAAACATCAGGGCAAGGTGCTCAAGCGACCCAGTCGGGTGATTCCGCGTGTTCCGTTTACCCTTAAAATAGACCATTGTGTGGACAGCCCTGTTGTGCCGGCTACAGCGGGCGCGCAGGCGGACTATCATCACTTGATTAAGCATTGACCCTTGTTGTCATTGGCTTGCAAGCGATTTTGTTTATTTTATCGGGATGAGTTTCATGAGTCAGGATGCCTTTATCTGCGACGCTATTCGTACACCTTTCGGACGTTATGGCGGTGCTTTGGCTGCCGTCAGGGCGGATGATCTGGGTGCGGTGCCCATGCATGCGCTGATGCAGCGCAACCCGCAGGTGGACTGGGCTCGTCTGGATGACGTCATTTATGGCTGCGCCAATCAGGCCGGCGAAGACAACCGTAACGTGGCGCGCATGTCGGCATTGCTGGCCGGTTTGCCCATCGAAGTGCCGGGCGTAACATTGAACCGCCTGTGCGGTTCGGGCCTGGATGCGATCGGTTCGGCGGCGCGTGCGATCCGTTCGGGCGATGCCGCTTTTATATTGGCGGGCGGGGTCGAGAGCATGAGCCGTGCGCCTTTCGTCATGGGCAAGGCCGAGAGCGCTTTTACACGCAATGCGGCCATTTACGACACCACCATCGGCTGGCGTTTCATCAATAAACGCATGAAGGAACAGTACGGCGTCGATTCCATGCCTGAAACCGCCGAGAACGTCGCCCAGCAGTTCCAGGTGTCGCGCGAGGATCAGGACTTGTTCGCGCTGACCAGCCAGACACGCGCGGCCGCCGCCCAGCAGGCCGGGTATCTGGCCCAGGAAATTACGCCAGTGCTGATTCCGCAGCGCAAGGGTGATCCTCTGGTGGTGGATACGGACGAACATCCACGCCAGACCACTTTGGAGACACTGACCCGCTTAAAGCCTGTTGTGCGGGCCGACGGCACGGTGACAGCGGGCAATGCCTCGGGCGTAAACGACGGCGCGTGCGCGCTGCTGGTGGCCAGCGAGTCCATGGCCCGGGATCAGGGCCTGACCCCGCGTGCCCGCGTCGTGGCGATGGCCTTTGCCGGCGTGGAGCCGCGCATCATGGGCATAGGCCCGGCACCCGCCAGCCAGAAAGTGCTGGCCCTGGCCGGCCTGACGCTGGATCAGATGGATGTGATCGAATTGAACGAAGCTTTTGCAGCCCAAGGCTTGGCCGTCACGCGCCTGCTGGGCTTGGCGGACAACGATCCTCGCGTCAACCCTAATGGCGGGGCGATTGCCTTGGGGCATCCGCTGGGCGCCAGCGGCGCGCGTCTGGCGATGGCAGCCATCAACCAGTTGCACCGCACTGGCGGACGCTACGCCTTGTGTACCATGTGCATCGGCGTGGGCCAGGGCGTTGCGGTGATTTTCGAGCGCGTCTGATCTAACGCGGTGCTTTAGGCAGGCCGGTGATGCGTTCGCCGGCCTGTTTTTTTGCCTTGGCGAACCAGCCTTGCTCCATTTCCAGCGCATAGCGAACCGGGCGAACCGGGCAGTGCGATTGCAAATCAAACGGTTGCATGGCCTCGATATTAGCGATGACGCCATCCTGGTCGATGAAGGCGATGTCCAGAGGCAGGGGGGTGTTCTTCATCCAGAAGCAGGGCATGCCCTCTTGGGCGAACACGAACAGCATGCCGTGATCGGGTGCCAGACTCTTGCGACCCATCAGACCGGTCGCGCGTGAATCGGGGCGGTCGGCCACTTCGGCCTGTATCTGTGTCTTGCCCATCGTCAAAGTGCGCATGGGCAGGGGCTCTTGGGCCTGAACGCTGCTGGCCAGCAGTAATGCGGCCCATGTGCAGGCAAAAAAAACAGGGCGCTGCGGCCCTGTGGTAATACGGGAATAATACATGTGTTGCGGGTCTGCTTTTGTTAGAATCGAGAGCGCAGGATTTTAAGGGGAAGTAATATTCAGTGCTTGCTTGCCTTTGGGGCCCTGGGCGACTTCGTACAGGACTTTCTGGCCCTCCTTCAAGGTCTTGAATCCGTTCATCTGGATAGACGAAAAATGGGCGAAGAGGTCTTCTCCACCATTATCTGGCGTAATAAACCCAAAGCCCTTGGCATCGTTGAACCATTTGACGGTACCGGACAGCTTCTGATTGTCTCCAGCGTTGGCGGTGGTGGTTGTTTCCGACATGCTTCCTGCCTCTCAACTATAGTGTAAGGTTGATACTTTTTTTCGGCCCCTCCCCGGGCCTTCGATGGCACCATGTCGGTTTTTCCGAAATTGACACCATCAAGCGGATAATGCTTAATTTTGTTACCCCCAGTCAACCTATGGAAAGCACTTAGTCAGTCCTATGGCCATTCAGATCGACAAGCACGGCGAGACCACACTCGAGCGCCAGTCGGCGCGCCTGGCGCCGCCGCCCATGTACCAGGTTATCCTGCTCAACGACGATTACACGCCCATGGAGTTCGTGGTGGGCGTGCTCGAGCGCGTGTTTGGCAAAACACCCGAGGAAGCCGAGAAGCTGATGCTTAAAGTACATTACGAAGGGCGTGCCGTTTGCGGCGTGTATCCGCGCGACATTGCCGCCACCCGGGTGGAGATTGTCCGCCAGTTGGCCCAGTCCCGTCAGCATCCGCTGCAGTGCGTCATGGAACCGGTGCCCGATGCCTGATGGACTAATGGTTTACCGGGTTGTTCATATCTGGCAAATTAGACATAGAATAGAAGCAACCCAAAGTTTTACTCTTGCCGTGTAGGAGGAAGCGTGATCTCCGAAGAACTTGAAGTCAGTCTACACATGGCCTTTGTCGAGGCACGTGCCGCGCGCCATGAATTCATCACGGTAGAGCATCTGCTGTTGTCCCTGCTCGATAATGCGTCGGCGGTGGAGGTGCTGAAAGCATGCGCAGCCGATATTGATGCACTGCGTCAGAATCTGCGCAAATTCATCAACGAAAACACACCCACCTTTCCGGGTGAAGGCGAAGTGGATACGCAGCCCACACTGGGCTTTCAACGCGTCATCCAACGTGCCATCATGCACGTATCGTCCAGTAACTCCGGTAAAAATGTGGTGTCGGGCGCCAATGTGCTGGTCGCCATGTATGGCGAAAAGGACTCCCATGCTGTGTACTACCTGCAGCAGCAGGGCGTCACGCGTCTGGACGTGGTCAATTTCCTGTCCCACGGCATCACCAAGTCCAACCCCGAACCCACGCCGCCCGAAACGCCCAAGGCGTCGGCTGCCCCCGAGCCCGACACGCGCTCGGACTCGCAAAAATCGCCGCTGGATCTGTACGCCACCGATCTGAACGCCGAAGCCAGCCTGGGCCGCATAGACCCGCTGATCGGCCGCGAAAAAGAGGTCGAGCGGGTCATTCAGGTATTGTGCCGCCGCCGCAAGAACAATCCTTTGCTGGTGGGCGAGGCCGGTGTCGGCAAGACGGCTATTGCCGAAGGGCTGGCGCTGCGCATCCAGCGCGGCGAAGTGCCCGACATTCTGGGGCAGGCGCGTGTGTACGCTCTGGACATGGGGGCGTTGCTGGCCGGCACTAAATATCGGGGCGACTTCGAGCAGCGTCTCAAGGCCGTGCTCAAGCAGCTCAAGGACACGCCGCAGGCCATCTTGTTCATCGACGAGATCCATACGCTTATCGGCGCAGGCTCGGCCTCCGGCGGCACTCTGGATGCGTCCAACCTGCTCAAGCCTGCTCTGTCCTCCGGACAGCTCAAGTGCCTGGGGGCGACGACCTACAATGAATACCGCGGCATCTTCGAGAAGGATCACGCCCTGTCGCGGCGTTTCCAGAAAATCGATGTTGCCGAGCCCACGGTCGAGCAGACCATCCAGATTCTGCGTGGCCTGAAGTCCCACTTCGAGGAACATCACGGCGTACGCTATTCGGCCGCCGCCCTAACGGCTGCCGCCGAGTTGTCGGCCCGTTACATCAACGATCGTTTCCTGCCGGACAAGGCTATCGACGTCATCGACGAGGCTGGCGCAGCCCAGCGCCTGTTGCCGCGTTCGCGGCAAAAGAAAGTCATCGGCAAGGTGGATATCCAGGCAACGGTGTCGCGCATTGCGCGTATTCCGCCGCAGTCCGTGTCCATGGACGACCGCAACAAGCTGGCGACGCTGGCGCGCGATCTTAAATCCGTGGTCTTTGGTCAGGATGCCGCCATCGATGCATTGGCCGCCGCCATCAAGATGGCGCGTTCCGGTCTGGGCCTGCCCGATAAGCCGATCGGCTCCTTCCTGTTCTCCGGCCCGACCGGAGTGGGCAAGACCGAAGTGGCCCGTCAACTGGCTTTTGTGCTGGGCGTGGAACTGCTGCGATTCGATATGTCCGAGTACATGGAGCGGCATACCGTATCGCGCCTGATCGGCGCGCCACCCGGCTATGTCGGTTTTGACCAGGGCGGGCTGCTGACCGAAGCGGTCACCAAACAGCCGCACTGTGTGCTCTTGCTGGATGAAATCGAAAAAGCTCATCCGGATGTCTACAACATCCTGCTGCAGGTCATGGACCATGGCACCCTGACGGATAATAACGGGCGCAAGTCCGATTTCCGCAATGTCATCCTGATCATGACCACCAATGCGGGGGCCGAAGCCCTGAACAAGACCAGCATCGGATTTACTCAGTCCGAGCGCACCGGCGACGAGATGCAGGATATCAAGCGCCAGTTCTCGCCGGAGTTCCGCAATCGGCTCGATGCCATCATCGGCTTTAAGCCCCTGTCGCGGGACATCATCCTGCGCGTGGTGGACAAGTTCCTGATGCAGCTGGAAAACCAACTGCACGAAAAGCGCGTGGAAGTGTCTTTCTCCGATGCCTTGCGGGACTATCTGGCCGTCAAGGGGTTCGATCCGGCCATGGGGGCCCGGCCCATGCACAGGCTTATTCAGGACACCATACGCCGCGCATTGGCCGACGAGCTGCTGTTTGGTCGCCTGGTGGATGGTGGGCATGTGGAAGTCGTACTGGACGACAAGGAACAAGTGGTGTTGGAGTTTCCGACTGCCGGGCCGGACGCGCCAGACAGCACGGCTTCTTCGTCACGTCCCGAGCCGGAGCTGGTTGACTAAATCATGGGGGTTCGCCCGCTTGTAGCCTGTACGCACTGTGACACGGTTCACGAGCGGGTTCCCTTGCAGGGGGCGGGTTTGGCGCGTTGCGTATGCTGCGACGCCGAACTGTATCGGCATAGCCGGTTTTCGCCGCGCCAGTGGCAGGCCGTGGTGCTGGCGGTATTGGTGTTGTTTCTGATAGCCAATTTGTTCCCTGTGGTCAGCCTGAGCATGGCGGGCAAGACCGTCAATCCTACTTTTCCTAAGGCCTTGTTGCTGATCTGGCAACAAGGCTATATGGGTTTGTCCGTGATGGCCGGCTTGGTCGGTTTCTGGCTGCCTTTATTTCAACTGCTGTTCCAGTTTTGGGCCTTGGGTCTGATTGCCCGCAGGCGACCCTTGCCCGGCGACTTTGGTTTGGGTATGCGGGTGCTGTGCCATCTGGAGCATTGGTCCATGACGGCGGTCTTGTTTCTGGGGCTGGTGGTGGCTCTGGTCAAGTTTGCCGGCATAGGCCGCCTGACGGTCGAGCCGGGTTTATATGCTTTCTTTGCCCTGACCTTTTTGTTGACTGGTCTGAGCCGGCTGACGGCACGGCGTTTGTGGTGCTGGGCGGAAGATGCAGATCTGGTGCAGGTGGCGCAGGCCCATGTGCTAAAGCATGCCAAGGGTTGGTGTGCGTGTGACCATTGCGGCTTAGTGCAGGTGCAGGGTGACGGACCTTGTCAGCGTTGCGGCGCGGCTTTGCACAAACGTAAACCCAATAGCCGCGTGCGCACTGCTGCGCTGGTATTGACGGCCTGCGTCTTTTATATTCCTGCCAACGTCTTGCCCGTCATGGAACTGCGTAGCGCCTTGGGCAGTAGCGCCCATACCATTTTGGGTGGTGTGATCCAGCTGTGGGAATTGGGTTCCTGGGATCTGGCTGTCATCGTGTTTGTGGCCAGTATCGTGGTGCCGATTACCAAGCTGTTGGCGTTGGCCGTGCTCTTGCTTGGGCGGCATTGGCGCGGTAATGCCGTGCAGCGCCAGCGTAACCGTCTTTACGATATGGTCGAGCTGATCGGGCAGTGGTCCATGCTGGATGTATTTGTCGTGGTTCTGATGGCGGCGCTGGCCAATTTTCCAGGTTTGTCGCAGATTATTCCAGGACCTGGCGCGCTTAGTTTCGGCATTGTCGTTGTGCTGACGATGTTGGCCACGATCAGTTACGATCCCCGCGAAGGCTGGGACAGGGCCATCACAGAATCGACCGATGCACAACGGTCTTTTTCTTCTTCACATGCTTCAAAAGGATAAAACGTGGACGATTCCAACACCACGCCCAAGGCTGATGCGCCAGTGCCGGCAGAGCGGTCCGGCGATCCGCCTACGCCACGTGTTGTACTGGCCAAGCGTTCACGTTTTTCCTGGATCTGGATTTTGCCTATTGCCGCCGCCTTGGTGGGGGCTTCGCTGGTCGTGCGCAACTGGATGCTGACCGGACCGCAAATTACCATTAGCTTTGATTCGGCCGACGGCTTGGCGGTGGATCAGACCAAGCTGCGCTATCGGGATGTGAATGTGGGCACGATTGTCGATATCCAGGTGGCACCGGATCGGCAGCGCGTCATTGTGACGGCACAGCTCGAGCGCGACGGGGCCGAGTTTATTACCCAGAAAGACTCGCGATTTTGGGTGGTGCGTCCGCGGCTGGGTTTAAGCGGTGTTTCGGGCTTGGGTACCTTATTGTCGGGCGCGTATATCGGCGTGGATGCGCCCCATAGCCTGGAAAAGTCGGATAAGGCCTTCGAGTTCACTGGCCTGGAGCGGCCACCGGAAGTCATCAGTGGCCGGCCGGGCAAGCGTTTTGTGCTGACCGCCCCGGAACTGGGCTCGCTGGATCTGGGATCGCCCGTGTATTACAAAGGCACGCAGGTGGGGCAGGTCATCAGTTACGAGTTGGACCCGGAAGGCAAGGGCGTGCAGGTACAGGTGTTCGTCGATGCGCCCAACGACCGGTTCGTGACTGACGGCGCGCGGTTCTGGAATGTCAGCGGTGTGAACATGAGCCTGGACCCCAATGGGTTTACGGTACGTACCTATTCTATGGTTGCCGCATTGGCGGGCGGCCTGGCGTTCGAGCAAAAACCGGATGAACCCACGACGCTGGCCAAGTCCAATGCCCAATACGAATTGTTCCCCTCCAAGGAGCAGGCCATGGCCGACCCGGACGGGCCTGCGGTCGAGCTTAATTTCCATTTTCACCAGTCTGTACGCGGGCTGGCGGTCGGCTCCAAAGTCGAGTTTCGCGGCATGGAGCTGGGCAAGGTGCAGGATGTGGACCTGGAGTACGACTTCGAGGCCAAGCGTTTCTATGCCTTGGTCAAGGCGCGTATCTATCCGCAACGCTTTGGCCGTTTCTACGAGCTGATCGCCAGCACCTCGCTTAAGGGCGGCGATCCGGTGCGTGCCTTGGTCGGTCCCATGATCGATCGCGGCCTGCGTGCCCAGATGCGTCCTGCCAGCCTGATTACAGGCCAGCAATATATTGCGCTGGAGTTCTTTGATAAAGTCCCCAAGGTCGAGTTCGACCCAGAGGCGCATCCACTGGTGATTCCCGTGATAGGGGGCGACTTCGACCGCCTGCAGGAACAGGTCAGCGATATTGTCACCAAGATCGCGGCCGTGCCCTTTGATCAGATCGGCAAAGATCTGCAACGAGGTTTGGCCGACTTGGGCAAGGTGCTCAAACAGATGGACAAGGCGACCGTGCCGCAGTTGACCGGCACGCTTAAATCCATCGATCAGGCTGTACAGAAGCTGGGAGCCATGCTGGAAACCGAGTCGCCCATGAACACCGCCCTGGGTCAGACCCTGAGCGAATTGAACCGTTCGTTGCGCTCGTTGCGCGATCTGTCCGACACCTTGCAGAATCAACCCTCTTCTTTGCTGCGAGGGCGTTCTCCCGATGTTCTGCCGGAGCCTAATCCATGACGTTTCGTCTCGTTTTTGTTGTTGGCTGCTTGGGTTTGTTGGCCGCCTGTGCCGGCACACAGCCTACCTATTACACCTTGCAGCCGCCCTTGCCCAGTGCGCCTATGGTCGATTCTGCCCGGAATTGGACCGGTTTTCAGATCCGCAAGGTCACGGTGCCTTCGCAACTGGATCGTCGCTCGGTGGTGCTGACAGTTCCGCCGGGGGCCGAAGTACGTTTGCTGAATGACAGTTTGTGGGCGTCTCCGCTACCTGACGAATTGGCCCTGGCCTTAGCCTCGGGCCTGCAGGCCCGGCTGGGCGCAGCGCAATTGGCGGACCTTGGCGGAAAGGCACCGTTCTGGCGGCTGGATGTGGCGGTGCAGCGCTTCGAGTCCATCTACGGACAGCAGGCGGTACTGGAATTAAGCTGGGCGATCCAAGCCGTGGGGTTTGACGCACCTTCCTATCGATGCCGCTGGCTGGATGTGGAGCCGGCCGCATCCGTGCCGGAGCTGGTTGCCGCCCATCGGCTGCTGCAAGGACGTCTAGCTGATGTTCTGGCTGCGCAGATGCAAGGCAAGCCTGTGCCTGCGGATGGGGTTAACCGTATTTCGTGTTCAGGTTAACCTTTATGAATTCGGGTTAACCTGAATTGGTCCAGAGGTTAACCGACGGTAGTATCTCGGTAATTTGATGCAACAGGCATTTTTACCGGGACACGGGCATGGCAAGCACAACCTTAGGGATCAAGGTCGATACAGAACTGCGGGAGCGCTTGCGCGGCGCGGCGGACAAGTTGCAATGTACGCCGCATTGGCTGCATAAACAGGCGCTGTTGTCCTACATCGAGAACATTGAGCGTGGTGCGATTCCTGGCGAATTGGCGTATCTGCAAGGAGCCGATGGCGTGGCGACGGATGATCTTGTCGAAACGCCCCAGGCTCCGTTTTACGCCTTTGCCCAAGATGTTCAGCCGCAAAGCGTGTTGCGTGCGGCGATTACCGCTGCGTATCGGCGTCCCGAGACCGAATGCGTCCCGCTATTGGTAAGCGCGGCACGCGCCTCCCAGGACCCGCGTGCCCAGGAACTGGCGGCGCGTCTGGTGAATACGCTGCGCGCCAAGCGCACCGGCGGCGGAGTGGAGGGGCTGATTCAGGAGTTCTCGCTGTCCAGCCAGGAAGGCGTGGCTCTGATGTGTTTGGCCGAAGCGCTGTTGCGCATTCCCGACCGCGCCACCCGCGATGCCTTGATACGCGACAAGATCAGTCATGGCGACTGGCGCGCCCATGTGGGCGAATCTCCGTCCTTGTTCGTCAATGCCGCGACCTGGGGGTTGATGCTGACTGGCCGCCTGGTCAGTGTGAACAGCGAAAAGAACTTGTCCTCGGCCCTGACCCGCATGATAGGCAAGGGCGGCGAACCACTGATTCGCAAAGGCGTGGACGTAGCCATGCGCATGATGGGCGAACAGTTCGTGACTGGGCAGACCATTGCCTCGGCCTTGGCCAATAGCCGCAAGTTCGAGGAAAAAGGCTTTCGTTATTCCTACGACATGTTGGGCGAGGCGGCGACCACGGCGCAAGATGCCCAGCGCTACTATCAAGCGTACGAACAGGCGATCCATGCCATCGGCAAGGCCAGTCAGGGGCGGGGCATATACGAAGGCCCAGGCATTTCCATCAAGCTGTCGGCCCTGCATCCTCGGTACAGCCGCGCGCAGCGCGACCGGGTCATGGGCGAGTTGTATCCGCGCTTGTTGGCCTTGGCCCAATTGGCGCGTCAGTACGATGTGGGCCTGAATATCGATGCCGAGGAAGCCGACCGCCTGGAGCTGTCCCTGGATCTGCTGGACCGCTTGTGTTTCGATGCCTCGCTGACCGATTGGAACGGCATTGGTTTTGTGGTGCAGGCCTATCAGAAGCGGGCACCTTTTGTCATCGATTACCTGATTGATCTGGCCCGACGCAGCGGCCATCGCCTGATGCTGCGTCTGGTCAAAGGGGCGTACTGGGACTCGGAAATCAAACGCGCCCAAGTGGACGGTCTGGAAGGCTATCCGGTTTATACCCGTAAAGTACACACCGACGTCTCGTATCTGGCGTGTGCGCGCAAACTCTTGCAGGCACCCGAGGCCATATATCCGCAGTTCGCTACGCACAATGCCCAGACTCTGTCCGCCATTTACTATATGGCCGGTCAGAACTACTACCCAGGTCAGTACGAGTTTCAATGTTTGCACGGCATGGGCGAACCACTCTATGACGAGGTGGTCGGCCCGCTCAAGGCTGGCAAGCTGAATCGTCCTTGCCGGATCTATGCGCCGGTGGGGTCGCACGAAACCTTGTTGGCCTATCTGGTGCGTCGTTTGCTCGAAAACGGAGCCAATACCTCTTTTGTGAATCAGATCGGCGATGCCGACCTGCCGGTTGAACACCTGGTGGCCGACCCGGTCGCCCAGGCCCTGCAATTGCAGCCTTTGGGACGTGCGCACGACAAGATACCGCTACCGCGCCAACTGTATTGGGAAGCGGAGCAGCGCCTGAACTCTGCCGGTCTGGACCTGAGCAACGAACATCGCCTGGGTTCCTTGGCGGCGGCCCTGATGCAAAGTGCCGCCCAGCCCTGGCGCGCGCAGCCCTTGCTGGGCCAGGACACGCCGGTCTGGGACGATGCCAAGGCACGCGCCGTCATCAATCCCGCTGATGGACAGGATGTGGTCGGGCAGGTCATGGAAGCGGCTCCGGCCGATGTCGCGCATGCATTGGATGCGGCCGCGCATTACGCGCCGATCTGGCAGGCCACCCCGGTCAACGAGCGGGCCGCCGCCCTGTTGCAGGCTGCCCAGTTGCTGGAAGACCAGATGCAAGAGCTGATGGGGCTGCTGGTGCGCGAAGCGGGCAAGTCCTACGCCAATGCCATTGCCGAAGTGCGCGAGGCCGTGGATTTCCTGCGCTATTACGCCGGGCAAGTGCTGCGCGAATTTGATAACGATCGTCAGCGTCCTTTGGGCGTGGTGGTCTGCATTAGTCCCTGGAACTTTCCTTTGGCTATTTTTCTGGGG
>JQGF01002550.1_pt1 | contig 11585 bp, 10 predicted proteins | sample 210201 | NCBI WGS metagenome assembly JQGF01 (sample SAMN02947780, study PRJNA257236) | wastewater metagenome | biome: Domestic wastewater sediments; material: Domestic wastewater soil sediments and water; isolation source: domestic wastewater sediment treated with ammonia and hydroxylamine at...
CAGCCCTTGTGACCTACCCTTGGCCAAGCCTTGTTTCATCCAAGATTTTTCCCAATCGCGTTCTTCGCCGTTGATCATGGCGTCGATGTCCTCGGAAACAATGGATCAGTGGGCTATCCACATGGGGCAGGTGCAGGGGCAGCACCACATGCTGGACCCAGCCAGTCAGCAAGTGGTGCCGCCGCGCATGTTCGAGCGGATGCGTCTGTATGCAATGGTGTGCAGGCACTGGCGCAGCTCGTCCATGCTTTGCAGATGTAGCAAACGGAAGATAGACGCGATGATGGTCTGGGGCGGTAAGGACTGATTCAGAAGCGGTTGTTTTTGCTCGATCAGCCAGAAAAGCCTGCGCCGGTTGTAGCGCTGCGGCCACGGGACATGACGTGGCTCCTGCAAGGGAAAAGACCAGGAACCAGCATGCCCGAGCATGGCACGTAAAACAGCCTGTCGGAGGGGGCTTTATCCGTGGTCAATGCCGCAACGCAGACAGGCGCTCTGCCCCCTCCTGGCGACAGAGATGCGCTCTTTTGACTGCCCGTCTTTACAGCCCCAACAAACTCATCGCTTCTTCGCGCGACACCACCGTGGCATATTTCTGGCGCATATCGAACAGGTTCGCTTCGTGCGGGCCCAAAGCCCGGTCGCCCACGCAGTCCGACACGACCAGCGGACGAAAGCCCAATTGCATGGCATCGACCACGCTGGCACGCACGCAGCCGCTGGTAACCGCACCGGCTACCAGCAAGGTCTTGACCCCGCGCTGGGTCAGCCATGCCGCCAACGATGTACCGAAAAAAGCAGAAGGCACATTCTTGCGCACTACCAATTCGCCCGCTACGGGGGTCAGTTCCGGCACGATCTGGCTGTTAGGCTCGTTTTCCAGCAAACCAAGCATACCCGGCACCTTAATGCTGAAAATATTACTGTCCGCCCCGTCATCGGCGTAGACGATGCGGGTATGCGCCACCGGCCAGCCCTGCTCCCGGGCCGTGGCCAGCAAGAGTTGCGTATTGGCGATGGCTTGCGCAATATTGCCGCCGCCAAACACCGCCGGATCGGCAAAGCCGTTGACCAGATCAATAATCAGCAAACCATACGGAGCCTGCGGCTCCAACTGCGCGCCGAATCCTTGCTGAGCGTACACCGCCCCTTCATTCGTATTCACCAACGCCTCCATCCAGTACTTTGCCGTCACGCACCACGACCCGCCCGTCCAGGCTGACCGTGCAATGGCGCAGCGGAATATCAATATGACATGCCGTGGTGCGATTGCCGCCGGCCTCGTTATTCGGTCCCAGGGAAAACAGAAAATTGCCCTCGAACGCGCGCGCATCCATCCCTATCGTATTTTCGCGGGAATACAGACCCAGCGTAGACCAATGGCAACGCGGCTGCAGCCCCCATCCTATGTGCGAGATCGCATAGCCTTCGGGGTCATTGAACGATTGCATGTACTCGTTGAGCAACTCGGCCTCGATACCGCCTTCGATCTTGGTCGCATAGCCATTTTCTACCGTCAGCATGATCGGCTCGGTCGAATACTTTTTCTGCGGCAAGAGAATATCGCCCTTGTCGATCACAATCGTGCCATTGGTGCCACCTTCATTAGGCCAGGTCAGCACAAAGCCGCTGGGCCAGTGATCCCAGCGCCCCGGCTCATCCACAAAGCCATATTCGCGAATTGCCGGAAATTCACCCAACGGGCAACGCAGCTGCGTGCCGGCTGCCGACGTGATAGTCATCTCTTTGGCCGCTGCGATCAGCTTGGACGCTGCCGTCACCCGCATCCGGTCCGCTTCGCTAGGCACGGTACGAACCAGGATCTCGGGCGGCTCAACCGCCAGCAAGATCTTGGTGCCTGACTTCAAAATATCGATCTGTTCAGGCGAGAACAGCAAAGTCATCAGGTCCAGCACCAGGTCGCTGGCCTTGAGTGCCGCAATCGCCGCCTGGTTGCCCGTCAAGGGCGTCGTGCCAAGGTACGCGAGCGAATCGCGGCTCAGTGCTTTTTCGGCATTGACCGGCAGCAGGTCCAAGCGGTTGACCACCGCCCCCATGGACTGAGCCGCAATCTGCGCGCACTGCAGTGTCTGCGGATGCGTGCTTGCGCCGGTCAGCAGCGTCACCGTCTGCCCAGCCTGCAGCCTGGACAGGCCCAGCACCTGCTGCCACGCTTGAATAAGTTGATAATCACTGACTGCCATTTTGTCTCTCCTTGTCAGGAATCCCGGTACACAGCCGGTTTGTCTCTGTATGGCGGGCCACCGTAACGACCCGCTCCGCCCCTTACACCAAAGGGTGGCCCAGGAAATCGCCGAAAGCGGCATAAAAGCCGGTCTCGTTATCCCAGGGAATCATGTGGCCGGCACCGGAAACACGTACATGGCTCACTCCGGCAGCCAGTTGCTGGATTTCGGCCACATCCTGCTCCTGAACCACATCGCCGCGCTCGGCAGTCATCAATAACGTGGGCACCGTCAGATAGGGCAGGTCAGCATGCACGTCATCAGTATGAAAACCCTGAAAACTGGCCAGAATCGCCGGCTCATGGCACGTGTGCAGCCACTGCGCGCGCAGTTGCAGTTGTTCCTCGGTCCAGGTCGGGCAGAACGCCCGCATATCCTTCGCCGAACACCCCTTGCGTGCCATCGCCATCGAATCGACGTACCAAGACAGCTTGGCCGGATAGGCACGCCGGCCCGGGCCGGAAACAGGCGGGTCCACCAAAACCAGGCGCTCCAGGCCCTGGCTGTTCTTGCGGGCGGCGCGCAGACCAATGCGCGCCCCCATGGAATGCCCAACCACGATGTACGCCCCCAGGCCCAGCGACTGCACCAGGGCAATCAGGTCGTCCGCCTGGGCATCCAGGCTGTAATCCATGCCATCGGCCGCTTCGCTCAGGCCGCGGCCGCGCACATCCAGCACATAGGTATCAAACAGGCGGCCAAACTGCTCGCCCACGAAGCCCCAGGTCACGGCCGGGCTGGTGATGCCCGGCACGATGATGACAGCCGGCCGCCGATCGCGGCCTGCGCCGCTGCCGCCATAACGCAGATAATGCTGCCGTATCCCATTGGCATGGACATGAGCGCCGTACAGGTAATGGCTCATGCTCCGCTCCCGTTCAGTTTGAACAGTCGGGCCGCATTACCGTAGCAAACCAGTTCGCGCGTTGTCTGGTCCATGGGAGCCGCCTCGATAAAGTCGGCGGCAATCAAGGTGGATTCGTACGGATAATCCACCGAAAACAGCACGGCCTCGGCCCCCATTTCGCCAATCGCCCCCATCAAAGTCGGCGCGGAGCACACGCCCGAAGTGGTGATAAGAATATTGCTGCCTATGTATTCGGAAGGTTTGCGCTTTAAGGTGACGCCATGCGGGTAAACGGCGAAGCGACTGTCGTAGCGCCAGCGTTGGAACGGCAGGCCCTCACCCATGTGACCCAAAACAAGCTTCACTTGGGGACAGCGGTCAAAAACGCCGCCAAACAGCAGACGCAGTGCATGCGTTCCCGTTTCTACCCCCCAGCCCCAAGTTGCGCCACACAGCTCGGGGTGACCCGAATAAGCATGCGGCATCTGGTAGGCATCGAAAGGATGCAAATAGAACGGCACGTCCAGTTTCTGCACGGTTTCCCAGAAGGCATCGTAGGCCCGATCGTCGTAATACACGCCATGCGTGTGTCCGTTGACCAATGCCCCCTTCAATCCCAGATCCTGAACGGCCCGGGTCAACTCTTGCGCCGCTGCGGCCGGATCTTGCATGGGCAAGGTGGCAAATCCGCCAAAACGATCCGGATGGCGGGCAATCTGCTCGGCCAGGAAATCGTTGCTTTGCCGGGATCGATCGATAGCGACGGATGTGTCTTTCTCCACCTGCACGCCCGGCCCGGTCTGGGACAACACCACGTAGTCGATACCCGCCTGATCCATGACCTCCAGGCGCTGGGCGTCAAAATCCTGCAACCTGGCCATCAGTTCCCGCGCATCGGCACTGTCGATATGCTTGACGAAGGCTTTCGAGTAGTCCTCGAAACCAACGGCATTAAAATGCTCTTCCAGTGCTATTTTTTTAATACGGCTCACTGTAAAAGTCTCCTAAGATATTGATTTATATAAGGCCAATTTCCCAGCCCCCCAACAATATCTATCAGTATGCTGATTATTTTTGTTTTCAGCAAGTCGGGAAATCACATATACTTCAAGGCATAGGCAGTCAGGATGTCCATGCAGCACCCGCATCCACGATCTGCCGACGCTTTGCCCGTCTTTGTCGCCGCCGACCTTGCCGCCCCACGCCGCACAGGTCGTTTCGCCCGCTGCGCCACCGCGCAGCCGGCCATTCCACCCTTGACGCCTAGCCCATGAATAATCACACCGAATTGATACAAGACGAACGACTGGAGACCGACGAGGCCGATATCCTGGGGCCGGTCGAAGAAGAAAACGCCGAACTGTTCCGGCGCAAGCTATGGTCGCGGCCCGGTTTTCTGGTGCGCCGCCTGAACCAGATCCACTACGCCATGTTCTACGAAGAATGCAAAAGCGATATCACCCCCGTCCAGCACGGGGTGCTGTCCGTGCTCATGGGCTCGCCCTGGCTGGATCAGACCACGATCGGCTACGAACTGGGGCTGGACCGCACGACATCGGCCGATGTCATTCGCCGGCTGGAAGAAAAAGGGCTGCTGGCCCGCCGCATCAACCCCGAGGATAGACGCTCGCGCCAGACCTACATTACCGAAGCGGGGCTGGCCGCCATGCAGGCATTAAGCGCAGGCATGAACCGCGCCCAGGAACGCCTGCTGGACCCACTGACCGCCAAGCAGCGCGAAACCTTCATGGCCATGCTGACCCGGGTAGTGGAACACAATAATCAGTACGGTCGCGCCGCGCTCAAGAATATGTAAATTGCAGGCGGTTCAATCGCTCTGCTGCGCCTGGCCGTACCAGTGCGGCAGCTCGAAAGCGTGGTCGGGCAATTGGTACAACTGCCGCAAACGCCCGCGGCTTAACATGCGACACGGTTCGCCCTGTGCCAGAATGCCGCCGTCCCGATACAAAACAACCCAGTCGGCCACCCGCGCCGCGTGCTCGGGCTGGTGCGTGCACAAGAGCACGCCCAGTCCTTCACCGCGCAAATGCGCGATCTGATCCAGCACCCGCACCTGATTGGCAAAGTCCAGACTGGACGCCGGCTCATCCATGATCAAAAAACGGGAGCGCTGGACCAGCGCCCGCGCAATCAGCGCCAGCTGACGCTCCCCACCACTGATTCTGTCCAGCCGCTGTTCAGCCAGATGGGCAATGCCCAAGCGCGTCAGACATGCCCTGACCCAGGCGCGATCCTGGGCGCGCGGCTGCGCAAACCAGGCCAGCTCACTGGCGCAGCCCATCAGCACCCACTGCTCTACCGTAAAGGAAAAAGGCGGCTCCTGTGCCTGTGGCACATAGGCCAGTTGCCGGGCCAGAGCCGTACGCGTCCAATCCGCCAGTGCCCGCCCGGCCAGTTGAACCGTACCACCCAAAGGCGGCTGCAAGCCCAACAAGGTGCGCAACAAGGTAGACTTTCCACTGCCGTTAGGCCCCAGCAGGCAGACAACCTGAGCCGGCCTAAGCTCCAGATTCAGCCCACTGGCCACCACGCGTCGACCATAACCCACGCTCAGGTCAGTGGTCTGGATTCCTGGAGTGCTCATGCCGGTCTCCCGCTGCGAGCCAGCAGAAACAGAAAGCCCGGCGCGCCCACCAGCGCCATCAAAACGCCTAACGGCAACTCCAGTGTCCCTACGCTGCGGGCCAGTGTGTCGGCCAACAGCAAAAAGGCGGCACCCAACAAAATGCAAACCGGCAACAAACGCGCAAAATCAGGGCCGACGATCAAACGGGCCATGTGCGGCACCAGCAAACCCACCCAGCCGATGATACCGGCCAGGGCAACCGACACCGCCGTCATCAATGTGGCGCACACAATCAGGGCGCAACGCAAGGCCGATACCGGCATACCCAGCGAACGAGCTTCATCGTCCTGCAAGGCCAACACATTGATACGCCAACGCAATAGCCACACCGGCAGCAAACTGCCCAGTACCATCAGGCTTGCGGGCAGCATTTCGTGCGAACGCACCGCGCTTAACCCACCCAGCAGCCAAAAAGTCATCGATGGCAGTTGCGCATACGGATCGGCCAGAATCTTGATCAGGGAAATACCGGCCCCCAACAAGGTGGCGATCGCCATGCCGGCCAACACCAGAATCAAGGTAGGCGGGTACTGCCGCAATCGGCCCGCCAACACAAGCACACAACCCACCGCCAGCAAACCACCAACGAAAGCAGACAGTTGCACTCCCAGCAACGAGACATTCAGGAAAATACCCAGAATCGCGCCCAATCCGGCTCCGGAGGAAACACCCAGAATGTCGGGCGATACCAGGGGGTTGCGAAACATGGTCTGGTACGCCGCACCGGCTGCCGACAACGCCGCTCCCACCAGCAGGGCCGCCGCAATGCGCGGCAAACGCAGCTCCCACACGACCCGCACGCTATGGTCTGCGCCCTGCGCCCACCACCCAGCCGCCAAGGCACGCACTACTTGCCCGCTTGCCAGCGGATAGGCCCCTTGCCCCAAAGCCAGAACGACCAGGCCACCCAGACTGGCCGCCAGCACGGCCAGCAGGACCGGATAGGGCAGGCGCTCGATCACACCTTGCCCCCGGCCTGAGCCTGTCCAAGCAGCAATTGCTCCATCTGAACAGGAGTAAAAACAAGGCCATAGAACAAGGCGTAGAAAGCACACAAATCGCGGATCATGCCCGGCACGGCCTGCGGACCCTCCAACAAAGCATTCAGCCAGGTCAGACCGGCCAGGCGGTTAATGCCCGGCGGGCCATCCAACCAGCCGAAAGGCCATGCCGGGGCGCGGTAGATCCGCCCCTCGCGCACCGCCCTGAGATGATTCCAGGGAGCCTGAGTGCGGGCTTGCTGATAAAAAACATCGTCCTGGGCGAACAGCATATCCGGCTCCCAGGCCAGCAACTGTTCGTGGGAAATACGCCCCAGCCGATTGTCCTGCCGGGCATCGCCCATGACGGTCAGGCCGCACAGACGCAACACCTCTGTGTGTATGGACTGCCCCAGTCCGGTTTCCAGGCCGTCGTTGCCGCGTGCCAGGTACGCCTTCACTGCGCCGGCACGCGTAACGGCAGCCGCCTGGACGCGTGCCAGGATCGTCCGAGCACTGTCGGCCAGTTGCCGACCGCGCTCGGCCTGCCCCACCATCTGGCCAGCCTGCTCCAGTTGGGCAGGGCTATCCTGCAAACGCCCCCCCAGAAGCACATAGGGCACGCCCGTCTGCTCCTGAACAGCGCGCGCGGCGGACTCGTAATAAGGATTCACATCGCCGATATCCAGCACCAGATCCGGCTTCAAAGCAAGCAGACGCTCGAGCGACAAGGTACTACCTCGACCCGCCAGACGCCCCAGATAGGGGCGCTCGTAACCGGCCTGGCGCAACATAGCCAGGGACGGAGCGGCCAACTGAAAAGGCCAGCCAGCCAAGGCCTGCGGCGACAGGCAATACACCAGCACCGCAGCAGGCGGCCCGGCGGCCACCACCGTGCGTACCTGCGTCGCGTCGGGCAGCACCCCGGCTACCGTCTGATGGACCCGAGACTGGCTCGCCTGGGCAGGCTGGGCCAGCGCCCGCCCTCCCAGGCCATGCCCGATCAAAGGCGCGGCCAGCAAGGCTCGCAGTAAATCTCTACGCTGCACGGCAAGCGCCTCCTTGAACAACGCGATGGATGCAGACTTAAAAGCGGTAGCTACCGCCCACGAACCAGATACGTCCAGGCATGGGATAACCGTCTTTATACTCGTACAGTTTGTCGCCCAGATTGCGCACCCCCGCTTCCAGCGATACCGCCGACGTAGGACGCCAGATGCCCTTCAGGCCCAACACGGCAAAACCGGAGGTTTTTTCGAACACCGGCTTGCCACGTGCATCGGGGTAGGAAAAGTAGCGGCCGCTTTCGGTCTCGACCGTCCCCATGACTTCCCACTGCGCCGACGGCGACCAGCTCAGGTGCGCAAACAAGCGATGTGTCGGCGTATCCACCAGTTTCACATCAGAATCAGACTGATTGCGACGATTCAGATAGGTATAAGCCAGGCCACCCGACCATTGTTCGGAAAAGCGCTGCTGCAAAGACAGCTCCACGCCCATCTGACGAGCCTTGCCCACGTTCGTAGCCTGATCGCAAAAACCGACAGGGCGGAACTTGCCGCATCCCGGAGCCCGTATGACCGTGCTCTGGATCATGTCGCGCACCTGGCTCAGGAACAGGGCCGACTCCATTTGCGCCCCTTCCCATGGCTGACCGCGCAAGCCCAGCTCGTAGTGAACGGCATGTTCAGGCTTCAGATCCGGATTGGGCTTGGCATAGCCCAGACGGCTGGAGTAGCGATCCTTGATGGTGGGAAAGCGCGTCTTGTAGGCCACGCTGCCGTAGGCTTCCAACTCGTCGCTCCAGTCGTAGGCCAGTTCCAGTAAGCCATTGGTGGCGTCGGTGGTGCCGGTTTCGTAATCGTGCGCCTCTTTGGCCTTGCGCCGTTCATGGCTGGCGCCCACACGCATGCGCCAGTCCTGGCCCAGTTCGATGCGGTCCTCAAAAGCCAGGGACGTGGTGACGTCTTTGTAATGCTCGGTGCCTGTGGCCTTGGGGTCGCTGTGCGTATCTTCCTTATAGTGAAAGGCCAGATGCAGCTCGTGGTTTTTCAGGCTGCGGTTAACCCACTCCACCGCGCCGCCGCGCGTCTTGTCGGTGTACTCGCTGGTCGGCCCATTCAGCTTGGCATAGCTGGCATCGGTATACATATCCAAACCGTTGCTGTACTTGTCTTCGTACAGACGGAACTTCACGGTATTGTTGACACCGATATCCGTCGTGCTCAGGAAATACAGGCTTTCCTTGTTCCAGTACGGCCAGCGCCAATAACGATTGCCCAGCTTGGGGTCTTTGACGCCGGTATAGACGGGGTTGTCCTTTTGCCCTTTCTGATTGACATAGCCAATGGCGTATTCGTCGGTGGCATTGGGCGTAAAGCCCAGCTTGAAGGACGCCTTCTTGTCCATTTGCGATGCGTTGCTGCGCATATCGCCGGTATCGGTCGGACGCGCCTTCTGGTCCTGAAAACCACGCCCCAACGGGAAGGTGCGTGCGCCCGCCCAGGACAGGCCCGCCTGCAGATACCAGGTGCCCTGGTTGGTGCCCAGATTCAAAGCGGTATACCGCTGGTCACCCGTCGCGTAGCCGGCGCGGATCTCGCCCTCGAACTCCTTGACCGGTTTGCGGCTGACCAAGTTGATCGCGCCGCCCATGATATTGGGGCCATACAGCAAAGAAGCCGCGCCTTTGGCCACGCGGATCTCGCCCAGATCAAACGTCGTGAAGCGGGAAAAATCCACATAACCGTCGTACGGGACATACTGCGGAATGCCGTCCAGAAACAAAGGCACCTGGCGCGAATCAAAGCCACGCACAAATACGGTCTGCTCGTTGCGCGGCCCACCGGCGGATACATTGACGCCAGGCTGCACGCTGACTGCGGCACCCACATCGCGCAGGTCGAACGACCGCATCTGCGACTGGCTGATGGCGCTCTCGCCCAGTGGGGCCTGTTGATCGGCACCCGAACGCACCACCACCTTGCCCAGCTCGAACACCTGCTCGCCACTTTGCGCACAGGCTGCGGATATAGTCAGCATACTGATTGTGCTTGCCACAAAAACGCGTGACGTTCCCTTGGCTAAAGCTATATTTTTCCGGCCCGCACCGGATTGTTGCACTGGCTGCGCCATCCTCTTTCCCCTATAACGGTTTTATTGTGCAAGACTTCCTGGCCTGCTGCCGGCGTCTTGTCGGCGCGATGCAGCCTTAACAAGGCGCTGCATCGGGTCCGCATCGCATATCCAGGGAAAAAACCGGCACGCAAAGCGGACAGTCAAAAAAAACGGGCCCAGAAGGCCCGTAAACAGAATCCATCATCGAGCGATGAGTGATGGTTCTTTCGAAAACACCGCTATATAGTAAAGTACATAGCCAGAAAAAACAAGGCACATCTACAGCCGCAATGCCAGACGCCCATCTGCCGGTCGTTTCATGGCGCTCCTCTTGCCCTTATGCACCAGGCACGTACACTGGCCCGCGCGCCTTGCCCCCACTCGGGCAAGGCGGCACATGCGCCAACGCCCTACCACGGGTCTTTTAAAAATCACGATGAACAAACAGCAGCGGCGCCTGTTGACAATGGAGCACACACCCTATGTTCAAAGCCTTGACACGCGGCTCGGTCCGCCTGGTCGAACGCTATCTGCCCGACCCTTATATTTTCGTCATCCTCTTGACCCTGATCGCGGGCATAGCCGCGATGACCGTCGAACAGCGCACACCTATGGAGGTGGTACGCTTTTGGGGCAACGGCTTCTGGAGCCTGCTGACCTTTGCCATGCAAATGCTGCTGGTACTGCTGACCGGCCACATGCTGGCCAGCACGCCTTTGGTCAAGAGCTGGCTGCGCGCCCTGGCCTCGCTGGCCCGTTCGGCCGGCTCGGCCATTATCCTGGTCACGTTGGTCTCGCTGGCCGCCAGTTGGATCAATTGGGGCTTCGGTCTGGTGGTGGGTGCCTTGTTCGCCAAAGAACTGGCGCGGCAAGTGCGAGTCGACTATCGACTGCTGGTGGCCAGCGCCTATTCGGGCTTTCTGGTCTGGCACGGCGGTCTGGCCGGTTCTGTGCCGCTGACCATTGCCACTCCGGGCCACTTTGCCGAAAGCAAAATGGGCATCATCAGCACCTCGGACACGATCTTCTCGGCCTTTAACCTGGCCATCGTCATTGCCCTGTTTGTCCTGGTGCCGCTGGTCAACCGCCTGATGCTGCCCAGCGACAAAGAAAGCATCTATGTCGATCCCGCGCTACTGCAAGATACGCCCGACGACCCCAACGCCACCACGAACCGCCCTGCCGACCGTCTGGAAAACAGCCGCCTGATCTCGCTGTCCATCGGCCTGGCCGGCCTGGCGTATATGTTTGATTACTACATCGTGCGCGGCGCGGCCCTGAATCTGAACGTGATCAACTTCAGCTTTCTGATCCTGGCCATCATCCTGCACGGCACCCCCCGCCGCCTGCTCAAAAGCCTGGACGAGGCCATACGCGGGGGTGCCGGCATCGTGATCCAGTTCCCCTTCTATGCCGGCATCATGGCCATCATGATCGATTCCGGTCTGGCCGCCAGCCTGTCCGAATGGCTGGTCTCTTTTGCCACCGCCACGACGCTGCCTTTCTGGACCTTCATCAGCGCCGGACTGGTCAACATCTTTGTACCGTCGGGCGGCGGTCAATGGGCCGTGCAAAGCCCCGTGGTCATCGCTGCGGCCCAGGCCCTGGACGCCGACATGGCACGCACCGCCATGGCCGTGGCCTGGGGCGATTCCTGGACCAATATGCTGCAACCTTTCTGGGCTCTTCCTGTACTGGCCATCGCCGGGCTGAAAGCCAAGGATATTATGGGCTTTTGCCTGATTCAG
>JQGF01002648.1_pt1 | contig 11521 bp, 12 predicted proteins | sample 210201 | NCBI WGS metagenome assembly JQGF01 (sample SAMN02947780, study PRJNA257236) | wastewater metagenome | biome: Domestic wastewater sediments; material: Domestic wastewater soil sediments and water; isolation source: domestic wastewater sediment treated with ammonia and hydroxylamine at...
CTCCCTCCCTACCTACCTTCCTACCTACCTACCTACCTACCTACCTACCTACCTACCTACCTACCTACCTACCTACCTACCTACCTACCTACCTACCTACCTACCTACCTACCTACCTACCTACCTACTCTCTATATATAGAGGGTGTAGGAAGTCCGCGTTTGTCCTCGGTACGCAATCATTTAATCCTGAAGGAAATAAGCTAATCCCCAAATCGTTGTTATTCATCCAGGCCCTCTTTATTACCATGGTCTTTAAGCATCAAACATCTGGGGCCAGCCCCTGCTTACTATCGAGAGTAATAATGATCAAGCCTATTGTCGTTTCTCTGGCCCTGGCATTCAGCCCGTTGGCCTTGAGTCCTGCCGCGGCCCAGACTGGCGCAGCCGCATCCGCAGACCAAATCTCTACAGGACAAGCCCTGATTTTTCCACGCGATCTGGCAAGCCACCTGAATGACCCCGCCTTGCGTATTCTGGATATACGCTCACCCGAGGAATACGCCGCGGGCCATGTACCCGGTGCCATCAATACGCCTTACGGCGCTTTTCGCGGCCCAGCCGATAATGCCGGTGCCCTGCGTTCGGAAGCCGAGCTATCAGCGCTGTTCAGCAAGGCGGGCATCAGCAAGGACAGCTATGTGGTCGTGACCTATGCCGGTGCCAACCCGACAGACTTCGGCGCGGCTGCCCGTGTGTACTGGACACTGAAGGCAGGCGGACTGACCCAATTATCTATCCTGGATGGCGGCCTGCAGGCATGGCAGGCACAAGGGCATGCTCTTAGCAAAGACACGCCTACCATTACACCGACTCAATTCAACTATACATACCGGCAAGATATGGTCGCCAGCACGCAAGAGGTCGCCAGTTACATCCAGTCCGGGCAGCCCCCCGTTCTACTGGACGCCCGCCCCACCCCGTTCTTTCAAGGCGAACAACGCGTTGATGCCGCTGCCCGCTATGGCACGCTGCCAGGAGCGCGCGAACTGGACTTCAACACCTTCTTCAATAGCGACAAGCCTACGCTGAAAGACAAGAACGAAATCGTAAAGCTGGTGAAAGCACAAGGGCTGGATAACAAGCCCACCATCTCCTTCTGCAATACCGGCCACTGGGCGTCAACCAACTGGTTCGTGCTGTCCGAGATCGCCGGCAATCCTAATGTGCAGCTTTACCCGGAATCCGTCGTTGAGTGGAGCCGCAGTGATTTGCCTATGGATAACCAACCCTCCCGCTTCAAGGCCCTGAAGCTGGATACGCTGCGGGCTGTCAACTGATTCCGGTCCGCCGATCTTTTAGGTTTCTGATTATGCTTTTTTTGACTCGATCCGGATTTGTGCTGGCTGGGCTGGCCCTGATTCTGGGCGTAACTGTGGTGGCAGGCTTGCGGCAAGGACTGCTGGCCATCCTTGGCATAGGCTTTGGCGCGGTATTGCAAGGCGCTCGTTTTGGCTTCACCACTGGCTGGCGTAACTATATAGAGCGCCGCGATCCCCAAGGCATCTGGGCACAGATGTTGCTGTTGGCATTGGCTGCTGCATTGACACTGCCGTTGATTGCCCGTGGCGGCGGCGAACTGGTCGGCGCCGTGGCCCCCCTGACCATCAGCCTGGTGCTGGGCGCTTTTTTATTTGGCGGCGCTATGCAATTGGCCGATGGCTGCGGTTCCGGCACGCTGTACAAAGCCGGCGCAGGCGCACCGATTTCGTTTGCCGTGCTGCCGGCATTTGCCATTGGCAGTTTTCTAGGGGCTTCGCATCAACCCGCCTGGATCAACCTGGGCGGCCTGCCGGCGGTAGACCTTAGCCAAGAGCTAGGCTGGCCCCTTGCCCTGCTTCTGACAATAGCCGCTTGCGGCGCTGTGGCCTGGCTGGTGGGCCGGGGTGCCCGTCGCCATCAAGCGGAAACCGGCGCAACGCCAGCCAAATGGGCCATGCGCTGGTGGATGGGAGCTTTGCTGCTGGCCTTGCTGTATTTAATTCATATGATCGTAGCCGGCCAACCCTGGGGCATTGTCTATGGCATAGGCCTATGGGGCGCTAAAGTATTCGCCGCACTGGGATGGTCCCCTGTCGGGGATGCCTTCTGGGGCACCGCCCCGCATGCGCAACGTCTGGCCGAACCTGTGCTGGCCGATGTAACTTCCGTGACCAATTTCGGACTGATCCTGGGCGCAATGGCCGCATCCCGCTGGCACCACCCCGTCCAGTTCAAGGCTCCTGCCGCGCGCACGCTCTGGGTGGGGGCCGTGGCGGGCTTGATCATGGGGTACAGCGCACGCATGGCCTTCGGCTGCAATGTCGGCGCTTTCCTGGGTGGCATCGCATCGGCAAGCCTGCATGGCTGGATCTGGTTTGCGCTGGCGTTTGCCGGGTCTATTATCGGTGTCCGCATCCGGCATCGTCTCAACCCCTAAAGGCGTACCATGAACAAGACTACCTTTAGATTGATCACCAGCACATTCTGGTTGCTCGTGGTGCTGCTGATCGTCATGGACAGCCTGCAACCACGTCCTTACACCCCCGAACCCCCGCCTATCGCGCTGGGCAGCGGGCAGGCCGCCAGCGGCGGACACTGCTCCGGTCGATAAACCACCATGCGGCACACGACGCATTGATCCGCCCCGCACGGCAGGTCAATGCGCCCGGGCCGGGCAAACAGCAAGCACTGCAAGTACCGGGTGTGCGCAACCATACCGCCAGTCCGGGGAAACGGACCGGCTACTGTGCTAGCATCGTTGCACCTTCTTTGCTTGCTCGTCCCATGGCCCATTATCTCTACACCCTGTTGCTGCGCAGTCTGCGCATGTTCTATACGGTCGCCCGCATCATGCTGCCTATCATGATCGGCGTGCGTATTGCGGCACAACTGGGGCTGGTCGAGATGGCCGGTCGTTTCATCGGCCCTGTCATGGCCTGGGTGGGTTTGCCCCCCGAAGCAGGCATTGTCTGGGCAACAACGGCCTTGGCCGGCATTTATGCAGGCATAGGCTCGATAGCGGCACTGGGAGACACCCTGAGCCTGAATGCCGCCCAAGTCAGCATTCTGGGCAGCATGATGCTGCTTGCCCACAATCTGCCTATGGAACAAGCCATTGTCCGCAAGGCAGGAGCCAGCTTCTGGTTGACTGCCCTTCTACGCTTGGGCTGCGCTCTGCTCTATGCCGCCCTGCTGGCCTGGTTGCTACCCGCTGCTGGTCTGTTGCAAGAGCACATCTCGCTGTCTTGGCTTTATGGTCAAGCCAGTTCTGCCCAAGGCGGCTGGGAAGGCTGGACTGACTGGCTGCTGGGTACAGCCGGTTCGCTGCTGATGACCTGGCTGATTATTCTGGGCTTGCTGCTTGCTCTATCTATATTGGAAAAAATCGGCGTTACCCGGCTGCTGACCCGGCTGCTGTTGCCCCTGCTGCGATTTTCCGGACTGGAAGAGCGCGTCGCCCCCACCACGACAGTCGGCGTACTGCTGGGGCTGAGCTATGGCGGGGCCCTGATCATCGACGAGTCCCGACAACAGAACTACAGTCCGCGCACCCGATTACTGGCCTTGTCCTGGCTATCGCTGTGCCACTCCCTGATCGAGGACACCTTGCTGATCATGGCCCTGGGGGCCAATTTCTGGGTGGTGGTCGCCGGCCGCATTGCACTGACCTTGCTGGTCGTCGGCGCAATGGCCCGCCTGACCCTGCCGGGTTCACCGCTATACCGGCGTTACCTGACCAGCGCGGGCAGTTGACCGACTGCCCGCGCCTGCAAAAAAGACTTAAACCAGCAACGCCTGAAAGCGCTGGCGGAACTTGCTGAGCTTGGGCGCAATGACCATCTGGCAATAACCCTGCTCGGGATTGCGGGCAAAGTAATTATGGTGATAGGTCTCGGCAGGCCAGAACGTGGAACTGTCCAGCACATGCGTAACAATGGGCTGATCAAATTCGCTCTGCAGACTGTCGATAACTTCGAACGCGATGCGACGCTGTTCGTCGTTCTGACAAAAAATGGCCGATGCATACTGCGGTCCCACATCCGCCCCCTGACGATCCAACGTGGTGGGGTCGTGTGTCAGGAAAAACACGTGCAGCAGATCCCGGAAGGAAATGACCGCTGGATCGAACTCCACGCGCACCACCTCGATATGCCCGGTCTGCTTGCCGCACACCTGCTCGTATGTAGGCTCGTCCACGTGGCCGCCACAGTAACCCGGCACAACGGACTGCACCCCGCGCAGTGCCTGAAACACTCCTTCGGTACACCAAAAACACCCACCGCCCAATACGGCTGTTTCTTTCATGGAGACTCCTTCGTTGACGTATCAGTCAGATTCAGCAGCCAGGCCGCTATGGCCCGCGCCTGCTCGGCGTTAACCCTGTTTTGGGCCGGCATGGGGATGGCCCCCCAGTTGCCTCGACTGCCCTGGCGGATCTGCTTTTCCAGATAGCGCTGGGCAGCGGCTCTATCGCCCTGCGCATACCGCCGGGCGACATCCATGAACGGAGGACCGACCCTTTTTCTGTCCATCTGATGGCAGGACAAACATTGTGTCTGCAACAGGGTCTGGATAGATACCGTATCAGCCTTTGCCGCTGGATTAAAGCCGGCCAGCACACAAAGCACTACCAATAGTAAACAGGATGTCCTGCAAGCAAGGCGCGTCATCATCCTTCCCTTACAATTTAGCCGCCCCCGGCAAGGCGCGGCATTCGCGTTATTATCTGACATTCACCTCTGGAATGGGCAAGCATGTTAATACACCCGCAGTTTGATCCTGTCGCCATACAGATCGGTCCCGTCGCGATCCACTGGTATGGGCTGATGTATCTGATCGGCTTCGGCCTGGTTTGGCTGGCCGGCAGCGCCCGCATCCGCGCCGGCCAGACCGTTCTAAGCCGCAAAGACCTGGAAGACCTGATCTTTTACTGCGTCTTTGGCGTGGTGCTTGGCGGAAGGCTGGGCTACACCCTGTTTTATCAACCTTCCTATTACCTGTCCCACCCACTGGAAATCCTATATGTGTGGACAGGCGGCATGTCCTTTCATGGCGGCTTGATCGGCGTGCTCGTGGCCATTGCCCTGTTCGCCCGTTCGCGCCAGCGCCGCTTTCTGGAAGTCGGCGACTTTCTGGCTCCCCTGATTCCGCTTGGACTGATGGTGGGACGCCTGGGCAATTTCATCAATGGCGAACTGTGGGGACGCCCCAGCGATGTGCCGTGGGCCATGGTGTTCCCGCAAGTCGACGCCACTGCCCGCCATCCGTCGCAGCTCTACGAAATGGCGCTGGAAGGCATCGTCCTGTTTGCGCTGCTCTGGTGGTTCACGCGCCGCCCCCGCCCTGTGGGCCAGGCCAGCGCTCTGTTTTTGATCGGCTACGGTGTTTTTCGTTTCGGCGTGGAATACACGCGCGAGCCGGACCAATTCCTGGGCCTGCTCAGCGCCGGCCTATCTATGGGCCAATGGCTGTCAATCCCCATGATTGCAGCCGGCATCATTCTATTCTTGTTCAGCAGCCGCCACCCGGCCAGACAGAACTGATTTCTGCCCCTGGCCACCAGACAAGAAAAAGCCCGCTCTCGATTCGAGAGCGGGCTTTTTTGCAATTGCCCCACCGTTGCCGTCTAGACCGGCATCCTGGAACCGGAGGTCCAAGATCGGCTGTCATCAGGCCAGCTTCGGGTTCATCGACGAGGATGAGCGCTCCTACTGGCCAATCCAACAACCTGAGTGCCATAAGCATTGGTTCAAGGAATGTATGGTCAAGTCACGAACACGGCAGGGACTTACTGGTATGAAAAACGGCTTGCGAATCGTTAACGAAGCAAGCCGCCTTCAAAATTGGGGCTAGCGCGGCGTGGAAGAAGGACCTAGCAATTGGTCTATCAATCCGTGCATGTCTTCAATTTTACGCTTGAAATCGCCAAAAGCAACATTAGCAAGCGGACCATCCGGTGCCTTAGCGGATAAAAGCTCGCTGGCGATCTGGATGGCCGCCATGACGGCAATGCGTTCGTTGCCTGAAACACGCCCCGACCCTTTGATCGATTGCATGCGCTGATCAACCAGCTTGACGGCATCGAGCAACTTGGCTTTTTCGGGTGTAGGGCACGCCAGAGAATAGTCTCGGCCCAGCAGGGAAATATCGACTCGTTCCATGACTTACTCCTGTACAGCGCCGGGCAGTCGCATAAGAATCGAACCGACCTGATGACGAGCCTGTTCAGCCACTTCGCGCATAACGCCAAGACCTGCCTGAGCGCTATCGAGCTCGCGGCGCAACGCCTGGACACGCGCCTGTTCCTGTTCCAGCAAGACCTTGAGTTCGCGTTGTTCGGCCTGGGCCTGCGACTGCATCTGATCCAGCTGGCGCTGATGCGTAGCCACGCCGGAAGACAAGGACTCGAACTCGTCTTTCTGACGTTGATTTTGCTGGCGCAATGCGTCCAGTTCGGCGTCCTGATTCTTCAGGCGCGCCAACAAAGCAGCGCGCTCAGCCTGCAGCTGGCGCGACTGTTCAACCAGTTGACCGATGCGGTCAGCGAGAAAATCAAGATCTTGCAACATGGGCGTTATCGTAAACCATAGGCGACGTTACTGGGTAGGGGAATTTCATACCAATCATAACCTTTCACCCTTCTTTCCATTACCTTTCAAGTTTCTTTCAAGGCACCTAATTATCAGCGTCCATTGTTCCTAAAAACCCCTAGAATCGGGAATTTTGCGGGAAAACCCCTAAAAACTTAGGGCTAGCCGGGGTTTGCAGTCCCTGCCCCCTCTATTACCATGCCTCACCCCTGCAGATCGGAGCCAGCATTACCCAGGGGAGTAAAGCGGGACTCCACCATAAAACACAGACACAGGAAATGAGATACATCATGTTTACCGAGAACAAGGAGAATCCACCCTATGCAAATCCGAAATAAACAGGACTTCTGGTCCGGCGTCATGTTTGTGGTGCTGGGTGCCGGCTTTGCCTTGGGAGCGACCAGCTATTCCATGGGCACGGCCGCCCGCATGGGCCCCGGCTACTTCCCGTTCTGGCTGGGCGTGTGCCTAAGCCTGCTCGGTGCCATTGTTGCCCTGGGAGCCCTGTCCCCAAAGGCCGAACAAACCGAGATCGAGAAATTCGACTGGAAGATCGCCATCGTCATCATTGGCTCGGTCCTGCTGTGCGGCGCGGCCCTTAATTTCTTGGGCGTCTATGTGTCCATCTTCATGCTGGTCATACTGAGCAGTTTCGCCAGCCACGAATTCAGTTGGCCTGTCGCGCTGGGTGCCGCCACTTTCCTGGTTGGGTTCGTCTACCTGGCTTTCATCAAAGGCCTGGGATTGGTGTTCCCACTGTGGCCCACCTTTCTGGCATGAACGCGGAGTAAACGGACATGGAACTTATTGATCACCTCGTTCTGGGTTTCTCGGTTGCGGTTACGCCCGAAAACCTGGCTTATGCCTTGCTGGGCTGCCTGCTGGGCACCCTGATCGGCGTGCTGCCCGGCATCGGCCCCGTGCCAACCATTGCCATGCTGCTGCCCATTACCTATGTGCTGCCTCCAGTAGCCGGCCTGATCATGTTGGCCGGTATTTATTACGGCGCGCAATACGGTGGCTCGACCACCGCCATTCTGGTGGCGCTACCCGGAGAAACGTCAGCCGTGGTCACGGTGCTGGACGGCCACCAGATGGCGCGCAATGGTCGAGCCGGCGCGGCCCTAGCTATTGCTGCCCTGGGTTCGTTCTTTGCAGGCTGCTTTGCCACCATTTTGCTGGCCGGTTTCGCACCGCCGCTGGCCGAAGTCGCCTTCAAGTTCGGACCGGCGGAGTATTTCTCGCTGATGGTGCTTGGCTTGGTGGGCGCAGTCGTACTGGCCTCGGGTTCGCTGCCCAAGGCCATCTGCATGATTCTGCTAGGCCTGCTGCTGGGCATGGTGGGCACGGACGTGAACTCCGGCGTTGCCCGCTACGACTTTGGCATCCCCGAACTGCAAGACGGCATCGACTTCGCCGTGGTCGCCATGGGTGTATTTGGTTTCTCTGAAATCATGAACAACCTGGAACTGCGCGACCAGCGTGTGGAAATCACCGACAAGGTCGGCTCGCTGTATCCCAACAAGCAGGAATTCAAAGAAGCATGGCCTGCCGCCGTACGTGGTACCGTCATGGGCTCCTGCCTGGGCATTTTGCCTGGTGGCGGTGCCGTGCTGTCGTCCTTCGCCTCTTACACACTGGAAAAGAAGATATCGAAGAACCCCGAGCGCTTTGGCAAAGGCCACCCCGCCGGCCTGGCCGGCCCTGAGTCGGCCAACAACGCGGCGGCCCAGACATCCTTCATCCCGCTGCTGACTCTGGGCATTCCCGGCAATGCCGTGACCGCCCTGATGATCGGTGCCATGACCATCCACAACATTCAGCCCGGCCCGCAGGTCATGACCAGCCACCCCGAGCTGTTCTGGGGCTTGATCGCCTCGATGTGGATCGGCAACCTGATGCTGGTTATCCTGAACCTGCCGCTGGTGGGATTGTGGGTAAAACTGCTGAAAGTGCCTTACCGCCTGCTGTTTCCAGCCATTCTGGTGTTCTGCACGGTCGGCGTGTATTCCCTGAACTACAACGTGTTCGACATATGGGTCACCGCCATCTTCGGTCTGATCGGCTATATCTGGTCCAAGCTGCGCTGCGAAGGAGCCCCTTTGCTGCTGGGCCTAGTGCTTGGCCCCATGATGGAAGAAAACTTCCGCCGCGCCTTGCTGCTGTCCCGCGGTGACTACACCACCTTCGTGACCCGGCCGCTGTCGATGTCGCTGCTGGTGCTGGCTGCCTTGCTGGTCGTCATCGTTGCCCTGCCGGCCGTCAAGAAAAAACGAGAAGAAACCTTCATCGAAGAGGACTAAACCCGCGCCTGAACGGCAAAGGTACCGCCCACTCCCCCGTCCGGCAACAGACGGGGGATTTTTTTGCTTCTTCGCTAAATGCCGGGGATTCCTTTGGATTGGGCGGGCCGTTTGGGCCAAGCGTAGAGATCCTCGGGTTCTCGCCAGACCATGCGCCCCGACCAGGGCACCGGCGCACAGCGCCGGCAAGCCATCAGCCCTGTCCGAGCGTGCTGCGCCTTGAATGGCGTCTTCAAAAAGCCCGTTCCTCATCGAATGAGTAAATTAGCTCCTGGAGTTCTTCGAAGAACCTTTTTTTTATCCGCACTAGCTGCGCTAAGCTTGCTGTTTGAACCTTTATTACACAACGATCAGGGATACCATCATGCACACGTCCATACAGCCCAAAACCCACGACCGCACAACTCCCCAACGGGTCGCCTTCCTGGGGCTGGGCGTGATGGGCTACCCGATGGCCGGCCATCTGGCTCAGGCAGGCCATCACGTTACTGTGTATAACCGCAACCCGGAAAAAGCACGGCAGTGGTGCGCACAGTTCCAGGGCCAATCCGCCCCCACGCCTGCCCTGGCGGCGGCGCAGGCCGATGTCGTCATGGCTTGCGTGGGCAATGACGATGATTTGCGCGCCGTCTTCCTGGGCACCGATGGCGCACTGGCCGGCATGCAGGCAGGCGCGCTGTTCGTGGACCACACGACGGCCTCAGCGCAAGTCGCGCGCGAATTGGGGGCGCTCGCGGCCCAGACACAGATCGCCTTTGTGGATGCCCCTATTTCGGGCGGGCAGGCCGGCGCGCAGAAAGGCATGTTAAGCATTATGTGCGGGGGCCGGGAGCAGGATGTGGAACGCGCACGCCCGCTGATGCAGGCTTATGCGCAGGCCAGCACCTATATGGGTCCCCTGGGTTCCGGGCAGTTGTGCAAGATGGTGAACCAGATCGCCGTGGTCGGTCTGCTGCAAGGGTTGGCCGAAGCCATGGCCTTCGGCGAACGGGCCGGACTGGATATGGAACAAGTGCTGGCCGTCTTAACGAAAGGAGCGGCACGCAGCTGGCAGATGGAAACCAAAGGCCCCACCATGCTGGCGCGCGATTTCAAACCCGGCTTTACCGTGAACTGGATGCTGAAAGACCTGGGCCTGGTTCAGGACGAGGCACTGCGCAACGGAGCCCAACTCCCCGGCACCACACTGGTCCAGCAGCAGCTTGAGGCCATCGCCAGCCAGGGCGGGCTGGATCTGGACATCTCCAGCCTGTTCAGGCCGCTGGCCCGTTCATGACCCGGATTTACCCGGCAAGTCCGGTTGTGCTGCAGGCCGGTAGCGCGGCAAGCGCAAGGTCGCTTTAAGGCCATAGCCGCCTATCTCGTTAGGTTCGCCGTCCGTCAGAACAATCGTGCCGCCATTGCGCTCGGCATACGCCAGAGCAATGGCCAGGCCCAGGCCGGACCCGGAACCGCGCCCGCCTTTGCGGGACGGCCCACCCCGGTCAAAGCGCACGAAAACGCTTTCCCGCAGACTGGCCGCCAGCCCCATGCCATTATCAGTCACGCTAACCCAGGCCTGCTGCTCGTCATAACCGGCGGACACGGTAATGGATGCCCCGCTACCGGCATGATTGATGGCATTGTGTATAAGATTGGCCAGCGATTCGTGCACTTCCACATCACTGGCATAGACCCAGACCGGAGCCTGTTCGCCGTCCTCACCTGGCGCGATCCAGCCCAGATCTTGCCGCCGCTCGCGCGCCAGCGGCAAATACTGCAGCACTGCTTCCCGTCCCAGGCTGGCCAGATCCACCTGCCCCTGCGCCATAGACGTATGGTGACTGGCATGCGCCAGGGCCAGCAACTGCTCAGTCAGCCGGGTTGCCTGCCCCAGTTGCTTGATAATGGCACCCAGGGACTCGCGCACGCGTTCGATATCCGGTTCGCGGCGCGCATATTGCGCTTGTGTATGGATGATAGCCAGCGGGGTACGCAACTGATGGGATGCATCGGCCAGAAACCGCGCCTGGCGCTCCAGCACAGCTTGGTAAAGCTCGATGTGGTGATTGATCGAACGCACCAGCGGCACCACTTCGCGGGGCACGTCGCGTTCGTCCAATGGGCGCAGGTCGTCCACACTGCGGCTGCGCACTTCCTGGCGCAATACTTGTAAAGGGCGCAGGGCCCAGGCCACGGCAAACCACACCATCAGAACGGCCAGGACCACCATGCGCAGATTGCGGAAAATCCCCTCGCGCCAGGCTTGCTGCTGGGTACGCAGGCGCAGATCCATGCTTTCGCCCACAATGACCAGCACCTGACGGTGCATGCCTTTGTAATGCAGATCACGCCACAAAGCCACCATGCGCACGGTATCGTTGCGAAAGAAAGCGTCGTAGAACACCGGCACCCCTTCGTGGTCGGCCAGACGTTCAGGACGCGGCAAGCCTTCCATGCCCAGCATCGTGCGCCCTTTCAGTTGCAAGGCATCGGCACCGCCCAGATTGCGCACCAGCGGCGTAACTTCTTCGACACGGAAATACTTGCGATTGCCCGGCCGCGATTCCAGCATGACCTGCGCATAGAAAGGCGGGTCTATACGCAAACTGCCATCAGCATTGAACTCCACGCTGGTCTCCAGCACCTTGGCCGGTTCCAGCAAGGC
>JQGF01001273.1_pt1 | contig 11480 bp, 7 predicted proteins | sample 210201 | NCBI WGS metagenome assembly JQGF01 (sample SAMN02947780, study PRJNA257236) | wastewater metagenome | biome: Domestic wastewater sediments; material: Domestic wastewater soil sediments and water; isolation source: domestic wastewater sediment treated with ammonia and hydroxylamine at...
GATGCGGGTGGCGTTTTTTCTATTGCTAGGCAAGGCGGCGGGCGCTTTCAAGGAAATGGCCGTGGCGTATCGCTATGGTGTGAGCGATGTCGTCGATGCCTATCAATTCACGATGGTCATGGCCAACTGGCTGCCCGTCACCATTGTCGGTTCCATGTCGGTTGTGTTGATTCCCGTTCTGGTGCGCCTGCATCGCCTGGAACCGGCTGCGCGCAGCCGCTTTTTAGGGGAACTCAAGGCCTGGTGCATCGTGCTTGGCTGTGTGCTGGGCGCACTGATCTGGATCAGCTGGCCCTGGGTGCTGAAATGGACTGGGCAGGGCTTGAGTCCCGCGGTTCATGAAATGAGTCAGGAGCTGCTGTTTGCCTTTGCGCCAGCGGCTGTGCTGACCCTGATGATAGGTTTGAGCGCCGCTCGTCTGCGCGCTCATGAGCGCCACATCAATACCTTGCTCGATAGCGTTCCGGCCTTTGTCATACTCATCTGGGTGCTGGCGGCAGGGGCCAATGCGGGCATTGGTCCGCTGCTGTGGGGCACCTTGCTGGGCCTGACTATTCAGGCGCTATGGTTGATGGTCCTGGCCTCACGGGCCGATCAGATCTGGGCGCGCCCCAGTATCAGCTTGCGTGCCGAGCAATGGCCCGATCTGCTCAAGGCGGCCACCATCATGCTGGTGGGGCAGGTGGCCATGAGTTTTGTCGGTCCGATCGACCAATATACGGCTGCCAATCTGGGTGCCAATGCCAACGCCACGTTGGGCTATGCCACGCGTTTGCTGGCGCTGGTGCTGGGGGTGGGGGCCGCGTCGGTAGGCCGTGCCGCCTTGCCGGTACTGGCAGATGTCCAGAGCCGTGGAGATCAGGCCCGTGCCCGCTCCATGGCCTTGAAGTGGTCAGTCATGATGTTGCTGGCTGGTGCGGGAGCAGCGGCCATTGGTGTCTTGCTGGCTCCCTGGGGCGTGGCGCTGCTGTTTGAGCGCGGCGCCTTCACGGCGCAGGATACGGCCACGGTCGCCCAGGTGTTTCGGTGGGGGCTGGTGCAACTGCCTTTTTATTTTGGGGTGCTGATTTTGGTGCAGTTGCTGGCCAGTCAGAACCGTTATAAATCCATGGCAATCATTGCCGTGATCAATTTTCTGGTGAAAGCGGCCTTGAATCCGGTGCTGGCGGCACGCATGGGTCCTTCGGGAATCATGCTGGCGACCAGTCTGATGTACGCGGCCTCTTTTACGTGTTATTTCATTTTGGCCTTAAAGCCAGCCAGCGCAACGGCGTCTGGTTCGCAGGAATAGGAAAACGTGCACAGTCATTCGGTAGTTCGCCCTCATATCATGTTGCTGATCCACTCTTTGGGTGGGGGCGGGGCGGAACGTGTTGCAGTCGATTTGAGCGCAGCCTGGGTGGCGCGTGGCTATCGAGTGTCCCTGGTGACGCAGGCCGGTTGTGACCAAGACGCATATACCGTGGCGCAAGGAGTGGAGCGTCATGTTCTGGGGACGGCAGGCAACAGCCGGGGCCGTCTGGATGCCTTGTGGAAAAACTGGCGTCGTGTCAGCCGCTTGCGTGCTTTGTTGCGAAAAACCAAGCCCGATGTCGTTCTGGGCATGATGACCACCTCCTCTGTGCTGGCTATCTCGGCCGCCAAAGGCCTGCCCTGCAAAGTGATTGCAACCGAGCATACCCACCCACCGTCTCAATCGTTGTCGCCTTTCTGGCAGAAAGCCCGCTTACGTACTTATCCGCAGGCACACGCCGTTATTGCCTTGACCGCCGGCACCGCAGACTGGCTGCGTGAGCATGTCCCTGGCAGTCAGGTACACGTGATTCCCAATGCAGTGCGCTGGCCCATGGACAGTGCCGAGCCTTTGGTGCCGGTTCCCGCCTTGCCAGATGGGCGCAAGCGCCTGCTGGCGGTGGGCCGCTTGCACCCGGTCAAGGGTTTTGACACCCTGATCGAGTCCTTTGCCATGCTATCGAACTATTTCCCCGACTGGGATCTGGTGATTCTGGGCGAAGGCGAGCAGCGGGGGGCGCTGGAGGCGCGGATCCAGGAGCTGGAACTGCAGGAGCGGATTCAGCTTCCGGGGCGTGTTGGCAATATGGCGGACTGGTACGAACAGTCGGATCTGTATGTGCTCAGTTCCCGGATGGAGGGCTTGTCCAACAGCCTGCTGGAGGCGATGGCCAGTGGCCTGACCGCGGTGGCTTTCGATTGTGATACCGGACCTCGTGAGATTATTCGCGCCAATATTGATGGTGTGTTGGTGCGCCCGGTTGAGGATATCGAGGCTTTGGCGGCGCATTTGTCCGACCTGATGGCCAATGAGGACAAGCGCCAGCGCCTGGCGCGTCGAGCCACCGATGTGCGTGACCGTTTTTCCTCGGCCCGCGTTCTGGCGCTATGGCAGCAAGTGTTGGAACAGTGCCTGCGTCGGACTTAAAATGGCGCTTTGCGTCGTGTCGGTAGACTCTCGCTATCCGGTCGATGAGCCCACGGAGGCCCAGTGAATATTCTGTTTTTCGTCAGCTCCCTGAACGCAGGCGGCGCCGAGCGTGTCGCCTCTACCTTGGCGAATGCCTGGGGCTTGCGAGGTGACCAGGTGACCCTGGTGCCAACCTACAGCGGGGGAGGCACGGCTTTTTACCCAATCGATTCCAGGGTGGAGGTGGTGTGGCTGGCCCATCGCATGCGCGGCAGCTGGCTGCCCAAACCCCTGGCCAAGCTGCGTGCCATGCGCAAGCTGGTGCATGAAAAGCAGCCTGACGTGATCGTTTCTTTTCTGACCAATGTGAATATCAATGTGTTGCTGGGGCTGGGCAAGATGGGCGTTCCCATTGTGGTGGGCGAGCGTACCAATCCGGCCTTCAGCAGCAGTGCCGGCAAGCTTTTGCAAGGCCTGCGTCGTCGTCTGTATCCCCAAGCCCAGGTAGTTACCGTCCAGACCCGCGCCAGTGTCGCAGCGTTTCAGGCCATGGTGCCGGGCATGAAACAGGTCATGGTTGTACCCAACCCCTTGCCCCAGGCGCTGGATGCGGTACAACGCGAGGTGCGGGTGGAGGAAAACCGGCATTGCACCTTGATGGCCATGGGCCGTTTGGTGCCCTCTAAACGCTTTGATGTGCTGATTCGCGTGTTTGCAGGACTGGCTGCCGATTACCCGGAGTGGAAACTGAAGATCTGGGGCGATGGCCCGCAGCGTGCACAGTTGGCACAGCAGATCGCCCTGTGCGGGGCGAGCGACCGGATTGAGCTGGCTGGCAAAACGGCCCAGCCCTGGCAGGAGATGGCGCGCTCCCATGCCTTTGTCATGACTTCGGAAGTGGAAGGTTTCCCGAACGTACTGCTGGAAGCCATGGCGATGGGCTTGCCTGCCGTCACGGTGGACTGTCCCAGTGGCCCGCGCGAGATCAGTTCCGATGGCAAAGATGCCTTGCTGGTGCCGGTTGGGGACGAAGGCGCCTTGACTGCTGCCTTGGCCGAGCTGATGGGGGATGGCGTTTTTCGGGGTGTGCTGGGGCGTCGCGCTGCGGCCGCGGTGCGCCAGCGTTATGAATTAGAGCAGGTTTTGCTTAACTGGGACCAGGTCTTTCAGACCGCCCGTGGCGGTATAAAAGAGGGAGCCAAAGCATGAGTGCAGTGCAACCAGCGTCGTTGAGTCAGGAAGCGGATGAGGACAAGGCAGGAAAAACAAGGCCCGCCTTGCGGGTCGTGCATATTATTGCCGGGCTGGGGCAGGGGGGAGCGGAAACGGTTCTGTTTCGTCTGGTGACGGCCCCCGGGCAGGACACTGAACATATTGTGATCTCGTTGGGTGACGAAGATGTTTTTGGGCCGCAGCTACGTGCGGCCAATATTCCTCTGTATTGCCTGCACATGCAGTCACCCCTGGGTTTTCTGAAAGGGCTGGGGGCATTGACGCGGGTGCTGCGCGAGGTGCAGCCCGATGTTGTGCAAACCTGGATGTACCACTCTGATCTGATTGGCGGCGCGGCAGCGCGTCTGGTGGGCATTCCGGCGGTTTCCTGGGGCATTCGCAACTCGGGGGCCAACTTGTATCAGGGCAGCCCGAAAGCGCGCCTGGTGGCCTGGTTGTGTGCCCGCCTGTCGCGCCTGATTCCCAATCTGATTGTGTCTTGCGCCGAGAACGCGGCCCGACGTCACAAGCAATGGGGGTATCGCGCCGACATCATGAAGGTGATTCCCAATGGCTACGATTTGAGCCGCTGGCATCCCGATCAGCAGGCACGCGAAGCAGTGCGTCAAGAGCTGGGCCTGTCGCTGGATACGCCCGTCATAGGCAGTGTGGCCCGCTGGAATCCCTTGAAGGATCACCCCAATTTGCTGGCGGCCTTGGCTCGCAGCCTGCACCGGCATCCCACTTTGCGTTGCTTGCTGATTGGTGATGGCATGGACAGCAGCAACGAGACCTTGATGCGTTTGCTGGATCAACATCAATTGCGTGACAGTGTCATTTTGATGGGGCGTCGCAGCGATGTGCCTCGTCTGATGAATGCCTTGGACGTGCATGTCTTGTCCAGTTCGGCAGAAGGTTTCCCCAACGTGGTGTGCGAGGCCATGGCTGCCGGTGTGTCCAACGTGGTCACTGATGTGGGCGATGCGGCCCTGATCGTGGGCAATGAGGGGTGGATCGTGCCGCCCAGCAATGCCGAGGCGCTGGCCGGCGCCATCAACAGCGCCGTCGATGAGCTGGGTGCGCCATCCTGGCAGGCGCGGCATGAGCATGCCCGTGAACGGGTGGCCCGTCTGTTTTCCCTGGAAGGCATGGTCAAGAATTACACGCAGGCCTGGAAGACCTTGACGGCCCAGCATCCACCCAAACGCAAGCGCAGCCGTCAGGCCCTCAGTGTGTTGACCGATGAGTCGGGTAACAAAACCCGCATGCTGATGTTTGTGGTGAATAATCCGGCTTTTTTCCTGTCGCACCGTTTGCCCTTGGCGCAAGCTGCGCAGCGTGAAGGGTACGATGTGCATGTCGCTACCATGGACGGCCCTGCTGTTGCCGACATTGAGCGCCACGGCTTGCAGCATCATGCACTGCCCATGACGCGCAGCGGGACCAATCCCTTACAGGAGTTGCAAACCATCTGGGCCTTGTGGCGCCTGTTCCGACGGGAGCGCCCCGAACTGGTTCATGCCGTCACCATCAAACCTGTTTTGTATGGCGGCATTGCGGCGCGGCTGGCTGGCGTGCCCGGTTTCTTGGCCGCCGTGTCCGGTCTGGGGTATGTGTTTACTCAACGCGAGAAGTCCTTTGACCCCGTGCGCTGGATTGCTTTGCTGCTCTATCGTATTGCCTTGGGGCATCCCAACAGCCGTGTGATTTTCCAGAACAGCAATGATCGTGATGTGCTGCTGAACGATCGCGTGGTCAAACGCGACCAATGCATCCTGATTCGTGGCTCCGGAGTGGACCTGAACGAATTTCAGGCTGTGCCCGAGCCGCCGGGCCCGCCCGTCGCCTTGATGGTGTCTCGCCTGCTGGTGGACAAAGGGGTGCGAGAGTTCGTGGAGGCGGCCCGCATCAGCGCCGCTCAAGGCAGCCCGGTTAAGTGGGTGTTGGCCGGGAGCCCCGACCCGGGTAATCCGGCCAGCATCAGCGATCAGGAGTGGCAAGGCTGGCAGCAACAAGGCCTGGTGCAGTGTCTGGGGGAACGGCGCGATATTGCGCAGCTTTACGCCCAATCGCATATTGCTGTGCTGCCGTCTTACCGTGAGGGCTTGCCCAAATCCCTGGTGGAAGCCGCTGCCTGCGGACGGGCGGTGGTCACAACCGATGTGCCCGGTTGCCGCGATGCGATCGAGCCAGGAGTCACTGGCGTGCTGGTGCCGGTGCGAAATGCACAGGCATTGGCAGAAGCCGTGATGGAACTGGGTGAGGATACGGTCAAGCGACAGGCGATGGGCGTTGAAAGTCGGCGCCTGGCGCAAGAGGCATTTGATATAGACCGGATCAGTCAGGCCCATCTGGATCTGTACCAATCTTTGAGCCGATAGGGTGTTGACCGCCTTGGTTCAAGACCAAGGTAGACAAAACGGGCTGAACGGTCGTTGAAGTCTTGGATTCACAACCAAGTCATCGCAGACAGTTCAGCCCGTTTTTTTAGATTGCCAGAGCCTGGAGCAGGGCTACTGGACGCTAGTGAATCAACGCGACTTTAGAAAGGCAATGCCGCATCCGGCTTCAAGGCCAGCAGTGCCGCCCGGAACTCCCCTTGAATCCGATCGAGCGCGTCTTGGGACTGGGCCTCGAAACGCAGCACAATCACGGGCGTGGTATTGGAGGCGCGAGCCAGACCGAAGCCATCGGGATACTCGGCACGCACGCCATCAATGGTGTTGAGCTGATTGGCGCTTGGGAAACGCCCTTCTTTTTGGAGCCGGGCAATCAGGGCATGGGGCTCACCCTCGGCCAGTGGCAGTTTCAGTTCGGGTGTCGACAAGTCCTGGGGCAAGGCTTCCAGTTCGGCCGTGGGGTTGGCTGTGCGCGAGAGAATCGCCAGCAGGCGTGCACCGGTGTACAGGCCGTCGTCAAAGCCATACCAGGCTTCCTTGAAGAAAACGTGGCCGCTCATCTCGCCAGCCAGGGGGGCGCCCGTCTCGGCCAGCTTGGCCTTGATCAGGGAATGACCGGTCTGCCACATCAAGGGTTGGCCGCCAGCCTTGGCAATTTCCAGAGCGACATGGCGGCTGCATTTCACGTCAAAAATGATGGTGGAGCCAGGTTCGCGTTGCAAAATATCGCGTGCATACAGAATCAGTTGACGGTCTGGCCAGATGATCTGGCCCGAGCGCGTCACTACGCCCAGGCGGTCGGCATCACCGTCAAAGGCCAGGCCCACTTCACAATCCGTGTTTTGTACATGCGCGATCAGGTCTTGCAGATTGTGCGGCTCGGCCGGGTCAGGGTGGTGGTTGGGGAAGCTGCCATCCACCTCCTCAAACAGCATGTCGACCTCGCAGCCCAGGGCCTTGAACAGCCGGGCGGCAACGACGCCGCCCACGCCATTGCCACAGTCCAGGGCGATCTTCATCGGGCGCGCCAGGGTGACGCGCTCGGCGATCGTGCGCACGTACTGGTCCAGCATATCTTTCTTCTGGCCTGTACCGGGTTGAGGCGCTGGCTGGGCGCCGGCCTGCATGCGTTGCATCAGGCCCTGGATGTCCTGCCCGTGCAGGGTCTTGCCGGCCATCATCATCTTGAACCCGTTGTAATTGGATGGGTTATGGCTGCCGGTAATGGCAACCCCCGAGCCTGTTTCCAAGACATTGGCGGCAAAGTAAACGACCGGGGTGGGTACCATCCCCAGGTCCACCGTGTTGACACCCCCTGCCTGGATGCCTTTTTGCAGGGCCTGGGACAGAGAAGGGCTGCTATGGCGGCCATCGTAGCCCACGACCAGGGTTTGAACGTCTTGTTCACGGGCACTGGTGGCCAGTGCCAGGCCCAATTGATAGGCGAAGTCTGGGTTCAGTTGTTCGGGAACCGTGCCTCGAATATCGTAGGCCTTGAAAACAGCAGTCGGTAGGGCAGGAAGCTGGGTCACGTCGTGTCCTGAGTGGATAAGTAAAGAATGTAGTTTAGCGTGAATGCCCCCCGCTTTCGTGAGTTACCATTAAGAGCTGTAGCGCGACAGCAAGAGCGCCCGACTGTTTTTCTTGAGTGGCTTGGGTCATGACTTTTCTAAACGAACTTGAACAGCGTATTGGTCAGCAACATGTGCTGACAGGACAATCCATGCAGCAGTACCTGGAGGATTGGCGAGGACGCTATACCGGCACTGCGGTGGCGGTTGCCCGACCAGCAACGACGCAGGAAGTGGCCCAGGTCGTGCGCCTCTGTGCTGAACATCGTGTGCCTATTGTTCCGCAGGGCGGCAATACGGGTCTGTGTGGCGGCGCGACGCCGGATAACACGGCCACCGCACTGGTATTGTCCCTGGAGCGTTTGAACAAAATTCGCAGCGTGGATACCGAGAACGACACCATGGTGGTGGAGGCGGGCTGCATTTTGCAGAATGTGCAGCAGGCCGCCCGCGACCATCAGCGCCTGTTTCCCTTGAGCCTGGCCGCCGAAGGCAGTTGCACCATTGGTGGCAATCTGGCCACCAATGCGGGCGGCACGCAGGTTCTGCGTTACGGCAACGCGCGTGATCTGACGCTGGGCCTGGAAGTGGTGACCGCCCAGGGCGAAATCTTGCACGGTCTGCACGGCCTGCGCAAAGACAATACCGGTTACGACCTGCGTAATCTATTCATTGGCAGTGAAGGGACGCTGGGCATCATCACGGCAGCCACCATCAAGCTTTATCCCCAACCTGTTGCTGCCAGCACCGCCTTGCTGGCGCTGGACACCATTGAGGATGCAGTACACGTGCTGGCCTTGGCACGCCAGGGTCTGGCAGCCTCCCTGACCGGTTTTGAGTTGATTGCGGGCAATTGTCTGCAAGCGGTGCTGCATTGCTATCCCGATCAACGCATGCCGTTTCAGGGGCCGGCGGCCCAGGCAGCCTGGTATGCCCTGCTGGAGCTGTCTGATAGCGAAAGCCTGGAGCATGCGCGCGAGCGCTTTGAAAGCGTGATCGGGCAGGCCCTGGAGCAGGAGCTGGTACAGGATGCGGTCATTGCGGAGACCATTGCGCAGAGCAAGGCGCTGTGGCATTTGCGTGAGAGCATTCCGCTGGCCGAGAAAGCCTATGGGAAAAGCATCAAGCATGATGTTTCCATTCCCGTCTCCCTGATGGCTCAATTTGTGCATGAGACGGACCAGGCCTTGCAGGACGCTTTTCCAGGCTTGGAAAACGTGACTTTCGGACACCTGGGCGATGGCAATTTACATTACAACGTGGCACGTGGAACTGCTTTTACGGAAGAAGAGCTGTTAAAGCGCCAGGACGAAATCTATACCCTGGTCCACGATAGCGTCCATCGTTTTCAGGGCTCCATCAGTGCCGAGCACGGCGTAGGTCAACTCAAGCGTCAGCTTTTGCCCCGCTATAAAGACCCGGTGGCGTTGAGTCTGATGAAACAAATCAAGCTGGCGCTGGACCCCTTGGGGATTATGAACCCCGGCAAGGTCTTGCCTGACTGATTGACGTGGTGGCCGGATGCTTTTTCGCCCTTATATCCTCGGTAGTGCGGTCTTTTTCCTTGTTTTGGGAGTTCTGGCCTCGGTCACCATGGGCTCGGCAACGGACTTGTCCTTAAGCGCCTTTTTTTTCGATCCTCAGCTGCGGGACTTCCCCTGGCGATTGCAGCCGTTTGTGGATTTGTTCGGTCGCAAGCTGGTGTGGTTCGTGCCCTTTGGCGGGGCAGTCATCGCTGCGGTTGTGGCCTGGCGCTTACCCAGGGGCTCTTGCCGGCAGTTGGCCTGGGCAGGGGCCGCTTTCTACATGGGCAGCGGCCCCTTGCTAATAGGCGTATTGAAGCATCTGACCGCCATGCCAAGGCCTTTTAATCTGGCCCTGTTCGGTGGCACGGAATCAATGCCTGATTATTTCTGGGCCCATTCCTGGGCCCAGGCAGGTAACGCCCTGCCCAGCGCCCATGCTGCATCCGGCTTTGTGCTGCTCTCCCTGTTTTTTGTGGGTGTCATGATAGGCTGCCGCAAACTGACTGCCGGAGGATTTGTTCTGGGACTGGGCGCGGGCCTGTTGTTTGGCTTTTTACGCATCATGCAGGGTTATCATTTTCTCAGTCAGGTACTGGCCTCCGGCGCAGTACTGGGCCTGTATGGTTGCGTTCTGTTTTATCTTTTATGGACCTGGGCCAGACACAAACCGTTGGAATCTTGATGGTTTGATCCATGCTAGCCTGCCCGCCGAGGCATTTGTCTGTCTGGAGTGGCCCGAAGAGTTGGCTTGTTACGGCCTGATGTTAGCCCGACCAGCCGGCTCGAGTGGCGTATAAAAAACACCCCGGTTTCTGATACGGAAACCGGGGTGTTTGGCTCAAAGGCGCTCAAAAAGGGCCTGACAGCCTCCTTGCCTACACAATAGCGGGCAGGACGCGTCCGGCACATTCGCCAAAAGAGAGGGTCGGGTAGCCATCCTGGCGGCAGAAACCCTTAAGAATGACCTCGTCCTGATCTTCCAGAAAATTGCGCTGCTCTCCCCAAGGCAGATCAATCGGGTTCTTGCCCCCCTGGTTCATTTCCAGCAAAGAGCCTTCCTGGCCTTTGCCCGGACCGGACAAGGTGCCAGTGCCCAGCAGATCACCGGTTTGCAGATTGCAACCGTTGACGCTGTGGTGGGCAACGAGTTGGGCCACGGTCCAATAGGCTTGCTTGAAGTTGCTGCGCGAGAGCAGGGCCGGATCTTTGTGTTGCTGGCGTGACTGCTCGGTGCTCAGGTACACCTCCAGCTCCACATCCAGCACGCCGCTTTCCAGATTGGCCTGGTCCTGCAAATAGGGCAGGGGCTGAGGATCGGATTCAGGACGACTGAATGGGCGACGGAAAGGAGCCAGAGCTTCCAGTGTTACTACCCAGGGGGAGATGGTCGAGGCAAAGTTCTTGGCCAGGAAGGGACCCAAAGGCTGGTATTCCCAGGCTTGCAGGTCGCGTGCCGACCAGTCATTGAACAGGCACAGACCAAAAACGTGCTCGTCTGCCTGACCGATAGGAATACGGTGACCCGCTTTGTTGCCTTTGCCAATCAGAATGCCCATTTCCAGTTCAAAGTCCAGGCGCTGGCAAGGACCAAAGTTGGGCTGCTCCTGCCCCTCGGGTGGGCGGGTCTGGCCGATGGGGCGCGGGAACTGCTGGCCAGACACACCGATGCTGGACGCCCGGCCGTGGTAGCCAATAGGCACCCACTTGTAGTTGGGCAGCAAGGGTGCATCGGGGCGGAACTGTTTGCCCACTGCTGTTGCGTGGTGCACGGAAATGTAGAAGTCGGTGTAGTCGCCAATCTGGGCGGGCAGGGCGTATTCCAGCTTGCTGCGTTCGATCAGCATGGGGCGCAGGCGCGATTCGGCCGAGGAGCCCTGGCGCAAGTCCTGCGACAAGGCGGCACGCAGTGCGCTCCAATATTCCTGACCCAAGGCCATCAGATCATTGAGAGCCGGTTTGACGCAGGCTGCCAGGGCGTCGGCGGCTTTGCCGTGCCAGGGGGTATCGCAGGCCAGCAGGCCCAGATCCAGGGCGTAGGGGCCGATCGCCACCATGACACGGAAGTCTTCCTGACTGTCACGGCGGCGCGCTACGGCAAAGGGCAGGTTCTGGATAGGAAAGCCGTTGTCGGCCTCGTTGGCGCCGGGCACCCAGCTTTGCAGCGTGGGATCGTGAGTGTCATTCAGATAAGCGTGGGTCATGCCTTTTGTTCCGTAGAGAAATGTTTTTCCAGACCGTCCCAGACGGCATCGTAGTTAGCCTGCAGGCTGTTGCTTTGCAAGGCCCGAGGCGAGGGACGAATCACTTTGCGGGTTTCAAACATAAAGGCCATGGTACCGCGCAGATAGTC
>JQGF01001541.1_pt1 | contig 11391 bp, 11 predicted proteins | sample 210201 | NCBI WGS metagenome assembly JQGF01 (sample SAMN02947780, study PRJNA257236) | wastewater metagenome | biome: Domestic wastewater sediments; material: Domestic wastewater soil sediments and water; isolation source: domestic wastewater sediment treated with ammonia and hydroxylamine at...
ACGTTGTGGTCGGTGATGAGCACGCCGATATTGCGCCCTTTAAGGAACTGCACAATGCGCTGGATTTCGATGACGGCGATCGGGTCCACCCCTGCAAAGGGTTCGTCCAGCAGGATAAAGCGCGGATTGCTGGCCAGTGCCCGGGCGATCTCGACCCGACGGCGCTCGCCTCCGGACAGGGAGACGGCGGTGTTGCGGCGGATGTGACCGATCTGCAGCTCGCCGATCAGCGTCTCGAGCCGTTCTCCGATTTCCCGGGAACTGATGGCTCGGCCTTTGTCGTCTTGTTGAAGTTCCAGGACGGCGCGGATGTTTTCCTCGACGGTCAGGCGGCGGAACACCGAGGCATCTTGCGGCAGATAGGACAGGCCCAGGCGCGCCCGTTTGTGCATGGGCATGCCTGTGATGGGTGTGCCGTCGATTTCGATGCGGCCGGCGTCGGCATGCACGATGCCCACGATCATGTAGAAACTGGTGGTTTTGCCCGCGCCGTTAGGGCCCAGCAGGCCGACGACCTCGCCGCTTTCCACAGTCAGGGATACATCCTGCACTACGGTGCGTTTGCCGTATGTCTTGCGCAGGCCTTGGGCGATCAGACTGCCTTTGGCGGTGTTCTGGGCGCGGACGGGAGAGGATGGGCTGGAAGGTGCAACCATATGAGTAGGCAGGGGTCCGGACTATTTGCGGGGGGAGGACTTGCGCTGGCATTCGGCCAGGGCGGCATCGGCGTTGGCGCGTGGGCGTGCTACCGAGCGCACGCGACCGTCGCGCGTGGCCGAATCGGCACCGCCAAAGGCTTGATAGGTGTTGTCTTTCTGGCGATAGACAACCCGTTGGCCTTGGATGGAATCTTGCAGCTTGCCGCAGACATAACGGTTAACGATGGCCTGGCCGATAAGCTCGATCTCTTCGGTCTTGCCGTTGTAGATCGCCTTGAGGCCTTCAGCCGTCATCAGCTCGAACTTGGCGGGATCTTCCTGGCGGATGGTAACGCGATGGCGTGTGCTGACGGTGGCGGTGCCGTGCTGGAAGCCTTCGGCATCCTGCTCGATGGCCAACTGATCGGCCATTAGCGTTAAGTTACCGCGCGTGAGCACGATATTGCCTTTGTAGATGGTTTGCTTGGCAATGTCGTCGTAGGTCAGTGTATCGGACAGTACAGAGGTATCCGGTTCCTGCGCGGCGGGTGCGCTGTTTTGCGCCTGCGCCGTCGGTGCCATTGGCACGGCCGCCCAGACCAGGGCTAGTCCCAGAGTGGCGCTGCGCAGCAGACGGGTAAAAGGCTCGGGCCGCAGGCCGGAGGGGGCACGGTGACGCGTGGTCATGGCTGGGAATCCTTAGAACTGTTGGGGGATCGCGTTTTTTGTGTTTGTTGGCCCGAGATTTTAGTGTCGGATTCCGACATGACGTTCAATTGCCGTACGCGATTATCGTAGCGCATGCCGGTGCCGCGCAAGGTGGATTGACCGTTGATCACGACAGCAGGCTCGTTGGTGTAGACCACATCTTCTTGCGGCAGGATGATGAGCACGCGGCTGCGCACATCCAGGGCCTCGTCTTCGGCGGTGGCCTGGCGATGGATATGGGCATTGCCCGTCATGGTGATCGTATCGCCGCCGGCGTTCATGTGCGCCGTGTCCGATGTGGCCACGGTCATGGGAGACTGGGCACGGTTGCTGACCGCGCGCGGATGTTCGATTTCGTAGGAGTCGTCGTCCGGGTAGTGATAGGCCATTTCGCCGTCCAGACGGTTGATGGCCATGCCGGTTGTGTCGGTGCTGACCATCGTGAAGTTGCGCGACCAGGAGTCGGGTTCGTGGGTGACGCGGCGCGGCGGATCAAGTGCCACCGAGCGTTGGGTGTAGTCCACCGCCCACAGCGTGGCCAACACCAGCAAAGCCAGCAACAGCAGAGAAATAAAAGTGGGCAGGCGGTCGCGCATGACTATTGAATGACTCCGGTCGTTTTCAGGAGGCCGCCGGTGATGAAGCCGGCCAGACGACCCTGGGCCGCCAGTATGGCATCGCAGCATTCGCGCACGGCACCCTGGCCGGCCGGCAGGCTGGATACCCAACTGGCCATTTGTGATACATAGAAGGGAGCATTGGGCACGCTGGCGGAAAAGCCCACGCGCTGCATGGCGGCCAGGTCGATAAGGTCATCGCCCATGTAGCCGATTTCGTTCAGGGCCAGGCCGTTTTCCTGGGCAATCTGCGCCAGGATGGCGACTTTGTCGCGCACGCCCTGGTGTACGAAGCGTATGCCCAGTTCGGCTGCCCGGCGCGACACAATGCCGCTTTCGCGACCGGTGATAAGGGCAACGGCGATGCCGCTTTCGCCCAGCATGCGCAGACCATGCCCATCCAGGGCATGGAAACCTTTGAATTCTTCGCCATGCTCGCTATACCACAGCCGACCGTCCGTCAGTACGCCGTCCACATCGAACACCATCATGCGCAGGGCACGCAGCCGTTCGCGAGTGGAGTCAGGCAGTTTGGCAAGAATTTGCGCTTCGGCGGGATGCAGCGGGGTCGTGGAAGTGTGGATCATGGTTAGATTACCTTTGCGGCCAGCAAGTCGTGCATGTGCAGAGCCCCTAATAGTAGCCCGTTTGCGTCCAATACCAGCATCTGGCTGATGCGCAGCGCATCCATCTGGCCGGCCGCCTCGATGGCCAAGGCGTCGGCACCGATGCTACGAGGTTGCGGCGTCATGCCTGCGCGGACCGGCAGGTGACGGATGTCGCCTTGGCGGGCGATCAAGCGACGCAGGTCGCCATCGGTGAACAGGCCTACGGGATGACCTTGCGGGTCGGCCACGATGGTCATGCCCATGCCTTTGGCGGACATGACGGCCAGTGCGTCCGGAACCAGCGTGTCAGGCGAGACAATCGGCAATTGATCGCCCTGGCGCATGACATCGCGCACAAAAGTGAGCAGTTGGCGGCCTAGCGCGCCGCCTGGGTGCGAGCGGGCGAAGTCCTCGCGGCTGAAACCTTTGGCTTCCAGGCAGGCGACGGCCAGGGCATCGCCCAAGGCCAGTGCCGCCGTGGTGCTGGCCGTGGGGGCCAGGTTCAGCGGGCAGGCCTCGTGCTCTACGTGCGCATCCAGGTGCAAGTCTGCGTTCAAGGCCAGTTCGGATTGGGGGTTGCCGGTAATGGCGATCAGCTTGGCACCCATGCGGCGCAATACGGTCAATACGGTGACCAGTTCCTGCGCCTGGCCGGAATACGAGATGGCAATGACGACATCCTGGCCGGTGATCATGCCCAGGTCGCCATGCAGGGCCTCGGCGGCATGCATGAAAAAAGCCGGCGTGCCGGTGGAGGCCAGGGTGGCCGCGATTTTGCGGGCAATGTGACCGGACTTGCCGATGCCGGTGACGACAACACGCCCCTGGCATTGCATCAGCATGTGCGTGGCGCGCACGAAATGCGCGTCCAGCCGGGCGCTGAGCGTGCGCAAGGCGTCGATCTCGGTGGCGAAAGTGCGGCGGGCCGAATCCAGTATCGGATCGGTGTCGTGCAGGTCCGGTGTAGTCATTGGGAAATTGTAAACGCGAAGCACAAGCTTGGCATGCCGGTTGGCGGGTACTTATTTTACGAGAACGGGCGTGAATCTCGTAGCTGTCTCGATTGTTTAGGGTTAAGATACGGTCTGTTTCGTTGTTTCAGTAATTACTGAAAGTTCAAAATACTATGAATCTAGGACCACAGGCCGAGCGCTTTGTGCTGCATTTCGGGGAAATGGGCGGGCGCTGGGGGGTCAATCGCACGGTTGGCCAGATCTACGCTTTGCTCTTCATGTCCCCCGAACCCATGCACGCCGATGAGATTGCCGAAACGCTGGGCATTTCACGCTCCAATGTCAGCATGAGCCTGCGCGAGCTGCAGTCCTGGCGGCTCGTCAGCATGACGCACAAGATCGGCGAACGCCGCGAATACTTCGAGTCTCCCAAGGATGTCTGGGACATTTTCCGCACCCTGGTCGAAGAAAAGCGCAAGCGCGAGATCGACCCCACATTGACACTATTGCGAAGTATTCTTATGGAGGCGCCTCTGAACGACGAGGAGGCGTACGGCCAGCAGCGCATCACCGAGATGCTGGAGTTGATCGAGTTGGCGTGTGGCTGGTTTGACGAAGTTCATCATTTGCCGCCCGAGACGTTGCAGAATCTGATGCGTCTGGGCAGCAAGGTGCAAAAGGTTTTGGGGTTTGCCGGAAGAATTCGCAAAGCTGATCAGACTGGGGGTCGTCATGATTGATCTGGATGTTGTTACTTTATCGCGCTTGCAGTTTGCATCAACCGCGATGTTTCACTTTTTGTTCGTGCCTTTGACGTTGGGCCTGTCGTTTTTGCTGGCCATCATGGAAAGCGCTTATGTCATGACGGGCCGCGAGATCTGGCGTCGCATGACCAAGTTCTGGGGCGTGTTGTTCGGCATCAACTTTGCCCTGGGCGTGGCGACCGGCATCGTCATGGAGTTTCAGTTCGGCATGAACTGGGCCTATTACAGCCACTACGTGGGTGATATTTTCGGCGCTCCGCTGGCCATCGAAGGATTGATGGCTTTCTTTCTGGAAGCCACATTTGTGGGGCTGTTTTTCTTTGGCTGGGATCGCTTGTCCAAGCTGGGACACTTAATTGTTACCTGGCTGGTGGCGTTGGGCACCAATTTGTCGGCGTTGTGGATTCTGGTGGCCAATGGCTGGATGCAGAACCCAGTGGGCGCGGTGTTCAATCCGCATACTATGCGTATGGAAATGACCGATTTTGCCCAGGTCATCCTGAATCCTGTCGCCCAGGCCAAGTTTGTGCACACGGTCAGCGCCGGCTATGTGCTCGGTGCCATGTTCGTCATGGGCATCAGCGCCTGGTATCTGCTGCGCGGACGGCATATCGATCTGGCCAAGCGGTCGATGACGGTGGCCGCCAGCTTTGGCCTGGCCGCCTCTTTGTCGGTGGTGGTGCTGGGCGATGAAAGCGGTTATCTGACTACCGAGCACCAGCAGATGAAGATCGCGGCGATGGAAGCTATGTGGGAAACCGAAGAAGCGCCGGCCAACTTCAATCTGATCGCCATCCCCGATCAGGAAGCGCGCGAAAACCGCTTCGCCATCGAGATTCCTTGGGTCATGGGACTGATCGGCACGCGCTCGCTGACCACGCCCATGCTGGGTATCAACGATCTGGTCGAGCATGCCAAAGTGCGCATTGCCAATGGCTTGCGCGCCTATCAAGCCTTGCAGACCGTGCGTACCGATGCTTCCGATATTGATGCGCGACGTGTGTTTGACGCTAATTGGCGCGATCTGGGTTATGCCTTGTTGCTCAAGCGGTATATGGACGACATCACACAGGCCACGCCCGAGCAGATTGCCCAAGCCGCCTGGGATACGGTGCCGCAGGTGGCCCCGTTGTTCTGGAGTTTCCGCATCATGGTCGGCCTAGGCTTGTACTTCATTCTGTTTTTCGGCGTGGCCTTTTTTCTGGCTTCGCGGGATCGCCTGCAGCGTCATACACGTTTGCTCAAGATGGCGGTCTGGAGCATTCCTTTGCCGTGGGTGGCGATTGAGTGCGGCTGGTTTGTGGCCGAGTTCGGCCGCCAGCCTTGGGCTATCGAAGGGGTGCTGCCTACGTACTATGCCGCTTCTGGCCTGTCCTTTACGGACTTGATGATCAGCATGAGTATTTTCCTGTTGTTGTATGGAACGCTGGCGGTCGTGGGCATCAAAGTGATGCTGCATGCTATACGCAAAGGGCCTGACGAGCACGGCACCCCGGCAGCTCCTTCGGTCCTGTCCTACGGCTCGCGCAATGCGCCGCTGCTGCGCGGTTAAGAGGTGAACACCATGGAAAATCTGATTCTTCTTGATTACGATACGCTGCGCGTGATTTGGTGGCTGTTGTTGGGCGTGCTGCTGGCTGCCTTTGCCATTATGGATGGTGCCGATCTGGGCGTAGCAATGGCTTTGCCGCTGGTCGCCCGTAACGACGAGGAACGACGCGTGTTGTATAACGTGATCGGTCCTGTCTGGGAGGGCAATCAGGTCTGGCTGATTTTGGCAGGCGGGGTTGCGTTCGCCGCCTGGCCCTTGTTGTATGCCATGGCTTTTTCGGGCTTTTACCTGGCCATGATGCTGTTGCTGGTGGCGTTGATCGTGCGGCCCGTGGCCATCAAGTACCGCAGCAAGCTTGCATCGCGTCGCTGGCGTCGTAACTGGGATGCCATCTGGACGGCGGCCGGCGTGGTCAGCGCCCTGGTGTTCGGCGTCGCGATCGGTAATGTCATGCTGGGCGTACCCTTTGGTTTTGATCCTACGACCTTGCGCCCATTGTACGAGGGCAACTTCTTTGGCTTGTTCCAGCCCTTTGCCTTGCTGTGCGGGGTGCTGAGTGTACTGATGCTGGCTTTTCAGGGGGTGGTGGTGCTGGCCTGGAAAGCCAGCGATCAGGTGGCGCGCCGGGCGCGTGCCTGGGCCATTCCACTGGGGCTGTTATCCATCCTGACGTTTGCGGCTGGCGGTTGGTGGATCAGCCACTTGAACGGCTATGCCATGAGCTGGCCCGAAGTCAGCCATGCCATGTCTAACCCTATCGGCAAGACGGTGCAGGTGGTGCAGGGCGGATGGCTGGCGAACTATAGCCAATGGCCGTTGTTGTGGCTGGCACCGGCGACCGGGTTTGTCGGCTTGCTGCTGGGTGCTTTGTTGGCGGGGCGCGGTCGCGGCTTGCTTGCGGTGCTGTGTTCTTCCCTGGCGCTGACCGGCATTATTCTGACCTTTGGTTTTGCGGTCTTTCCGTTTTTGTTGCCATCGTCGCTGACGCCCGGCTCCAGCCTGACCTTGTTCGATGCATCGGCCAGTCACCTGACCTTGTGGCTCATGCTGCTCATCAGCCTGTTCTTTTTGCCCATCATCGTGCTTTATACCTCGTGGGTTTACCGCGTGATGCGTGGCAAGGTGACAGTGGCCAGTATCAATGATGCTCCCCATTCTTATTAAGGAGGCCTGAAGCAATGTGGTATTTTTCCTGGATTTTGGGCCTGGGTCTGGCCTGCGCGTTTTCTATTCTTAATGCCATGTGGTTCGAGTTACGGGAAACCACCGCGATTTTGGACGACGTCCAGCGGACTCCCGACCTGGACGCCGAGGCCTGATTGGCGTCGCGGGACACATCGGCGCAGCAGTGGCTGGGCGAGTTTTCCGCCCGGGCGCGAACGGCGCTGCGTTGGCCTATGGCTGCGCCGGTGCTGGCCGGTGTGCTGCTGATCGCGCAAGCCTGGTTGCTGGCCGGGGTTGTGCAGGCCGTTGTGGTGGATGGCTTGGCCTGGAGCGGACAATGGCTGCCTGTCGGCCTGGTGTTGCTTTTACTGCTGGTGCGCGCTGGTTTGCTGGCCAGTGGCGAGAGGCGCGCCCAGCATGTCTCCGAACAGATCAAGCAAAGTCTGCGCTCTGATCTGTTTGCCCGGCTGTTTCACAGCACTGTCCCTCGCTTGCGTGCCAGCAGCAGCGGGCAATTGTCGTCCAGTTTGCTTGGGCAGGTGGAGGCGCTGGATGGCTTTTTGACCCGTTATCTGCCCTCTATGGCGGCCGCTGCGCTGATTCCATTGGCCTTGATCGTGGCCGTTTTGCCGGTTGATGGCATTGTCGCTTTGATCCTGCTGTTCAGCATCCCCTTGATTCCTTTGTTCATGGCCTTGGTGGGCTGGGGGGCGGAGGCGGCTAGCCGTGAACAGCAGCAGGCCACCTTGCGTTTATCCGGTTTTTTTGCCGATCGCGTGCGAGGTATTTTTACCTTGAGTCTGATGGGCCGCAGTCAGGATGAGACGGCGAGGGTGGAACTGGCCAGTCAGGAGCTGCGCACGCGCACCATGAAAGTGTTGCGCATCGCTTTTTTGTCTTCTGCCGTATTGGAGTTTTTTGCCGCCCTGGGTGTGGCGGGGATTGCGGTATATATCGGATTGGGCTACCTGGGGTATCTGGGCGAGTCTTTTGCTGGATTAAGCTTGCAGCAGGGCCTGTTCTGCCTGTTGTTGGCCCCAGAAGCGTATCAGCCTCTGCGCCAACTTGCGGCAAATTACCACGACCGGGCGGCCGCCCGGGCAGCGGCTGACGAGCTGGACAGGGTTTGGTCTGGTCTGGGCAGTGATCTGATTCCTGCTGTCGAGCCGTGCCAGCCCGCTACGGTTTTTCCCGCACTGCCTGTGCTGGTGCTCAGCCAATTGCGCTTGCCCGATTTGAGCGGTGGAGGCACCTTGTTGAAGGTGCCGGGCTTACAGCTTTATATCGACCAGTCTTATGCCGTCATGGGGGCCAGCGGCAGCGGCAAGAGCAGTCTGCTCGAAACGTTGATCGGCCTGCGCCACCTGGATGGGGGGCACGTCATGTTGCGCGGCAATGACACGATGGGGCGTTTGTTGACCCATCACGATGGCATCACCCTGATTTCGCAACAGGCTTTTCTGTCGCTGGGTTCTATTCGTGCCTGCCTGCGGTTGGCGGCTCCGGGCGCAACCGACGAACAGCTCTGGCACGCTTTGGCATTGGCCTGCGCGGACGGCTTCGTACGGGCCTTGCCGCAAGGGCTGGACAGCGCGCTGGGCGAAGGCGGGTTTGGCTTATCGGGGGGGCAGATACAGCGGCTGGCGCTGGCCCGCCTGTTTCTGACTGATCCACATGTCGTGCTGCTGGATGAACCGACGTCGCGCCTGGATGCCGCCACGCGGGATCGGGTCATGGATAATATTCTGCGCTTTTGCCGTGGTCGTTGTCTGGTGATCGCCACGCATGACGAACAACTGGCTGCGCGTTGCTCGGTGCGTCTGCGTATAACCCAGGGGGTGTTGTCGGCATGAAAGCCTGGTTGCGTCTTTTGGGGGACAGCCTGCGCGACCGGCGGGGCGCGCTTGCACTGACTCTACTGTTGGCGTGCAGCACTGTGGCGGCCGGTGTGGGGTTGTTGGGTGTAGCGGGCTGGTTTTTAAGCAGTGCTTTTTTGGCGACGCTGGGTATTGTTTTTAATTTGTTCGGTCCGTCGGCCCTGATTCGGGGGCTGTCTTTCTGGCGGATTGCCTCGCGCTATCTGGAGCGGATCGTCGGTCATGCCCTGACCTTGGATTTGCAGGTGCGCATTCGTACCCGTGTTTTTGCCCGTCTGGCCCGTTTCAGCCAGGGCAGACTGGCGCAGTTTCGCGATGGCGAGCTGGCCGCCAGTTTGACGGCAGATGTGGCCCTTCTGGATCTGGTGCTGTTGTTGCTGGTGGCACCTGTGGTGACGGCCGTGCTGGCAGGACTGGTATTCAGTCTGGTTCTGGGAGCATGGCTGTCGTGGTGGGCATGGCCGGTGCTGGCCTGCATTTTGCTGGCCGCGTGTCTGGTGCCGTATTGGTCGGCGCGTCGGGCTGCGCAGGCAGCCCGGCAGGTCCATGTTCTGGAAAACCACTTGCGTGCGTTGACCCATCAGGCCGTGCGTGCTTATGTGGATATACAGGTGTTTGCCGCTAAGGCGGCGGTTCAGGAACAGGTCGCTGCGTTGAGCCGGGATCTGGCGCAGGCGCGATTGCACAGCAGCGCCTGGGCAGTGGCCGGTCAGTTCATCCAGCAGGTCTTGATGGGCATTGCCTTACTGGTGTGTCTGTTGGCCGGCGCGCAGCAGGTAGATCTGCATGCCATGAGCGGGCCTGTCTGGGTGGGGCTGATACTGGCTTTGCTGGGCTTGTTCGAGATTATGGCCCCGATGATGCGGGGTGCGGCCCGCCTGGGCGAAGTCGAAGCCGCCAGCCGACGTCTACTGACCGTGATGGATGGAACGGGGCCAGAGGAGAACGATGCCGGCCATCCCTTGCCATTAGAAAAAGCGGCTGTGTTGCGGGTGCAGCAGTTGACCTTCAGTTATGGAGATCAGCGTGTGCTGCAGGACTTGAATCTGCAGGTGCAGTCCGGCGAGCGCGTGGCATTATTTGGACCCAGCGGTTCGGGCAAGTCGACGTTGCTTGGTGTGTTGATGCGCTTGTTGCCAGTGCCTGCGTCTGCGTACCTGATCGATGGTGAACCGGCCGGTCACTGGGCCCGTGCCGACTGGTATCGGCATTGTGCGCTGCTGGCCCAGGACTCGCCTTTATTTCTAGGTTCAGTACGCGACAATCTGCTGCTGGCCGAGCCAAACGCCACCGAGCAGCGCTTGTGGCAGGTATTGCGTGATGCGCAGTTGGAAAAGACGGTGCGCGATTTGCCGCAGGGGCTGGATACCTGGTTAGGTGAAGGTGGGCAGCAATTGTCGTTGGGTCAGCAGCGTCGTTTGTGTCTGGCCCGTGTTTTGCTGTCGCCGGCGCAGATCTGGTTTCTGGACGAACCTACGGCCAGCCTGGACGGGCCGACCAGTCAGGCCTTGATGCGCGACATACTGCTTGCGGCGGGGGGGCGTACTGTCATCATGGCGACTCATGACACGCGCTTGCTGACCTTGACCGATCATGTCTGGCAGCTCGACGGGGGCACCTTGGTGCCGGTGCGTGCCGATAATTCCGACCCTATGGTGACGGCGTAGCGCCATAGGCGCAGTCTGAGCGGCTAAAGTCAATGGCGTCGTATTGGCGCAACTTCCAGGCAAGGGGGGCGTCAGCCTTTGTGCCCCTGTCCCAATTGTGTACACTTGCGGCGTATCCGCGGACGCTTTTCGCGTCAGGATTTTTTTTGTTGTAGAAGCCTTCGACATGCAAACTGATCCAGCCCAGTACATCCGTCAAACTATCCGCAATGTGCCGAATTGGCCCAAGCCGGGTGTGACGTTCCGTGACATTACCCCCGTTTTGCAGGACCCGCGCTCGTTCCGGGTTTTGATTGATCTGTTCGTTTACCGTTATATGGGGCAGAAGCTGGACCTGGTGGCCGGTGTGGATGCACGCGGCTTTATCGTGGGCTCGGTGCTGGCGTACGAGCTGAATCTGGGTTTTGTGCCTGTGCGCAAGCAAGGCAAGCTGCCGTTCAATACGGTGGCCGAAGAGTACTCGCTGGAATATGGTAACGCCAGTGTTGAAATGCATACCGACTCTGTGCGTCCTGGACAGCGCGTGCTGTTGATCGACGATTTGATCGCCACCGGCGGCACCTTGTTGGCGGCAGCGCGTTTGCTGCAGCGTCTGGGAGCCAATGTGGTGGAAGCGGCGGCAATTATCGATCTGCCCGAACTGGGTGGTTCCAAAGCTGTAACCGATTCGGGGCTGCCGGTGTATACGGTCTGTAGTTTTAACGAATCGGATCGTTGATGTAGATGACCCGCCTGAAGGCGGGTTTTTTTTGGTTCTTCGAGAGATGTCGGGGATGCCTTCGTATTAGGCAGGCTGTTTGGGCCAAACAGAAAGAAACCCTGGTTCTCGCCAGGCAGGCCATA
>JQGF01003008.1_pt1 | contig 11351 bp, 7 predicted proteins | sample 210201 | NCBI WGS metagenome assembly JQGF01 (sample SAMN02947780, study PRJNA257236) | wastewater metagenome | biome: Domestic wastewater sediments; material: Domestic wastewater soil sediments and water; isolation source: domestic wastewater sediment treated with ammonia and hydroxylamine at...
GCTTGCGTACCTGCTCGAACACACCCTGACAGGCATCTTCAAGATAATCCAGGACTTTATTAAAGCCTTCCTGGCCGCCGTAATAAGGGTCCGGCACCGTAGCAGCTTCGTGATCCGAGGCAAAACGCATCAGCAACATCAGTTTATGACGATAGATTTTGGGACACATTTGCTGCAAGGCAGCGTGGTTTTCCCAATCCATGCTAAGAATAAGATCAAAATCGCGAAAATCGTCGCGTCCGACCTGGCGCGCCTGATAGGTGGATATGTCGTAACCGCGCTTGCGGGCAGCCAGTTGAGCCCGAGTGTCGGGATGCTGGCCCACATGAAAACCGTGGGTGGCGGCCGAATCGACCTGGATGGCCTGGGAAAGACTGGCCTCGCTGACCAGACGACGCAAGACGCCTTCTGCGCTGGGCGAGCGGCAAATATTTCCCGTACAGACAAAAAGAACCTTACTCATAGTGCGTAAAAGTCTGAGGGAAAACCCCAAATAAGGCAAGCCGCAAACCCGCCTGAAGCCGCAGCCCTATTGGCCTGGCCCTCTTCCCGGCAGCGGCCGGGAAAGACACGCCGCCCCAGACATGGATAGCGCTATTTTTTTCTTAACAGGACAAAAGCCCCGGCACCAGCCGCCTGCGGCCGCACGCCCCTTGCAGCAATCTCGACACACGGCACGCAAGGACTTTTTTCAATCGCGCCGAAGAGATTCATGCATCGAAGAAATTCGTCCGGCACAGTTGTGCATACACAACAGAAACAACGATGCCTAACGGTGAGTTCGCAGTTTTCATCCCTGGGGCATCTCAGCCCAACAACAGTTTATCTTTCAGGCGCTGCAACTTGTCGCGCGCAGCGGCGGCCTGCTCGAACTCCAGATTGCGCGCATGCTCCATCATTTCCTTTTCCAGCCGTTTGATTTCGCGGGCTGCCGCCTTTTCGTCGCGCAGCAAGGCCTGCGGTATGTCCTCGTGCAACAAGGCGGTCGGATCGGGTGCCACAATGCCATCGATCAGTTCGCGCACCGCTTTATTGACACCGCGCGGCGTAATCCCGTGCTCTTGATTGAATGCAATCTGCTTGGCCCGCCGCCGTTCGGTCTCGTCAATAGCCCGGCGCATCGAATCGGTAATTCTGTCGGCATACAGAATGGCCTTGCCATTCAGATTGCGCGCCGCCCGGCCTATGGTCTGAATCAAGCTACGCTCGGAACGCAAAAATCCTTCTTTGTCGGCGTCCAGAATCGCCACCAGCGATACCTCGGGGATATCCAGCCCTTCTCGCAGCAGGTTGATGCCCACCAATACGTCGAACGCCCCCAGGCGCAAATCGCGGATGATCTCGGCCCGTTCCACCGTATCAATATCCGAGTGCAGATAGCGCACGCGAATGCCATTTTCCGCCAGATAATCGGTCAGATCCTCGGACATGCGCTTGGTCAGGGTGGTGACCAGCACCCGCTCCTGCACTGCTGTCCGTAATTTGATTTCCCCGAGCAGATCGTCGACCTGCGTAGTGGCCGGACGCACATCGATCTCCGGGTCGACTAGACCGGTAGGCCGCACAACCTGTTCGACCACATTATCGGCATGCTCCTGCTCGTACGCCGCCGGTGTAGCCGACACGAATACAGTCTGTGGCATGCGGGTCTCGAACTCCTCGAGCTTGAGCGGCCGGTTGTCCGTGGCCGAAGGCAGACGAAAGCCGAACTGCACCAGGGTTTCCTTGCGTGAGCGGTCGCCACGATACATGGCGCTGAGCTGGCCAATGGTCACATGGCTCTCGTCGATGAACATCAGGGCATTGCGCGGCAAATAATCGATGAGCGTGGGCGGCGGATCGCCGGGTGCCGCGCCAGACAGATGTCGGGAATAGTTCTCGATCCCTTTGCAAAAGCCCAATTCTTGCAACATCTCCAGATCGAAGCGTGTGCGCTGCTCCAGGCGTTGGGCCTCGACCAAATGCCCCTCTTTGACCAGATAGCTCACGCGTTCGCGCAGTTCCTGCTTAATGGTCTCGATGGCGCGCAGCACTGTATCGCGCGGAGTCACATAGTGAGAGCTGGGGAACACGGTAAAGCGGTTCAGCTTCTGCACAACCTTGCCGGTCAAGGGATCGAACAACTCCAACGACTCCAGTTCGTCGTCGAACAAAGTGACACGCAAGGCATGTTCGGCGTTTTCCGCCGGAAAAATATCCACGACCTCGCCACGCGCCCGGAACACACCCCGTTGAAAATCCAGATCGTTGCGTTCGTACTGCATGGCCACTAAGCGTGCCAGCAATTCCTGACGCGCAATACGATCGCCCGTGCGCAGGGTCAGTACCATGGCATGGTAATCGCCGGGGTTGCCGATGCCATAAATGCAGGACACCGTACCTACGATGATAGTGTCAGGACGCTCCAGCAGGCTTTTGGTGGCCGACAGACGCATCTGTTCGATATGTTCGTTGATGGACGAATCTTTTTCGATGAACAGATCGCGCGAAGGCACATAGGCCTCGGGCTGATAATAGTCGTAATAAGAGACGAAATATTCAACCGCATTGCGCGGAAAGAACTCGCGCATTTCCGCATAAAGCTGAGCGGCCAGGGTTTTGTTGGGAGCCAGCACAATGGCCGGCCGGCCAGTACGGGCGATAATATTGGCCATGGTGTAGGTCTTGCCAGAGCCCGTCACCCCCAGCAAGGTCTGATACATAAGCCCGTCATCGATGCCTTGCACGAGCTGCTCGATTGCGCCCGGCTGATCGCCGGCCGGCGGATACGGCTGAAAGAGCTTGAAGGAACTACCCGGAAATTCAAGGAACGCAGGCTCAAAATTCATGCTAGACACGCTTTAGGGTAACCCCTTATTATCACATTAATGCTTCACTTTTCCACACTTTCAGGCATCGTCCCCACATTATCATGACAACGCTTTTCGAAACCGTCGAACTGGCTCCCCGCGACCCTATTCTGGGTTTGAACGAACAATACAATGCCGACGAACGTAGCGGCAAAGTCAATCTGGGCGTTGGCGTGTACTACGACGATCAAGGTCGCATTCCCCTGCTGCAGGCCGTCCAGAAAGCCGAACAGGCCCTGGCCGCCAGTGCCACGGCCCGTAGCTACCTGCCCATCGAAGGCATCGCACATTACAACAAAGGCGCACAAACCTTGCTGCTAGGCGCAGACTCTCCAGTCATCGCCGAAGGCCGCGCCCTGACCGTGCAAGCCCTGGGTGGCACGGGTGCCCTGAAGATCGGTGCCGATTTCCTGAAGCAGCTACTGCCTGACTCGAAGGTCTTCATCAGCGATCCCAGCTGGGAAAACCACCGCGCCCTGTTCGAGCGCGCCGGCTTCGTGGTCGACACCTATGCTTATTACGATGCCGCCACACATGGCCTGAATTTCGAAGGCATGCTGGCGTCCCTGCGCGCCATGCCTGCCCAGTCCATCGTAGTCCTGCATGCCTGCTGTCACAATCCCACCGGCGTGGACCCCTCGGCCGAACAGTGGGCACAGGTGGCCCAGGTCATCCAGGAACACAAGTTGGTACCTTTCCTGGATATCGCCTATCAAGGCTTTGGCGACGGCCTGGACCAGGATGCCGGCGTCGTGCGCCAGTTTGCCGCGCTGGGCCTGTCCATGCTGGTCAGTTCCTCCTTCTCCAAATCGTTCTCGCTGTACGGAGAGCGTGTCGGTGCCCTGACCCTGGTGACCTCCAGCAAAGACGAAACCTCGCGTGTGCTCAGCCAGGTCAAACGCGTTATCCGCACCAACTATTCCAACCCGCCTACGCACGGTGGCAAGGTCGTGGCTACAGTCCTGAATTCGCCCGAACTGTTCCAGACCTGGTCCGACGAGCTGGCCGGCATGCGCGATCGAATCCGCAGCATGCGCAGCCAACTGGTAGACAAACTGAAAGCCCGTGGCATCGCCCAGAACTTCGACTTTGTGCTACAGCAGCGCGGCATGTTCTCTTACTCCGGCTTGAATGCCGAGCAGGTAGAGCGCCTGCGCAACGAGCACGGTGTTTACGCGGTCAGCAGCGGCCGTATCTGCGTGGCTGCCCTGAACAGCCAGAACATCGACCATGTGGTTGATGCCATTGCTGCCGTCCTGAAGTAAAACGCCCCGGCGTCCTCCAACGCCCTTCTACGGAAGGGCGTTTTTCGTTTCTGCTATCCGCATCTGTCATGTCCTCTCCTATCAGCCTGAACACTGCCCGCCTGTTACTGCGCCCCTGGCAGACAAGCGATCTGCCGGCATTCGCCCGCCTGAACGCGGACCCGCAAGCACTACAGTACTACCCTGCCACCCTGGACCGTGCGCAAAGCGATGCGCTGGCCCAGCGCAGTCAACATCTGATTGAGCAGCAAGGCTGGGGGCAGTGGGCCGTACAAGAGCAAGCCAGCGGCCAATTCGTCGGCATGGTAGGACTGAACATTCCTGTGGCCAAACTGCATTTCCAACCCTGCGTGGAGGTGGTCTGGCGACTGCTGCCCGAATTCTGGGGCAAAGGATATGCCACTGAGGCGGCCCGTGCCAGTGTGGATTTCGGTTTTCATACACTGAAGCTGGCGCAGATCGTGGCCTACACCGCTCAATTGAACCTACCCTCGCAAGCGGTCATGGAGCGTTTGGGCATGCAGCGCCAGCCGGGAACCTTCGATCACCCCGCTTTGCCCGCCGGCCATCCATTGGCACCCCACGTTCTGTATACACAAAATCGAAGCGCATGGCCCGCAGGCCGTTAATGTCATCCCTACACGCAGTCTTGCAAAATCAACGTAAGTAACGCACAATCATCACTGTATATATATTCAGCAAAGCACACCATGACCGTCAAGCTCACTGCGCGCCAGCAACAAGTGCTGGATATCATCCGCTCCGAAATCGAGCGCACCGGTTTCCCCCCTACCCGGGCCGAAATCGCCCAGGTTCTGGGTTTCAAATCGGCCAATGCCGCCGAAGACCACCTGAAGGCGCTGGCTCGCAAAGGGGCCATAGAACTGACCGCAGGAGCTTCGCGTGGCATACGCCTGCTAGGCACAGACCTGCGGGATAGCGCCGAAACCGGCTTGCTCACCAGCCTGACCGACGCCCTGCTTCTACCCATTATCGGACGCGTGGCTGCGGGCAACCCCATTCTGGCCACCGAACACATCGAACGCGAAATCGGGGTCAGCAATACGCTGTTCAACCAAACGCCGGATTACCTGCTGCGCGTTCGGGGTCTTAGCATGCGCGACGCTGGCATCCTGGATGGCGACCTGCTGGCCGTCAAAAAAACCGCCGAAGCACGCAATGGTCAAATCGTCGTGGCCCGTATCGGCGACGAAGTCACCGTTAAACGCCTGTCTCGCTCCAACAATCAAGTCGTGCTGCTGCCGGAAAACCCCGATTTCGAGCCCATTGTTGTCACCGACCCCGAATCCCTGGCCCTGGAAGGTGTGGCTGTCGGGCTGATCCGCGCCACACCCTTACACTAACAAACGCAACGGCCCGCTTGCGTTTGGGCGCACTAGGCCACTTTTGCAATCACCGGATCTAAACCGTGCAACCAGCGGATAGATCTGCAAAGCCGATCCAACAAGCAATTTGCATCGGGCCTATCATTAACAGCATAAACAGCACAGGTTTGACATCGCTCTAGCGGATGACCCAGCCCAAAAAAACCCGAAGCAATCGCTTCGGGTTTTTTTGTCGCCATCAACACAGCATCAGTGTTTAAAGGACTCCGGTGCCGAACCAGGGCCTCGACTTGCAGCCAGAGCCTCGGCCGCCAGGCGGGCAACCTCTTCATCGCTGAGCGGCTTGACGGCATCTTGCAAGGCCACTTCCAGAACCCGATCAATCCAACGCACAGGGATGATTTCCAGATGATTCTTCACATTATCGGGAATCTCGGCCAGGTCCTTGACGTTTTCTTCGGGAATCAGCACGGTCTTGATGCCACCGCGATGCGCTGCCAACAGCTTTTCCTTCAGACCGCCGATAGCCAGGACTTCGCCACGCAAGGTGATCTCACCTGTCATGGCCACATCCGAGCGCACCGGAATCCCAGTCAGGCTGGACACGATTGCCGTGGTAATGGCAATACCGGCCGATGGACCATCCTTGGGCGTCGCTCCTTCAGGAAAGTGTACATGCAGGTCGCGTTTCTCGAACACGGAATCTGCAATACCCCACTTCTGGGCCCGCGAACGCACCACGGTACGGGCAGCCTCGACCGACTCTTTCATGACATCGCCGATAGAACCTGTACGCAACACATTGCCCTTACCCGGCATGTCCGCCACTTCGATGGTCAGCAAATCGCCGCCTACTTCGGTCCAGGCCAGACCCGTAACCTGTCCCACTTTGTTTTCCTTTTCGGCCAGGCCGAAAGAAAAACGGCGAACGCCCAAGTACTCGTTCAAATTTGCTGAGTCAACCACAATCGGTTCAGACGCCAAAGCCTTGCCACGCGCGGCCCGGGAGCCCGCCTGCGGATTGGCCGCCAACAGCTTGCGCACCACCTTGCGGCAGATCTTGCTGATCTCGCGCTCCAACGAACGCACGCCGGCTTCGCGCGTGTAGTAGCGCACAATATCGCGCACTGCTTCTTCCTTGACCTCGAGCTCGCCGTCGCGCACGCCGTTGTTCTTCATGAGCTTGGGCAGCAAGTGGTCGTAGGCGATGCGCAGCTTTTCATCTTCCGTATAGCCGGACAGCCGTATGACTTCCATGCGATCCAAGAGCGCAGGCGGAATATTCAAGGTATTGCTGGTAGCCACGAACATGACATCGGACAGATCGTAGTCCACTTCCAGGTAGTGATCCTGGAATGTATGGTTCTGTTCGGGGTCCAGCACTTCCAGCAGCGCCGAAGAAGGATCGCCGCGGAAATCGGCCCCCATCTTGTCGATCTCATCCAGCAGGAACAAAGGGTTACGCACGCCGACCTTGCTCATGTTCTGCACGACCTTGCCAGGCATGGAGCCGATATAGGTGCGGCGATGACCACGGATTTCGGCTTCGTCGCGCACACCACCCAACGCCATACGCACGAACTTGCGGTTTGTGGCTTTGGCAATGGATTGTCCCAACGAAGTTTTACCCACGCCCGGCGGCCCGACCAGACACAGAATCGGTGCCTTGAGCTTGTCCACGCGCTGCTGCACGGCCAAATATTCGACGATGCGCTCTTTGACCTTTTCCAGGCCGAAGTGGTCGGCATCCAGCACGCTTTCGGCATTGCTAAGCGAATTATTGATACGGCTCTTCTTGCGCCAGGGCAAGCCCACCAGCGTTTCGATGTAGTTGCGCACCACCGTGGCTTCGGCTGACATCGGCGACATCAGCTTGAGCTTTTTCATTTCGGCTTCGGCTTTTTTAAGCGCTTCCTTGCTGAGCTGAGCCTCTTCGATCCGCTTTTCCAGTTCTTCGACGTCGGCACCGTCTTCGCCTTCGCCCAATTCTTTCTGAATGGCCTTGACCTGCTCGTTCAGGTAGTAATCGCGCTGGCTTTTTTCCATCTGCTTTTTGACGCGACCACGAATACGCTTTTCCACCTGCAGGATATCGATCTCGCCTTCCAGCTGCGAAAGCAGGCCTTCCAGACGTTCTGGCGCATTGGCGGTTTCGAGCATGCCCTGCTTTTGCTCCAGCTTCAGGGGCAGATGCGCTGCAATAGTGTCAGCCAGGCGACCGGCTTCATCGATCCCCGTCAGGGACGTCAGAATTTCCTGGGGGATTTTTTTGTTCAGCTTGACGTACTGCTCGAACTGAGCCAGCACAGCACGACGCAGCGCTTCGGTTTCAGCGGCATTGCCGGTATCACCCGGCACATCAACCACCGAGGCCATGAAATGGGTCTCGGCATCGTGCACATTGCGCACGCGAGCGCGCTGCAACCCCTCGACCAACACCTTGACGGTGCCGTCGGGCAGCTTGAGCATCTGCAGGATGCTAGCGGCACAACCGATTTCGTAGAGATCTTCCGGCGTGGGATCATCTTTGCCGGCGGATTTCTGCGCCACCAGCATGATGTTGTTGCCGGATTCCATAGCCAGCTCCAACGCCTTGATAGAGCGAGGCCGACCGACAAAAAGCGGAATGACCATATGAGGGAACACCACCACATCGCGCAGAGGCAGCAGCGGCAGCTCAATGGGTTCCGTAGAGAGAATCTGGCTCGCAGACATAGTTATTTCCTATAAATGTCCTTAGACGCAAAAGGGAAGCCTGGGCTTCCCTTTCACGGTTCAACCTGTTGCTGTTCAGATTGTGGCGAACTTCAAAATTTCAAGTAGGCCATATCACCAACAGGAAAGGGCCTTGCACGTCGCTACGCGGCGGCATCTTTCAAGGTCTGAGAGAGCTCGTCGGAATTACTATCATCCAAAGGACGGCCCAGAATCAATTCGGGTTTACTCTTTCCAAGCACGGCATCTTCGGTCAAGACCACTTTGCTGACATCCTTGCGCGAGGGCAACTCGTACATGGTGTCCAACAGGGCTTGTTCCACAATGCTGCGCAAGCCACGTGCCCCAGTACGGCGCTTGATGGCGCGCTGGGCGACAGCCTTCAGGGCGGCCGGCTGGATATCCAGTTCTACGCCTTCCATTTCCAGCAGCTTCTGGAATTGCTTGACCAGTGCGTTGCGCGGCTCGGTCAGGATGCGCACCAAGGCGTCTTCGCGCAGCTCTTCCAAAGTGGCCACGACCGGCAAACGACCCACCAATTCAGGGATGATGCCAAATTTGATCAGGTCTTCGGGCTCCACTTCGGAGAACAATTCGCCAACACCGCGTTCGGACTTGGCCTTGACCGAGGCCGAAAAGCCAATGCCCGATTTTTCGGTACGGTCGCGGATGACTTTTTCCAATCCATCGAACGCGCCGCCCACGATGAACAGAATATTGGTGGTATCGACCTGGACAAAATCCTGGTTGGGGTGCTTGCGCCCACCTTGCGGCGGCACCGAGGCCACCGTGCCTTCAATAAGCTTGAGCAGGGCCTGTTGCACACCTTCGCCGGACACGTCGCGTGTAATGGACGGGTTATCGGACTTGCGCGAAATCTTGTCGATTTCGTCGATGTAGATGATGGCGCGCTGCGCTTTTTCGATGTCGTAATCGCAATTTTGCAGCAACTTCTGGACGATATTTTCCACGTCCTCGCCCACATAACCGGCTTCGGTCAAGGTGGTGGCATCGGCCATGACAAAGGGGACATCCAGCATGCGCGCCAAGGTCTGCGCCAGCAGCGTTTTGCCAGAGCCGGTCGGCCCGATCAGCAAAATATTGCTTTTTGACAGTTCCACATCGTCGCGACCCGGCTTGCCGTTACGGATACGCTTATAGTGGTTATAGACAGCCACGGCCAAGGTACGCTTGGGCGTTTCCTGACCGATCACGTAGCCGTCGAGAAATTCTTTGATTTCGCGGGGTGTGGGCAGCTCTTTGCGCTCACCATCAGGCGCAGCACCCGCCGCTTCGTCACGAATGATATCGGTACAAAGATCAATACACTCGTCGCAGATAAACACCGACGAAGGTCCAGCGATCAGTTTCTTGACCTCGTGCTGGCTTTTGTTGCAAAACGAGCAATGCAGAACTTTTTCGTCGGCCGATTTCTTTTCGGACATAGATTCAAATTTTCACTTCAGGGATAGTAAAAGGACGGGAACAAGTCCCGTCCCAGAACAGCCATAGTACTGCTTTATGTCGTCCGTGGGGACGGCCGCATATCTACACGCCGCGCGTCGACATCACCTGATCGATCAGGCCATAGGCCTGAGCATCTTCGGCTGCCATGAAGTTATCGCGCTCGGTATCCAGCTCGATCCGCTCGACCGGCTGTCCGCAGTTTGCGGCCAAAATACGGTTGAGACGTTCGCGCAGGCTGAGGATTTCCTTGGCTTGGATCTGGATGTCCGACGCCTGCCCTTGCGCACCGCCCGAAGGCTGATGAATCATGATGCGCGAATTGGGCAGTGCAAAGCGCTTGCCCTTCATGCCCGACGACAAGAGGAAAGCACCCATGCTGGCGGCCATGCCGGTACACAGTGTCGAGACTTCGGGTTTGACGAACTGCATCGTGTCGTAAATGGCCAGGCCAGCATACACCGAACCCCCAGGAGAGTTGATGTACAAGGAGATATCCTTGTCGGGATTCTCCGACTCCAGGAACAGCAACTGAGCCACGATCAGGTTGGCCGAATTGTCGTTGACAGGACCCACCAGAAAAATGATACGTTCCCGCAACAGGCGCGAGTAGATATCGTAGGACCGCTCACCGCGGCCGGACTGTTCGATCACGATGGGCACGTAGCCCAGCCCCGTGGGAGCCACCGAGTGGCCCCCGTTCATCGAGGCATAGAAGTCGACAAAGCTTGACGACATTTAGTTGGTCCCCATGATTTGGTCGAACGCCACCTCCTCGTCGATCACCTTGGCATTGGACAGCACGTGCTCGACGACATTGTCTTCGAGTACGACTGCCTCGATCTCGGCGCGACGCTGGCGATCAGACAGGTAATAAGCCACCACCTGGGCGGGCTGTTCGTAATTCTGGGCGAACTCTTCGATACGGGCACGCACCTGCTCAGGCTTGGCTTGCAGATCGGCGGCCTTCACCAGCTCGGACACCAGTAGGCCCAGACGCACGCGGCGGGTGGACTCTTCCTGGAAAGCTTCGGCTGGAATAGGCATCTTGTCCGCATTGGGCACGCCGCGCTCTTTCAGTTCGGCGCGAGCCGACTCGATACGGCCTTGCACATCGTTGTCGACCAGCGCCTTGGGCACGTCGAATTCGTTGGCGGCCAGCAAAGCGTCCATAACGGCAGCTTTGTTGCGGGCATGCACACGGGCCTTGATCTCGCGTTCGATATTGGCGCGCACATCGGCCAGCAAGGTGGCCACATCGCCTTCGGCCTGGCCGAGGGACTTGGCGAACTCGGCATCCAGCTCGGGCAATACGGGCTGGGCGACGTCGGTAACGGTGATCTTGAATTCGGCGGTCTTGCCGGCGACTTCCTTGCCCGCGTAATCAGCAGGAAATTCCAGCGGGAATGTCTTGGATTCGCCTGCTTTCATGCCGGCAACGGCATTTTCGAACTCGGGCAGCATGCGGCCACGACCTTGCAGGTACTGGAAGCCTTCGGCGCTGCCGCCTTCAAAAGCCACGCCATCGATCGTGCCCACGAAGTCCAGGGTGATGCGATCATCTTCCTGGGCCTGGCGGTCGGCACTGGATTCGTAAGTGGCGCGCTGCTTGCGCAGAACATCCACTGTGCGCTGGATGTCCTCGTCGGACACGGGCGTGGCGGCGCGCTTGATTTCCAGAGCGGTCAGATCGGGCACCTGCACGTCAGGAT
>JQGF01008957.1_pt1 | contig 11343 bp, 13 predicted proteins | sample 210201 | NCBI WGS metagenome assembly JQGF01 (sample SAMN02947780, study PRJNA257236) | wastewater metagenome | biome: Domestic wastewater sediments; material: Domestic wastewater soil sediments and water; isolation source: domestic wastewater sediment treated with ammonia and hydroxylamine at...
GAACGCCGAATCGGCGGATCAAGAGCAGTTGCGCTTGCTGGCAGCGGGGCAGATGAGTCTGGCTGCCTGGGATCTGCTGCAGGCACCGGAAAACCGTAGCGTACGTCAGTTGTCGGGGCGCTTGCTGGGTAAAAGTGGTTTGAAGCCTGGGCAGTCTGTGGATGCGTTGGTCAAGATGCTGGTGCTAAAAGAAGCCATGAGCTGAGCATGCTGAAGGTGCGCCGTATCTTAATAAAAAAGCCCTGTTTTCAGGGCTTTTTTCAGATGTTTTGTGTGTGGCGGCAGTGATGCGCGATCGACATTAAGCAAGAAAGCGGCGCTTCAGGCGCATGGTGCCGTTGCGCCTGGCCCGCATCTACCTTAGAGCTGGCCGGTCGATTTTAGGCTTTGAAGCTGAGCGTCGAGCTGCTCGATTGTGATTTTCCGGACGCGTCGTAGACGTTGCTGCGCCCGCTAAAGGCGGCCAGGGCATCCAGCGCTTGCTGATTGTCCGCCAAGAAGGTGTTGACCAAAATACCGTTGTTTTCGTTCAACGCCCGCAGGTGTTCGCCTAGCTCCAGCACTTGATCCAGAATGTCCGAAATTTGATCCTGGGCGGCCGCCTGACGCAAGCCGGGTAATTGGGTATCCAGCTCTCTGTCTTGCAGCAAGGCGATGCGCTGCTGGTCCAATTGTTCGATTTTTTCCAGCACCTGGTATTTGCGCAGCGTCAGTTGCGCCAGTTCCTGGGGCTCGAACTGGCCCAGCAATAATTCCTTTTCTTCGAGCAGGATGGCTTCGAGCTGAGGCAGGGTCTGAAGATGGTCGGCTAGACAGGTTTGCAAAGACATGGCCGTACAGGAGCAGTGTTACTTGAGAAGATCGCGCGCGGTGGCGATCAGCGAATCCGCGATGCGGCTGGTGTCGACTTTCAACTGACCCGATGCGATGGCATCGCGCAAGGCCTGGACTTTCAGCATGTCCACATCGTGGCTGTTGTCTTGCAAGGAGTTCAATTGGCGTGCGGCGGCGCTGAAACCCACTTCCTGGCTGGAGGCCGCAGTGCCGGAGCCATACGCGTTGCGTGTCTGACTTGATATGGCGCTGCTGCGCTCGGCCAGCGGTGTTTTGAGCGGGGAGGAGGTGATTTTCACGATTTTCTCCGTGGGGCCTGTTCTTTGCGTTGTTCTTGTAACGGCGATGGAAGCGGGAACTTTAGCATGGTGGGCTGCTTCTGCCTCTACATCATGACCTGAACGGTAGAGGCATCCAGGACAGTGGCCGAAATGATCTGTCCCGAACTGGCCTTGATCTGGATCTGGGTGCCCGGCGCGCCATTTTGCAGGGCCTGGCCTTCGCCGGTGGCCACGAAACCGGCACCACGCGCGATGGTGCGCACGGTTTGTCCGCGCATGACAGATTGCGGGTCGCGCAGCGCCGAACTGCGTATCGGCGCGCCCATGGTAATGCGTTGGCTGGCGACATAGCCGACCAGTTGGCTGGGGTCAAACACCACGCCGGGCGACAACTGAAGCAGATCGCCCTCGCGCGCGACCAGATCGTCCAGACTGATGGTTTCGCCAGGGTTGATGCGGCGGTTGGTGACGTAATAGTGCCCCTGTACTGCCAGGGTGGCGCTGACCGAACTGCTCCAGGGCTGTGGGGCCAGGCACCGTATTCCTACGCTCATGCGGGCGCGCAGACGCTGACCGCTGGGAAGAAACGCCTGTGCCTGCTGACAGGCCGGCATGGCCTGCAGGCGGGAGGCATCCAAGGTGATTTGTGCCTGGCCAGGTAGGATCTGCACCTGGGACAGAAGATAATCGTAGGCCAGGGTCTGCATGTCCTGAACCGACTGTATAGCGGGCTGCTGCTGCTGCTGCTGCTGCTGCTGCTGCTGCTGCTGCTGCTGCGCGCCGGCTGGGGCGGTCAGCAAAAGCGTGGGCAGGAACAGAAGGGGGAGCAAGCGGATAGGCGTCATGATGAAAGTCATTTTACGGAGTCGGGCGTGCCGTCAATACGGGAACTGGCCGACAAATAGCGTTTTGTTCCGGGGTTTGTGGCGGCGCACCTCTGGCTACCATGCTGTTATGCCGGTGAAAGGCGAGTGCCTGTTCACCTGACCACAACGTTACAGTGACATCTGCTTGAATTCATGATCGATCGAATCGGTGCCGACCTGAAGTTCTACCAGACCGCCTTGGCTGTGCGCCAGGAGCGCCAGGAAGTGCTGGCTTCCAACATTGCCAATGCCGACACGCCTAATTATAAGGCGCGTGACATGGATTTTTCGGCTGCGCTGAAATCGGCATTGGGCAGCGGCGGTACCCCGCGTTTACCTGATACCAGTCTGTCGTTGACATCGACGCGACATATTCCTGCCAAGGCCGTCGCTGCGCCCGCGACCGATCAGTTGTTGTACCGCTTGCCGGTGCAGCCATCGATTGACGGCAATACGGTGGAGATGGACGTCGAGCGTGTCCAGTTTGCCGACAACACTATGCATTATCAAAGCACCATCAGCCTTGTGTCGCAGCGCCTGAAAGGGCTGATGACCGCCCTACAGCAATAAGCGCGAGAAATCATGTCCAGTCTTAGCATTTTTCAGATTGCCGGTTCCGCCCTGGCTGCCCAGTCCCAGCGCATGAACGTGGCGGCCAGCAATATCGCTAACGCGGACAGCGTGGCCGGCCCCGATGGCCAGCCGTACAAGGCCCGCGAAGTGGTTTTTCAATTGGCTCCTCAGGGGCAAAGCCCGATCGGCGGCGTACAGGTGTCGGCGGTGCGCGAAAGTGCGGCTCCCGGGCGCTTGCAGTACGACCCGGGTAACCCTCATGCGGATGCGCAAGGGTATGTGATGATGCCCAATGTGGATGTGGTTGCTGAGACCGTCAATATGATTGCGGCCTCGCGCTCCTATCAGGCCAATGTGGAAGTCATCAACACATCTAAAAGCTTGATGATGCGCACGTTGAGCATCGGTCAATAAGCCAGATTAGGAGTAGACGGTGAGCACAGTCAATAACGTGGATACTTCGGCAGCCGCCTTCGGCATGGCCAAAGCCCAGAGCAAGAACCTGATGGACGACACGCAGGATCGTTTCCTGACCTTGTTGGTGACCCAACTGCGCAATCAGGATCCGCTCAATCCGATGGACAATGCGCAGGTCACCTCACAGATTGCGCAGATGTCCACTGTCAAAGGCATTACGCAACTGAACAATACCCTGATGGCCGTCGCCGGTCAGATCGATGTGACCCAGTCTATGCAGGCGGCTGGAATGATCGGCAAAGAAGTGCTGGTGCCGGGCAGTAAAATCCGTTTAGGCAGCGATGCCAATGGCCAAAAAGTGGCCACGCCGTTTGGCGTGGATCTGACTGGAGCCACCAGCTCTACCCTGGTTCAGGTGTTGGACAGCAGTGGTAAGGTCGTGCGCGAATACGATCTGGGTGCTAAGAAAGCCGGGGTCTATGCGCTGGAGTGGGATGGTAAGGATGCAGGCGGACAGCCCCTGGCTGACGGTGCCTACACCACAAAGGTATTGGCCAGCAACGATGGGCAGGCTGTAACGGCGGAAACCCTGACGTACGGCAAGGTAGGCAGCGTGGATTACACCTCGGGTGGACTGAAGCTGGATCTGGGGCTGGCGGGTTCTTACTCCCTGCTGGATATACGCAAAATCATGTAAGACCCGCGTGTGTAATGCACAGGGCATGTTCAACGGTTAAGCAAAAGGAAGACTCATGAGTTTCGGACAAGGCTTGAGTGGCTTGAATGCCGCCTCCCAGAATCTGGCTGCCATCGGCAACAATATCGCCAACTCGGGTACGGTGGGCTATAAGTCCTCGTCGTTGCAGTTTGCCGATGTGTACGCAAATTCGCGTATCGGCCTGGGTGTGCAGGTGTCACGTGTGAACCAACGTTTTACGGTAGGTAACATCAGCGGGACTGGTGGCCAGTTCGATATGGCTATCGACGGCGCGAACGGCTTGTTCCGTTTGCAGCAGCCTAATGGGGCCATCGCCTACTCGCGCAATGGCCAGTTCTTCCCGAACAAGGAAGGCATGCTGGTCAATGCACAGGGTCACTTTCTGACGGGCTACGGTCCAGGTTCCAATGCCTTGGAGCGCTTGCAGGTTCCTTCGGGCAATATTGCGCCCAAGGCGACCACCGCCATGAATTTAAAGCTGAATCTGCCGGCTGACGCTCCTAGTATTTTGCCTTTTAAGCAGGCCTTAGATGCGAGCGGCGTGCCGCAATTCAATCCCGACGGCACGCCTACTTACGAGCTGGATGGCAGCGGCAACCCGATTCCGATCAATCAGTTCGACCCTAAAGACGATACAACTTACAGCAAGACCTTCAACTACCTGGTCTACGACTCTTTGGGTAATTCGCACAACATTACGCAGTACTACGTCAAGCGGCCCGCCAATGCGGCCGGCGAAAGCGTGTGGGATGTGCATTACGCCAAAGAGGGTAAGCCTCTGCACCAGGCTACACTGACTTTCGACAAGTCGGGTCGGTTGAACGGTAATGGCGGTGCCGACGTCGTCTCTATTACTTTGCCCAATCCCGGTGGCGCTAACTCCCCGGCGGCCCCTTTGACGTTTGATATCCGCTACACCGGTACCACGCAGTTCAATGGCGAATTTGCTACAGGCAACCCCCATCAGGACGGTTATGCCACCGGCGAATATGCCAGCATGTCCATTGATAGCGACGGCACCATCGTGGCGGCGTATACCAACGGCGTCACGCAGCGTCTGGGCTCTTTGGTACTGGCCAACTTCAGTAACCTGCAGGGTCTCAAGCCCATCGGTGGCAACGCCTGGACCGAGACCGGTGCATCGGGTCAACCGATTCTGGGTCGTCCTGGTGAGAACGGCCTGGCAACCATCAAAGGTCAGTCGGTCGAAGAGTCCAACGTGGACATGGGTCAGGAACTGGTCAATATGATCATTGCCCAGCGCACCTACCAGGCTAATGCACAGACCATCAAAACGCAGGATCAGGTCCTGCAGACGCTGGTCAATATGCGTTAAGAGTCGTCGTTATGGACCGCTTGATCTATACCGCCATGAACGGCGCGCAGCGCATCCTGGAACAACAGGATGTGATTACGAACAATCTGGCCAATTTGAGCACATCGGGCTTTCGCGAACAGATGGCGCATTACCGTTCCGTGCCCGTGGTCAGCGAGATAGGTTCGCAGACCCGGGTGGCGACGGCTACGGTCACGCCCGGCAGCCGCTTTCAGCCCGGTGCCATGACCGAGACCGGTCATGCTTTGGATGTCGCCATTTCCGGCGAAGGCTGGTTTGCCGTGCGCGCGCCCGATGGCCAGGAAGCCTATACCCGGGCAGGGGATCTTTCGGTCAATGTGCAGAATCAGCTGGTCACCCAATCGGGCCTGCCGGTTCTGACTGTGGATGGCCAGCCTGTCGAGGTGCCGGATCGCGGTACGGTTACATTTTCCAGCGATGGTCGCCTGACGGCTCTGGGCGCAGGCGATAATCCGCGCGACATCCAGATGGTGGGGCAGCTCAAGCTGGTCAATCCGCCCGCTGCGGAGCTGGTACGTGGCCCGGATGGCTTGTTTCGTCAGGCCAACGGCACACCGGCACCGGCCAATCCGTCGGTACGCATGGTGTCTGGCTTTATCGAAAAAAGCAATGTGAACCCGGCCGAGGCCATGGTGGCCATGATTGCCAATTCACGGCGATTCGAGTCGCAGATGAAGATCATTCAAGATGCCAGCGCCCGCGAAGAACGCGCCAACTCGATACTTTCATTTAATGGCTGATCCCCGTTGACGGGGTTTTAGCAGCAAGGATTATTCATGATTCGCTCTCTGTGGATTGCCAAGACCGGTCTGGAAGCACAGCAGACCAATATGGACGTTATTTCCAACAACCTGGCCAACGTCAATACGGTGGGGTTCAAGCGTACGCGTGCCGTGTTCGAGGAATTGATGTACCAGACCTTGCGCCAGCCCGGTGCCCAGGTCGGCGCAGCTAATCAGTTGCCTTCTGGGCTGCAGGTGGGAACGGGTGTGCGTACGGTGGCTACCGAGCGCATCCATTCGCAAGGCGATCTGAAGAACACAGGCCACGAGCTGGATCTGGCGATACAGGGGCGCGGTTTTTTGCAGGTCGAAATGCCCGACGGCACTTTTGCCTATACCCGTGACGGCAGCCTGCAGGTAGACCAAAACGGTCAGCTTGTTACTGCCGGTGGCTATCCTATCCAGCCACCGATCAATATCCCCGACAATGCTTTGCAGATCACGATTGCGCGCGATGGCACCGTGTCCGTCACCCAGCCGGGCGCGGCCGGAACCAGCGTGGAAGTCGGCCAACTGCAATTGAGCACTTTTATTAACCCTACCGGCCTGCAAAGCATGGGCGAGAACCTGTACATCGAAACTGATGCCTCGGGTCCGGCCAACTTTCTGCAGCCAGGGCTTGATGGTGCCGGGCTGGTTATGCAGGAATACAACGAAACGTCGAACGTGAATGTGGCCGAAGAGCTGGTCAATATGATCAGCACGCAGCGCGCCTACGAGATTAACAGCAAGGCAGTGTCCACGGCCGACCAGATGCTGGCTCGTCTGACGCAGCTATAAAAGATGATGGCGACGATGCGCATTGCCTTTTTGGGCCGTTTTACTGTTTGCCTGATGCTGGGGTTGTCGGGCTGCGCGCTGGTGCCGCCAGAGCCCGTGGTGACCGGGCCGTTGACCGCCGCACCGCCGCCGGCACCGCTGCCCACGGCCATTGCTAACGGTTCGATTTACCAGCCATCGGCCTATGGTAATTACCCTTTGTTCGAGGACCGGCGGCCACGCAATGTGGGTGATATCGTTACCATCATGATCCAAGAGCGTACCAATGCCGCCAAGAACGTGTCTACAAACACGGACCGCAATGGCAGTGCCGGCCTGGATTTCGATGGTGTGCCGGCCTTCTTGCCTAAGGACCTGGGGTCCAAGCAGAATTTCGAGGTCAAGGGTAACAACAAAGCGCAGGGCAAAGGGTCGAGCCGTGCCGACAATACCTTTAGCGGCACGTTGACGACGACCGTCGTGGGTGTTTTGCCGAATGGCAACCTGCAAGTGGCCGGCGAAAAGCAGATCGCCATTAATCGTGGCAGCGAATATATCCGTTTTTCCGGCGTGGTCGATCCGCGTTCCATTACCGGCAACAATACGGTTTCTTCCACTCAGGTGGCGGACGCTCGTATCGAGTTTCGCAGCAAGGGTGTCATGGACGAAGTCCAGACCATGGGTTGGCTGCAGCGCTTTTTCCTGAATATCTCCCCATTCTAAGCCGTACCGAGTCATGGCCCTTTCTTCTCGTCGTTTCCGCTTTTCCCCGTCTGTCCGCTGGCTGCGCGCCGCTGTGCTGGGGACGGGCCTGTTGTTTGCCCCGCTTAGCCAGGCCGAACGCATCAAGGATCTGGCTTCCATACAAGGCGTGCGCGACAACCCCTTGATCGGCTACGGTCTGGTCGTGGGGTTGGACGGCAGCGGCGATCAAGTGCGCCAAGCCCCGTTTACCCAGCAGAGCCTGACCAATATGCTGTCGCAACTGGGCGTGACCATTCCCCAGGGCAGCAATATGCAGCTCAAGAATGTGGCCGCCGTGATCGTGACGGCGCGCTTGCCGGCGTTCGCGCGACCCGGGCAATCCCTGGATGTGGTGGTGTCATCAATGGGTAACGCCAAAAGCCTGCGTGGCGGAACCTTGCTGATGACCCCGCTGAAAGGCGCTAACGGTCAGGTTTACGCGATTGCCCAAGGCAATATGCTGGTCGGTGGTGCCGGCGCGGAAGCCGGCGGCTCCAGTGTGCAGGTCAATCAGCTCAATGGTGGAACGATTCCTGGCGGCGCGACAGTCGAGCAGAGCGTGCCGACAACGTATTCCCGTGACGGCACGATCAACCTGGAAATGAATACCTCCGATTTCGGCACGGCCCAGAATGTGGTGGCGGCGCTGAACAAGCGTTTTGGCCCCTCGACGGCAACGGCATTGGATGGCCGCCTGATTCAGGTGCGCGGTCCGCTGGACCCGCAAGCCCAGACGGCCTTTTTGTCGCAGATCGAAAACCTACAGGTTTCGTTGCCGCCAGCCCGTGCGCGCGTGGTCATTAATGCACGTACCGGCTCGGTGGTCATGAACCGCAGCGTCACGATAGATGAAGCGGCCATTGCCTACGGCAATCTGTCCGTTGTCATCAGCCGCCAACCGCAGGTCAGTCAGCCCGATACGCCGTTCGGCGGCGGGCAAACCGTGGTCACCGACAGCACTCAGATCGAGATGCGCAGCGAAGGCGGGGCCTTGCAGCGTGTCCGCACCAGCGCCAATCTGGCCGATGTGGTGCGTGCGCTCAATGCTTTGGGGGCCACGCCTCAGGATTTGTTGTCTATATTGCAGAACCTCAAAAGTGCCGGTGCCTTGCGGGCCGATCTGGAGATCATCTGATGAGTGTGCAGTATTTTCCACGCCCCGGCTCGGGTGGGCAGGTGTCCATCTTCGATTCGCAGCAACTGTCAGAGTTGCGTCGCAACGCAGGCCAGGATGGCCATAACGAGGCCACGCAGCTGAAGGTGGCGCGCCAGTTCGAGGCTTTGTTCATCCAGAATATCCTCAAGCAGGCGCGGGCGGCCAATCCGCAAGGCGGCTTGTTCGATACGCAAGCCGTGCGCATGGCCCAGAGCATGGGCGATGAGCAACTGGCCATGCAATTGGCCGACCCTGGGATAGGGCTGGCCCAGGCCTTGCTGGCACAGATGCGCGGCCAGTCGACCGAGCTTTCTGGACCGGCGGCCTCGCAGCCTGAAGCGGCCCGTTCGCGTGTGGCCGGCTTGCGCTCGCGCATGCCCGATGAGCGTCCGGTGGATGCATCGTCCATTTCAGCCCTGATTCATAAGCTGACGCGCAATAGCACGGTCGAGCGCGTGTATTCCTCTATTTCAGGCGCGCCGGAACATATACGCCACTTTGTCGACCGCATGAATACGGCTGCCAAAGTGGCCGCTCAGGACAGTGGCGTGCCGGCCAAACTTATTCTTAGCCAGGCCGCGTTGGAGTCGGGCTGGGGTAAGCGGGAAATTTTGCATGCCGATGGCCGCACCAGCCATAACCTCTTTGGTATCAAGGCTTCGCCGGGTTGGAAGGGCAAGGTCGTGGAGGTGATGACGACCGAGTTTGAAAATGGCGTGGCTCGCAAGGTCAAGCAAGCATTTCGGGCCTATGACTCGTATGCCGAATCATTTTCGGACTATGCCCGTCTGATCGGTAACAGCAAGCGCTACGAGTCCGTCAAGCAGGCTCCGAGCGCGGAAGTGGCTGCGCAGCGTATTCAGGATGCTGGTTACGCGACTGATCCTGCGTATGCGCAAAAGCTGATCGCGATTATGTCGTATTTTGATGCAGGCACGCGCTAAGCCTTGTTTTCAGACTAAAGCTTGGGCGTAGCCGGCCGTAAAAGACAAAAGAGTGTTCGTTTTTTGCCCAAGGCAATGTCGACCGGGCAGGACAAAAAGGATTTAGCATGAATCTCGCCAATCTGGGTTTGTCGGGCTTGTTCGCTGCACAGCAGCGTATGCAGGTCACGGGTCATAATCTGAATAATGCCGATACAGCCGGCTATAACCGTCAGTCCGTGCTGTCGCAGACCGCCGGAGCGGTGGGGACTGGCAGTGGTTATATCGGCCGAGGCGTGCAAGCGGTTACGGTTCAGCGTTCCTACGATAATTTTTTGTACCGCCAACTGGTGCGTTCGCAAACCGAAGGCGCAGCCCTGGTCAGCTACGGCAACGAAATCAAACAGCTGGATAATTTGTTTTCGGATCGCACGGTGGGTATTAGCCCGGCGATTCAGAAATTCTTTGACGGCATGGAGGCCTTGGCCTCGAAACCGGCCGACTCGTCCGCCCGTCAGGAGTTGCTGGGCCGTGCCGAGAGTTTAGCCACACAGATTAACGACGCGTCGGCGTACATGAAGCGTGTTGGCGAAAACATCAATGCGCAGGTCAACACAACTGTTACCCAGATCAATAGCTATCTGGAGCGCATCAACGATCTGAACAATCAGATCGTTAGTGCGAAAGGCAGCAATCCCCAGCATGCGCCGAACGATTTGTTGGATCAGCGCGAGCAATTGGTGTCTGAGCTCAGTCAGTTGGTTGATGTGCGTACGATCGAGCAGGACGGGCGGATCAGCCTGACCTCGGACAGCGGGCAGATGCTGTTGGGCGGCGATAAAGTCTATCCCTTGCATGCCGTGCGTTCGGCGCAGAACCCAGAACGCTTCGTCGTGGGCTTTACGGCTGCGTTTGACGAAAACGGCCAACCGGTCGTCAATGAGTTTCGCGAAGGTGTCTTAAAAGGCGGTTCGCTGGGTGGGTTGTTGGCATTCCGTTCGAGCAGTCTGGAGCCGGCGATCAACAGTCTGGGACGTTTGGCAGTGGGTTTTGCGCACGCAGTCAACGATTTGCACCGTCAGGGCTATGACCTGAAGGGAGCTAAGGGCCTGGATTTTTTCAATATCCAAGGTCCCCATGTCGTTGCCAATAGCCGCAACAGCTCGCCCGGTTCCGTGCCGGTGGTGGCCTTTCCCAAGGAGCCGGTCGATCCGGCCGACCCTAGCAAAGGCTATACCCAGCCGGTCGATGCGCTGACAGGGCAGGACTATCGTATCGAACGCGTCAACGGTCAATTCCAGTTGCGTAACCTGACGAGCGATACCGTCAGCCCGCTCAACAGCACGGGTGTTAACAAGATTGACGGCTTGGAGATCGATGTTTCGGCGCTTAGTGCGCAATCGGTCGACGGCGATAGTTGGCTGGTGCAGCCTACCATCAAGGCCGGTAGCAGCCTGTCGGTCAATATCAAAAACCCACAAGATATTGCAGCGGCCGCCGTCAACACCGGTACTGCTAATGGCGATATTGCCCAGAAAATGGCCGGCCTGCGCAACGACAAAATACTTGGCAATAAGTCTTTGAGCCTGAACGATGCTTTCGGTCAGATCGTTAACCGTGTGGCGGTACAAACGCAGCAAAACGGGACGGCCGCTAAGGCGCAGCTTAAGCTGATCCAGCAGAACTATGCGGCTCAACAGGCCGTGTCCGGCGTCAATACCGATGAAGAGTACGTGAAGTTGCAACGATTCCAAGAGCAGTATCGTGCCTCTTCCCGCCTGATCGACGTCAGTTCCCAGATGTTCGATACCTTGTTGAATCTGCGTAGTTGATTGCGGGTTTTTCGTCCTGAACGTGGAAAATTATTATGCGTATTAGTTCTTCTCTCTTTTTCCAGACGGGCTTGAATTCCATCAACAAGCAGCAGTCCGAT
>JQGF01001312.1_pt1 | contig 11337 bp, 11 predicted proteins | sample 210201 | NCBI WGS metagenome assembly JQGF01 (sample SAMN02947780, study PRJNA257236) | wastewater metagenome | biome: Domestic wastewater sediments; material: Domestic wastewater soil sediments and water; isolation source: domestic wastewater sediment treated with ammonia and hydroxylamine at...
CCCCCATAAGTTGGACGGTCAGAAGTTAGAGCTCGAAGGCCTGAGTTCGGTATTGCACCGGGCTCAGGCCTTTTAGTTTGAGCTTGATGCGGTCGTGGTTGTAGTAATGAATGTATTGCTCGAGATCCGCCTGTAACTGCTCAATGCTCTCGAAGCGGTTCAGGTGGAAGAGTTCAGCTTTGAGGGTGCCAAAGAAGCTCTCCATGGCGGCATTGTCCAGGCAGTTGCCTTTGCGTGACATGCTTTGGGTCAGGCCATGTTCAGCAAGTTGACGCCGATAAGCAGGCATCTGATACTGCCAGCCCTGATCGGAGTGCAGCAGTGGAGTCTGTTCGTCGCTCAGCTTGCTCCATGCTTTTTTGAGCATGTTTCCCACCAGAGAGAAGTGAGGTCGTCGCTGCATTGCGTAGGTTACGATTTCCCCGTTGTACAGGTCCATCACAGGTGAGAGATAGAGCTTCTCTCCCCGAACGTTGAACTCGGTGATATCGGTTACCCACTTCTGGTTCGGCCGCTCGGCCTGGAATGCACGGGTCAGGAGATTAGGCACACTGGCCTGCTGCCCTCGGTAGGAGCGGTATTTCTTGGGGCGCACCAGCGACTTCAGCCCCAACACTCTCATCAAACGCTGCACCGCTTTGTGATTCACCGTCTCGCCCATTTGGCGAAGCGCCGCCGTGATGCGCCGGTAGCCATAGCGCCCCTTATGGCACTCATAGAGGGCGCGAATCCGCGACTTCAGATCGGCTTGCCGATCGCCAGCCTGCTGCGCCTTTACCTGATAATAAAACGTGCTACGCGCCAGCCCTGCTGTCTTGAGCAGCACCGCCAGATCGTGGCCTTGCCTCAGCTCAAGCACTACCCGCGCTTTTTCTGCGCGGCTCGCGCCTTGGCCTGACGCAAGGCCCTCAATTTTTTTAGGTAGGCTACCTCTGCGCGTAGATACTCGTTCTCCTTGCGCAACTGCTCGAGCGTGCGCGCATCGTCAGGCAGCGGCGGCAATGGGGTGGGTAAGTCAGACGTTGGCATCTTCTTGCGGCCTCCTCGTGGCTTGGGCTCTAGCGCCGATATTCCACCTTCGTCATACTGGCGCATCCACTGAGCAACCTGGGCGGAACAACGAATATCATACAACTGCGCCACTTGCTGGCACGACAGATCATCGCGCCACAGATGCTTGAGCACCTTTATCTTGAAGGCCGCGTCGTAAACGCTGTGCTTTTTGTCCAGGCCCGTTACACCATGCTGTCGGTATCGCTGCACCCACCCTCTAACTTGGCTATGGGACAGCCCATAAAACGCAGCAACTGCCTTCAGGCCCCCATGCTGTTCTGATAGATAACGATGAACAACGGACAGCTTGAACTGACTATCGTATTTCGTCATGAAAAACACCCCAAAGGTCGGATTAATGTCCAACTTTTGGGGTGCAGTTCACCCAGGGGTGGCTTTTTTGCGTCTGGAGGGGGCTCAGAGGGGCAGCAGCGATCACACTGACAATGATGCTGATTGCCCCGCTGGGTGAGAAGAGATGGGGGCTTTTAATTCGAATCTGGCGTACAAGCCTAGGCTTGGTCTTGTTGTCTGCGGGGTTTGAGTTGCTCAGACAGGGTGTTTCATGCCCGGGTTAGCGGGCTTTTTGCAGAAACAAAAGGCTGTGTTCAATTCCCTTGCGCCAGTCTCTTTCTATAGTGTCCTTGCCTAGCAGGGCGTCTACACGGTCTTGCTGCAGTCCTGATTGGGCAGGTCGTCGGGCAGGTGTCGGGTAGTGGCTGGCCGGGATGGGGGTGAGTGTCGGCGCGGTGCCCAGCAAGCCCAGCTTGACCGCTTGTCCAATGATTTCCTGGGCGAAACCGTACCAGCTGATGCAGGGAAGGCCAGAGAAATGGACAATGCCTGTAAGCGGTAACGAGCCTGTGTCTGAACTTGATGCAAGCAGCCTTTCTGCCAGCTGCAAGACGATCCGCGCCAGATGGGGGGCATAGGTCGGACCGCTTGTTTGATCATCTACGAGGCTCAATTCCGAGCGTTCCTGAGCAAGCGTCAACAGACGAGTCAGAAAGTTGTTCCCAAATGGGCTGAACACCCGGCTGGTACGCAAAATGAGGGCCGAGGGCAGGGCGCGCAGAACGGCTTGTTCCCCTTCTCGTTTGCTATGTCCATAGACACTGATAGGGTTGGTCGGCGCGTCTTCCGCATATGGCTGAGCGGCCAGACCATCAAAAACATAATCGGTGGAAAGGTGCAGCATCTGAATACCGCGCTCGGCACAGACCGACGCCATCAAGCCCGGAGCGATCGCGTTGACTCGGTATGCCCGTTCGACATCGGTTTCAGCGTTGTCTACCGCGGTGTAGGCGGCAGCGTTGATCACGATATCTGCCTGGTGGCGATCCAGGGCGCGTTCAAGACAGGCGCGTTGCGTGACGTCGAGTTTCTGATGCCCCAAAGATATGAGGTGCAAGTGGGTGGCTTGCTGGGTGAGTGCTTGACCGAGTTGGCCGTGCCCACCGCTGATCAAAATCCTGGTCATGGCCGCAGAAATTGCTCCAATCCCGGGTGCATTTTGTCTTTGGCAGACAGGATGGGGTTCGGAATGGGCCAGTCGATGCCCAACCGTGGGCAGTCCCAGGCCAGCCCACCTTCATCGTCGGGTCGATAGTAGTCCGTACATTTATAGCTGACATCCGCCTCGGCACTGAGCACACAATAACCGTGCGCATAGCCAGGCGGGACCCACAGCTGTTTGTGATTGTCCTGGCTGAGTTCTACGCCAAGATGGTGTCCGAATGTGCTGGAGTGGGGGTCTATATCAACGACGACATCAAATATGGCACCGCGCGTAACGCCAATCAGCTTGCCTTGAGGCCTGGTCCTTTGAAAATGCAGTCCTCGTAGAACGCAGGCCCTGGAGCAGGACTGATTGTCCTGTACAAAGACACTGTCTATGCCGGCCAGCGTTTGATAGCGAGCCGCATTAAAGCTTTCCTTGAAATAGCCTCGCTCGTCGTGAAAGACGCGCGGCTCAATAATCAGAACGCCGGGTAAAGAGGTGGGATGAATGTGCATATCATGGGTGCAGCAAGCGGGCCAGATATTGCCCGTAGCCTGTTTTTTCCAAGGCCTGGGCCTGGGCCTGCAGAGCGGATCTGGGTAACCAGCCCTGATTGAAAGCAATTTCTTCCAGACAAGCCACTTTCAGGCCTTGACGGTGTTCAATGGTACGAATAAACGAACCCGCCTCCATCAAACTTTCGTGAGTGCCTGAGTCCAGCCACGCAAAGCCACGCCCGAGTATGGAGACATGTAGCGCATTCAAACGGAGATAGGCGTTGTTGATGTCGGTAATTTCCAGCTCGCCGCGAGCCGATGGGGTGACTTGGCGGGCTAGGTCCACGACCCGATTATCGTAAAAATACAGGCCGGTAACGGCAAGGTGAGATTTGGGCACCATCGGCTTTTCTTCAATCGACAGGGCTTTGCCTTCTGCATCTATTTCTACAACGCCAAAGCTTTCCGGATTGTTGACGGGATAGCCGAAAATGGTGGCGCCTTCAGCGCGGCTGCGGGCGGTGCGCAGCATTTGGCTAAAGCCATAGCCGTAGAAAATATTGTCGCCCAGAATCAGGCAGACGGACTCCTTGCCGATAAAGTCCGCTCCGATCAGAAAGGCCTGAGCCAGACCGTCTGGTGAGGCCTGCTCGGCGTAGGAAAGTGTTATGCCAAAGCGGGAGCCATCACCTAGCAGGCTCTGGAAATTAGGCCGATCTTCTGGGGTGCAGATAATCAGAATCTCCCGTATTTCCGCAAGCATGAGTACGGATAAGGGATAGTAGATCATCGGCTTGTCGTAGACAGGCAGTAAGTGCTTGGACACACCCATCGTAATCGGATGCAGGCGTGTACCTGAGCCCCCTGCCAAAACAATTCCTTTCACACCTGTTTTCCCAGACGGTCCAGACGGTAGGCACCGCTTAGGATGCGTTCCCACCAGGACGTGTTTTCAAGATACCAGCGTACGGTTTTGCGCAGGCCCGTCTCTATGCTTTCTTGAGCCTGCCAACCAAGCTCCCGCCTTATTTTACTGGCATCAATGGCATAGCGCTGATCGTGACCGGGTCGATCCTCGACAAACGTAATCAGGTCTGAATAAAGGGCCAGGCCTGCCGGTTTGCGAGGGCAAAGCTCCTCAAGAATGGAGCAGATCGCCTGTACTACCTCCAGATTTCTCCGTTCCTGGTTTCCCCCGATGTTATAAGTCTGACCTATCTTTCCCCGTGTGGCCACGGCGATCAGGGCACGTACATGGTCCTCGACGTACAGCCAGTCGCGTACTTGGTCTCCTTGCCCATACACCGGTAAGGCTTGGCCTTTAAGGGCACTGAGCACCATATGGGGAATCAGTTTTTCCGGAAATTGATAGGGGCCATAGTTGTTGGAACAGTTGCTGATGACGACCGGCAGACCATAGCTGCGATGCCAGGCCCGCACCAGATGGTCGGAGCTGGCTTTGCTGGCCGAATAAGGGGAACTGGGGTTATAGGCGGTCGTCTCGGTAAAGAGCGCATCCGTTTTGCCCAGATCACCATAGACCTCGTCCGTGGAAACGTGATGAAAGCGAAAATGCGGCTTGTCTCGCGTGCTCAGTCCTTCCCAATACTGGCGACTTTGCTCAAGCAAGGTGTAGGTGCCCACGATATTGGTTTGAATGAACTGGGCAGGTCCGTCGATAGAGCGGTCAACATGTGACTCTGCAGCTAGGTGTATGATGATATCCGGCTTGAATTGCTGTAGATGCGTGGCTATCTGCGCAGCGTCGCAAATATTGGTTTGATGAAACGTGTAGTTTGGATGCCCCTGCACTTGTGCAAGTGATTCCAGATTGCCGGCATAGCTCAACACATCGAGATTCAGGATGTGGTGGTCGCTGCTTTGAAGCAAATGCCGGATAAGCGCGGAGCCAATAAAGCCGGCGCCGCCTGTCACAAGAATACGCATAGTTGGAGTGGGCGCGTGGGGGTGAGCTGGGAACTGCGCAACGGTCATGATACGGTAAACCCTCAAAGAGCGTAGGCGGCCAGGTGTTTGCCTTCACCCAGTTTGCAAGATAGCAGACATTCAAGCCTGGGGTGTCAGTCCGATTTCTTGAGTTTTCGGCCAGGGGTTGTTGTACGGGCGTATATAAATCAAGGACCGCTACGCAGTTACACGGTTAGTTGCTCTCTTTGAACGGCACGCCGGGTGTTACGGCGATTATAATTTGTTACGTCGCTTTTATTTGCTTGGCAGGACAGACCCGCCCGAAAGTGTCCTGGTCCCAGTCAGTACGAGTATCGTTTACCGTCGCTTTAGGTTTTTTTCGTCTCGTCGCATATGACTCTTCCCTCTCTTTTGACTGGTCCAGGCAACCGTTTGACATCGGGGCTTGTGTTCTTGTTCTATGCAAGCCTGTTGTCCACCAAGGATTTGTATTCGTACGCGATGGGGGCGCTGGCCCTTTTTGCACTGTGGAAAATTCCTGCGTTGCCAGCTCTTTCCCTGGAAAAACAGGAAAAGCTTATTGGGGTCTGCATGCTGCTTTTTGCGGGCATCAGTATAGGAGCGACAGTCTGGCACGGTAGCTATGCGCGCAGCTTTGAGGTCCCGGTCAAATTTGCTCTCGGCGCATTATTGATTCTATGTTTGTGTCGTTTTCCCCCTAAGCCGGGGGCTTTATGGGCTGGCTTGCTCTTGGGAGCGGTCAGCGGTTTGGCTGTGGCCTATTGGAAAATGTGGCAAGTCGGTGAGTTCAAGGCCTTTGGCTTTACCGGGGCCATTCAGTTTGGAAATCTGTCGTTGACTATGGCGGTATTGCTGGGTGTGGCCTTGTGCTGGGTAATCAGTAACCCCCATCCCCATCGCCGTCTGTGGCTGGTGCTCCTGGCCGTCGGCATGCTCTGTGGCCTGCTGGGCTCTTACTACTCGGGTACGCGTGGTGGTTGGGTAGCCATCCCTTTATTTGTTTTTCTGTTTTTGCTGGCATATTTGCGACGCAGCAATGCGATGGCCTGTGTCATTGTCCTGGCCGTGCTCGGTACGGCTGCCGGCGTCTTGGCGTATCAATCTCCCCTTGTCAAAACCCGTGTGGCACAGGTTTATACAGACTTGTCCGAATACCAGGCCAACGGCGCCAGTAGCTATAGCTCTCTGGGGGCCAGGTTTGCGATCTGGGAAGCGGCATGGGACGCGATTGACGACAGTCCCTTGCTGGGTATCGGTGAAGTTCAGTTTCGCCAGACGCTGAAAGAAAAGCGGGAAGCAGGCTTGATTGGAGCAGTACCTGCGGGCTTGGCCAATACCCATAATACTTTTCTGGAAGTCTGGATGCTGTATGGGGGGCTGGCCTTGTTGTCCCTGCTGCTGATGATGTTCAGCGCGGCATGGTATTTTCTGTCATATATCCGCCATGTGGATTCAGTATTGCGCAGTTATGCCCTGGGCGGTTTATGCTTGATAGGCGGCTATATTATTTACGGGCAAACGCAAATAATGTTGATTCGCAATAATACTTTATTGTTCTTTTTGATGTCTCTGGCGGTTCTGATGGCTTTGATGCATCAGCGTCGTCGTGCTGTACTGCTTGTTGGAAATGCTTGAACGTTTTATGGTAGGTTTTGCCTGCGGGTTGATGGTGCTGTATAAGCGGTTTTTTGCGGAAAGTGCATCCTTTTAAAACTGACAGTAATTAAGTGGTTCTATTGTTTTGCAGTTATATTTTTAAGCACAATTTAAAAAAATATTAAAAATATTTCGGTAAAGTGTAGAGTTGCCTATCGTTAGCCAGAGTCAAGACATCGGCTTTTAAATTTTTTAAGAAACACTAGGAAACATGAAGAAATTTGCTCTCATTGGTGCAAGTGGATACATCGCACCTCGTCATATGCAGGCGATCAAGGCAACCGGTAACGTGCTGGTTGCTGCTATGGATCCGAATGACTCGGTAGGCATTATCGACAGCCACTTTCCCGACGCTCATTTTTTTACAGAGTTCGAACGCTTTGATCGTCATATCGACAAGCTCAGTCGTGCTCAAACGGGCGAAGCAGTCGATTATATGTCCATCTGTTCGCCCAATTACCTGCATGACTCTCACATGAGATTTGCTCTGCGCTCCGGTGCGGATGCCATTTGTGAGAAACCTCTGGTGCTCAATTCCTGGAATATCGATGGCCTGCTGGATATTGAGCGCGATACGGGACGTAAAGTAAACACGATTTTGCAATTGCGTGTTCATCCCGCGATTATCGAACTGCGGGAAAAAGTATTAAACAACAAAAACAAAAAAGATAAATACGATGTGGATTTGACCTACATCACCTCTCGTGGCAACTGGTATCACCAGTCGTGGAAAGGCGATGTGAAAAAATCGGGCGGTATTGCCACTAATATTGGCGTGCATTTCTTTGATATGCTGCATTTTATTTTTGGCGATCTGCAACGTAATGTGGTGCATACCCGTACGGATAGCAAGGCAGCGGGTTTTCTGGAATATGAAAACGCACGGGTGCGCTGGTTCCTGTCTATTGACGTGGAAGACGTGCCTCAATCGGCCCAGGAAAAAGGCATGCGCACGTTCCGCTCGATCACGGTAGATGGCGAGGAAATCGAGTTTTCGGGTGGCTTTACCGACCTGCACACGCGCAGCTACGAAGAGATTCTGGCTGGCCGTGGCTTTGGTCTGGAAGAAAATCGCACTGCAATCTCGACTGTGCAGTTTATTCGCACCGCAGACATCATGCCTTTGCAGGGTGATTACCACCCCTTCCTGAAAAAATGAGCTATTACAAACACGAAACAGCCATTGTGGATGAAGGCGCACAGATCGGACCGGGTTCACGCGTCTGGCATTTTGTGCATGTCTGTGCAGGTGCCAGGATCGGGGCGGGGGTATCGTTAGGCCAGAATGTTTTTGTTGGCAACAAGGTGCTGATAGGGGACAACTGCAAGATTCAGAACAATGTTTCCGTCTACGACAACGTCACCTTGGAAGAAGGCGTATTCTGCGGCCCCAGCATGGTCTTTACCAACGTCTATAATCCACGCTCTCTTATTGAGCGCAAGGATCAGTATCGTGACACACTGGTGCGCACCGGGGCGACATTGGGGGCGAACTGCACGATTGTCTGTGGGGTCACCATAGGCAAGTTTGCCTTTGTGGGGGCAGGTGCAGTGATCAATAGGGATGTGCCCGATTACGCCCTGATGCTGGGTGTGCCTGCCCGTCAGAAAGGCTGGATGAGTGAATTTGGAGAGCAGCTGGATTTGCCTGTGAAGGGGACTGGACAGTGCGTCTGCCCGCATTCAGGAGCTATCTATGAGCTGCACAATGATCGTTTGATTAAACGGGAAGTCCAACAGCAATGATTGAATTTACGGATCTACATGCCCAGCAAATGCGCATCAAGTCTGAGATTGATGCAGGTATTGCGCGGGTTTTGCAGCATGGTCGCTATATTCTTGGCCCAGAGGTGGCAGAGCTGGAAGAAAAGCTGGCCGATTACGTACAGGCCAAGTATTGCATCAGTTGTGCCAATGGCACGGATGCCTTGCAAATTGCGTTGATGGCTTTGGGTGTAGGGCCCGGTGACGAGGTGATCACTCCCGGCTTTACGTATGTGGCGACCGCGGAGACGGTGGCCGTGTTGGGCGCCAAGCCAGTTTATGTGGACGTGGCACCGCTGACGTACAACCTGGACCCCGCTTTGCTGGAGGCGGCGATCACGCCGCGTACGAAAGCGATTATTCCGGTGTCCATGTATGGTCAGTGCGCGGATTTTGACACTATCAATGCGATTGCCTCCAAGCACGGCCTGGCTGTCATTGAGGATGCTGCCCAGAGTTTTGGCGCAACCTACAAAGGACGCTACTCCTGTAACCTGACGACGATTGCTTGTACCAGCTTTTTCCCGAGCAAGCCCTTGGGAGGGTACGGGGACGGCGGGGCGATTTTCACCAATGATGAAGGTCTGGCAACAGTAATGCGCCAGATTGCCCGTCATGGACAGGATCGACGCTACCATCACATCCGCATCGGCATCAACAGTCGTCTTGATACGTTGCAGGCGGCGATCTTGCTGCCCAAACTGGCGATTTTGTCTGAAGAGCTGGAGATGCGTCAGCGCGTGGCCCAGCGTTATCAAACCAGCCTGCAGGCCATTGGCATCGAGAGCACGCCTTTTGTGGAGCCCCACAACCGTCACGTGTATGCCCAGTACACGATCCGGGTCAAACAGCGCGACCAGGTACAGGAAAGCTTGCTCAAAGCGGGTGTGCCCACTGCTGTGCATTACCCTATCCCCTTGAACAGACAGCCCGCCGTGCAGGATCTGGATGCGGTGCTGCCGGTGGGCGACCTGATCGCCACCGAGGTCCTGAGTCTGCCCATGGGGCCTTACCTGAAAGACGACGATATGGATCACATCGTCCAAGCGCTACAGGCATGCGTACCGCTTTAATCTCGTTTAAGGCTGCGGCTTAATTCCGCAGCCATTTTTATGCTAAATAGTTACTGGAAAACCGTACTCTCCGTCTTTACTGGATCGGCGATCGCTCAGGTAATTCCTGTGCTGGGCGCTTTGCTGATTGCTCGCCAATTCGGGCCAGGCCAGTTTGGTCTGTTCTCCGCCTGGTTGGGGATTGTCATTATTTTATCGACAGCGTTGACGGGACGCTTGGAGGTGTCGCTGGCCTTGGAGCGGGATGGGCGGTTTCGTAATGCCGCTGCGTTTGCCGTTCTGGCCACGACTCTGCTGGCAGCCATACTGGTAGTGCTTGTGTTGGGCTTGGTGCATGTGCTGACCGGCTACAACTACTTTGACAGCTTGATGCTGTTACTTGTCTTGGTGCCTTGTGCCACCCTGTTCGCATTGAATCAGGCCTGGCAATCCTGGGCAGCAGCAGAAGGGCGCTTTCGTCAATTGAACATGATGCGAGTGGCCCAGTCGATTTTTGTGGTGGTGTTGCAGATTGCCGCCGGGTTCATTTGGCCTACCGCGACGGCGCTGGCGGTGTCGTATGTGCTGGGTTTGCTGCTGGCGCAGGCCTATGGTATGTGGCTATTGCCGGTGTCGATGGCTTGGATACGGCGCTGGCGACCATTGATGCAGGCCTATGCCAGACGCCATCGGAAGTTTCTGGCATATTCCTTACCCGCCGACTTTATCAATGCCTTGGCAATCCAGTTGCCCGTCATGATTGTGGCCTATCGTTTTGGGGCAGAGAGCGCTGGTTATCTGGCGTTGGTGATCCGTGTGCTGGGGTTGCCCTTGTCGTTTCTTGGCAAGGCGGTTCTGGATGTCTTCAAACGCCAGGCATCGATGGCGTTTCGTGAGCGCGGCGAGTGCCGCCACGAGTACGTACGTACGTTTTGGGTACTGGGCGCCGGGTCCGTCATTTTTGCCATTGGCGCCTACTTCTTGTCGGAGCCCGTTTTTGCCATTGCCTTTGGTGAAGAGTGGCGCCCCGCAGGCTTGATGAGCGTATTGCTGGTCCCGATGTTTACCTTGCGTTTCATCGCCAGCCCGTTAAGTTACGTAATATATATTTTTAACAAACAACAAGTCGATCTGATATGGCAGATCTGTCTGCTGGCCATGACCTACGGAGTGCTGAGTTACGTGGGTACCGAGTCTGCGGCGATCCTCATTTACTCGGTGTCCTACGCCTTGCTGTACGTGGTGTATCTGGCCATTTCGTATCGATATAGTTGTGGTGAATCGCACAAACAGCGAGCAAGTTTATGATCGGCATCCTGGACTACGGTTGTGGCAATATTAATTCGGTCATCCGAATGATTCAAAAGCTGGGAGGAGAGGCCTGCAAGGTGTCTGCCCCGCAGGAGGTCATGGCCGTTGAGCGCTTGATTATTCCGGGCGTGGGGGCCTTTGACCACGGTATGCAGCAATTGCACGATCGGGGGTTTTTGCCTGTTCTGGAGCACTATGCCCTGCAGGATAAAAAGCCCGTATTGGGCATCTGCCTGGGCATGCAGTTGATGTGTCGTGCCAGCGAAGAAGGCACCTTGCCCGGTCTTGGCTGGATTGATGCCCAGGTACGGCGCTTTCAAAGCACGCCCGAACGTCCCTTGAAGATCCCCCACATGGGATGGTCGGAAGTGGATATTGCCAAGCCCAACCCCTTGCTGCAGGAAGGCGAGCGCCGTCATCGCTTTTATTTTGTCCATGCCTACAAGGTCGAGGCCGCTTGTGCTCAGGATGTCTTGGCGACAGCCGACTATGGCGGCACGTTCGTGGCCGCCTTCCAGCGCGAGAACGTCATGGGCGTGCAGTTCCACCCCGA
>JQGF01001434.1_pt1 | contig 11335 bp, 12 predicted proteins | sample 210201 | NCBI WGS metagenome assembly JQGF01 (sample SAMN02947780, study PRJNA257236) | wastewater metagenome | biome: Domestic wastewater sediments; material: Domestic wastewater soil sediments and water; isolation source: domestic wastewater sediment treated with ammonia and hydroxylamine at...
GGGAGGCCAGGCGCGGGCTGGCCAGACGCTTGAAGGCGTAGACATAATCCTGGGCGCTCAATGCGCGCGATCCGACATGCTCGAAATCGCTGATGCTGAATGCCTCGCGCAGATCGGCGGCACGCATCGGGTAGTAGCGATACCGCCCGGCATCATCCTGCGCAAACGCGGGATGGGGCTGAAACGCAATACCCGGTTTAATGGGAATATCGTAACGACTGATTGCGACTTGTTCGCCCGGCACATCATCGGGCAGACGCTGTCCCTTGGCATCCAGATAGACCGGCTCTGTCAGCGCGGCGGCTGCCTTTGGGATCAGCCTGTACGGCCGGTCCAGGTAGTGGTAACCATACAAAGGCTCGTAAATGGAATAGGTAAAGGGCGTCTCGTCACCCGAGTACGACAGCGCCGGGTCCAGATGATTAGGGGATCGCGTCGTAAAAGCGCTGTACAGCACCTTGCCCGCGGCACTATGTTCTTCGTAGGGGCTGTTGACCGGCTTGCTGCATGCCGCGAGCAAAGCACAGGCCAGAAAAGGCAGCCAACGCCGCCACCGGCCTAACATTTTCCGCGCTGCCAGCAATGGTAGCGCCATTCCCAAGGCGGCACCGCTTTGCCCTCGGACCAGATTCCCAGGCGCGCCTCCTTGGCCTGCTGCTCCAGTCCGTCAATCCGCGCATCGTATAGAAAACGCTCCTGTTTCTCGCGGTTGGCCATAGCCAGACCGGCCTGCACCATTTTCTGATTGGCGGTTTCCCCGCCCTCCAGCAGCACATCGCAAATGGCCCGGCCATGTCTGTCCCGTTCCCGACAAGCCAGCCGTACCTGCTTGCCGGCCACCAGTTCGGACAGATAACGTCGGGAAGCCTGGGCATAAGGCTGGCCGGGACGGCGCGCATCCTTACTCAGCTCCGGCGCATCGATGCTGGAGAGCCGCACGCGCTGCTGACGGCGATTGTCCAGCAGCACCGTCAAGGTATCGCCATCGGCCACCCGTACCACTTGCCCCTGCAGCTCGAACGGCTCGGCCTGCGCCACCGTACTGAACAAGGCGAACAAGGCCGCCGCCACAGCGACGCCCGGCCATATCGAAAACCGCTCAGGCAAACAATGAACTCTCATGGTACGGACAAGACTCCAGGAAAAAGACACAGGCTGGCTGACAAATTATAGGTTTTGCCCACCCCCTGTCCAGCGTATTGTCCCGGGCTTGGCTTATGCCTGCAGACGTGGCCAACTGCGTAGCAAATAGTCGCGCGCGGCGGACACGCCCTCCAAACCGAATACAGCGCGCGGACCACCGGACAGCCTGTCGTCGATAAACAGATCAGCCAGACCCGCCGGGGCCAGTTCCCGCATCAGGCAAGCCTGGTACAGCAGCGCCAGCGACTGCGCCCAGGCGCGCCCACCCGCCAATTCCGACGCCCCCATCAAAGCCCGGGCAGCGGCTTCCAGTCGCGTATCACCGGCGCAACGCCGGCTCAAATCGTCTTGCAAGGCCGCATGCACCTGCGCTTGGGCCAAGGCGCGCTGCGCATCCAGGCACATGACATTGCCCGAACCTTCCCAGATGGAGTTGACTGGGGCCTCGCGCAGCAGGCGCGGCATAGGACCGTCCTCGATATATCCGTTACCGCCCCAGGTCTCCATCGCTTCGGCGCACAGCGCCACTGCCCTGCGGCAGACCCAGAACTTGGCAACAGGGGCCAGCACCCGCAATACCCCTTGCGCAGATGCATCGTCACGCCCTTGCAGCTGAACCAGAAAAAACCCCAGATGCGCCGCAGCCTCGCTCTCTAGCGCCATATCCAAAAGCACCGCCTGCATCAAAGGCTGATCGATCAAAACCTTGCCAAACGCGCGTCGATGCCGGCAATAATGCAAGGACTGGACCAGCGCCTGGCGCATCAGGGCAGCACTGCCCAGAACACAGTCCACGCGGGTGCGCGCCGCCATGCCGGCCAGCATGGCGATGCCTCGCCCGGGCTGGCCCACGCGCCAGCCCACGGCACCGTCAAACTCTACTTCCGCACTGGCATTGGAGCGATTGCCCAGCTTATCTTTCAGACGCCGGATACGCACACCATTACGCTCTCCAGAGGCCAGCAGGCGCGGCACCAGAAAGCATGACAACTGTTCTTGATCGCGTGCCAGCACCAGATGCGCATCGGCCTGAGGCACGGAAAAAAACCACTTGTGACCAAACACACGAAAAGCTGCTGCTTCGGGCTGCGCCTGCGTGGTGCAGCCACGCAAATCGGACCCACCCTGCATTTCCGTCATACCCATGCCCACGACCACGCTACGCTTGCTGCTCACCGGCACACTGGCAGCGTCATACTCGCAGCGGGCCAGGCGGCTGCGCCACTGGCCGAAATCATCCCCCTGCAACAAAGGAGCAGCTGCCCGCGTCATAGTCATGGGGCACAAGGTCCCGGCTTCGATCTGTCCATGCATGTAAAAACCCACGGCGCGAGCCAGATGCAAACCGGCCGACCCGGCCTGCGGCCAGACATGCAGACCGCGCTCCATCCCCAACGCCATCAAGGCATGCCAGGCCGGATGAAACTCCAGCTGATCGATGCGTTCGCCTTGCGCTGACCAGAACCGACATGAGGGCGGCTGAGCATTGGCCAAGGCTGCCTGAGCGCGCCACTGCGCCGAACCCAACGTCCGCCCGTAGCCTTCTAAACCATGCTGTTCCCCTGTCAGCAGGCTACGTTGCAACCAATCAAGCAATACCAGGTCGTCCAGCAGCAAATCGTCGTCCACCAGATCCGGTACCTGGCTGCGCCGTTCCCTATCCAGATTCATAAGGCCTCCATGCGTACGCTGCGGCCCGATCACTCTGCCCTGACAGTCAGGCTAGAGCCACTTGGCCTGCTTGAACTTCCAATACAAGAACCCACAGGCCCCGCCCATCAAGGACAGCGCCATGGGATAACCCAAAGGCCATTTCAGCTCCGGCATCAGCTCGAAGTTCATGCCGTAGATACCTGCCACCGCGGTAGGCACCGCCAGAATAGCCGCCCAGGCCGCCAGCTTGCGGGTGGTATCGGTCTGCTGCATCTGACCGATCATCAGCCCGCCCTCGAACGCGAAAGCCAGGGCTTCGCGCATGCTGCCGATAAATTCTGATGTACGCGAGACACGATCAGCCACTTCGCCGAAATAAGCACGGCTTTCCGAATCGATGTAACTCAGCTCCACTCTTGAAAGACGGCGGCACAGTTCGGCCAGAGGGGTGACCGCCGTGTGGATGCGCAGCAAATCGCGCCGCAATCGATAAATACGGCGCACATCGCTTTCCTTGAAACCACGGATCAGAAACTGCTGTTCGATGGTTTCCACCGCCTTTTCCATCTGCTCCAGCGACACAAGATACTGATCGACGATCAGATCCAACAATTCCGAGGCCACATAGTCGCTGCCGCGCTGCAACAGCTCGGGCGAGTTTTCCAGACGAGAACGCAATTCCAGATAGCTGCTGTTCGAGCCCCGGCGCACCGTCAACAAAAAACCGGGACCGATGACCAGTTGCGTACTGCCAAAGACCGGCCGCGTCTCCTTCATGCCCAGGGTAATAGCCACCACGATCAGACAATTGCTGTACTCGACCAGCTTGGGCCGACGGTGCGGAGCAAGCAGCTCTTCAATGGCTTTGCTGGGCAAGCCAAGCTGCCCGGCCACGCTCTCCAACAATTGGTCGTACGGCTCTTTCAGTCCTATCCAGACAAACCCGTCCTGCCCTGGATCGCGCGGCGGCAACTGATGCACATCCAAGGCCTGGGCCGGCTGGCCGGGTTTGTATTGAAACGCGGCCACAACGGCCGCCTGTTCGTCCGGGCTCAAGGCACCCGTCGCATCCATATTCGCTCCTTGCGGGCAACGCCATTTTTTTATCCGATAATAGCACCCGATACTCTCTGCGCCGCATTGGCCGAACCTTGCAAGGATAGACATGACCCCTCGATTCGCAATTGCCGCCGGCGCTCTGCTCATGGCCTTGGGCACAGGACTGGGCGCATTCGGCGCACACGCGCTGCGCGCTATGGTGGACGCTTCTTCACTGGCCGTCTGGCACACAGCCGTTCTCTATCAGATGCTGCACGGTTTGGGCCTGCTCTTGAGCGCATCTCTGGGAGCGTATCTGCACCCGCGCTGGCAGGCACGCAGCGCCACTTTGATGCTGGTCGGCACGCTCATTTTCAGCGGCAGTCTGTACATCCTTGTTCTCACCGGCATCAAATGGCTCGGGGCCATTACCCCTATTGGCGGCACGGCCATGATTCTGGCCTGGCTGGCGCTGGCGATGGCCGCCCTGCGCCACGCCAGGCCCTGAACCGCAGCAGCTCCGTATAATGACAGGCTCTCTCCCTGTCACTCCTGGAGCCCGACGTGACCGCCTCCCTTCTGTCCCTGCGCGACTTCGTACGCACCCTGCCTAAAGCCGAGCTGCACCTGCATATCGAAGGCACGCTGGAGCCGGAACTGATCTTCGCGCTGGCCCGGCGCAATGGCCTGCGCCTGCCCTATCCCGATGTGGAAAGCCTGCGCGCCGCCTATCAGTTCACCGACCTGCAGTCCTTTCTGGACCTGTACTACGCCGGTGCCGGCGTGCTGATCACCGAGCAGGACTTCTTTGACATGACGCTGGCCTACCTGCGTCGCGCCCATCAGGACGGCGTGGTGCATGCAGAAATCATGTTCGACCCGCAAACGCATACGGTTCGCGGCGTGGCGATGGAAACCCTTTTTGCCGGCATTGCCCGCGCTGCCCGTCAGGCCCGCCAGGAACTGGGCATCAGCAGCCTGCTGATCCTGAGCTTCCTGCGCCACCTGAGCGAAGACGATGCCTTCGCCACCCTGGAGGCCGCGCTGCCGCTGCGCGAACAATACGCAGACCTGTGGGTCGCCATCGGCCTGGACTCGGCCGAAAAAGGCAATCCGCCGGCTAAGTTCGAGCGCGTCTACGCCCGCTGCCGCGAACTGGGCTTTCGCCTGGTGGCCCATGCCGGCGAAGAAGGTCCGGCCGACTATGTACGCGACGCGCTGGACCTGCTCAAAGTCGAGCGCATCGACCACGGCGTGCGCAGCGAAGACGATCCGCCACTGATGCAGCGCCTGATCGAGCAGGCCGTCCCATTGACGGTCTGTCCGCTGTCCAACCTCAAACTCAAGGTCTTTCCAGAACTGAAGCAACACAATCTGAAACGCCTGCTCGACCGCGGCCTGAATGTAACGGTGAATTCCGACGACCCTGCCTACTTCGGCGGCTATGTGCTGGACAACTATATGCAGACCGCCCAGGCCCTGAACCTGCAAGCCGAGCAATTGCGCGCACTGGCGGCAAACAGCCTGCGCGCCTCGTTCATGCCCGCCCAGGACAAGCAGGCCTGGCTGGAGCGTCTGTCCACCGTGCCCGCACCCCATGCCTGAACAGACACACTGGTTGCCGCGCGCGTTTTTCGCACGCGATGCGCGTCTGGTCGCCCAGGAACTGCTGGGCAAGACCTTGGTGCTGAACGACGAGCGCGGCCAACGCCAGGCCGTGATCGTGGAAACCGAAGCCTACCTGGGCCCACAGGATCAGGCCGCGCACAGCCGACGCGGCATCACAGCCCGCACCCGCATCATGTTCGGTCCGGCCGGCTATGCCTATGTATATCTGATCTACGGCATGCACCACTGCCTTAACCTGGTCAGCGGCATAGAAGGGGACGGCACCGCCGTCCTGCTGCGCGCCGCCAGTTCCCCTGTCGACACGAGCGCCTCGCTATCCGGTCCGGGGCGACTGTGCAAAGGTTTGAACATCGATAAGCAATACAACGGCATGGACGCCTGCACCGCGGCCCTGCATGTGCTTGATGCCCCACCTTTGCCTCCATCACAGATACGCATCGGTGCCCGGGTGGGCGTGGAGTACGCCGGCGACTGGGCCCAGGCCCCGTTGCGCTACGCGATCGCCGGCCATCCAGCAGCGTCGGCAGGCTGGGGCGGCAAGAGACGCCGCCCTAGTCAGGCGGCGTAGAAAAGGTATCATTGACCCCTCGGGTCTGATGTTTTCAAGGATCACTTATGCGACCTTCTTCCCTCCTGACTTTGTTGCCAACCGTCTTGCTGGCAGCCTGCACCGCCACCGGTGGTGCCTCCTCGCACACCCCCGCATCGTCGGCCCAGCCTGACGGCGGACAGTGCAATGCCGACGCGCTTAATCCCGCCGGCCAACAAGCCAGCGAAAAACACGTGCAAAGCCTGGTAAAACAGGCCGGTGCCGTCCAGGCCCGCATCCTGTACCCAGACCGCATGTACACCACCGACTACGACTCCACCCGTCTCAGCATCCGCGTGGACGCACAAAACAATATCATCTCGGTGTACTGCGGCTGACCAGCATGGACATTCAACAAGCGCGAGACGCCCTGGACACCTTGTTCGCCCCCTGGGTCCGGGCCCTGAACCTGCAGGTGGAACACATCGGCGATGGCAGCGCCACCCTGCGCCTGCCCTTTTCCGAGCAGATTACCCACGTCGCCGGTGTCATCTGCGGACAGGTCTACATGGCAGCCGCCGACACAGCCATGGTTCTGGCCATCAGCAACAGTCTGGGCCAGTTCCGCCCCATGACTACCGTGTCCCTGAACACCAGCTTCGTGCGACCGGTCAGTCAGGGCGACGTAAAGATACAGGCCCAGGTGCTCAAGCGCGGCAAGAGCTTGGCCTTCGGCGACGTCAAACTATTGGATGAGCAGAACCGTCTCGTCGCCCACGCCACCACGACTTACGCGCTGCTGCCCGCTTGAGGCCACACGCCCGAGCACCAGAAATCGGTAATCGAGACTGCTTCCGCCTTAGACCTCTGGCATCGCCGCCCGGCAAGCTCTATCATGCAAATTCGGCGTCCCGAGCAGGCAGGCCATTGATCAAGCTGCCGCCTTGTCCGACACCAGCGCCGCTTTCCACACGGTCACACTTTCGGAGCAGATACGATGGCAAAAGTCCTTGTTCTCTATTATTCCGCCTACGGCCACATCGAAAAAATGGCGCAAGCCGTTGCCGAAGGCGCGCGCAGTGCAGGTGCCACAGTGGACATCAAGCGCGTTCCCGAACTGGTTCCGGAAGCGGTTGCCAAAGCCGCCCACTTCAAGCTCGATCAAGCAGCGCCGGTTGCCAGCATCGCCGAACTGGAACACTACGATGCCATCATCGTAGGAACGGGCACCCGCTTTGGCCGCATCAGTTCGCAAATGGCCAGTTTCCTGGACCAGGCTGGCGGACTGTGGGCACGCGGAGCCTTGAACGGCAAGGTCGGTGGAGCCTTTACATCTACCGCCACGCAGCACGGCGGCCAGGAGCTGACCCTGTTGTCGGTGATTCACAATCTGATGCACTTCGGCATGATCGTGGTGGGCCTGCCCTACAGCTTTGAAGGCCAGACCCGCTTGGACGAAGTCACCGGCGGCAGTCCCTATGGCGCATCCACCCTGGCCGGTGGCGACGGCTCCCGCCAGCCCTCTCAAAACGAACTGGACGGAGCGCGCTACCAAGGCAAGCACATTGCCCAGATTGCCCTGAAACTCAAAGGGTAAAACGGGCTGAGCGATGTCGCGCTAGTAACCGGGGCGATCGAAGATATCGGGGTTAAGCAAGATGGAGCGATCCACTTTATCCACAGATGTACGTCCGCAGAACGCCATGGACACATCCATTTCGTTCGCCATCAGTTGCAGCAAGCGCGCAACGCCCGCCTGACCCGCCGCGCCCAGCGCATACAGGAAAGCCCGACCTATCATGGCACCCTGCGCACCCAGGGCGCGGGCGCGCAATACATCCTGACCGGAACGGATGCCACCGTCCAGCAGCACTTCGATGCGATCGCCCACCGCGTGCGCAATGGCCGGCAGGCAAGAAATGGATGACGGCGCGCCGTCCAGCTGACGTCCGCCGTGGTTGGAAATAATCAGGGCGTCCGCGCCGCTGTCCACTGCCCGGCGCGCATCGTCTGCATCCATGATGCCCTTGACGATCAGCTTGCCGCCCCAAACTTTCTTGATCCACTCGATATCGTCCCAGCTCAAGGACGGGTCAAACTGCTCGGCCGTCCAGGTCGACAAGGAACCAAGATCGGATACGCCTTTGGCATGGCCCACGATATTGCCGAATGTGCGTCTGCGGGTCGCCAGCATATGGCGGCACCAGTATGGCTTGGTCGCCAGATTGATCAAATTACGCAGCGTGGGCTTGGGCGGCGTGGATAAACCATTCTTAATGTCCTTGTGCCGCTGGCCCAGCACTTGCAGATCCAGTGTCAGGACCAGGGCGGAACAATTGGCCGCCTTGGCCCGGGCGATCAGATTTTCGATGAAACCCCGGTCGCGCATCACATACAACTGAAACCAGAACGGCGCGCGCGTCGCCTGAGCCACGTCTTCAATCGAGCACACACTCATCGTGGACAGGGTGAACGGAATGCCGAAATCGCGCGCCGCCATCGCAGCCAGCATTTCACCGTCGGCGTGTTGCATGCCGGTCAGACCGGTAGGCGACAAGGCCAGCGGCATCGCCACCTCCTGGCCCAGCAAGGTCGATTTCAGGGAACGGCTTTGAATATCCACGGCCACTTTCTGACGAAACTTCAGTTTCTGGAAGTCCTCTTCGTTGGCCCGGTACGTGCTTTGCGTCCAGGAGCCGGAGTCGGCATAGTCGTAAAACATTTTAGGCACGCGGCGCTTGGCCACGAGCCGGAAATCTTCGGTGCAGGTAATTTTCGAGAGGTCCATCCAGTCGGCTCCAAAACAATGGCGTAATGATGCGCGTTTGTGCCACAGGGGGCAAGCCGCCTGTACGGCAAGGCCCTTCTCTGGTACGCGCACCCCGCAAGTCATACGGATTTACACGTAATATGGGCAGGTCGTTCCAGCCCTTTCATCCCTTATTTCGCAAAAAAATTCGTTCAAGCCGTGACACAGTCAAAAACCCGTGTTATAGTTCTACTTCTTTAGCGGCTGTAGCTCAGTTGGATAGAGTACTTGGCTACGAACCAAGGGGTCGTGGGTTCGAATCCTGCCAGCCGCGCCAGTTTCAAGAAATCTTCCCGCCAAGCGGGAAGATTTTTTTTGAAGCAGATCATAAAGAAAGCACTTGTTTTTTGCGGTTAAATCACAAAAACACTTGCAAACATATCAAGATGGTTTAAAATAATCGTCTTTGCGGCTGTAGCTCAGTTGGATAGAGTACTTGGCTACGAACCAAGGGGTCGTGGGTTCGAATCCTGCCAGCCGCGCCAAATATCATAAAAAAGCCACTTCTTCGGGAGTGGCTTTTTTATTACATCAGCGATACGCCCAACGCGCCTGTGGCACCCCGGCACCACTATAATCACAGCCTGGGCCAGATGCGCCCACACGCTTTTTGCCGCTACACAACAGGTTCCGCCATGCTTTCGCGTCCTCTACACGTTTTGCCCGCCACCCTTTTGCTGGTGTCCGGTCTTGCCTTTGGTCAAGAAACCAACCCCTCGACCCAACTGGTCCAAATGAGCGGAGCCATGCACGCGGCCGCTCAGGTCTGCGGCGACTATAGCGATGCCCAATTGCAGGACATGAAAAACAAACAAAAAGAATCCATGAAAGACATGGGCCTGAGCGATCAGGACTTTGATGCCGCCTTTGAACAAGGCCTGCAACGCGGCCGCAAAGACCTGGAAGGGGCAACAGAGGCACAGCGCAAACAAATGTGCGAACAACTGCGTTCGGGCCCAAAATTCTGACTGCGGACAATGCCATCGCGCCGGCCCCGAAAAAACTCGAAACCGGCGCGTCCCATTACAAGGCTTTGACCATATCCTCGATGGTTTTCTTGGCGTCGCCAAACACCATCATGGTCTTGTCCATATAGAACAAGTCGTTATCCAAACCGGCATAGCCAGCGGCCATGGAACGCTTGTTCACGATGACTGTCCTGGCCTTATAGGCTTCCAGAATCGGCATGCCGGCAATCGGCGAAGCCGGATCGGTCTTGGCGGCGGGATTGACCACATCGTTAGCCCCCAACACCAAGACCACATCGGTCTGGGTAAATTCGCTATTGATGTCATCCATCTCGAATACCTGCTCGTAGGGCATCTCCGCCTCGGCCAGCAAGACGTTCATGTGTCCCGGCATGCGCCCAGCCACCGGATGAATGGCGTAACGCACCGACACGCCCTGGCTGGTCAGTTTGTCCGACAGCTCCTTGAGCGCATGCTGCGCACGCGCCACCGCCAGCCCATAGCCCGGCACGATAATGACCGATTCGGCATTGCTCATCATAAAGGCAGCATCTTCGGCACTACCCGACTTGGCCGTGCGGCTACCCTGCTCCGATGCGCCCGCCGCTCCCGATGCTGCCGCACCGAACCCGCCCAACAAGACATTGAAAAACGCCCGGTTCATGGCCTTGCACATGATGTAGGACAGGATCGCCCCCGACGCGCCCACCAACGAACCAGCAATGATGAGCATGGCATTGTTCAGCGAAAACCCGATACCGGCTGCCGCCCACCCCGAATAACTGTTAAGCATGGACACGACCACCGGCATATCGGCCCCGCCGATAGGGATGATGAGCATCACCCCGAGCAGAAACGACAAGGCCAGCAACAGGAAGAACGCCCACCAGGCCTGCGTCAGCACAAAAACCGCCCCGCACGCCAGCGCCAATAGACCCAGCAGCAGGTTAAGCCAGTGCTGCCCCTTGAAGGTAACGGGAGCACCCTGGAACAAGCGGAACTTGTATTTGCCGGACAGTTTGCCAAATGCAATGACAGACCCGGAAAACGTGATCGCCCCCACCAGTGTTCCCAGCGCCAGTTCCAGACGGTTGCCCACCGGCAGACTCGCGTCCGCGGACGCAATGCCAAAAGCCACCGGCTCCAGCACAACAGCGATGGCAATGGCAACGGCGGCCAAACCAATCATGCTGTGCATGAAGGCCACCAACTCCGGCATTTTGGTCATCTGCACGCGCCGTGCCATGATGGTGCCCAACAAGCCCCCCACCACCAGCCCGGCCAGCACCCGCAACAAGCCAGGCACGGCCTGCCCGGGAGCGGCCAGGGAATAAATCAGCACGCCCGTGGTCAGGATAGCCAGCGCCATGCCAACCATGCCGAACAGATTGCCACGCCGCGAACTGGCCGGATGAGACAAGCCTTTGAGCGCCTGAATAAAACACACCGAGGCCAACAAATAGCACAAAGTCACTGTATTCATGGAGATCATGGACGCTCTCCCCGGGCTGCATTTTTAGCCGGTTTTTTCTTGAACATCTCCAGCATGCGCCGGGTAACCAGAAA
>JQGF01000011.1_pt1 | contig 11201 bp, 8 predicted proteins | sample 210201 | NCBI WGS metagenome assembly JQGF01 (sample SAMN02947780, study PRJNA257236) | wastewater metagenome | biome: Domestic wastewater sediments; material: Domestic wastewater soil sediments and water; isolation source: domestic wastewater sediment treated with ammonia and hydroxylamine at...
CCCACCCCCGCCACTTTTACCGCCGGCCCGGAGCCGCTCAATGGCGTACTACTGGCTTGGGGAAGTCATTTTGGCGGTTTTGTGTTGTATATGAAAAATAACCGCATCCACTACGAGTATGTGTATTCCGAGTCGGTCAGCTACCGCCTCGAGGGTTCATACCCGACCACTCCCGGTCAATCCACCGTCAAACTCCATTTCAATCGAACCGGGAAGCAGGCGGGACAGATCACGCTAATAGCCAATGACGCCGAAATCGGCAAAGTCGACATCCCAAAAACATGGCCGACGCATGGCACCACCGCTGGATTGAATTGCGGCCAAGATGCAGGTGCGCCAGTCAGCTTTGCCTATACCAAACCATTTCGCTTTAACGGCACCGGTCTAACCGTAAAGGTCAGTCTAGCAACAGATAGCGAAAGTGAAAGCAGCGCCGCCTATGCGGCTGCACTCAAAGAGCAATAAACCATCAATCGGCATCGCGCAAACCTGGCTGCCACACCGTATGGCAGCCATCATTTAAAACACAAGGAGACATTATGTGGAAAGCATTCTCACGCTCACTCGCTGTTGCGCTCGGCTTGGCCACCGTATTGCCCACTGCTCCGGCGCAGGCGGCATACCCCGACAAGCCGATCCGTCTGATTGTGGCATTTTCACCAGGCGGATCGGCTGATATCCTGGCTCGCCTGCTCGCTGAAAAAATGGCCGTCGATCTCGGCAAGCCAGTGATTGTTGAAAACAAAGCCGGAGCCAGCGGGAACATTGGCGGCGACTTCGTGGCACGTGCGGCACCCGACGGCTATACGCTCTTGCTGGCATCCGCTGGCCCAACCGTCATTAATCCAAGCCTGTATCCCAACATGCCTTACCAGCCATCCAAGGATCTCGCGCCCATTTCGTTGTTGGTCAAGGATTACAACCTGATGGCCATCAATGCATCCATTCCGGCAAAAAATCTGCAGGAATTTATTGGCTACGCAAAGTCCAACCCCGGAAAGCTAAGCTTTGGGTCACCGGGCACAGGCACTCCGGCGCACCTGGCCGGCGAGCTCTTCAATCAACAAGCGGGGGTCCAAGTGCTGCATGTTCCCTATAAAGGAACAAACGCGGCCGTTACCGACCTGATCGCAGGCCATATCGACATGATCATAGATAATATGCCCCCGCTGCTGCCCTACGTGCAATCGGGCAAACTGCGCGCCCTGGCCGTTGCCGGTGAGCAGCGCGCACAGCCCATGCCCGATACGCCAACCGCCAAGGAGGCCGGGCTGGAAGGATTTGTGATTACAGCCTGGAAAGGGCTCATGGCACCTGCCGGCACCCCACAGCCCATTATCGAACAGCTTCACGACTCGGTCGTCAAGGCACTGGCCGACCCGAGCATGAGCGAACGCCTGCAAGGGCTGGGAGCCGAGCCAATCGGCAGCACCCCGGCCGAATTTGCAACTCAAATCCAAAATGACACGCGCTGGTGGGCGGCGCTGATTCAGTCAACCGGAACCAAACTAGAGTAGCACAGCGTCTCTGGCCCGCTGGCACAGAACTGCGCCCGATTCTTTGATCGGGTCCAGTTCTGCGCGCCGCTCACAAATCAGCCTAGTCAGGCATGTGCCAGGCCCCTGAGCGCTTACTGCCGCAAGCGCCCAAGCCCGGCCGCCAATCGACTCTCCATCAGCACCGCCAGCGTGTCCCCGAATAGGGGTTTGACATCCTCAAAGCATGCTTCGATACGCTCTAGCAAGGCGTCAAGCAGATCACTTGCCTGGTCATGCGAGGCCAGCCCAAACGCACTGGCGTCACGTAGCGCATTGAATCGGCTAATCGCACGTTCCCCAACACTTAACCCCATCGACAAGTAGCCAGGGGCAAAGTCCGGATTCGGCACGACATCGAACGCAGGGGCCAGACGCCAGCGGCCTTCATCATGTACGTAATAAATTGCATGATTACGCGGATGATCGTCATCATTACCAATCACGGCATTGAAAATCATCCGACAATACAACTCGATCGAATCTTCGGGCGGCGCACCGATCAATGCCAGGGTTTTCGCCAAAGAGGGGTAGCTCCATGCAGACGAACTCGCCTGTCCCGGATATTCAGTTTGCAGCAGCGATGCAGCACTCAAAGCCATGACTCTACGGTCACCGTTCCGATCAAACCTCAACGAGCGCAACACGCTCAATGCCGACTTGCTATCCGAAGGGGTGTACACCGTCTGGGCAAACCGCATCCCTGCCGCCGTGCCCCATTCTTGGGTCGCATGCTCCAATCGAGGAATATCCTCGGTATCGGACGGCAACCGAGGTTTAACAATCCAGAACTGCGGCCCATCACGTACTGTCGCTTTAGGCCTAGCTCCTCCCAGGCTGGGTGTCGCCATCAGTCGACGCCGCAATTTCGCATCCACCGGCGGTCGACTTAACTGCATCGCCAACAGTTCTTCCGTCAACTTGCCAAGGTCGGCAATAGAGGGCGACGCCAATTTCGCGACTGAGGGTTTAGGGCTAGTGCCTACCGCCAAAGCCCCCCATCTGTCTTCGTTATCCGCTTTAAGCAAATACGCATAATGGGGGGCGTTATCCGATAAGCCATGCTGTCTCTGAATTAACAATCGCCCCCACGCATCCGGACAGGCATCACGCAAGACATCATGCAGACCACCATAACGTCGGGCCTCAGCCGGCTCAGAACGATTTAATGGCAAATTAACCGGATCGATAGACCAGGTATAACCCGCTTCCAGATAACTCGGCGCATACACAAATCGGCCCGTCTCGCCGACCATATCATGGCGATATCGCCCAACTGTGACCCACTCCCCGGTGTCTGGGCGCTGCAGATAGACGTACAAAGGCTTAGAAGTAGTCATCATCGTCCTTTACGGGTCTGGCGCGCGCGGCCGGGTCGCCGCCGATCCAATGCGATGCGGGCATGGGCACGACGTGATCGAGCAGGCCCAGGGCCACGAGTGCGGTCAGGTATGTGCCTACGGCTATCGAGGGGTCGCCTTGTTCGAGCCGGCGCAAGGTGCTCTCGGAAACTTGAATACGGGAACAAAAAACCCGGGCTGTGACTTTTTGCGCCACCCGCTGCGTACGCACGCACCGTCCCCATGCGATAGCCCTTGCCTCGACAGCCGGCAAATAAAACGGATTTTTGTCTAATTTCCTAGGCATGATCCCGCTCAATCTCGTTCATAGATTACTGATTATACCCACTAAACGATAATCTATGAACGAATCAAAATAGAGGTGAACTTCTGAAAAGTAAAAAAACAAGGCTATATCATCACAAAATGCGCTTTTGTGTCGTCCCCGCTCACTGAAACTGGCCACAACCTGCTTGCGAAGCAACATCGGCCAAGTCGACGCCTGACTATCTTTTCATAGCGTAAACCCGACCTTTTCACACACAGCCGAACCGTCAAATCGTGTCGGACTGATGCGTCCACAAGGATTGCGCCACCTCTTTCTTGATACCTATACTATAAGTCTTGCTTATCTTGCTGGCGCAGGAAGTGATACTGGATGAAGCCGCAATAGTTTGGCGTTATACATCTGCCATTGTCTATTTTTCCGAGCTTCATAATGCCTATTACCCTGCCCCGTGATGACGGCCGCTGCGGCTGGTATAAACTGCTGACCCAGACACGGCCAAGCCGACAGGTACATGGCCGTCAGCGTGCGGACGTTGTCATTGTGGGCGGCGGCTTCGTAGGCCTGGCGGCGGCGCGCGCCTATGCGCAACTGCGCCCGGATCATCGCGTGATCCTGCTCGAAGCGCTGAAAGTCGGCCAGGGTGCCTCGGGCCGCAATTCTGGCTTTCTGATCGATCTGCCCCACAAGCGCGACCTGGAATTGGGTAGCCTGGAGCGGAAAAAGAAGATTTATCGCCTGAATCTGGAAGCCATTGCCGATCTTAGGCACCATGTGCAACATCACCAGATCCAGTGCGACTGGGAAGAAACCGGCAAGTATCAAGTGGCCGTCGGGGAACGCGGCATCGATTTTCTGAAGAACTACGCCACCCTGCTGGATGACTTCGGCTATCCCTACACCATCATCGACAGCCAACCGCTGGCCGATGTGCTGGGATCGAACTACTACAGCCAGGCTATCCATACGGACAAATGCGTGCTGGTGCAACCGGCGGCGCTGGTCAACGGCTTAGCCGACACCCTGCCGGCCAACGTGGAACTGTACGAGGAACACCCGGTGCTGGAATTGGCCCGCCACAACGGCCAATTCGACATCAGCACGCAAGACGCTGTCTTTACGGCACCCAAGGTCATTTTGGCGACCAATATCTTCACCAAAGAATTCGGCTACCTGCAAGCGCGCATGCTGCCGACCATGACTTACGCCAGCATGACCCGGCCACTGAGCACGGACGAAATGCGCGTCTTTCGACAGGTATCGTCCTGGGGCGCAACGCCTGCCGACCACGGCGGCACGACCCTGCGCCTGAGCCGGGACCGCCGGCTCGTGATCCGCAACAGCTACCAGTTCGTGCCCAATTACCACGACGACCTGGGCACGCGCCGCGCCATTCGCGACAGCCATCTTCAGGGCTTGCGGGCACGCTATCCACAGTTCGAGAACCTGACGCTGGACTACACCTGGGGAGGGGCCTGTGCGCTGTCCCGCAACTACCAGGCGTTTTTTGGCGAGCTCGACAAGCACCTGTTTTTCTCCGGCATTCACCAAAGCGTAGGAGCCACGCGCGGCACCATTACCGGCAAGCTGCTGGCGCATATGGCGCTGGGCGAGCACTCCGAAAGCCTGTCTGACATGCTGGAGATCAGCCAAAAGCCGGCCATCAACCCCCCCGAACCTTTTCTAAGCGTTGGCGTCAAGGCACGCATGGCTCTGGCCAGACGTGAATCCGCCAGCGAACTATAAGCCCTGCCACCAACAAGAACGAGGAGCCTATTTGAATGACTATCTGGAATCTGACGATTGACTTTGGCATTGCCAGCGGTCTGATACTGCTGTGCAAACTGATCCGGTCCAATGTGACTCTGGTGCAAAAACTGTTCATGCCGGTGGCGCTGATTGCCGGTTTGCTGGGCCTGGCCCTGGGACCACAAGGCGTGGATGCCTTGCCGATTTCCGGTGCGTTCAGCTCCTATGGCGGCATGCTGATTGCCGTTATTTTTGCCGGCGTAGGACTGGCCACACGCTTTCCCGCGCCGTCGCTGCTGGTATCGCGCTCCGGCCAGCTCTGGGCCTTTAACCAGATCGCCACCGCCTCGCAGTGGCTGGTCGGCCTGGTGGTCGGTGCCTTGGTCTTTGTATACATCTGGCCTGACCTGTCCCCGGCCTTTGGTCTGATCATGCCGGCCGGCTTTATGGGCGGCCACGGCACCGCCGTTGCGATGGGCAACTCGTTTGCCGAATTGGGCTGGAACGATGCCACCACGCTGGCGCTGACATCGGCCACAGTAGGCGTTTTTGCCGCTATTTTGATGGGCCTGGCGATTATCCGTCATGGTGCCCGCAAGGGGCTGATCAGCGGGCTGACGCCGTTCGAAAAAATGGAGGTTCACCATCGCAAGGGACTGATCGAAGCGGCCGACCGCGTGGCCATCGGCAAGGAAACCGTCTCGGCATCGTCGATCGACGCGTTGTCTTTGCATCTTGCCTTGATCTTGCTGATTACGACTGGGGCCTACTATTTAAGTTCGTACCTGTCCGGGCTGAATGATTTTATTTCGGTACCCACCTTTGCCTGCGCGTTCCTGCTAGGCACCATCAGCCGCGCCCTGCTGGACCGCTTGGGCATGCTCCAGCATTTCGACACCAAACTGTTCAACCACGTCTCCAGCACGGCAACCGATTATCTGATCGTCTTTGGCATTGCCTCGATCAAGATCACCGTTCTGGTCAGCTATGCTGTCCCGCTGCTGGCCTTGATGGTGATCGGGCTGCTGCTGTGCCTGTTCATGGTGTTTTACGTGGCCCCGCGCATGCTGGACGAGCAATGGTTCGAAAAAGGCGTTTTTTCGTGGGGTTGGATGACCGGCACCGTTGCCATTGCCATCTTGCTGCTGCGCATTGCCGACCCGGACCGCAAAACCACGATTCTGGACGACTATGCCATTGCGTACGTGCCCGGTGCCGTGTTCGACATTATTCTGATTTCCTTCATGCCGGGGCTGATTCTGCAAGGCTTTATCTTTGAAACCATTGCCGCCTTGATCGGCTATATGGTTGTGGTCGGCATCATCAGCCGCATGCTCAAAGGCCGGGCTTTGCGCCTAAAATCAACCTGAGCCAACCCTTTGCTTGCGCAGGAACATGGAAAAAATTGGATTTGAGCTACGACAGATCCAGATGCTGGTCGCGGTGGGAAAGACACGGAGTTTTTCTACCGCCGCCCAGCAACTGAATGTCAGCCAGGCCGCTATTTCCCAGAATATCGCCAAGCTCGAAGAGCACTACGGCGTGTTACTGGTGCAACGACACAGTCGGCCGGTCTGCCTGACCGACGCCGGCAAAAAACTGGTCAAACTGAGCGAGGCATGGCTATCTCAGGCCGCCCATATGCAGAACTTCCTGCAGTTCAGCCATTCTTCGCGACTCCGGCATCTGCGGATCGGCATCATTGACTCGATCACATCGGTGCTGGCTCCGTTCATTGTCGAAAATTTCTCGGACCGCGCGCATACTCTGAGTGTGCAATCGGGCGTCATCAGCAGTCTGGATTCGGCCTTCAAGGCCGGTGAATTGGATCTGCTGGTGACCACCAACGTCGATCCCGGCACACCGCCCGCCCACTCGTTTTTGCTGGTCCAGGACCCCTATGTGCTGATCGCTCCCTGCCAGCACGCCCGGCTGACCTTTACCGATATGGTCCAGCAGCTCAGCTATATCGGCTACGACAAACGCTCGCAGATCGGCCAACGCATACAGGCCATCTTTACGCAGCACGATATCAAGGTCAACAACACGATTTATGTCGATTCCTTCGACACGCTGTCCAAACTGGTGTCCTCTGGCGTAGGCTGGGGCCTGATTTCCGCCTTCAGCCTTCAAGGCATTACGGCCCTGTCCCCGCATCTGCTGGTGCGTAATGTATTCGATGGCCGTTACTCCAGGAACATACACCTGATCAGCAACCCATCCCTGCCGCCAGACCTGATCGACAGCACGCGAGCCATGTTCCAGACCTTCCTGAACGAAACCGTCAGCAAGAAGATCCAGCAGCATTTTCCGCTGATTACCTTCTGACTACTGACAAAGCAGGCTTATCAACACGGCCACCGCCCCGACGAACGCGTACCGCAGGACACCATCAAGCCACCCAGGTGAGCGCATACGCTGGTGGATATGCTGGGAGCTGGAAGTCATGTTTGCTTACGCTAAACTGGCACTGGCAGACATAACACTACTGCCCCTACTTTGACGTTTCGCCCATTCGGCAAGCTATATAATGCTCTTCGCTCCGTTCACTGACGATCTTGTGCCAGCGTTGTTCCATAGGCATTTAACGTCTCTTGCCAATGTCTGTTATCCGTTTAGCCATATATCGCTAAGCTGCGAAAGACAGCTTGGATGGAACGGCAGGCTCATCTAACTTAATATTTATTGGCGCGAAAAAATCACCACGTGTAAAGGACGCTGACATGCTCAAGGAACTACATCTGCAACAAGTGGGGCCAGCGAATGAAATGCGTCTGAAACTCAAGCCCCGTCTAAACCTAATTACCGGGGACAATGGCCTAGGCAAGAGCTTTTTATTAGATATTGCATGGTGGGCCATGACCCGCCGATGGCCACATACGCTGAACAAGTCACTGGTAAGCGGTTACGTGGCCCGGCCAGAGTCTGCGAAGGAAGGCAGCATCGCCTTCACGGTACAAGGAAAAGCAGGCAAGGAGATCAGTTATACCAGTACATTTTCAACCCGTGACGAGGCGTGGACAGGCAAGGCTGGTCGGCCGCACAACCCCGGCCTGGTGTTATACGCCATGGCCGATGGCGGTTTTGCCGTATGGGACCCGGCACGCAACTACTGGAAAAAAGTCGGCAATCAGGATGTGCAAGATCGTGTCCCTGCGTATGCATTCAGTCCACGCGATGTATGGGATGGGCTGAAAGACCCAGAGCGCGGCCAACTTTGCAATGGCTTAATCAACGACTGGGCCGGTTGGCAAAAAGAAAACGGCCAAGCTTACGAGCAGTTATGCGCCGTCTTGGAAAAGCTGTCTGAAACAGAGAGCCAACCACTCAAGCCAGGACCCCTGACCCGTATCAGCCTTGACGACGCTCGCGATATCCCCACCCTGCAAACTGCTTATGGCAAAAATGTGTCGGTGTTGCATGCGTCATCTGGCGTACGGCGCATCATTGCCCTAGCCTACCTGCTAGTCTGGAGTTGGCAGGAGCACAGGAAAGCGGCAGAGCTGCTTGGCGAAGACACCACACCGCAAGTGGTCTTTCTGATCGACGAGATCGAGGCACACCTGCACCCACGCTGGCAAAGAGTGATTGTATCGGCCTTATTGAATGTGACGCAGGCCTTGGCAAAAGAAGCAAAGGTGCAATTGATCGTAGCCACGCACTCGCCCCTGGTCATGGTGTCGGCCGAACCCAGTTTTAACGCTAAAGAAGATGCCTGGTGGGACCTGGACCTGGAAGAAGGGAAAGTGGTACTTCGTCAGCGCGAGTTCGAGAAACGCGGCGACGCCGATCGTTGGTTGACCAGTGAAGCTTTCGATCTTCGTAGCAGTCGGCCCTTAGAATATGAAAATCTGCTCAAGGACGCGTCTGCTTTATTGGAAGCTGATACGCCTGATATCCAGCAAATCCAGGCCATGAATGAGAAACTGCACGAAGCACTCAGCCCAACCGACGATTTTCTGTTCAACTGGCGTTATGTCATCAAGACTAAGGGATGGCTGAAATGATCCCGGTCACACGTCAGCCTGAACCGATGGATTTTGACGCATTGGTCAGGAATCCCGGCTTGGCATGGTTGACCCAAAACAACATCAATCCAAATGCGCCCCCGCCCGTCGCATCCCAGCTCAAAAATTATTGGACTCACTCCAACAAAGCCTTGTGGGAGGCCTATGGCGGCGTCTGCGCGTATCTGGCGATTTATTTTGAATGGGTAAGCGGGGCCAGCTCCACAGACCATTTCGTCGCCAAATCCAAGAATGCCGGACAAGCCTACGAATGGTCGAACTACCGTTTGTCATGCCTGGGGCCCAACCGCAACAAACACAAGTTTGACGATGTGCTCGACCCGATCGGTTTAACACCCAATACGTTTGAGTTGAACCTAGTCAGTGGAGAAATTAGGCTCGGACAAAATCTGGATGCAAAGACGACCGCGATGGCCCGCAAAACGATCCAACGCTTGAAACTGGATAGCCCTGAACATAATCAAATGCGTCAGCGGCATTACACGCAATACCTTCGACACAAAGACTCTCAAACGCTGCGAGAGTTGTCGCCTTTTGTTTGGCACGAGGCTCAAAGACAGCAACTGCTGTGAAAACGGCGCGAAAGGCTGTCACCCCGCTACATTGAATGCCATACAAACAGCAGTTCGTGATGCGAACTGTTTGAACAGCTTTGACCCGTACGCAATGACGACATGAAAGACGACTACATGGTGGCCGTCTTTCATGCCGCCTTCTACGTACTCCTATTCCACCGTGACGCTCTTGGCCAGGTTGCGTGGTTTGTCCACGTCAGTGCCGCGCGAGCAAGCCGTATGGTAGGCCAGCAATTGCAAGGTGACGGTATGCAAGATGGGCGAGAGCTTGCCGTAGTGTTCGGGCATGCGGATCACGTGGACGCGTTCGTTGCTGACGATGCGCGTGTCGGCATCCGCGAACACGTACAGTTCGCCGCCCCGGGCCTGGACTTCTTCGATATTGGACTTGAGCTTTTCCAGCAGTTCGTCGCGCGGGGCGATGGTGACCACAGGCATGGCTTCGGTGACCAGCGCCAGGGGACCATGCTTCAGTTCGCCGGCCGGATAGCCTTCGGCGTGGATATAGCTGATTTCCTTGAGCTTGAGCGCGCCTTCCATGGCAATGGGGTAATGCATGCCGCGCCCCAGGAACAAGGCGTTTTCCTTGCTGGCGAAGCGATCCGCCCAGGCCATGATCTGCGGTTCCAGTGCCAGCACGGCGGAAATGGCTGTCGGCAAGTGGCGCAAGGATTTCAGGTACTCGCCTTCCTGCTGATCGTTCATGCGGCCCTTGACCTGAGCCAGCGCCATCGTCAGCAGAAACAGCGCGGTCAGTTGGGTAGTGAAGGCCTTGGTGGACGCCACGCCGATTTCCACCCCGGCCCGGGTGATATAGGCCAGCTTGCATTCGCGCACCATGGCGCTGGTGGATACGTTGCAGATGGTCAGTGTCTGTTCCATGCCCAGGCTGCGGGCATGCTTCAGAGCGGCCAGGGTATCGGCCGTTTCACCGGACTGTGAAATGGTCACCACCAATGTGCGCGGATTAGGCACGCTGTCGCGATAGCGGTATTCGCTGGCGATTTCCACATTCACGGGGATCTTGGCCAGGGACTCGATCCAGTAGCGCGCCGTCAGACCCGCATAATAACTGGTGCCGCAGGCCAGAATCAGCACATTGTCGATGTCCTGGAATACCTTGTAGGCCTGATCGCCGAACAGCTCCGGGGTCACGCTTTCGATGTCCTGCAAGGTATCGCCCACGGCACGCGGCTGCTCGAAGATTTCCTTTTGCATAAAGTGGCGGTATGGCCCCAGTTCGGCGGCGGCCGTGTGCGTGTGCACGGTATGCACGGCACGCTCCACGGGGCGGCCATCCTTGCCCACGATCCAGACTTTGCTGATCTGCAGATCGATGACATCGCCGTCTTCCAGATAGATGATCTGGTCGGTGGTGCCGGCCAGCGCCAAGGCGTCCGAAGCCAGAAAATTTTCGTTGGTGCCCAGACCCACGACCAGCGGCGAACCGTGGCGCGCGCCGACCACGCGGTGCGGCTCGTCCTGGCAGAACACCGCAATGGCGTACGCGCCGGTCAGGCGACGGATGACCTGCTGCACGGCCTCGAACAGATCGCCGTTGTACAGATGATCGATCAAGTGGGCGATCACTTCGGTGTCGGTCTGGCTCTCGAACACATAGCCGATGTCTTGCAGTTCGACCCGCAGTTCGTCGTGATTTTCGATGATGCCGTTGTGCACCAGCGCCA
>JQGF01001947.1_pt1 | contig 11129 bp, 11 predicted proteins | sample 210201 | NCBI WGS metagenome assembly JQGF01 (sample SAMN02947780, study PRJNA257236) | wastewater metagenome | biome: Domestic wastewater sediments; material: Domestic wastewater soil sediments and water; isolation source: domestic wastewater sediment treated with ammonia and hydroxylamine at...
TAGCAGGCTGGTTTTGCCGGCACCGTTGCGCCCCAACAGGGCCACGGATTGGCCGGCTGGGATGTCCAGCGAGATGTCTTGAAGAACGTCGGCATTGTCGTAGCGGGCCGACATGGCCGTCAGGCTCAGGTCCGGATTCATGCTGTCTCCAGGGCCAGTTCGCCCAGGTAAGCCTGGCGTGCACCGGGGTGGCGGCGCACATCGTGGGGTGTGCCGGCTGTCAGCAAGACGCCCGAGGACAACACGGCGATGCGGTCGCACTCCCGGAATACGATATCGATATCGTGGCTGATCAGCAGCACAGCGCATTGGCCGCGCATGGCATGCACTAACGCCATGACTGCCTGCGCCTCGGATTCGGACAGGCCGGCGGTCGGCTCGTCCAGCAACAGCACGCGTGGTTGTTGGGCCAGGGCGATCAGCAGGTCCAGAATGCGTTGTTCGCCGTAGGACAGGTTGCGGGCCAGGGTATGGCCGCGGCCAGCCAGGGTGCTGTGTTCCAGCAAGGTGTGGGCGGCGGTATCGCTGTTGCGACGCGCGGCGTTGCCACCCCACCAGCGGTAGGCTCCGCCCTGGCGGGTACGAATGGCCAGGGCCAGGTTCTGCAACAGATTCAGTTCGGGAAAAATGCGGCTGGTCTGGAAACTGCGCACCAGACCTTGTTGCGCGCGCTCAATGGGGCTGCGCGCGCGCAGGTCCATGCCATCGAACAGCACCTGTCCGCTCGTCGCGTGCGCCATACCGTTGATGATATTGAACAAGGTGGTCTTGCCCGCGCCGTTCGGACCGATCAGGCCCAGTGTCTCGCCGGCGTGCAGCTCCAGGCTGACCTCGTTCAGGATATCCAGCCCGCCCACGCGCAGGCAGACATTATGCAGGCTTAATAAGGCGTTCATGAGAGCTTCCGGCGGCGTTCGGCCAGGCCGTTGGGCATGAAAAGCACCGTAGCCACGAAAATCAGGCCCACCAGCAATTGCCAGCGGTCGGTATAGGAACTGAGGTAGGTCTGCGCGAACAGGTAGACCGTCGCGCCGATGAAGGCCCCGCGCCAGGTGCGTATACCGCCGATCACGCCCATGATGATGAGCGTGGCCGAGAAACTCCAGTGAACTTGCTGGGGGCTGACGTATTGGTTGACGAAGGGATAGAGGCTGCCGGCCGCGCCGGTGGCGGCTCCGGCGGCCAGAAAAGCGGCCAGGCGGATGCGCCAGGCCTGATAGCCCAGGGCGGCCATGCGCAGCGGCTGGTCGCGCAGGCCCACAAGTGCCAGTCCAATCGGGGCGCGACTGAAGGAGCGCAACAGCAGCCAGCACGACAAGGCCAGGATCAAGGCCAGAACCATCAGGGTGTAGGGGGCGCTTAAAGGCAGATCGCCCAGGCTCAGGCGCGGAAAGCCGCGCAGGCCGTCCGCTCCGCCAGTTACGGCGCGCCAGCGAAAGGCGATTTCCCAGACCATCTGTCCGGCAACCAGGGTAGCGACCAGAAAAAACAGCTCCGAGGTGCGCATGCTGACCAGCGCCATCAAGGCCGAGAGCAGCAGTCCGGCCAGAACGCCGATCAACAGCACTACAGGCAGGCCAGCACCCAGCCATTGACTGGCAATGGCGGCAGCATAGCCTGCAAAGCCAAAAACGGCACCGTGGCCCAGCGTGACCAGACCGCCATAGCCGATCAGCAGATTGATGCTGAGCACGGCGCAGCCGATCAGCAAGGTTTCGGTGGCGAAACGCCACAGAAAAGGGTCGCCCCAGGCGGCGCTGCTGAGTAGCGCAAGACAGGCCAGGACGGGCCAGAGCCAGGAGGGCAGCGGAAAAGTGGGTCGGGAATTCATTTAGACTTGGCGCGCGACAGGGCCACCCAGGCCACGCGGCCAGATGAGCAGCATGCCCAGCATGGCCGCCAGCGTGGCGGCATTGGCAAAAGATGGCACCCACATGCGGGCGAAGGTGCTGACAAAGCCCAGGATCAGGGCGCACAACAGGGTGCCGCGCACGGAGTTCAGGCCGCCTACGACCACGACCAGCAGAGCCAGCAGCAAAATTTCTTCGTCCAGGCCGGGGTAGACAGACAGCATGCCGGCACCCAGCGCCCCGCCCAGTCCGGCCAGCCCGGTGGACAAGGCCATGCCGATGGCAAACAGACGGCGTGAATCCAGCCCCAGGGTTTCGACGATCTGGGCATCCTGCACGCAGGCGCGTATGGCCGCGCCCCATAGCGTGCGGTCCAGCAGCAGCCAGAACAGCAGGGCCAGGGCCAGTCCGGCCACGATCAGGAACAGGCGGTAGGTCGGAAAAGGCAGGCCCAGAATCCATACGCCGCCGCGCAGCGCCTGGGGGAGCACAGGCGAGAGGGTGTCGGCGCTAAAGCCCCAGCGCATCAGATCGGCAAAGATGACGGACAGGCCGTAGGTCAGCAGCACCTGCATCAGGTGGGGGCGCTGGTAAAACTGGCGAAACGGAAACAGGTTCAACAGCCAGCCGGTCAGGGCGCACAGCACGAAGGCCGCCGGAAAGGCCAGCCACCAGGGGGCTCCCGAGGCCAGCCACTGCACGCCGATATAGCCGCCCAGCAGGAAAAATGAACCGTGGGTCAGGTTGATGAAGTTCATCAGGCTGAGCACCAGGGACAGCCCCAGCCCTGCCAACATCAGCAGAGCCGAGAAGGACAGGGCGTTAAGAACTTGAAGCAGAAAGTAAGACAAGGCGATGCTCAACTGCGCGGGCCGGGGTCCTGGATGCGGGAGTAGGTGTGTACGACCGTATTGAAGGGGCGGCCCTGCGCATCCTGGCGCACTTCGTTTACATAGATGTCCAGGATGGACTGATTGTTGCGCGGATCGAATTGCAGCGGCCCGAAGGCGGTGTCTATGGGTTGGTCCAGCAGAGCCTGTTTAAAGGCGAGCTTGTTGGATAGCTCCCCCTTGACAGCATCCAGGCCGGCCTTGATGACCTGGCCGGTGACATAGCCCGAGGTGCTGGCCTCGCCGGGCAGGCGACCACGGGCGGCCTGGTAGGCAGCCACAAAGTCCTGCGCACCGGCTGCGCCGGGCGATTGGTGAAATGTGCTGACCCCGCCCAGTGCGGCTTGGCCTACGGCAGTGACGACATCTTCCTGGTCGTAAAGCGCGCCGGGGCCGATGATCTGGATTTTGCCGTGCAGTTGATAATCCTGCATTTGCTGGTGAAAACGCACGGCGTCCGAACCGGCCAGAAAGGTGTAGACGAATTTGGGGTTGCGGGCCGCCAGATTCATGATGATGGGCGCAAAATCCGGCGTGCCCAGCGGCGTCCAGATGCGTTCGCCCAGTGCGCCACCCTGTTCCTGGTAGGTGTGGGCGAAGTCTTCGATGTATTCGCGGCCCGCGGTGTAGTCCGAAGCCAGGGTGAGGCCGCCGGATTTTTCGATGTGCTCGTAAGTCCAGAGCCCGCCGGTGTGGCCCAGCATCCAACTGGTCTTGGTGGGCCGGAACACATAGGGGCTGGCTGCTTCACGCGCCAGTGCGTTGGCGGCGGCGTTGGAAATAAAGGTCGGCAGTTGCGCATCGTGCACGATGTCCCGGATTGCCAAGGCGATATTGGCGCTGATGACACCGCCCAGAATGTCGATCTGGTCCCGTGCGATCAGTTTGCGCACTTTGCGTATGGCTTCGTCGGGCTTGCCGTGGTCGTCCTCGACCAGCAACTGCACTTTGCGCCCGCCCATTTCGTAGTTGCACTGTTGCAGCATCAGCTCCAGGCCGGCGCGCATGCTCTCGCCCAGCGCGGCAAACGGGCCAGACAGGGAGGTCAGCAAAGCTATCTTCAGGGGGCCGTCCTGGGCGCGCAGCAGGCGCGGCACGCCAAACAGCAGGGGGCTGGCTGCTGCAGCCAACAAGAGCTGGCGACGGCCAGCACTAAGCGAGGAGGAGGTCACGAATTTTTATTCCGCAAGACAGGCGACCGCGTTTCTGATTACCGCTTCAGAGTGTGCGGATGCTCGACTAAATGTTAATCATTATCATTTTAGGAGCTTTTGCCATGTAAATAAAGCCTAGGTATGGCATCGGAGTCGAGTAGCGGATTTTGTCGGGGCGGATGTGCCTTCAGAGAAAAGCGTGATGCTTAAGAGTTTTGTGTCTTGAAAGGGTTTATTGGGGCAGGCATGGAAAACGTCCAGTTTTCTTGAAACGGGCCTGGGCGGGCCGGCTTGGCTGGGTACTTCGCCCGTGCTGCGCACGGGTGCCCTTGTCGGGACGCTGGCGCGGGCGGTGCGTGAACTCGGAGCGCGGCTCGTCCCCCGGACGAACCGCAAGCGTGCTCCTCGAACAGCACGCCCCTTGCACCCCGCTTCAACGTCCTGACAAGGCGAAGTCCCTGACTCGCCCGCCGGCCCGCCCAGGCCCATCTCAAGAAAACAGCATCGCTTCACTTGGTTTAAATGGTGCTGTCCCGCAATCGCCAAGGTATCCAGTGCGGCAAGCCATTCCTTGCTGGCACATGTCAATCGGTCGAGCAGGTGGCTGTTGCGAGCCGTTCAGGACGGGTCAGCCCCCGTCCTGAACGGCGTCTTTACAACGACTGGCTCGGCCATCGGCCCGATGAAGGGATGATGGTTTGAGGCCCCGATCAGGTCGTTTCCCCGTTGATGTTGGCGCGGATGCGGCTCAGGAACTGGCGTAACTGTGTTAGTTCCTGGGGCGAAAAGCCCTGGATGGCGCGTCGGTGTATGTCCAGCGCGGCCGGCAGCACGTGCAGGAAATGTTCCCGCCCTTGCTGTTGGATGTGGACCAGTACCATGCGCTGATCCTGTTTACAGGGTCGGCGGGAAATGTAGCCGGCATTTTCCATGACCACCAGGGCGCGCGACAGCGTGGTCTGGTCTACGTCGGTGTACTGGGCCAGGGTGCTGACGCCCAGGCCGTCGGTCTCGTTCAGAAAAGCCAGCACGCGCCAGTGCAGCAAGGTCAGGTCGTGGCTGCGCAGCAGAATCTGGAAGTCGGCATTCAGCGCCGAGGTCGTGCGGTTCAGCAGATAAGGGATAAACGTATCGTGCCCGGTATAGGCGTCGGTGGGAGCGCCAGCCAGGGAAGGGGTCGTCATGAGTTCAAATTCCACGCAATGGTAAAAAAGCAGGCCTGCTCCCCGGTGCTGGCGGAGCGGGCCTGCAAAGTCCCGGCTACGTCTGTGGTCGCAGCCGGGCGAGTGGCTGTGTCAACCTGTATGATCCACCTTGCGCTGCAAGGCGGCAATCGTCAGATTCAATGCAAAGCCCAGCAGGCAGATCCAGACCAGTGGCACAAACATGTCGGTGATGCGGTAGCTGCGAGCGGCGGCCGTCAGCATATGGCCCAGGCCGTCGGTGGAGGCGATCATTTCGGCCAGAAATACCACTACGCAGGCAATGACCCCGGCCACGCGCACGCCGGCCAATACCGTCGGGCAGATGGCGGGTAGCACGACTTTCCACAGACAGGCGGCGCGCGAGGTGCCAGCGGCGCGTGCAGACCAGATCAGCTTGCGGTCCACGGTCTGAGCGGCTACCCAACTGGCCATCAGCACAGGGAAGATTGCATCCGACACCACCAGGGAAATCTTGGATGCGCTCTCGAAACCCAAAATCAGGATCAGTGCCGGATACAGCGCGATCTTGGGAATGGGGGCCAGCAGTCGGATCAGCGCATCGAGCAGCAGCGCGCTCCAGCGCGATAGCTGCGCGGCCAGGGCCAGCACCACGCCCAGCACTGACGCGATCAACAGGCCGCAAAGCAGGCGATAGACGGTGAGGCCCAGATTGCGCCAGAAGTCCGCTTCGGTGGCCAGCTCCAGCAGGCGCAGCACGATGGCCGAGGGCGCGGGGAGTAATTGCGGGCTGACCCAGCCCAGGTGCGTCGCCAGCTCCCAGACGATCAGCAGTAGCGCCGGGCTGATGCACAGCGACAGGCCAGACAGATTCCAGCGCCGCGTGGGCATGGAAGCGGCTGCGGGGCGTGGTTCCAGACGGGTGCAAGGCAAGGTTTTGCTAGTCATGTGTTTATCCCTTGTCGATCAGGGCCTGGGCCGAGTCGTACCAGCGCGTGCAACGCTTGCGTACCTGCTCGAACAGCGCATCGCAGACAATGCCCAGCGCGGCCAGCAGCACGATGACGGCGTAGACGGTGGGGTACTGCGCCATATCCATAGAGGTAAAGAGCAAATTGCCTATGCCTTCCTGGCGGGCAATCATCTCCGAGGACACCATCACGATCAGCGCCATGACCACGCCGACCCGGCAGCCGATCATGACATCCGGCAGCGCCGCCGGCAGCACGACTTTGCCCAGGCGGGCCAGCGGCCCCATGCCCATGGACTGGGCTACCCAGACCAGCTTGGGCTCGATGCGGCAAGCCCCGTGGTAGCTGTGATAGAGCAGCGGCAGGGACACGCCCATGGCAATCACCAGGATCTTGGAGAAATCGCCCAGGCCGAACCATAGCATCAGGATGGGCATCAGCGCCGCCTTGGGCATGGGGTAGGCCAGCGCCACCAATGGGTAGAACAGCGTATAGATCAGACGGCTGCGGCCCATCGCCAGACCCAGCGGTACGGCCACGATCAGCGCCAGGCCGTAGCCGGCGAACATGCGGCCTACCGATTGCAGGATGGCCGACCAGGCGGTGGGATCGGTGATCAGGGCCGGCAATTCGCGCAGGGCCGGGCCGGGGCCGGGAAAGGAGTCCAGCCCGACCCATCGGGCCAGTCCGGCCCAGGCCAGCAGCACCAGGGCGGCGGCCAGGAGCAGGGTGATCCAGCGGTTTTCGTACCAGCGCTGCGCGCTCATGGATGGGCCTCTGCCATCAGCGATTGCTCCAAGCGGATGATGGTGTCCTGGTAGATCGGGTTGCGCAGCAGTTCTGAACGTATCCGTGGCCGTGGCAAGTCTATGTCTACCACTTCCTTGATCCGGCCGGGCGAACCGGTCATGACCACGACCGTGTCGGACAGGAACACGGCCTCGTCCACCCCGTGCGTGACGAACACCACGGTATTGCGCAACTGTTCCCACAGGGTCAGCAGCTCGGTCTGCAGATTGACGCGAGTGTGCGCATCCAGGGCTCCGAAAGGCTCGTCCATCAGCAGGATGCCTGGTTCATAGGCCAGGGTGCGGGCAATGGCGGCGCGCTGGCGCATGCCGCCGGACAGCTCGCGCGGGTAAAAAGAGGCATAGGGCCCCAGCTTGACCTTGTCCAGCCATTGGCGGGCGCGCTCTTCGGCCTGACGGCGCGGCACGCCCTGTTCTTGCATGCCGTAGGCGACGTTGCCCAGTACGGTTTTCCAGGGGAACAGGGCGTATTCCTGAAAAACCGGCCCACGATCCGGGCCGGGGCCATTGACCGGCTTGCCCTTGACGCGGATCTGGCCGCTGCTGCAGGACTCAAAGCCGCCCAGCATGTACAGCAGGGTGCTTTTGCCGCAGCCGCTGGGTCCCAGAATGGACACAAAGCGTCCAGCCGGAATGTCCAGGGTAATGTCGCGTAGCGCCGTGTGCGAACTGCCACGGCGCGTGCTGAAGGTCTTGCCCACACCGTCCAGTTCAATCATGGCGTGTCCTCGCGCAGATCGGCCCGGTAGAAGTCCTGCACATTCAGCGCTTGCTTCAGGAAGCCGGCCTGGTGATAACGGTCGTAGGTTTTCTGGATGGACTCCAGATTTGGCTGCATATCGGGTACGCGGGCAAAGTCCTTGTCGGTAAACAGGTACTTGGACAGCAGCTCCTTAGGGGCGCGCGTCACTTGCGAGGTCACCTCCACAGCCAGCGATGGGTCTTTGTTCATCAGGTCCATGGCGTGTTTCATGTCCTGGACATAGGCACGCACGACCTGCGGGTGGGCGTCGCTGTATTGCTGGCTGCATCCCTCGAAAATCTGTACGGAAGGGCTGGCGACTTCGGACAGCGAAAACAGCTTGCGCAGCCCGCCTTTTTCTTCGTTCAGCAGCGCAAAGGGTTGCGCCATCGGACCGGCGGCGATACGTCCGCTGCGAATGGCGTCGGCAGCCGGCGGGAAGCCTGTTTCCACGATTTTGACGTCTTTGTCCGGGTCTATGCCGTGTTGGCGCAGCCACAGCAGCATGTCGAAGTACACCCCTGCGCCGTAGGCATTGGTGCCGATGACCTTGCCCTTCAGGTCGGCAGCGCTTTTGATGGGGCTGTCGTCTTTCACGGCCCAGTAGACCGAGAAGTGGCCTTCGTCGGAATGGACATGCTGGGCCACGATATACGCCTTCAGACCGCTTTCGATCGCGCCGTTGGCCAGCGACATGGGGGCCATCGTGGCACAGTCCAGCACATTGGCCCGCATGGCCTGCACCATAGGCGAGGTGCCCTGGAACTGGGTCCACTGGATCTGGTAGGTTTTGCCCAGATTGGGAAACAGCTCGGGACGCTTGGCCATCAGGTATTTGGCTTCTTCGCCGGGGATGGTCCAGCCTACGCGCAAGGTGGGTATATCCTGGGCCTGCGCCAGATTCTGGCAGGCAATAAGGGCAAACAGCAGTGCAGCGTGTTTTTTCATTCCTGTGTCTCCTTGGCGGTATGGTCGGCACCGGACGGTGCCAGCCCGACATGGCGCAGCATGCCCAGAACGCGTGCCAGCACATCGCGGCGGTACGCCTGTTGCTGCTCGGCCGGGTAATCGTGAAAACCCTGCCCGCTGCGCAGGCCGTTGTGCCCACTTTCCATGTGGCGGGCGATGATCTCGGGCACGGCGTAGCGTTGTGGGTCCAGGTTGCGGGCCAGGTAATTGCCCGCGTGGTACAGAATGTCGTTGCCGCCGTAGTCGATAAACTCCAGCACGCCTATGCTGGCAAAGCGGAAACCCAGTCCATAACGCGTAGCCTTGTCGATATCGGCGGCGCTGGCCACGCCTTCGTCCACCATGCGCGCGGCTTCGTTCATGATCAGAGTCTGCAGGCGGGGCACAATGAAGCCGGGGTGGCAGCCGCAGACCACCGGTACTTTGCCTATGGACTCCAGATTGGCGCGCAGCCGCTCCAGCGTCTCCTGGCTGGTACCGGGGTGGGCGCTGATTTCCACCAGCGGAATCAGAAAGGCTGGATTGAGCCAGTGCGCATTCAAAAAACGCTCGGGGTGGCTGACCATAGGAGCCAGGTCCGAGGCCAGCATGGTCGAGGTGGTGGAGGCGATCAGGGTTTGGGGGCGCACGTGCCGGCTAATACGACCCAGCGCATCGCGCTTGGCATCCAAGGTCTCGGGTACGCCTTCGTAGATCAGATCGGCACTGGCCAATACATGGGGGGCCTGCTCCAGGCGAGCTACCGAGACGCGAGCCAGATGGTCCGGTGTTTCGTGCTCGGGAAACAGTCCCAGCTGGGCCAGTTGTTCCAGCGTGGCGCGCAGTTCCTGTTGTATGTCGGCTTCCAGCCGGGCGCTGTCAGCCGAATTGCGCTGTTTGAAGTCCAGCAAGGTGACGGCATGGCCGCGCAGTGCGTAGGCCAGGGCAATGCCCCGGCCCATGCGACCCGCGCCCACCGCCACAATCGCCGTGATGGGGGCGGGGGCATTCATCAGGCGCGCCCTTCGGTCAGCAGTTCCTGCATCTGTGCGCGGGACAGGCCATTCAGGCCCAAGGCTCCCAGAGTGCGTTCACCCTGGCGCAAGTCCTGTCCGACCACGGCACCGGCCACGGCCAGCAGTCCGCAAGTGATAGGGGCATCCACCTGGGCCCATTCGGCGACCGATGCCAGGAAAGCCAGTCCCAGCATGGTGTCCTCGCGCATATAGCGGTGTTCCTGCAAATCGATTTTTTCGCGCCAGTCGCCGCTCTTGACCAGTTTGGCGTGCGAGGAGCGGTCGCCGTACATCCACTGGTCATTCTCGTAGTGGTCGGACAGCGGGAAGTGCGGCGCGCTATAGCCCAGGGCTTCGCGTACGCGCATGCGCTCATTGTCCAGCGCCGTCGTGACTGCGCGCACCGATGGCTGCGTGCCTTCGTTGTGGATGTCCCATGCCGGGAAGTGTTCCAGAGGGCCGGCGTTCATCAGGATCAGCGGCGGGTGGATGATGGGGCCGGCATTCATCAGTGCACCGGACAGGGCGTCCTCGCAGCGTTCTACCGATGGGAAGGCCTGGGCAATGACAGTCAGCGCATGGTCGGTGTTGCGGGCCGGATAGACGCCGGTAGGCAGGCGCGTGGCGCGGGTGGTGATGTTGATGACGGTGTCGCCGTGTTTGCGTGCCAGCCAGGGCAGGGTGCCGGTTTCGGCCCAGCTGACGTCTGCCGTATTGCCGTGTTCGCGCACGATCTCGCTCATCAGGAAGGAGCCGAAGGTGCCGGGCGGCAGGAACACGACCTGACCGTCGCTCAGGTGCGGGGCCATCAGGCGGGCAATGTCGCGCTGAGCGATGGCGGGTGAAGGAATCAACACCAGATCGGCACCGGCAATGGCCTGGCCGATATCGGCGCAGACCTGGGCGATGGCGATTTCGCGTTCGCCGCGTTCGTCCTTCAGGGTAATGACAGGCTTGTCCAGCAAGGGCTGGAGCTGGGCCGTGTCGCGGCGCCACAGGCGCACGTGGTGGCCTTGTTCACTCAGGTCGGCTGCCGCCGCGTAACAACCGTGTCCGCCACCTAATACCGCTACCTTCATGTTTGTCTCCAGTCTTTGAATGTCTATTTCTATGCACTTGCATATAAATACAGACTAAAAGATGTTTAGGCCTAAAACAAGAGAGAGTGTGGGGGGAATTACCCTAGGAGGCAGGGTTTTGGGCACAAGACGGTACGTGCTTGCTGGCTAATGCCGAATCGTCCAGATAAAAAAACCGACCTACCGCTGATGCGATAGGTCGGCTTGAAAAAACAGCGGATCACTTTCTTTGTGTCTGGCCGCTTTCAGGACACGGTGCGCAGATGGCGGCCGTCGGCATGCTTAGGCTTCTGCGTGCTTGGCTGCTTCGATAGCGGCATGCGGGTCTTCTTTGGCACCGTTAAAGAACAGGTTCAGCAGAACGGCGGCCATCGAGGTCAGCAAGATTCCGGACTCGATCAGCGGGTGGATGGCGTGCGGCATCCACTGCATGTAATTGGGGGCCACCAGCGGAATCATGCCTACGCCAATCGAAATCGCCACGATCATGGAGTTGTTGCGGTTGGT
>JQGF01004271.1_pt1 | contig 11122 bp, 14 predicted proteins | sample 210201 | NCBI WGS metagenome assembly JQGF01 (sample SAMN02947780, study PRJNA257236) | wastewater metagenome | biome: Domestic wastewater sediments; material: Domestic wastewater soil sediments and water; isolation source: domestic wastewater sediment treated with ammonia and hydroxylamine at...
GACGAACTTGAAATCCTGCACTGCCAATCGTAGGGGGTATTTAGCCTGTAAGTCAAGCTAAATCGCCCTTTGCGTGGTTTTTCAGGCAGTGTTTGAACAACAATTACAACCAAGCTTGTTATGCGTGCGGACCCCTCTGCGCCCCTCGTTAAAGTCCGTGGTATTTACGACCAAATTCAAGCGTAGCATGAAAGAATCCTGATTTGCTACCACAGTCGTAACGTGTGCCTTCATATTCATAGGCATATACCGCACGACTTTTCAAAAGGCTGGCAATTCCGTCCGTTAATTGAATCTCTCCGCCCACCCCTGCTTGAGTGCGTCGCAGGTGGTCAAAGATTTCCGGTTCCAATACATAACGGCCCACAACGGCTTGCGTAGAAGGAGCCACTTCCGGTGCTGGTTTTTCAACGATTCCATTAAGTCGGGTGGCTTTGGAATCGATTAAGTCGCCGGAAACTATTCCATATTTATTTGTTTCATTTTTATTTACATTTTGAGTGGCAACAATACTGCCATTGTATTGATGGGCCGCTTCAACCAGTTGTCGTGATACCGGGGTATTGGCGTCGATCAGGTCGTCCGCCAGCAGAACCAGGAAGGGTTCGTTGCCCACAATGGGTGCGGCGCACAGAACCGCATGTCCCAGACCCAGCGCGCGCGGCTGGCGGGTATATATACAGCTGACATGGCTGGGAATAATATTTTGGACCGCATCCAGCAGTTCCAGCTTGTTTTTGCCGGCCAGTTCCTGTTCCAGCTCTGGGATGCTGTCAAAGTGATCTTCAATGGCCCGCTTATTGCGGCCGGTGATGAAGATCAATTCGGTGACCCCGGCGGCAATGGCTTCCTCGACCGCATACTGAATGAGGGGTTTGTCGACGATTGGCAACATTTCCTTGGGCATGGCCTTGGTGGCAGGCAGAAAACGTGTGCCTAGACCGGCGACGGGGAAAACAGCTTTGCGTATAGGTTTCATAGTGTCGGCAATCGAGGATCAAGGGGAAGCGGGCGCCGGATGGGCCGGGGTTCCAAGTTGAATGGCATCTTGATTGCGCTGCGAGAACTGACGAGGCTCGCGGCCTTGCTCACTGGGGGGCGTGCCAAAAAAGCCTTGTCCAAAGGCCAGCAGGGCGACGTTCGCCACCAGGATCAGTATGAAAAGCAGTCGCATCGTCGATGCCCGGAAAAAAAATACAGTTCAGCCCGGCATTGTAAGGGCAGGGCAGTTTAAGTTCATCCGTTTTAATGCCAAACGTATCCAGGGGTCACGCGGGCGAACGTGGGCCATCCCGTCGCGGCCTTTCAAGCCGTTCAATTTCGGCAGGCAAAAAGGGCCAGCCCGCGCAAGGCAGGGGTATCCAGCTCATAGAGGGTCGGCGGTGCGATCGCTATCAAGCGGCAGTGGTGATGGAGCTGTTCGGACAATTCCTGCTGTGCCAATGCCCGGCCGCCTCCGGCCAGAAAGATCAGAGGGCTGTGCCCCAGATGCTGGCGTCCCTTTTCCCATTGGCGCAACACCGCACCAGCTTGCGCGGCTGCAACGCCCGTGCTGATTGCCGACTGTGTGTTGCGTGGAAAAGCGGCGGTTTGCCCGTGTGCCTGCGGCAACTGTGCCGTATTTTGCTTGAGGGAGGCCAGCATCAGGCTGGGGCCCGGCAGAATGGAGCCGCCCAGAAAATGGCGTATTCCGTTTTGCGCGGGGCCTAGAAGATCGATGGTTGTGGCAGTCCCAAAGCTGATCAGTAAAGCGCCCTGCTCGTCAGGGTGTTCCTGGGCCAGCAAGTCGCTCAGGCCCAGCAAAGCGGCCCAGCGGTCTGCACCTAATTGACTGGCTTGCTCATAATCGTTGTGCAGGCCAAAAACCTGTTCCTGGGCCTGTAGCCAGCGCACCGGGCCCAAACCCAGACGGCGTACGGCGGCATCAATCTGCGCCTGAACCTGGGGGCCTGCCACATTCACGCCGAGTGCCTGCACGCCTTTTTGGTTGGCAAACGCCTGCAGCGGAGCGTGAGCGGCTTCCAGCCAGCTTGCCAACTGATCCAGCTGGTCCGCATGCAGGCTTACCGCCTGGTCCTCGCGCACGCCGGTTAAAGGATGACACCACCCCAGTTTGATGCGGGTATTGCCAGAATCGATAAGCAGGGTCATACCGGGTCGTCAGAGCTAAAAGAATGCCAGTATAGCGATCAACGTTGGGCGCGAACGGAAACTTCGCCTACGGTAACCGCACGTTCCGAGCCATCGGGGTGGCGCAACAGCAGTTGCCCGGAGGTGTTGATGCCCGTCACGATGCCGGTATGCAGGATGTGGCCATTGTCGATGATATGGACTTGTTGCCCAATAAGGGCATCGACCTGTGCATAACGAGCGGGCAAGTCAGCAAAGCCATGGGCCGTGACATGATTCAGGCTCAGATACAGACTCTGGGCAACCTTGGCAACGATATCCGAGCAACGCGTCAGCGAAGCCTGGCGCGACTGTTCGGCAATGCTGGTCCAGTCGGCAACAGCTCGCTGGGTGTTCAGGCTAAGGGTGGCGGCTTCACGCAGATTCAATCCAATGCCGATAATCACCACATGATGGTCGTTGGAGCTGGGGGCGGCGCTAGCTCGGGTGGCCTCGACCAGGATGCCGGATAGTTTGGCTTGATCCCACAGCACATCATTGGGCCATTTCATGGCCAGTCGATTGCGCAGCGCAGGCTCCAGAAACTGGCGAAGTGCCTCGGTCGTGGCCAGGCCGGACAACGGCGAGAGTGTGGGCAGTTGGCGTGCGGGTAAAAAAATGTCGAAGGCACAGGAAAACATCAGGTTGGCGCCTACGCTGTTTTCCCAGGTGCGTCCCGCCCGCCCGCGGCCACGGCTTTGCAGATGCGCGCCCAATAACCAGGGACGTATTCGCGGGCCTGCCTCTTGGCGAGCCAGGGCGAGCAGATCCGCGTTTGTCGATTCGGTCGAGTCTACCCAGCGGATCTGAGGAAAATGAGGCAGGCGCGTGCGCAGCTCCGCCACCATGTCGCGAGGGCTGGGTAAGGTGAATGCAGAAGAGGTATTCATGACAATCCGGTACACTGGATGAGTTAAACGTAATCTTATGTGATATTTGATCTGAGCATGTCTGAACGCGTAGATACCATCCAGTTTTCCGGCCAGGCCGGGGTGATTGACTGTGCTCTGGATTGGCCAGCCGGCGAGCCCAAGGGTTGGGCCTTGCTGCTGCATCCTCACCCCTTGCATGGGGGAGCCCGCAATAACAAAGTCGTGACTACCCTGTCGCGCAGTGCTACTCAGCATGGCTTGCTGGCGGTACGCCCTGATTTTCGTGGTGTGGGCAAGTCCGCCGGGGAGTTTGATAGCAGCCGTGGAGAGACGGCCGACATGCTGGCCTTGATCGAGCAGTTTCCGGCTCATTTCCCACAGTGGAACTCAGGCCCATTCATGCTGGCTGGTTTTTCGTTTGGCACCGCCGTCGCCGCCCAGGTCTATGCCAGCCTGAAAGATGCCCAGGCACCCTTGCCTCCTGTATTCATCTTGACGGGCACGGCCGTCAATCGCTTTCGTTTCCGGGAAGTCAGTCCTCCTGCCGATACCCTGTTGGTGCACGGGGAAACCGACGATGTTGTTCCCTTGTCCGAGGGCATGGACTTTGCGCGCGAGCACCAGTTGCCCATGGTCGTGCTACCTGAGGCTGGGCATTTTTTTCATGGCAAGCTGATTCAGTTGCGCGAACTGATTAGCCGACATTTGGCTGCGTTTGGAACCTAAGACGGATTTTGCTTTCAAATCGTTGCGTTTTCCTGCTCAGACTCAGGGGTCCTGCCCCTCACAGGCCCATATGGCTCTGCCATAATGGGCTCTTTCCGCCACTGTCAAAGCAATCGATTTTTTCCATGACTTCTATTCAAAAATTTGCATCTCCAGTCCTTTCTCGTTGTGTGGTGGCCCTTGCCTTGGCACTGCCTATGGTGGCACAGGCACAGACGCAAACACCGGCTCCAGCCGAATCCACGCAAGTGCTCGGCGCCCAGACGCCTGCCTTGCCGGGTGACTTGTCTGTGGTGCCTGCACCCAGTCTGACAGCGCGTGCCTGGTTGTCCATGGACGTCAATAGTGGACAGATCATCGCGGCAGAAGGACTCAATGAACAGGTGGAGCCCGCTTCCCTGACCAAGCTGATGACAGCCTATCTGGTCTTTGATGCCTTGGAGACAGGCCGCCTGAAGCTGGACCAGAACGTCGTGATCTCTGACAAGGCCTGGCGTACCGAAGGCTCGCGCATGTTTGTCAAAGTCAATTCGCAAGTGTCGGTGAACGATCTGCTGCAAGGTGTGATCGTGCAGTCGGGTAACGATGCCTCGGTGGCGTTGGCCGAAGCCGTTGCGGGTAGCGAAGGCGCCTTTGCCGCCCTGATGAACGAAGAGGCGGCCAAACTGGGTTTGACCGCGACACATTTCAAGAACTCCACCGGCTTGCCTGATCCCGAGCACCTGACATCGGTGCGCGATCTGGGTGTGTTGTCCGCAGCGCTGGTCGCCCGCTTTCCCCAGTACCTGCATTACTACAGCCAAAAAGAATACACCTACAACAACATCAAGCAGCCCAACCGCAACCGTCTGCTTTGGCTGGACAATACGGTGGATGGACTAAAAACCGGCCATACCCAGTCAGCGGGTTACTGCCTGGTGTCTACGGCCCTGCGTGATGGCCGCCGTGTCGTCTCGGTGGTCGTGGGGACGGCCAACGATGCAGCTCGTACAGAAAATAGTCTGAAGCTGTTGAACTGGAGCTTCCAGAACTTTGAAACGGTCAAGCTGTACGACGCCAATAACCCGGCGGTCACCGCCCGCGTGTGGGAAGGCGAAGTCGAGAACGTAGGTTTGGGTACAGCCCAGCCCTTGTGGCTGACGGTTCCTCGTGGCAAGTCCTCGGAAATCAAACCGGTTGCCAACTACACCCAGCCCTTGCTGGCCCCGTTGAGCAAGGGAGACAAGGTCGGTACACTGACTTTGTCCCTGGATGGCAAGGTATTGGCTGAGCAGCCTTTGCTGGTGCTGGAAGATGTGCCCGAGGCAGGTTTTTTCGGACGTATGGCCGACAAAGTGCGCTTGATGTTTGAGTAACCCTTTGGTGCGAGACTAAACCCTATGATTGCAGGCATTGACCCCGATAGCATTGTTTACCTGAATGGCGATTTCGTGCGCTTGGGTGAGGCCAAGATTTCGGTACTGGATCGAGGTTTCATCTTTGGCGACGGTATCTACGATGTCGTGCCTGCTTACCATGGCAAACCCTTTCGTATTGATGGGCATCTGGGGCGTCTGGAGCGCAGCCTGGCGAAAGTGGGGATTCACAATCCCTTTAGCCGCCGTGAATGGGAAAAGCTGGTGCTGGATATGCTGGCCCGCTCGGGCCGGGGCGCTGACTGCATGGTCTACATTCAAGTGACCCGTGGCGTTGCCAAGCGTGATCATGCCTTTCCGGACCATGTGTCACCCAGTATTTTCATCATGGTCTCGCCTTTCAAGCGTGTGCAGCAAGAGCGCGAGACGGGTTTGAAGGCTGTGGCCATTGACGATGAGCGCTGGTTGCGTTGCGATATAAAATCTACTTCGTTGCTGGGTAATGTGTTGGCTAAGCAGCAAGCTGTCCAGGCGGGTGTGGACGAGGTCATTCAGTTCAGAGATGGTTTTCTGACAGAGGGGGCTTCCTGCAACATCTGGATCGTGCGCGATGGCACCTTGCTGGCCCCCATGCGCAACAACCTGATCCTGGAAGGGGTGCGCTACAGTTTGATAGAGGAGCTTGCCGCTCAGGCAGGCATTGCTTTCCAGGCACGGCAGATCTTACGCGCAGAGGTCGACACTGCCGACGAAATTTTGATGACGTCAGCGACCAAAGAGGTGCTGCCCATCGTTGTATTTAATGGTCAGCCCGTCGGTGACGGGCTACCCGGCCCTGTCTTTGCCAAATTGCGCGAAGGCTATGACAAGGCCATCAAGGCTGCGGAGCAAGCATGACAATTTCACCCGAAGAATCATTAATTGAATATCCCAGTGACTTTCCTATCAAAGTCATGGGCCAGACCCACGACACCCTGCAAGACGAATTGCTGGCCATTGTTCTGGAGCACGACCCCGACTTTGACGCCGCCACCATTGAAGTGCGGCCCAGCAAGGCGGGCAATTACACTGGCCTGACTTTTACCGTGCGGGCCGTCTCGCGTGAGCAGTTGGATAATCTCTATCGTGCCCTGCACGCGCATCATCTTGTGCGCGTGGTGATGTAATCAGGGACCCGGCGTTCATGTCCGACTCTGTTCGTATTAAATGGTTTGAGCGGCCTAGCGCCTATGAGCCCATCTGGCAGGCGATGCGCGCTTTTACCGAATTGCGCGGGCCGGACACGCCGGATGAAATCTGGCTTGTGGAGCACACCCCCGTTTACACCCAGGGGCAGGCCGGCAAGCCGGAGCATTTGCTCAATGCGGGTGGTATACCCGTGGTGCAAACCGACCGGGGCGGACAGATTACCTACCACGGCCCGGGTCAGCTGATGGTGTATTGTCTGTTTGACCTTCGCCGGGCAGGGCTGTACGTCAAAGAATATGTGCGTCTCCTGGAAGAGGCGGTAATGGCCTGTCTGAGCCATTTTGGGGTCGAGGGTGCCTGCTGCAAACCGGGTGCGCCTGGGGTGTACGTGCCGCAAGCGCGATGCAAGACCGAGCTGGCCAAGATCTCCGCGCTGGGCGTCAAAATCCGTAATGGCCGTTCTTACCATGGCCTTGCCTTGAATATAGGGATGGATCTCAAGCCGTTTGGCGGTATCAATCCCTGTGGCTATGAAGGGCTGCAGACCACGGATATCGCGTCGCAGGGTGTGGAGGTCTCCTGGGAGCAGGCGGCACAGTATCTGGCTGATTATCTGGCCCAGGCGATCACGTCGCGGGCAACGGCCACGGTTGCTTAGTGCGCGGTGACACAAGAGCACCGTTTCCCGTTACGGTGCTGTGTTCTCTTTAACCTTTATTTCAGGTCAAGCGTCACCTCAGGTGCCGCTCCATTGCGGCATGCGTTTGCTGATAAAAGCGTCAATGCCTTCGCAAGCATCATTGCTCATCATGTTGTCGGCCATGACCTGGCCTGCGTAATCGTAGGCATGTTCGATAGCCAGGCTGCGCTGGCGATAGAACATGGCTTTGCCGGCCCGCACGGCGACCGGACTTTTTGCCATGATGCTGTCGGCCAGTCGTTGTACCGTTTGATCCAACTGATCTTTGGGGACTGCATAGTTGATCAACCCCAGCTCTTGAGCCCGCTGAGCACTGATGAATTCGCCCGTCATCAGCATTTCCATGGCGGCCTTGGGGGGTATGCAGCGTGACAGGGCAACGGCAGGGGTGGAGCAGAACAGGCCAACGTTAATGCCGGACACGGCAAAGCGGGTGGATTCGGAGGCAACAGCCAGGTCGCAGGTTGCAACTAGCTGACAGCCGGCGGCGGTGGCCAGCCCTTGCACACGGGCAATCACCGGTACGGGCAGGGCCAGCACACTTTGCATGACGCGACTGCAACGGCTGAACAGCTCTCGGTAATAGTCGTGTTCAGGTTTGGCGCGCATTTGCTTCAGATCATGCCCCGCGCAAAAAGCGTTACCTTCGGCCTGGATGATGACGCATTGCAGACTGGGTTCCCGGCCCAGTGAGTCCAGAATGTGTTGTAACGAGTTCAGCACTTCTTCGGACAGCGCGTTGTACTGTGCGGGTCGGTTCAAGGTGATGCGGGCCAGTCCCCCCTGTTGCTCAAGCAGGACAGGATCGGCAGGGTGCTCGTGTGACATGCAAGTCTCCGTACTTATAGTATTTGCAGGTTTTATTCTCGGGTGTTGCTGCATTCCTAAGTCGACCTCTATATTAGAGGGGTCTGGTACAAACTATCGCCCTTGTTCTAGGCGCTTGTAAAGCGAAGGGGCTACAATTGACCACTGCGCCCATCGTTGAGTGATGATGTTGTTCGCACGCTGTTTTTCTATTTAGACGCCTATGACCACCCCTACCGATCCATCCGTCGATTCCAAACCTACTGTGCGCCCTCGCGTTGTTGAGTATGACGCCACGCAAAAGCAGAAAGCCGAGGCCAAGACCTCGCGCATTCCCATCAAGGTCGTGCAGGCAGAGCGTTTGAAAAAGCCTGACTGGATTCGGGTGAAAGCGGCTGCGCCGAACTCCCGTTTCTACGAGATCAAGGAAACCCTGCGCGAACACAAGTTGTTTTCGGTGTGTGAGGAAGCATCCTGTCCCAATATTGGGGAATGTTTTGGCAAGGGCACAGCGACGTTCATGATCATGGGCGACAAATGCACCCGCCGTTGTCCCTTCTGTGATGTGGGTCATGGCCGCCCTGATCCTCTGGATGAGAACGAGCCCGCCAATCTGGCCAAGGCGATTGGGGCCATGAAGTTGTCCTACGTGGTAATTACCTCTGTGGACCGTGATGACTTGCGTGATGGGGGTGCGGCTCACTTTGTGGAATGTATCCGCCAGGTGCGCGAGCATTCTCCTTCCACGACCATCGAAGTGTTGGTGCCCGACTTTCGCGCACGTCTGGACCGAGCCCTGGGCATCCTGAATGCCTGCCCGCCGGATGTCATGAACCATAATCTTGAAACCGTTCCTCGTTTGTACAAGCAGGCGCGTCCTGGTTCGGACTATCACCATTCCTTGAAGCTGTTGCAAGAGTTCAAGAAGCTGCATCCCAACATTCCGACTAAATCGGGTCTGATGGTGGGCCTGGGTGAAACCAACGAAGAGATTTTGGAAGTGATGCGCGATATGCGTGCTCACGATATTGATATGCTGACCATTGGTCAGTATCTGCAGCCCTCGGGTCACCACTTGCCCGTGATGCGTTATGTGACGCCCGATGAGTTCTTGATGTTTGAACGTGAGGCCTATGCAATGGGCTTTACCCATGCCGCCGTGGGCGCCATGGTGCGTTCGTCCTATCACGCCGATCAGCAGGCACATGCTGCAGGTGTGCAGCCTTGAAATCCCAGTGGGCGGGTTGAAATGCAATCCGGCTAAGAGAAGAAGAAACCCGGCTTCGGTGCCGGGTTTTTTTTGCCCTTCCGACCTTGCCATGCCCATGAGGGCCACTGGCGCATCGGCGCTGAGTGTAGGAGCGGGCAAATGGGGGCGCGCCAGCGGGGGCGGAGCTGCGGTCAGCTTGCTCGGCATTGTTCAAGCCCTCTGTGCCAGTGAGGGCAGGGCCGGCGCAGCAGTCCTTATGTCGTTTGGTCCTGGATCAGAGCCTTTGCAGATAAGGCCTCTATATAAGGCTCCAGTGCCTCATCGTAGTCTTCGACGCCTAAATACCAGGCTGTCAGACCGGTGCTGTCTTGCTTGAGATCCGTCCAGCAGAATAAAGAACGGTCAAAGGAGTCCTTGATGGTTTCGTTCACGAATGTGAACAACTCATCCAGCAAGGGCAAGGTGCTCAGCGGAACGGCAAAGGGAGTTTCCCCCTGGAACTGCCAGCTATATTGTTCGAGCAGTTCGTTTGACCATTGGGCATGCTGCTCTTGAGAGCTTAGTTCGGGATTGGCAGGGCTTAAAGGCATGGTTTTGTATAGGGTAAAGGGAAGGGATGGTCAGGCACCAGTGGCAAACCATTGGATAGGCGTGGCACCTTGCTGTGTGAGCCACTCATTGGCTAGTCGAAAATGACCGCAGCCAATAAATGGGACCGGTGGGCGACGCGCAGCCAAAGGGGAGGGATGATTGGCTTTCAGAATCAGATGGGGGCATTGAGCCTGTTGCTGGATCAATGCCTCTTTGGCCTGGGCATGAGCACCCCACAACATATACACAATAGGGCGTGTACTTTGCTGGGCCAGGTTCATCAGTAAAGCGTCGGTAATTTGCTCCCAGCCTTTCTTGGCGTGAGAGGCAGGCAAGCCATCCTCGACGGTTAGGGATGTGTTCAAGAGCAACACGCCTTGTCGGCCCCAGTTGCTCAGATCATGGCTGGGCGGGAGAGGGGTCTGGGGATACTCCAGTTCCAGCTCTTTGAAGATATTGCGCAGACTAGGTGGTGCAGGGCAGGTGTCCGGAACCGAAAACGACAGTCCCTGGGCTTGATCGGGGCCGTGGTAAGGGTCCTGACCCAGAATCACGACGCTGACCTTTTGTAGTGGTAGCAGCTCCAAAGCACGGAACGGGGCGGCGGGATAAATGACGGCACCGTCCTGGCATTCCTTGTCCAGCCACTTGGCTAATGTTGCCAGTATGTTCTGTAGCTCTGGCTGATCCAGGGTGGCGCGCCAGTCAGCGGGAAGGCGGGCGACCTGATCGAGAATGTTCTCGGTCAGGAGATTATTGGATAGCATTTCCTCGCCAATCAGGCTGAGCTGTGTCGTGGGGGCTTGAGAAGATGAGCGTGCCATACAGAGTCTGCATGCAAAGTTAGTTGTCTGCTTATTGTAATAGGGGAGCGTCGACCGACCTATCAGCTTGGATGCCGCTTTCCTTCTCTATATAGAGGGGCATGTTGAATCGAAGCGAGAAGGACGGCATGTCGCCTCTATATATAGAGGCGAGGGTTGTGATGCTACAGAAGGAGGTCCAACTTACTTCCCGGCAAGCGCGTCAACGTTATAAGTGCTCCCCCCTAAGAGGGCCTGTCACGCGGGTGGGTTTCCATCTGGTCTACCAACCTACCTATCCCTATCCTTGTCCCTGTCTATCCATCTATCTATCTATCTATCTATCTATCTATCTATCTATCTATCTATCGGTCTGTCTGTCTGTCTGTCTGTCTGTCTGTCTGTCTGTCTGTCTGTCTGTCGGCGAGAGCTTTTTAAGATAGGAAGCTGATGGACGAGCTTAGAAAGGGAGTGCAGAGCAAAAAACCATGAGCTTGGGGGCTCTTCTACAGGCCATATCGATGGTTTCACCTCAGGTTCTCAAGTTTTGGGCATTCTCCACGTCTGGATGATCAGTGTTGTATTGTTTTGTTTCATTTTAGATTGTTCATATTTAACAATGGCTTAGTGTATAAATTGATGGCTTGACGCTGATTTCCATGAAATAGTTAGGTAAAAAACTTGCAAAGCCAAATTTCATC
>JQGF01004001.1_pt1 | contig 11077 bp, 4 predicted proteins | sample 210201 | NCBI WGS metagenome assembly JQGF01 (sample SAMN02947780, study PRJNA257236) | wastewater metagenome | biome: Domestic wastewater sediments; material: Domestic wastewater soil sediments and water; isolation source: domestic wastewater sediment treated with ammonia and hydroxylamine at...
CGGCTGAGACGCGCGCCGCAATGCCACCGACACCAGATTGCCCAGGCCGCGACAAGCCTGCCCCCGCCCCATTTCCTGCAGGGTCAGGCAGGCCCGCCGCTCCACGGTCAGCGCCGACGCATTGGGCCCGCGCAGCAGCACGGCCGCAATGGCCGATTCACGCGCATCCAGCGCGGCAGCGTCTTTCTGGAACAAAGCACGCGACATGGCATCCACGCCCACCAGTTCGCCACGAAAGGCGACCCGATTCAGATAGGCTTCCAGGATCTGCGACTTGCTCCAGCCGTCCTCCAGGGATTGAGCCGCCACGACTTGATCGAGCTTTTGCCAGACAGAGCGCCCCCCCCGCCCTGCGGCCAAGTCTTGGTCCAGCAGGCCGGCCAATTGCATGGTAATGGTCGATGCGCCACGCGCCCGGCCCGATACCATTCCGTCCCATGCCGCTACCCCCACCGACAGCCAGTCCACCCCGCCGTGCGAGGCAAAGCGTCTATCTTCAGACACCAGCACGGCGTGCTGCAGGGCCGGCGAAATCTGCTCCAGCGCCACCCACTGCCCCCGCCGCTGCCGGAAATCGCGCCGCACGGTCTGCACCACGACGCCGTGGCGATCCAGAACCAACACGTCCGAGGACCGGTGCGACTGGCGCACCTGCTCGTAGCTTGGCATGGCGACAAGCGGGGCCGGCACCAGGACCAGCCCCAATAGAACAGTACAAACGCTACGGCGCAGGCGCATCCACAATATCCAGTGTGCCTACATTAGGCCAAACCGCGAACACATCCGGTTCGTACAAGGCCTGAACACGCGTGGCCGGCAGAACGAACTGACCCACCGTATTCAAACGCACGGTGTACTCCAGCGTCGTCGTGCCCTCGGGGAAGCGCTCGTAATACGCGCGGTAGCCGTCAAAGCGTCGCTCCACAAAAGCAGGCCAGGCGACGCCTTCGCGGCGTTCACCTTCGGTCGCCAACGCGGAGTCGCGCCCCAGGCCGCTGCCCAGAATCGTCGCGCCCGCCGGTATAGGATCGGACACCACCACCCACGTCGCCGGCCCCTGAGCCTTGATCGTCAAGGTAATACGGGCAATATCGCCACGGCTCCAGACGCCGGCCTTGGCCTGCTCGACGGCCTTCATGCTGCGCTCCACGCTCAAGCCGGCGGCAATTGGCTTGTCCACCGGCACCGCTGCCAGAGAACGCACATCGACCCAGGCCGTTCCCTGTCCCATCAGCTCCACCGACAGGTCGTCGGCCTGAGGGCCGCGCCAAGGCACATCGATCTGCGTGGAGCGTACGCCCTGCGCATCGGGCTTGAGCACATCCCAATCGACCACCTGGGCACTTTCCGACCCCAGAATGACCATAGACTGACCGCTGACCGGCTGCTCGTAACGCCGGCTAAACTGCTCGATGGCCAGACCGGCCAGCAAGTTCTCGGTCGTCATACCCCAGGCACCGCGACGTTGCTCCATCAGCAAGCCCTGAGCCAGACGCGGCATGTCCTGAGCCCAATCGGGCTGACCGCTCATCTGCATCATCAAGCGGGCCTGATTGGTGACCCGACTGCTCATGGTCCAAGGGTCGCCGTTCAGACGATCGTCGCCGAACACTAGACGCGTGCCACGGATGACCAGCCTTGCCTGAATCAGCTCCAGGGCTTTCTGACGTGTTTGCTCGGCCTGTTTGACCCCAGGCAGACGATGCGTCAGGTCAACCCAGGCCAGCAAGGTTTCGGTGGGCCAGCTTTGCACAGCGGGCTCGACCGAATCGAGCATGTTCACACGCGCCATATCGTAGCGGGCCAGCACGGACACCATGCGCACCACCTCGATGTCCCGATCCTGGCGGGACGCCGTGCGCGTATCCTGCAAGCGACCATTGACCGCATTTTGCAGACCCTGCAACATCTCGCGGCGATAGGTCTCGGGAATCACAAAGTTCAGCCCCATGTCCTGGGCCATGTGACTGACTTCCAGCAGATAGGCCGTCAGTACGCGGCTGCCCGAACCATAGGAACTAGGGAAATAGCGCAGCAGACCGTCCTGCGACAGATAGGACGGAATGCGCTGCATCAGCGCCGCCCAATCCTGTTCGGCGCGTAAACCCAGGGAACGCGAGGCCAATTGCTCAAAGCAGGTGTATGGATAGCGCTCGAACCAGGCACGCACCCCTTCCAGGCCGCCACCCAAGGATGAACGGAACTGCATCTGCAATCCACCCTGAATACGGCCTTGCTCGTCACGCAATGCACCGGCCGGAGCCTGCACCGGCAAAGTCAGAACCTGTTCGGCCGAAACGGCGGCCAAGGTCGCCTGCTGCACCGCCACTTGCGTAGCCGGAAAGATCTCCTGCTTGATGGCCACACTGTCCTGTGCCGCGCGGGCCGAGCCAGCCTGCCCCACTTCGCGCGCCTGCACTGTCCAGGCCAATGTCTGGGTCGGCGCTGTACCGCTGGAGGCAGGCACGGTCATGGGCCAGGACACCAGGGCCGCCGAACCGGACGCCAGCTCGATGGTCTGAACAGGCAGACTGCCGCCCGGCAGCCCCGTGCCATCGTACGTAGCCTGGACCTGAACCGTCATGGCACGCGGACTGCTGTTGCGTACTGTGACCTGCGCCTGGTAGCGGTCGCCTTCTCGCGCCACCGCCGGCAAAGCAGAAATCACTTGCAGATCCTGCGTGGTCACCATCTCGGCCGAGCCAGTGCCAAAGCGCTGTCCGCCCTGATCGGCCACGGCCACGACGCGGTAACGCGTCAAGGCGTCTTTCAACGGCACCATGACAGTGGCACGGCCTTGCGCATCCAGCTCCACATGCCCCTTCCAAAGCAACAGGGTATCCAGCAGTTCTCGGGTCGGGCTCTTACCCCCGCCGCCGCCGGCCGGTACCGCCTTGCGGCCATAATGGCGGCGTCCGACGATTTCGGACTGCGCCGTGGCGGTCAGCACGTTGTAGCTGCGCAGCGCGCGCATGGCCTCCAGCAGCTTCCAGGATGTATTGGGGCTCAGCTCCAGCAAGGCCTGATCCACTGCTGCCAGCGCCACCGACACGCCCGCCGCCGGCGTGCCATCGGCCCGCAGAACCTGGATATCCACTTTCGCCTGTTCGCGGATGGCATACTGAGAACGGTCTGTGCTGACCCTGACCTCTAGCGCGTCCTGCTGGCTGCTGACTTCAATGCCGGCCAGACCAAAGCGATACGCCGGCTTGGACAGGTCCACCGTGGTCGTGGGAGCGACAAACTCGCCGCCACCTTCCGAATAGGCCTTATACCAATTGATAGGCTGGCTCCAGCCCCAGGTAAAGAAGGAATACCAGGGCACTTCGCGCAGTCGCCCACGCAAGACCAACACCGACACATAGACGTTAGGCCCCCATTCGGGCTTGATCAGCACATCGACGGTCGGATTTTCGCCTTGCAATTGCACGACACGCGCATCCAGCACGCCTTCACGCTCGACCGCCACCAGCGCCGTCGCCTCGCGAAACGGCATGCGCACCTGAAACTGCGCCGTTTCGCCCGGTGCCCAGCTCTTGCGGGCGGGGATCACATCGATACGATCATCGTTCTGGCCGCCGAACCATAATTCGCCCGCGCCGCTGACCCAGACACTGCTGGCAGCGACAGACTCTCGGCCCTGGGCATCGCTGGCGACCGCACGCAATTCGACCTGTCCACCCTTTTCGAGTTTCACCTCGCAGTGCAGCAATCCTTTTTCGTCACTGCGCCCCTGGCAGACCGTGCCCAGATCCTGACGCTCTTGCTCGGTGTCGTAACTATAAAAACCGCCCACCATGCGCTTGCGGGTGGAATAGCGCACCACATTGGCCGCATCCACGCGCAGGGCCGCATCCTTGACCGGCTTGCCGTCCGGGCTGAGCGCCAGCACGGTCAGCGTTGTGCTGGACCCGGCTTTAAGCCAACTGCCGGCGCGCAGACCCGCCACCACATCGGCCGGCCATACCGGCACGGTCTGCATCAAGGTCTGAATTTCGCCGTTCGGATCAGCGAAGGTCGCCTCCACCACGAACTCGGACGGTTGCTCCACCACCGGCAGGTCTTGCAACTGCGTGCGCAGCCCCCCCTGGGCATCCAATTGCACCCGCTTCTTGTTCAGAAACACACGTGGCTCGGACGACACCTGCTCGCCACTGTCGGGCGCGGCAAAGCTGAAGTCGTCGTACGCACTAAAGGACGGCGCGCGCGTGCGCACCACGCCCGACAGCTGCACCGGCAGAAAATCCGCCGGCCCGCCCGACAGGTACTGCAATTGCATGTCCGCCTGCATGGACTGTGGACGCACCAGATAAGGACGCTCCTGACCGTCGCTCAGCTTGAGCGAACCGCCCAGCACAGGCAGCTTGAATTCCTCGACACGGAACTCGCCAAAACTAAAATACTGATCATCGCCACGGCTGGAGATCGTGTAGATACCCAGTTCGGCGTCTTTGGGGATCTTCCAGTCGTTCAGGGCAAAGGTGCTGCCCCCCGCAGTGGTCTGCCATTTCAGGGGCAATTCAATGCTCTTTCCCGTACCCTGATGCTCCAGCACCATGCTGCGGGGATAAGCCTCGGGTGCCGCAAAGCCCGCCCGCACGCGATCGGTCAGGTAATGCTTCATGTGTACCACTTCGCCGGCACGAAACAGATTACGGTCCAGCACCGTGTGGGCCACCATGCCATCGCGACTGCCCCAGGCATAGGGCACGTTAAAGCGCCACGGCTCAATACCGGTGTTCCAATCGCTAAAGGCAAAGCTGAAATCGTCCTTGCCACGCGCCAGAGGATTGTTCTTGTCCACACGGGCCGTCACGTACAGGCCCGAGAGCTGCGTATCGTCGCAGTAATCAACACTTTGCACTGGATGGGGGTGGTGAAACAGGCCCTGATCGTCGGTGCGGCCTGCGACCAGTTCCTCGCCCCGACAGTTCATGACCCGCACCTGCGCGCCGGGCACGACCTTTGCATCGTCCAGGGTAGTGACCCAGACCATCACATCATCGCCCCCTTTCTTGATATGCACGCCCAGATTGGTGACCAAGGCGGAACTGCGCACATACATGGTCTTGCCCGATTCCAGCAAAGACGCACCCAAACGCGGCGACGCCACCTCCAGCACATGAAAACCCGGTTCGCGCAGCGGCACGCCTATCAATTCAAATGGCCGTTCACCCTTCTGGTTCATACCGGGCAGCGTCAGCGGCTGCACCTTCTGGCCGCGCAGCAACGATTCGCCGCGCAGATCCAACATGCCGTCCTCGTTGACCGGCCCGGTTATTTTAAAGTCCGGCCCCATTATGCTCTGCAGTCGCTGGGCCGGCATGCTCCAGCCGTAGTCCAGCTGGCGCAGGCGCGCATACCACAACAACACCTGCTTATCGTCGCGCAGCACCATATCGCCTACCTGCCCGGCCGACACCAGCATATCCTGGGTCATCAGAGCGGGTTCAACGCTGCGCAGGCTCAGGCCCAGCGCCGGCGGATCATCGTCGTCCGAGCCGTCGTGCGAGGCATGCCCAAAACGCTCGACAATGCCGAACGGAGCACGGGCAAATTTCACCAAAGGTGGATAGACACCCGTGCGCACCCCTTGGGTCAGCAATTCCGGATTACTCAAACTGCGGCCTGCATCGTCTTTCAGGCCATCCGGTGCCACGATCTGTAGCTGCGCATTTTCAGGAAATGGACCCTGAAAGCGCAGGCCATACGTGGCCCCCCTATCCTGCCAGCCCTCGTTGTCGTCGGACACGGGCTTCCATTCCTGCGACCCGGATGTCAGACGAAACCGGGCCGCCTGATCGGCATCCACGCCAGAGGAAAACTGCACGTTCAGACTGCCCACCGGCGTGCAAGGCGCATCGGCCCGTTCGCGCAAACACGACAAGGACACACTGAAGTCAGGGCGCACCGAAAAATCGAACGCATAACGGTCTGAACTGGGCACCCCCTTGCGACCGGGTATGCTGGTCAGAATGCCCGGCTCCAGCACCACGGAAACCGCCGCGCCGGACGGCAAGGTGCGGGCGCACTGCACGGCCTGATAGCGTTCGTCAATCTGGTCGACATAATATTCCGCCTTGATCAAGGCATCGCGCTGCGCACTGTCCAGGCTTTTCAAGGCAATGCGCTCGCCTATGCCCTCGACCCGGCAGTACCCGTGCTTGAGCAACGATGCCGGGTCCACAGGTGCCGTAAAGCTGAACAGAAACGCCTGATCTTCAGCAATCGTGGAGTAATAAGGACGAGAGCTGTCCAGAACGGGACCGCCCGAATTAAATCGATACTGGGTCGGGCCGCTGATGGCCTGGCCATTCAGACTGCGGAATGTCTTGGAAACGGTGGCCGTGCAACTTAACCCCGGGCCAGGGCGCTGCGTGAACTCGTAAACCCACCGGCGCGCATCCAGCCAGCGCCCCTGACCGCTGACCGCCGGATCGTCGCACTGCACCAGAACAGGTGCCGGCAATTGCGAATCGCCAAACTGCACGACAGGCGCGGCAAACGTCACTTTGACATCCCGCAACTCGCTGGTTGCCCCTTTGGGCGAAAAACTGCTGATGGATACAGCCTGGGCGCAATTGGCCCCTGCCAAAAGCATTAAACCAAGCACAGCATGGCGCGCCATCTTTCTTCCCCTGTAGACAAGCTGTTTTCGGCGCTCAGTGTAGAGTAAATCGACACCCGCCGGACAGGCACAAGACTCTTTTTCGGCAAGACAAAAAATGCATTAGCCCCCTGGAGGAGACCGAAAACCGCAGCACGCCATGCCTAGGCTCGGTCTGCGCGATCCCGACAGAGTTGAAAGCAAAGTTTTCAAATGCGTCAAAAAATGCAATTTACGACCAGAACACAACCTGACCGCTACGATAAAGCAGGATTGCCGCACTGGATAAAACGCCTTTTATCCCCATCTGAACATCAGCGCCGTCCTCTGTGGCCGCCTTTTTTATTTACTTCAGGACATGCTCATGCGCCCAATGACGCTGGACAAACTGGACGAAATCCGTAACGACTGCCGTAAGCTGGTCAGCCGACGCGCCCTGCTATCGGCCGCTGCCGCAGTCGTCCCCATTCCCGGCGTGGATGTGGGTGCCGATGTGGCCATTCTGATGAAAATCATCCCCATGATCAACGCCCGTTTCGGTCTGTCCGCGCAAGACGTGGACAACCTTAGCCCCGAGTTGAAAAAAATGGTGATCGTGGGCGGCACCAGCATGGGCGTGGGCCTGGTCGGCCGCGTCCTGACCACAGACCGGGTCGTGAACATTCTGGTGCGCATGGGGGCAAAAAAACTGGCCGGGAAATACGGGGCCAAGTATGTGCCCCTGATCGGCAGCGCGATCTCTTCGACGATCAGCTTTGTGGTGCTGCGCAAAGTGGGTAATCAGCACATCGAAGAATGCTATGCTGCCGCCCGCAGACTGGTGCTGGAGCAGCAGCGCCGGCACGTCGTCCATACCCTGGATGGCACAGCCGATGGTTTAATTACCGAGGTCGGCGGCTCTGGTGCGCGCTAAGGCCGGATAGAGCCGCCGCAAACACTAGCCCGCCGCCGGTTGCACGGCATCGGGATTGCGCCCGTTAAGCATGTAATCCATCAGTTCGCGCACCGAGCGCATGGCCTTGCCAAATGGCAAGGCTTCGGCGCTGCGAAAGAACAAGCCACGCTCCACGTCGCCTTGCAAGGCATACGCCAACTGCCGGTCAATGCAGAACTGACCGTGCCGCTGCACCCCGTCGCGCAGCCCGCAATGGGCCAGACAATCGAAACCTTCAGTGCAGGGCCGCTGACGGGCCACCGACTGCAACTTGCTTTCTTTGTGCAGATACGCATCCAGCCAGGGGGTGCGTACGGCACGGGCCGGCAGACCCGCCACGCTCATGAACGTAACGATATCCTTGGGTTCGGCATCAAGCAACACACGCTTGAAGTTGGCATGCGCATCGCCTTCCGACGTGACGGCAAAAGCGGTGCCCAACTGCACGGCATCCGCTCCCCAGCCCATCAGTTCGCGCACCTGCTCGGGGCGATGCACCCCACCGGCGGCAATCAGCGGAATACGCTCGGCCTCCAGCCCCAATTCGCGGAACAAGGCGCGGCAACCTTCCAGCACACGCTGAAAAGCGTACTCGGGCTTGCTCAGCGACTGGTCATCGGGCGCACCCAGATGGCCAGCGGCAAAACGCGGGTTTTCGATGACAACGGCATCGGGCAAGCGCTTGCGGCGCAGCCATTTTTTGACCAGCAAGGTTACGCCACGCACATCGGACAAAATAGGAATCAGGGCCACTTTGGGGTGGTCCTGCGTCAGGTCGGGCAGATCCAGCGGCAAGCCGGCCCCCACAACCACGGCATCGGCACCGCTCTCGCAGGACTGGCGAACGTACTCGGGATACTGAGACACCGCTTTCATGACATTGACTGCCACCGCTCCCTGCCCGGCCGCGTTGTCCCGCGCATTGCGGATCTCGCGGTCCAAGGCCTGCAGGTTGGCGGCGTCCACGACCTGCTTGGGCACATCGCCCTGGGTGTTGTCCATCAGGTCGTTATGATGACGCCGCAGGTCCACGCTGGAGATGGTTCCAAGACCGCCCAATGCCGCGACCGCTCCCGCCAGACGGGATGCGGAGACGCCGACCCCCATGCCCCCCTGGACAATGGGTAAAAGCAATTTCCCCTTCAGGGACATGAGACGCAAATCCGTCTTTAGCACAATGTTATACCTTTGGTTAAAGCAAGAACCTGCCCGGCCACATCGGGACCAGGAACAGGGCAAGAGCCGCGCGTCGCCCAAAAAGGGGCGGCCACGGCATCAGATCAAGCGGGAATAACGGGCGGTCGTCGCCTGGCCCAGATATTTGTCGAACACCATGCTGAAGGCGCGCACGAACAAGCGTCCTTTGGGCAAGACCTGGATGCTGTCGTGATCCACCGTCAGCAGGCCGGCTTGCACATAGGTGTCCAGTTCGTTCAGCTCGCCAGCGAAATAGCTGGCAAAGTCAATCCCATAGCGCGCTTCCAGCCGTTCGATCTGCACAGGCGCGCTACACATCAGGCTCATGATGATTTCCGCGCGCAGGCTGTCGTCCGGCTGCATGACGATGCCACGCTCGACTGGAATGCGGCCCCGATCCAGATCGGCGTAGTAGTTGCGCAAGCTGCGCACGTTCTGCACGTGCATGGGGCCCACCTGACCGATAGAGGAAACGCCGAAAGACACCAGATCACAGGAGGCGCGGGTGGTGTAGCCCTGGAAATTACGATGCAGACTACCGTCCAGACGGGCCAGATTCAGCTCGTCCGTAGGCAAGGCAAAATGGTCCAGCCCTATATAGACATAACCGGCATCAAGCAGACGCTGCGAGGACATCAGAAACAATTGCAGACGCTGTTCGGCATCGGGCAGATCGGCCTCGCGAATCAGGCGCTGGGCCTTGAAACGCGTCGGCAGGTGCGCGTAATTGTATAAAGCAATGCGGTCCGGGCGCAGTTGCACCAGCGAGTCGATCGTGGCAGCAAAGCTATCCAGACTTTGCAACGGCAAGCCGTAAATAAGGTCGGTGTTGATGGACTGAAAACCAGCGGCCCGCCCTTCTTCGATCGCGCGACGAACCATGTCCAGCGGCTGGATGCGATTGACCGCTTCCTGCACGCGGGGGTCAAAATCCTGCACGCCGAAACTGGTGCGGTTAAAACCCAATTGCGCCAGGCCCTGCAAGGTGCCGTCGGCCAGCGTGCGCGGATCGATTTCTATGCCCAGCTCGGCATCGTCGGTAAATTGGAAGCGGGCTTGCAAACGGTCCATCAGGCGCGCCAGCTGCGCGTGCTCCAGGAACGTGGGCGAACCGCCGCCCAAGTGCAGTTGCTCGGTGCGCCGGTCCTCGCCCATGTACTGGGTAACCATGTCGATCTCGCGCAACAGGTAGCGCAGGTACTGATCGCTCTTGCTGCGGTCCTGGGTAATGACCTTGTTGCAAGCGCAAAAATAGCACAGGGACTGACAGAACGGGATATGCAGGTAAACGGACAGGGGCGGATTGTTGCTGCTCAGGGCGCGACGCGACAGCTCGTGTATATAGGGTTGCGCAGGGAAATCCTGAAAGAAGCGGTCGGCCGTCGGGTACGAGGTATAACGCGGGCCGGTGCGGTCAAAGCGCCGGATCAGCGCTTCGGAAATTTCGATGTCGGGATTGCCGAGCGCAGGAGCGTGGATTTCTTCCAGAATACTGGACATGGCGGGTTCTCCAGCAAGAGGCCTTTTCTTCTTGATAAGCACCCATTGTGGGAGAAAACCGAGCCCCGCCTATTGACCTGCATCAAGACCGCGGAAAGTAAAAAAAACACTTTTTTAACTGACGGCAGGCTGACTTTAGCGTCATATATCGTATCATTAAGCGCTAACTGCCTAAAATTATCGCCTGTTGGAGCGTGATGTATCTGCTCGTGATCCTAGCGCTGCCCTTTGTTGGCAGCTTGCTATCTTCCCTGCTGCCCGCAAACGCGCGCAAACTTCAGGCCTTACTGGCCGGCCTTGTCGCAGTCACCTGTGCCCTCCTGACCCTCTATGCCTATCCGGATGTTGCCCAAGGCCAAGTCCTGGAATCCTCGCGTGCCTGGATACCCGCCCACGGCCTGACTTTCAAGCTGCGCATGGACGGCTACGCCTGGCTGTTCAGCTTCATCATTACCGCCATGGGCGCACTCATCGCCCTGTATGCGCACTATTACCTGTCCGCCCAGGACCCCGTGCGCCGCTTCTTCGCGTTCTTGCAAGCCTTCATGGGCTCCATGCTGGGCGTGGTGCTATCGGGAAACCTGATCCAGCTGGTGGTTTTCTGGGAGCTGACCAGTCTGTCCTCGTTCATGCTGATCGCCTATTGGTATCACCGCATGGACGCGCGGCGCGGTGCGCGCATGTCGCTCATCATCACGGGCACAGGCGGTTTTTGCCTGCTGGCCGGCGTGCTGATGCTGGGCCAGGCCGCCGGTAGCTACGATCTGAGCGTGGTGCTGGAATCGGGCGAACAGATCCGCAGCCATCCCTGGTATACCGGCATGCTGATCCTGATCGCG
>JQGF01001408.1_pt1 | contig 11052 bp, 8 predicted proteins | sample 210201 | NCBI WGS metagenome assembly JQGF01 (sample SAMN02947780, study PRJNA257236) | wastewater metagenome | biome: Domestic wastewater sediments; material: Domestic wastewater soil sediments and water; isolation source: domestic wastewater sediment treated with ammonia and hydroxylamine at...
GGCAGTGATCGCGAATCTGAATCCTCAGCTGGTCTTTGGTCGTCTGGTGCAATCTGCTGCTGTTCCCAAGGAATATCAGAAGAAAGTGGATGCGTTCCGGCCGGGGCTGGGGACCATGATGATCCATTTGGCACTGGATGGCCTGCCCGACTGGAAAGCTGGTGCCGAGTTGCAGCGTTTCTCCTACGTGCATCTGGCACCCGATCTGGCCATGATGAGTCGTGTCTATGCCGAAGCAGCCGCCGGTTTGTTGCCTGCCGAGCCTGTGTTGGTGGTTGGACAAGGTACGGCTCTTGATCCTTCTCGTGCTCCAGAGGGTAAACACACCTTGTGGATTCAAGTGCGAGTGCTGCCTGCTCAGGTGAAGGGCGACGCTGCCGGCAAGATGGCTGCAGGTGATTGGGCACAGCTGAAAGAGGCATACGCCGAACGGGTTCTGGATCTGCTTGAAAGCTATGCGCCTGGTTTGCGTAGCCAGATTCTGGCCCGCCATGTCATGTCCCCCCAGGATCTGGAGCAGTTCAATGCGAATCTGATTGGGGGTGATAATCTCTCGGGTAGCCATCACCTGGATCAGAACTTCTTCTTCCGCCCGGTCGCCGGTTACTCCAAATACAAAACGCCGATCAAGGATCTGTATTTGTGCGGAGCTTCGACCTGGCCCGGTGCGGGGACTGGGGCTGGATCGGGCTATATGCTGGCCAATCTATTGGCGAAATAAACCTAGAGGCCATTCAGACGTTGCCGGGCATGCTCCAGGCGCACCTGTTTGGCTTCCATCTCCTGTAGTTGCCGCCGTATCCCATCTATATGTTCTTTAGCCGCTCGCCGGGCCAAGTCCGCTTGACCTTGCGTGACGGCATTGCATAACCGGGCATGCTGTCTGTCCAGCCTGCGTTTGGAGTCATGATCAGGATAGAGGTGCTGCACGGATACGCGTACCGTGGACAGCATCAGTTCATTGAACAGGCTGATCATGTGTACCAGCACCGGGTTGTGTGACGCCTCACAGATCGCTGAATGAAAAGCATGGTCAGCCCGAGCAATTTGTTCCGGCGCAGCATCCTGCATTTGCAGATCTTCCAGTTCCTGAAAGCGCCTCCGAATCATGATGTGATCGGCTTCCGTACCTCGGGCAGCAGCCAGTTGCGCTGCTTCGCTCTCCAGTAGTTCGCGTACTTCCAGTAGATCGTACAGCGTGCGTCCCTGTGCTTGCAGCAGGTGTTCCAACGGCGTGCTGACGCTGGAGTCGATCAGATTGGCGACGAAAGAGCCTTTGCCATGCTGCGTTTCAATCAGCCCCCGTGCTCGTAGTACTTGCAGCCCTTCACGCAGGGCAGAGCGAGATACCGTGAGTCTCTGCGTCAGTTGTCGCTCGGAAGGCAGTGCTTGCCCCGGTTTGAGGACGCCGTCCATGATCAAGGTTTCAATACGTTGGGCAACCAGTTCCGCGGTTGCCTCCAGACGTCGGGATTCCTGCATTTTCATACGTGGTCGGACCAGTTGTGTACCTGAGTCAATGATAGCAAGCTGATTATCTATCTGTCTGATTTTTAAGTGCAAAGATAAACCCTGAGAGCTGCTTAGGGTAAAAACTGGTCGGACCAGTAGGCAAGTGGCTGGACAAGCTCGTCGTCATCAAAGACCATCGGCTTTAGGAGACTTTAAAGACAGGAGGCGTCATGAGTTTGCGCTACGACGAAAAACTGGACGGCGTGCTGCCCCGCGTGGACAAGATGCAGCTGCTTAGCCGTTTACGTGATGATATTCCCGGCCTGGAGGTACTGCATACCGACGAGCAACTGCACCCTTACGAATGTGACGGCTTGAGCGTCTATCGCAGTAAACCCTTGCTGGTGGTGCTGCCCCGTAATGTGGAGCAGGTGCAGGCGGTGATGCGTCTGGCCCATGAGCTTGGCGTGCCCGTAGTGGCTCGCGGTGCGGGTACGGGCTTGTCCGGTGGTGCCATGCCGCTGGAGCAGGGTATTTTGCTGGTGATGGCCCGGCTGAACCAGATTCTGGACCTGGACCCGGTGGCCGGAATTGCCCGTGTACAGCCCGGCGTGCGCAATATCGCGATTTCTCAGGCCGCGCAGCCTTTTGGACTGTATTATGCGCCGGACCCCTCTTCGCAGATTGCCTGTTCAATTGGCGGCAATGTGGCGGAGAATGCCGGCGGCGTTCACTGCCTGAAATACGGCCTGACTGTACACAATATCTTGCGGCTGGAAGTCATTACCGTTACGGGCGAACGACTGATTCTGGGCTCGGAAGCCTTGGATAGCCCCGGCTTTGACTTGATGGCCCTGTTCACCGGCTCTGAAGGCATGCTGGGTATTGTGACGGAAATCACGGTCAAGCTGCTGGCGCGCCCACCGTGTACGGTGGTGCTGCTGGCCAGTTTCGACGATGTGGAAAAAGCCGCTGACGCGGTGGCACAGATCATCGCTCAAGGCATTGTGCCAGCAGGACTGGAAATGATGGATCAAATGTCCATTCGCGCTGCCGAAGACTTTATCCACGCTGGCTACCCTGTCGATGCCCAGGCGATTTTGCTGTGTGAAATCGATGGTGCAGTCGAGGATGTGCAGGACGATGTGACCCGGGTTGAACAGGTGTTGTTCAAAGCCGGTGCGCAAGAAGTGCGGATAGCACGCGATGAGCAGGAACGACAGCGTTTCTGGGCCGGACGCAAGAATGCCTTTCCCGCCGTGGGGCGCATCTCACCAGACTATTACTGCATGGACGGCACGATTCCGCGTCGCCAGCTAGCGTATGTGCTGAAAAAAACGGCCGAGTTGTCCGAGGAATATGGCTTGCGCGTCGCCAACGTTTTTCATGCGGGCGATGGCAATATGCACCCGCTGATCCTGTTTGATGCCAACCAGCCAGGCGAGCTGGAGCGGGCTGAAGCTTTGGGCGGCAAGATTCTTGAACTGTGTGTGGAAGTGGGCGGCACCATTACCGGCGAGCATGGCGTGGGTCGAGAAAAAATCAATCAGATGTGCGTGCAGTTCAATGAGGATGAGCTGCAATTCTTTCATGCCATTAAAGCGGCATTTGATCCCAAGACCATGCTCAATCCCGGTAAGAACATCCCCACCTTGCATCGCTGCGCGGAAATGGGCGGCATGCATATTCACCACGGACAAGTGCCCTTTCCTGAGCTGGAGCGTTTCTGATGAATACCGTAGAACAGAACAATCAGGATCGCAGTGCCGAGCTGCTCGATCAGGTCAAGCAGGCGCTGGCAGATCGCACGGCCTTGCGTATCGTGGGCGGAGATTCCAAAGCCTTTTTGGGCAAAGCAGTACAGGGTCAAGCCTTGAGCCTGGCTGGCCATGAGGGCGTGGTCGATTACGACCCGGCCGAGCTGGTCGTGACGGTGCGTGCGGGAACGTCCTTGAAGACTCTGGAGGCCGTCCTGAATGAACAGGGGCAGTGTCTGCCCTTTGAGCCCCCCGTGTTTGACGGTCGTGCGACAGTGGGAGGAGCAACGGCTTGCGGCTTGTCAGGACCGCGCCGTCCCTGGGTGGGAGCCTTGCGTGATTATGTGCTGGGCTGTCGTCTGATTAGTGGAATGGGCACTCACATGCGCTTTGGCGGTCAGGTGATGAAGAACGTGGCTGGCTACGACGTGTCACGTTTGATGGTGGGCGCTCAGGGTTGTCTGGGAGTGATTACGGAAGTTTCCTTCAAGGTGTTGCCACGTCCACGACGCCGAGCGGCACGGGTCTTGGAGGTGGCACAGCAGGATGTGGCGGGTTTGCTGCGTCAATGGCGCGATCAAAGCCGTCCTGTCACGGGAGCGGCCTGGCAGGATGGCCGTCTGCATCTGCGCCTGGAAGGCGGAGACAGTTCCGTACAGTTGGCCCAGGAGCAAATAGGGGGCGAGGAACTCGACCTGACGTACTGGGATGATTTATGTGAACAGCGCCTGGATTTCTTTAAGCAGGCAGGGAATTTGTGGCGTATTGCCTTACCGGTGGATGCGCCCGTGCAAAGCTGGCCGGGTGAGGTACTGCTCGATTGGGGTGGAACTCAGCTCTGGCTCAAGTCTGAGGCTCCAGCCGAGCTGATTCACGAACAGGCGCGGGCCCTGCAGGGGTACGCGCGATGCTGGAGCGGGCCTGATGCCGGGAATGATGAGCTGCCAGCTGCGTTGTTGCAGTGGCATCAGCGCTTAAAACAGCAACTAGACCCCGCTCATATATTCAATCCAGGCCGTTTATTTCGCTCTGCGGAGTCCACATGCAAACACAACTGACACCATGGGCTCAGCAACTGCCGCAAGCCGAGCAGGCTGAAGCCATTTTGCGCTCCTGTGTGCATTGCGGGTTTTGCAATGCCACTTGTCCGACCTACTTGGATCAAGGCAACGAGCTCGATGGTCCGCGAGGCCGCATTTATCTGATCAAAATGTTCCTGGAAGGCAATGCCACCTCGGAACTGACCCAGCACCATCTGGACCGTTGCCTGAGTTGTCGCAACTGTGAAACCACCTGTCCGTCGGGTGTGAAATATCACAACCTGCTGGACATAGGGCGAGCGGCATTGGAACCCAAAGTAAAGCGTTCTTTAAAAGCACGTGCCATGCGTGTGGCCCTGACGCAAATTCTGCCAGAGCCGGGCCGGGTGGGGGCCCTGCTCGGGGTGGCGCGAGCCATGCGCCCCTTGCTGCCCTCATCCTTGCAGGAAAAAATTCCACCCAAGCAAACGGCGGATCTGACGCGCCCCGCACCCCGGCATAGCCAACGTGTTCTGATGCTGGAGGGCTGTGTGCAGCCAGCCATGGCTCCTTCCATTAATGCGGCGACCGCCCGGGTGCTGGATCGCTTGGGCATCAGTGTGACACCGATTGCTCAGGCAGGCTGTTGCGGTGCTTCCTCCTTTCATCTGGGTGCGCAAGAGCAGGGTCTGCAGCAGGCACGTCGCAATATCGACGCCTGGTGGCCCCAGATCCAGCAGGGGGCTTTGGCAATCGTGCAGACCTCCAGCGGCTGCGGTGCTTTTGTGAAAGAGTACGTAGACCTCTTCAAGCATGATCCGGTCTATGCGGAACGGGCCCGCCGCGTCAGTGAGCTGGCCAAGGATCTGGTTGAAGTGCTCGACGAGTTGCCCCTGGAGCAGTGCTTGAATACGCAAACCCGTCCGCGTCTGGCCTTTCATTGTCCGTGTACCTTGCAGCATGCGCAGAAACTGGGCGGGCGAGTCGAAGCGGTGTTGACCCGCTTGGGCTTTGATCTGGGGGCAGTGCCCGATAGCCACTTATGTTGTGGTTCGGCAGGCACGTATTCCCTGACGCAGCCCGAGATTGCGGGACGCCTGCGTGAGCGCAAAATGGATGCCTTGGAGAGCGGCAAACCAGATCTGATCGTTACGGCCAATATGGCCTGTGGGAATCATTTGAATGGAGCAGGGCGCACGCCGGTCAAGCATTGGATAGAACTGGTGGATCAGTATCTGTGTGCGTAACCGCAGGACCGGGGGCCGTAGTAGCCCTCGGTCCTGCGCTGGTATCGGTTCAAAGCCAAGGGCCAGCCAAGCGTCGTAGCGCGCTCAGGGGGAGGCGCGAGCCTGCGGGGCCAGACTTACAGCGGGTATTGGCGAGGTGTGGTCTGGACGGTAATCCAGCGCAGTTCGGTGAACTCATTGATGGCGGATTTACTGCCAAAACGGCCATAGCCGCTGGCTTTCATGCCCCCAAAGGGAGCCTGGGCTTCATCATGGACGGTGGGGCCATTGATATGACAGATGCCGCTTTGGATCTGTCTGGCGATGGCCAGACCCCGGTTCACGTCCTGCGTAAATACGGCAGCAGCCAAGCCGTATTCATTGTCGTTGGCCAATCGGATGGCCTCGCTGTCCTCGCGGTAGCGGGTCATGGTGACGACCGGGCCAAATGACTCCGTGGCATAGAGCTGCATCTCGGGGGTAACGTCATTGACGATCAGCGGATGCATCAGAGCACCCTCGATTTTCAGGGGCAAGGGCAGGGTGGCCCCCTTGGCAAGCGCGTCCTCTACCAAGGACTTGATGCGCTGTGCTGACTCGGCACTTTCCAGATAGGCAAAGCGTGTGTCTGTCTGGTCGGGCGAGCCCACGGCGATGGTCTTGATTTTGGCCACCAGTTTGTCCAGAAAAGAAGAAGCAATCGCTTCATGCACAATAAGGCGTTCGGTGGACATGCAAATCTGCCCTTGGTTGAAGTAAGCGCCAAAGGCGACGCCGGCGACGGCCTGCTCCAGATCGGCGTCTTCGCACACAATGACCGGTGCTTTGCCTCCCAGCTCCAGCAGGACGGGTTTGAGGTAGTGGGCGGCGGTGGCGGCGATGATCCTGCCAACTTTGGTGGAGCCGGTGAAGTTGATGCGTTTGACGGCCGGGTGGGCGATGAGCTGCTCGACCACCGCCGCCGCATCGTCGGGAGCGTGAGTAATGACGTTGATCACGCCCGCTCCCACACCGGCGTCATTGAGCACTTGTCCCAGCAAGACATGCGTGGCCGGGCATCGTTCGGAGGCTTTGAGAATGACGGTGTTTCCGCAAGCCAGGGGCATGGCTATGGCCCGGGTGGCCAGGATCACGGGTGCATTCCAAGGGGCGATACTCACCACCACGCCGCAGGGGACGCGATAGCCCATCGACAGGCTACCGGGCAGATCCGAGGGGATGACGGCCCCGTCAATCTGCGTGGTCATGGCCGCAGCCTCACGCAAGATGTTGGCCGACAACTGCACGTTGAAACCATACCAAGAGTCTGTAGAACCTGTTTCCTGGCGTACGGTGGCGATGAATTCGGCGGCACGTTCGTCCAGCAGCTCCGCTGCTTTGAGCAGGCGCAAGCGGCGCTCGGTCGGACCCAGGGCTGACCAATGCACAAAGGCCTGTTCGGCCGCTTGCAGGGCAGCCTGCACATCTTCAGGCTGAGCGGCTGCGGCCACCGTTGCGGTCTGCCCAGTAACGGGGTTCTGACGTGTAAAAGTCTGGTGACCGCTGGCGTCACGAAGCTGGCCATTGATCAGTAGTTGACAGGTGTTCATCATGTCTCCTGCAATGCTGCGGATAAATAGGAAAAGTTCAAACGGGATTGTTCAAGTCCATACGGTTTCGAGCCCAGATTGGCCCCAGCTGCAAACCGGCTGGATTCTTTCTGTTCTTCGCCACCCGAGTTCGGATTTTTCTCCACCAATATAGTGCGGTATGAGATTGCCCCGGTACTAGCAGCCATGCATTTTCATGCAAAATGCAATGTAGCCGCCTGACCGTGCCGTTTTAAGGTATTTTGGAGGCTCGCTTCCAAAGGGGCCGTGTCTCACTTTGCTCTTCTGATGCTCTACAGACTGCTCTCCAGAACAACTGAACTTCGTTTATGGCATTGCTGCGCCCTTTAAACTCCCGATTTGCGATTCGCGCTCTGCTTGTCTGGGGCTTGTTAGTGGTGCTCGCGGCGGGTGCCCTGGCGAGCTGGCGCTATCAATCCTTGCTCAGTACTCTGGAGACCGAAAGCAATGTTCTCTACAGGCTGGCTTCACAACGGGCAGATCAGCATGATGCCCATTTAACTGCTTTATCCGCTGTTGCCAACGCCACGGATGATCCGGGGCACACCTTGTTCCTGGATGTTGCCGCAACGATTGCGCATTTTTACCCGCGTATCGTCGACGTACAGCTGATCCCGTTGGCAGTGGGCAAGAAGCCCGTCGGGCTTGGCGCTTTGTCGCCCGAGACGACGGCCTTGTTGCGTGAGTCGGTGTTGAGGTCACAGGGACAGATGGTGCTGATGGCGGACCCTGAGCGTCACGGCTTTTATATATTGGGCAAACGAAGCCCGAACACTGCTGATGCGCGCTATGGCCTGATGCTGGTGATTGACGCTAGACAACTGCTGGCCGATGCCAGTCATTTCTGGTCGGAGCCGGGCGTGTTTCTACGCCTGTCACTGCCCAAGGGCCCTTTGCTTGTGGGCCAGGCCGGATCAGACGCTGAGCTGTACTTTTCCAAGGCGCTGGCCAGTCCCTCCCAGCCCTTGATTCTTGCGACGGGGATGGCACTGGGTCCCGCTGATCTTTTTCCTATGGCGGAAACGACACTGGTGTTGTTGCTGCTAAGTGCGGCATATCTTGTTGTCTTGGCCGCCTGGCGTCAGCGCGTGCGCACCCGGCTGGCGCTTGAGCAGGCGCGATTAAGCGCCCTGGAGTCTCGTCTGGCCCACGCATCACGAGTCAATGCACTGGGAGAGATGGCCAGTGGCCTGGCCCATGAACTGACTCAGCCCCTGACAGCTATTTTGGCGCAGACTCAAGCCAGTCGACGGATTGTTGCTCAGTCAAGCAGCACGCCCTTGTTACCGGTGCTCGATGAGACGGTTGCACAAGCGAAGCGAGCATCGGCCATTCTGGAGCGGTTTCGCAACTGGTCGCGTCCCCAGGCGCTGAGTGTAGGCTGCTTTGATATTCGCGACGCCTTGCATAATGTACGCGCCTTACTGGCATCTCAGGCAGCCCTGAGCAAGACACGGCTGATGTTTGAGTTGCCCTCCTATCCGGTGCTGGTTGAGGCGGACCCTGTGGAAATGGAACAAGTCATTTTCAATCTTGTACGTAATGGTCTGGACGCCGTGACCGGGCAAGAAGCAGGCCAGGTGACCGTAAGCCTTAATCAAACAGATACGCAGCTGATTATTGATGTTGCTGATAACGGCCCCGGTGTTCTGCCGGCACTCAGGGACAGCCTGTTTACGCCCTTTACGACCAGTCGGCCCGATGGGACTGGGCTTGGTTTGGCATTGAGCCAGCGGCTGATAGAGCGTGCTCATGGTGAGGTGTTTTTGCTCGAGGATGCGCCCGAGACGACATTCCGGATTATCCTGCCGGTAAAACATGAGCCTATGGAGTCTGCTGGATGAGGTATCCCGTTTATTTGCTTGACGATGATGAGGCCGTGCGTCGCGCCTTGAGCCTGCTTTTGTCTACCGTCGATATTCACGTTACGGAGTTTGCAGACCCCCAGGGATTTTTGGCGCAGGTAGCCAAACTGGCCCCCGGATGTTTGATTCTTGACATCCGTATGCCGGTCATCTCGGGCTTGAAACTGCAGGAGCAATTGCGTGACAGGGGTATCGATTGGCCAACGATTGTGATCTCGGGCCATGGCGATATCGACGCCTGTCGTCGTGCTTTTCGAAATGGGGCCGTCGATTTTTTATCCAAGCCTATTGATGAGCAGGATCTGATCGACGCCATACAAAAAGGGCATGATGTGCTCGATCGCCATTTGCGAGAACAGGCACAGCAAGCGGAAACATTGCAGTTGTTGGCTTCACTTACTCCGCGCGAGCGCCAGATACTGGAGTTGGTGGCCCAAGGCTTTACGACCCGGCAGATTGCAGAGGCCTTGTGCCTTTCACCGCGTACGATCGATACCCACCGTGTTTCTATTGGCGCCAAACTGGGCACCACATCACAGGCGGAGCTCACTCGTCTATGGTTGGAAGGAAGCGCTAAAGGATAAGGGCGAAAAAAACCACTCGGTATAACTACGTAGAGGAGTGTGAGGTCTACGAATAGGTTTCTTCTTTTTTGAGCGGTAAGCTTTGCTTGTTCGTTCTAACCAGGAAAGGAAATCACATGATTCGTACATTCTCTGTCGCCGCTCTGTTGTTTGCTCCTATCATGGCCTCTGCCGCCCCAGCGCTGCCCAGCGCGCCATACCTGCCACTGGAACTGGCCACCCAGGCCGCGCAGGCCGCCTTGAAGACCTGCGCAGCACAAGGTCATCAGGTCAGCGTGGCGGTTGTCGCCCGAGACGGGGCGACCAAAGTGTTGTTGAAAGCCGATAACTCGGGCCCACACACGGTCAGCAGCGCGCAAGGTAAAGCATTTACCTCTGCGGCTATGGGCCGCAGCACAGCGGGTCTGGCCGAGTTTATCGCCAGCAAACCGGCCAACGATGGTTTGCGGGATATGGACTCGCGTATGGTTATTCAGGGTGGCGGGTTGCCCATCAAGGTGGATCAGGTGCTGGTGGGTGGTATCGGTGTAGGCGGAGCGCCTTCTGGTGATATTGATGCTGCCTGCGCAGCCGAAGGCCTCAAAGCCATTGGCGCTACCGAATAAGCCGGCCAGCGTATTGCTCGCGTCAGCAAGGTGGCCTTGACAAGCTCAGGGCAGCATTCAGGGCGCGGGTGAAGCAGTTTCTTCTCAAAGCCAGGTGCCGTTCCCTCCGTTAAGGGGGCGAACGGCAAACTGCATGTTGCCGTAGGCACTGCTGTGTAAGACCCTTGTGCTGCAGATCTGCAGCACGCACAAGGTGGACTGCTCGTTTAGGTGGCGGGCGTTGCATTTCACCATCGCTGCAAGGTCGTTGCCGGTGAGCAAGACATAGAACGTTGTTGGAGCGGTCATCTCCACAGGCGGATCGTGGCGTGGTCCACGGCGTTTTAGGGGCTGAAATCGTGCTGATGCCGACGAATTGCACAACACGGTGCCTCCGTTTCGGATGCGTAAAAAAGACTTCCATTTGGCGTTTCCGATTGCAAGATGTTGTTTTTTTACCCCCAAGAGTAGACCGACTTGATGGTGCCATGAACGCCTGAGACAGTACACGAATTAGCGTGGTGACATTTGGGCTCTCCCCGCTTATTGCCCCCGCGATAGTTTTCTGCCTCTGGCTACTAACCTGTGAGTTTTAGTGCACTTTTAATACGAGGCTCCTGTGTACGTTTGAGGTTTTGACAACAAGCCTCAACTCAAAAGGTTCTTGGGATGAAAATCACGCGTGCACCTTGCTCACCGGTTCCATAACACTCTTTTTATTCATTTTTATATGTTTTGTGCCGACCCTTGCACAACGCCCGTTAATAGCCGCGTTTTCGGGTGGTAAGGCACTTGTTTTGCCTATCTGGGTCTGGCATGCCGACTTCAGCGTATCGGTTCAGGCACCTCAACGAATACAAGCCGGATTTCAGTATCAGACTGGAATGGTTCTCATTGCTCAGATTCGGTAGTGGCGGGTAATGGTTTTCACCTAAATAATTGATTTTTTGTTTTG
>JQGF01005867.1_pt1 | contig 11044 bp, 6 predicted proteins | sample 210201 | NCBI WGS metagenome assembly JQGF01 (sample SAMN02947780, study PRJNA257236) | wastewater metagenome | biome: Domestic wastewater sediments; material: Domestic wastewater soil sediments and water; isolation source: domestic wastewater sediment treated with ammonia and hydroxylamine at...
CAAGCAGTTTGCCGCCTGGACGGGGGGATCGGCCGAACAGGCATACGAGCCGGTCGAACAACATAGCGGCGCTGCGGCGGCGGCCTCGACCGACGATGGCGCCTTGGCGCGGTTCTGCGAGGACTACACGGCCAAGGCGGCGCGTGGGCAGATAGACCCGGTGTTCGGGCGCGACGATGAAATTCGCCAGATGATCGACATTTTGGCGCGGCGACGCAAGAACAACCCGATCTGCGTCGGTGAACCCGGCGTGGGCAAGACGGCGGTGGTCGAAGGGCTGGCCTTGCGCATCGAGCAGGGCGATGTGCCCGAGTTTTTGCGCGGCACCCGCTTGCTGGGCCTGGATCTGGGCCTGCTGGAAGCCGGTGCCAGCGTCAAGGGGGAGTTCGAGCAGCGCCTGCGCGCAGTGATCGATGCCATCAAGGCGTCGCCGCAGCCCATTATTTTGTTTGTCGACGAAGCCCATATGTTGATTGGCGCGGGCGGCGCGACTGGCGGCAGCGATGCGGCCAATCTGCTCAAACCCGCGCTGGCGCGGGGCGAATTACGCACGATTGCCGCGACCACCTGGGCCGAATACAAGAAGTATTTCGAGCGCGATCCGGCTCTGACGCGACGTTTTCAATTGATCAAGCTGGACGAACCCGACAGTGCCACGGCGGTGCAGATACTGCGCGGGCTCAAGAGCCGCTACGAAGCGGTGCATGGCGTCAGCGTGCGTGACGATGCCTTGCAGGCTGCGGCCACCTTGTCGGAACGCTACATTACCGGCCGGCAGTTGCCGGACAAAGCGGTCGACCTGCTGGATACGGCAGCGGCCCGTGTACGCATCAGCCTGGGAGTCAAGCCGGCGGGTGTGGAGCGGATCGAACGCCGTCTGGCCGGCTTAGCGCGCGAGCGCGAGGCCTTGGTGCGCGATCAGACGCATGGCCATGCGATCGACGCCGCTCGTCTGGATCAGATCGACGCGCAGGCACAGCAGGAAAACGTGGACCTGGAGGCCTTGATCGAACGCTGGCAGGCCGAGCGGGCCGCGGCGCAGCAGGTGCTGGACTTGCGCCAGCGTCTGGCCCGCTTGCAGGCAGATAACGAGGATGCCGGGCCTGAGCAAAGCGATGATGCAGCGGAGTCTGAACAGACGCCCGAGGCCTTGACGCAGGCCTTGGCCCAGGCGCGTGATCATCTGCGCAGTCTGCAGGGCGATGAGCCCTTGTTGTTTACCGAGGTCGGGCCCGATACGGTGGCGCAGGTGGTTTCGGATTGGACCGGCGTGCCGCTGGGCAAGATGCAGCGCGACGGTGCCAGCGCCGTGCTGGGGCTGGCGGGGCAATTGCGTCAGCGCATCCGTGGGCAGGACGAGGCCCTGGAGCAGATTGCCCAAGTGCTCAAGGCGGCCCAGTCCGGCTTGCGCGATCCGCGTCAGCCCTTGGGGGTATTCCTGCTGGCCGGTCCATCGGGCGTGGGCAAGACTGAAACGGCCCTGGCCGTGGCCGACGAGATGTTTGGCGGCGAACAGGCGCTGACCACCATCAATATGAGCGAATTTCAGGAAAAGCACACGGTCAGCCGGCTGGTGGGATCGCCCCCCGGCTATGTGGGCTATGGCGAAGGTGGCGTGCTGACCGAGGCGGTCAGAAAGCGGCCCTACAGCGTGGTGCTGCTGGACGAGGTGGAAAAGGCCCATCTGGATGTGGTCAATCTGTTTTATCAGGTGTTCGACAAAGGCTCGCTGGCCGATGGCGAAGGCCGGCTGATCGACTTTTCCAACACGGTGATTTTCCTGACCAGCAATCTGGCGACTGACATTCTGACGGCCGCCCGGGCCGAGAACCCGCCGCCTCAGGCCGACGAGTTGGCCGAGCGCATCCGGCCTACGCTGTCGCGGCATTTCAAACCGGCGCTGTTGGCCCGCATGACGGTGGTGCCTTACGGCACGCTGTCGGATCAGGCGCTGGCGCAGATTGTGCAGATCAAGCTGGCCCGCACCGTGCAGCGTCTGCAAACCAGCAACGGCCTGAGCCTGGACTTTACCCCGGCGGTTGCCCAGGCGATTGCGGCGCGCTGCACCGAGGTGGACAGCGGCGCGCGCAATATCGATTTTATTTTGCGCAAGAGCCTGTTGCCAGCCTTGTCTGACCGGGTGCTGGCCTGGATGGCCGATGGCGGCGGCCCGGCTGCGCTGAGCGTGGATGTGGACCCGCAGGCAGCGCAGCCCTGGGTGATACGGATGGAGGGCTAATGTATGTTGAATGACTACGATACCGAACAGGCCCTGGCCAGTTTCCGTTGCGGTCTGGCCGACCCCGACCTTTTTTTGGTGACCCGCTGGTCCGGCGAGGAGGCCGTTTCGCGGCCTTATCGTTTCGAGATCGAGCTGGCGTCCGCACGCGACGATATTAATCTGGAAGAGTTGTTGGGCGCGCGTGCCACCTTGAGCGTGCTGGACGCGCAGGAACGCTGGTTGCCCTGGCACGGCATCATCACCGAATTGCGGCAAACGCATCGGGACGATGGTTTTGCCCATTACCGCGCCGTGCTCGAGCCGCAGATGGCGCTGCTGCGTATGTTTCGCTTGTCGCGGGTCTATGTTCAGGCCGACGCGCAGGCGGGCGGTAAACCTGATCTGGGCACTGTTATCCGCATGGTGTTGGCGCAGTGCGGGCTGAACAAGCAAGGTGAACCGGCTCAGGACTCTGGCGCGCAGTATTGCATGCGTCTGTCCGCAGATCTGTTGGCGGCCACGCGTACCGGGTTTATCTGTCAGTTCGAAGAAAGTAGTCTGGATTTCCTGTCGCGGCGGTTGGAGCACGAGGGCGTCTATTATTGGTTCGAGCACGGCGTAGACCATGAAATTCTGGTCTTTGGCCACGAACGCCCACAGCAGCCACGTCAGGCCGTCCCGCTGTATTGGCGGCCGGCCGGTGCCTTGAGCGGCGAACAGAGTCGGGTCGGGGTGTCGCGTTTCGATCATGCGCTCAGTGTGTCGCCACGCGCGGTAGTGCTGCGCGATTTTTCGGTCAGCCAGCCTTCCCTGAATCTGACCATGAAGGCAGCCATCGATCCGCAGGGACAACCACCACAAGACAGGTTCGATGGTGTGGGCAGCGTGGAGATCTATGGGGCCCATTACAGCAAGCAGGACGATGGCGAGCGCATGGCGACCTTGCGTGCCGAGGAGATTGCCTGCCAGCGCAGCCGTTTCCAGGGCGTGGCGCTGGCGCCGGGTGTGCGTGCCGGTTATCCGGTGCAATTGCACGAGCATTTTCGTGCCGATTTCAACCAGCGCTACTTTGTGATTGCGCTGCGCCACGAGGGACGCCAGCCCCTGCCGCGCCAAGGCGGCGCGGCGGTTCAGGAGCAGGCTTTTTATCAGGCTTCGTTGACGGTGTTGCCCGAGTCGCGGCAGTTCCGTCCGGCCCGTCTGACCCCTAAGCCCCGCGTGGTTGGATTCTTGAGCGCGATTGTGGCGGCCGAAGGCCAGGGGGAGTATGCCCAGATCAACGAGCATGGCTGTTACCGGATACGTTTCTTGTTCGCGCCCATCGATGCGAATCGTCCCGATGGGGGCAATTCGGCCTGGGTGCGCATGGCCACGCCCTATGCAGGCAGTCAGCATGGCATGAATTTTCCCTTGCTCAAGGGAACGGAAGTGCTGGTGTCGTTTCTGGGCGGCGACCCGGACCGGCCCGTGATTGTCTCGGCCATACCCAACGAAGAAAATCCCAGCATCCGTAATCAAGATAACGCGACCCAGCCGGGATTGCGCACGGCGGGCCAGAATGCCCTGGAGTTCGAGGACCGGCAGGGCGCGCAGCATACGCGCCTGTCCTCGCCCACGCTGGGCAGCACCTTTCATCTGGGGGCAGACCCCGCCAGCCCTCACCGTTCGGGCGTGCGCTTGAGCACGAAGGGACACATGGGCTTGTTGGGTCGCTCGTTCATCCAGCAGGTGCCGGGCATATATCACCTGGAAGTGGGTAATAAGGGCAATGTGGATACCGATCCGGAGCCGCGTGAACGTCTGAAACAGGCCCAGGATCAGGCGATGGCCGATTTTCTGGAAGAGCAGGCCTGCTTGCCCACGGCGACCGCGCCGGTGCAGATGAAGGCACTGGCGGCCCGGCGTGCCTTGCTGGCGCAGGAGTTGGCCAAGTTGCAGGCCCGAGCGCAAGGAGCAGCAGGCGGGCAAGCGGGTATGGATGGCTTGCTCAAGCAATTGCAGGCCCTGCTGGCCAAGCTGGACAACGCGCTGGAAAAACTGGCCAAAGGCCAGGCCGTGTCTGACGATCCCGAGAAAGAAGGAGATGGCTCGGATGAGGACAAGAAAGACGGTGACAAAGCAGAGGAGAAAAAGAAAAAAACATCCAGCGAGAAGTTCAAAGAGCTGATGGATGATGTCAATTCGTCGGCCAAAAAAGTGAAGGAAGGCACGGACGGGTGGGTCGAGGCGTCGTATGTCAAGCTGCCCGAGAAAGTGCTGGATATCTCGCTGTTGAATGTCAGTCCCATCAAGATTTCGACCTCGCTGGGGGCGGAAATGAGCGCGTCGGCCTCGCTCAAGAGCAGCATCGTGGTGGGTTACAGCGTGGGCATCAAGTACAGCGGCTCCAAGGAGCTGGACCTGCGTGACTACACCAAAGTGGAGCTGAGTGACCAGAGCCGCATCACCAAGGGCGACGAAAAGAAGATCATCCTGGGTGCCGAAAAACGCGTGGTGCGCAGCCAGCAGAACAAGGTTGTCGATATGACGGGCACGTATGGCAAGCAGTCAATTACGGTGGCCAATGCCTACACGCTGACCAGTCGCACGATCAAGTACATCGTGGGGACCGGAGGGATGGAAACCCAGGTGGCCGGCAAGGCCACGGTGCAAGGTGCGCCGACGTCCCTGCTGTCCTGGGAAGTCTTGATGTCCAAGATCAAGATCAGCAAGGCCCAGGTGGTCATCAAGGCGGGCAATGCCGGTGTGATTCTGGAGTCCATGTCCACGACAGGGCAGTTGAAGGTCAAAGATACGGTGGTGTATATGAAGGCCCCGATGATCGATGTGGCGGGCACGAATGTGCGCATCAATGGTTCGGCCTCGGTCAATATCAAGGCCAACGGCATCGTGAAGCTTAATTAGGAAGGCCGCCCGTATGGATATCGACAAACCCGACGATGTGCTGCTGATGCAGGCCTACCATGCCCAGGCGGGACAGCCGCGTTGGATCGTGACGCTGGGTTATGTTTGGCAAGAGGGTGGGTGCCTGCCCGAGGCCCAGGCCTGGCCGTGGCTGCTGGCGCACTTTCCGGACGAGGCCTTTGATGCCGGCCTGAAAAAGACACGCGGCGGATATGGCGTGGCCGGACAGGCCTGGGCACCGCCTGGTCAACGTACGACGGCGATGGCCGTGCGCGTGCAATTAGGCGCGTTGCAAAAAAGCCTTCATGTGCATGGCGCGCGTCGCTGGGAGCGCACGCTGACCGGCTGGCGGCCCAGTGCCGCCGAGCCGTTTCAGTCCTTGCCCTTGACCTTGCGCCAGGCCTATGGTGGCCCGGGCTACAGCGAGAATCCTTACGGTTGCGGTTGCCTGGCGGACCCTGAACAGGCGCAAGGCACCTTTCTGCCCCATACCGAGCATCCGGATGCGCCGGTGTTCTCGCCCGCCGACCGTTGGGGACCGGCGATATTAACGCGTTTGCCCGCCGGCGCGGGCTCGCGCATGCGCTGGGTGGGGGCGGTGGACGAATGCTGGGAAAAAGAGCGTTTTCCCTGGCTGCCCGATGACACCGATCCCCGTTTGTTCGATGCCTTTCCCCAGGATCAGGTGCAGGAGGGCTTCTGGCAAGGTAATGAATCCTGGCGCGTGCAGGGCATGCATCCGCAACGACCGGACGTGTCGGGCCGTTTGCCGGGGCTGCGTCCTCGTTTGCTGGTGCGCAGAAAAGGGAGTGAACAGATTGAAGAGGCCATTCTTGATCTGGATACCGTGTGGCTGTTCCCCCAGGATGAGCGTGTTTTGATGCTGTATCGGGCCAGCATTCCGGTGCGGCGTGCCGATGCGGCCGATATCGCCGCCGCGGCGGTTTTTACCGAGTATGCGCACGAACCGGCCGGCAGTTTGCCCCAGTTGCAGGCTCGCTGGGCAGCGATGCGCGCGGCGGCGGGTGTAGAAGGCTCCAGCGCGATGCACGACTTGCCGGACGAGGTGGAGGATTCGGATCTGCCCGGGGAAATGTCGCCTGCCGCTGATCTGCCGCAAGCGGACCCGCACATCATGTCCCAATTGGAGGACAGCCTGGAGCAGGGCAGAGAGCAGGGCAATGCCTGGATTGCCGATATGGAGCAGCGTCTGGCTCCCTATAGTCCGGTTTCTTTGCCGCGTATTGCTCCTTTGGCGGCCGTTGCGTCCATCGCCAAGGCGGACGATGCCGATCCGATGCAAAGCATTGAAACGGCCTTGCAGCAGGGCCAGCAGGAGCTGGTGGCGCAGGTCAAGGACGTTGCCAAGCGTCTGGAACTGGATGCCGGGCCCTTGCTGGCCCTGGCACAGCTTCCCCGCATGCCGTCCGCTCCGGTGCCAGTGGATGTGCTGGCCGAAATCCAGGCCGCCAAGGCGGGGTTCCCCGATGTGCCTTCTTCCGCCTTTGATGCTCTGGAGGAGCAAGGGGCCAGCCTGCAGGCTGAGCTGGCCGAAATGGATCAGCGTCTGGATAGCCTGGCGGCTGAGCTGGCTGTTTTGCAGGCTGGTCTGGCCTCCCAGGGAACACCAGACCTGGTCATCGACAGCCTGGAGCAGTTTCACGCCCACCGCCAGGCCGGTCATAGCTTGGCCGGGTGTGCCTTGACCGGGCTGGATCTGCGTGGCGTAGGGCTGGACGGCGCAGATCTGAGCGGCGCGGTGCTGCAGGCGTGCAATCTGGCGGGTGAGCAGATCGACGCATTGAATCTGGTCGGCGCGCGTTTGCAGGATTGCGATCTGCAGGGGGTAGTTCTGACCGCTGCGCGTTTGGCTGCCGGCCAGTGGGAAAACTGCGCGCTGGAAGGTGGGGTATTTGCCCAGGCGCAGGCCGAGCGTCTGGGTCTGTCGGGGTGTCGTCTGGCGGGCAGCGATTGGCGCGCAGCGCAGATGGACGGCGCGGATTTGTCGCAATGCAGCATGGATCAGGCGTCTTTTGCCCAGGCCGTTTTACGAGGAGCCACTTTTTCCGGTGCGCAGGGATTGGCTGTGGATTTTGTCGGGGCGCAGATGGTCGATGTCCGTCTGGATAGCCAGTGCGTATTGCGCCAGGCGGATGTCAGGTCCGCCGATATGCGCGCTGCCAGTTTGCAGGACAGCGACCTGGTCGGCAGCCGTTTCGATCAGTCCGATCTGAGCGATGCCTTTTTGCACGTCTGCGATTTGAGTGGCACGACGGGTTGGCAGGTGCAGGCACCGCGCGCCATCTTCAAGGAGGTGAACTGGACAGGGGCCCGTTGGCCCGGCGCCAATTTTCTGGATGCGGCGTTTGATTACGCCTTGATTGAACAAACGGATTGGCGCGGGGCCAATCTGTATGGGGCGCAGCTGGGCAGCGCGACGGTGCGCAGCGTGGATTTGGACGGGGCGCTGCTGGGCCATCTGGCTGCCTGGGCCCGACATGCACAAGGAGGTACATCACAATGAGCTTGAGCGCAGAACAATTGCTGGCCCTGGTTGAACAGGGCGCGGTCCGGGATCTGGACTTGTCCGGAGGCCACTATGCGGGACTGAAGTTCGATGGCCTGCGGGCCGAGGGCTTGAATCTGCGGGATGCTGATTTGAGCGGGTGCGATTTATCGGACGCAGTGCTTGTCGATTGTCAGTTTCAGGGGGCGCGCTTGAGTAATGCGGTTCTGAGCCGGGCGCACTTTGAGCGCTGCGATTTCAGTGGCGCGGATCTGTCCGGTGCGCATCTGGACGATGGCTGGTGGCTGCAGTGCTGTTTGAGTCAGGTGCAGGCGCGCCAGGCGCAGATGCAGGGCTTGACCTGGCAGCACTGCGATTTAAGGGGGCTGCGCCTGCCCGAGCAGATCGGACCGGCACTGTGGATGGATTGCGAGGCGACCGGTTTGCAGGCCGTGGCGGCGCAGTGGTTTCAGGTGCAGGTGCGTCGCACCTGTTTGGCGGACGCTCATCTAGCCCAAGGTCGTTTCGAGCAGTGTGCTTTTGAACATTGCGGTATGGAGCGGGCCGACTTGTCGCAGATTGCGGCACCATTTCTGTCGCTGGCTTTCAGCAGGCTGGATGGGGCGTGTCTGGACGGGGCCGAGCTGTCTGGGGCGATCTTTAATTACGCGCGCTTGCCGCAGGCCAGCGCGCGCGGGGCCAGTCTGGCACAAGCCAGTCTGGGCCATGCGCATGCGCAGGGCCTGTGTCTGTCGGGAGCCAGTCTGGCGTATGCCGATGTCAGCTATGCGCGTTTGCAAGGCGCAGATCTGAGCGGTGCGCAGGCCAAGGGTATGCGGGTACACGGGGCCGATTTGCATCAGGTGTGCTGGGACGGCTGCGATAAGCAGGACTTGCGGGGCGATGATGCCCCGCGCTTGCAGGCCGAGCGCTGGCGTGCCGATGCGCGCTGGACCTTGTCGGCTATCTAAAAAAGGAGTTGCAGATGTCTTGTCTTAGTCCAGGTTCCGAGCAGGTACGCACCAGTCAGGACCCGTCGCAAGCGGGGCAGTGGCGCACGGTGCAGGCCAAAGTCTATGTCCAGGCCGGGCAACGCTGGGGCGTGGTCGGCGCGATGGGCAGCCGTTTTGCGCCGTTAGCGGCCTCGTGCCTGCTGCAGCCCCAGGTGGGCGATGTGGTGTTGTTGACGCTCGATGAGCAGCAGGCGTACATCCTGGCCGTCTTAGAGCGTTCCGGTCAGACAGCACAGTTGCATCTGCCCGCCGATACCGTGGTGCGCAGTGCCGGCAGTGTCCGTGTTCAGGCCGGCGGCGGCTTGCATCTGCAGGCGGCGCAGGCTGTGGTGCTGCAAGGGGCGGATCTGGCCGTTCAGGCCGAGCAGTATCTTTTACAGGCCCGGCACGTGCATCTGGCCGGGCAGTCCCTGCATAGCTACTTTGCGCAGCGGCAGGAGTACAGCGGCCAGCGTCAGCAGCATGATGGCCTGTGCCAGCTGCAGGCTGGCCAGCGCGTCACGCGCGTGGCCGGGCACGACGACTATGCGGCTGCCTCGCAGCGGCTGGTCATCGAGCGCGACTGGCGTGTGCGGGCCCGCAGCGTCGAGCTGCGGGGTACCCAACGTGTGGTCGTGGACGGCCAGCAAGTGCATCTGGGCTAGCCCGGCATTGCCAAGGAGATTTGTATTTATGTTCATGCTCAATAATGGCGGCGCGCAGGCCAATGCCATTCCCGATGTGTGCAAAGTGCCGACCCCGGCCGGTCCCGTGCCGACGCCTTTCCCTAATCTGGCGACCACGCAGATGGCCCAGCCTTCGGGACTGGTGCGCAATGTGCTGGTGGTCAATATGCCCGCTTTGAATCAGGCCAGCAAGATCATGATGAGCAGCGGTGATGAGGCCGGCACCGTCGGGGGCATGGTCAGCAATCGCATCAAAGGCGAAGTGCAATTCATGAATGGCAGCATGACCGTCATGGTGGGCGGCAAGCCGGCGGTGCGCTTGGGGTGCATGACGGGCCACAACGGCATGCCGGTCAATTCGGTGGGCACGGTCATCAGCCCCAGTCAAAGTACGGTGATGGTGGGGAGCTGAGAATGAGGCACAGTTATTTTGTCCGGGCTGGCCGCAGCGCTGCGCTGGTGCTGCTGGCCGCGCTGGTGTTGACCGGCTGCGGCATGTTCAAGACCAAATCCAAGGACGATGCCTTGAAGGATCTGGAATGGCAGTACGAGCGCGATGCGTTGGTGCTGGAAATCAATGCCGATCCGCAGTTAAACACCTGGGGCGGGCAGGCACACACCATCTTGATGGTGGTGGCGCAGATGGCCGAGCCCTCGGTGTTTGAGCCCTATTCCAGCAGGCCGGATCAGCTATCCAGCCTGTTGATGGCCGATAGCGCGCCGACTGGTTTGTTGAGTATGGATCGCATTTTTGTGGAACCGGGCGTCAAGCGGCGCATTCGGCTGGCGCGCATGGACAAGGCCCGCTATGTGGCCGTGGCGCTGGGCTATCAGCACTTGGACCCGGCCCGCAGCACCCGCCTTTATCAGTTCGGCGCCAAGCTGGAAAGCCACGGTCTGATGTTCCGTGAATACGAGGCCCGGCCCGAGCCGCTGCGTATCCGCCTGCGTCTTGGGCCGCAGGCCATCGTCGAGAGTCAGACCGATACTGTGACGCCGCCCGCGGCCACTTTGCCGACAGCCGGTGCCTGGCCTGCCGGTCAACAAAATAAATAGAGATTCCATGAGCGCTCATCCTTTGCAACCGATCTTCTGGCATCAGGGCTTGTTTTTGCAGCCCCAGCATTTTCAGCATAACGACAATCTGTTTTATCAACGCCTGGCTTTGTTCATGGCCCAGACCCAGCCCTACCCATGGGGCGTGTTGCAGCTGGAACTGGACGAGGCGGCCTTGCAGACGCTGGATTTCAGAGTGCTGGCGTTGACGGCGCGGCTGCGCGACGGCAGTTTCATCCAGTACCCCGGCAATGCCGTGATCGAGTCGCGCGGTTTCGAGCTGGCGGATCTGGCCACCGGCCGTACCGTTTACCTGGGGCTGCGGCGCATGATGCCGGGCCAGGCCAATGTCAGCGTGGTCGATGATCCCGGTCAGGCTCAGGCTGTGTCCACCCGTATGGTGGCTGCGGCCGATCCGATCAGCGTGGCCGACGATTATGCTCAGGGCCCAGAGGGTCAACTGGATCTGATGAATTACGTCTTGCGGGTGTTCTGGGACGAGGAACTGCCCCAATTAGGCCATTACGAACTGCTGGCCGTGGCGCGGCTGGAGCAGGATGGCGATCAGGCGCGCTTGCAGCGCCAGTACATCCCCCCCAGCCTGAATTTGTCGGCCAGTCCCTGGCTGATCGAGACGATACGACGCATCCGCGACGAGCTGACCGGACGCGCACGGCAG
>JQGF01001087.1_pt1 | contig 11040 bp, 10 predicted proteins | sample 210201 | NCBI WGS metagenome assembly JQGF01 (sample SAMN02947780, study PRJNA257236) | wastewater metagenome | biome: Domestic wastewater sediments; material: Domestic wastewater soil sediments and water; isolation source: domestic wastewater sediment treated with ammonia and hydroxylamine at...
AAAGTCAGTGTCGCTTTGGCGGGCGACAAAGGCGTGCTGCCTTCCATGTAGTACACGTCCCATACACTTTCACCGCCCGCATTGGCAGGCCGCTTGACAAAGTACTGAGAGATTTCGTGACTGTTGCCCAGAGAGTCGTAAACGGAGTAGCTAAACGATTCGCTGTAGGTGGTGCTGTCTTTGGGGTCAAAGATATTGATGGGATTGCCGTTGGCATCCTGGGCTGGAATTGCTTCGGCACCACCGGGCAGGTTGGGCTTGAAATCCAGGGACGTCGTGGCTTTGGGCGGCACGTTTGCCGATGGCACCTGCAAGCGCTCAAGCTGGCTGCTGCCCACGCCATAGCCAGTCAGGTAGTGGCCCTGGGCATTCACCAAATAGCCTGCCTTGTCGGGATAGAACTGGCCATTGCGCGAAAACAGCACGGCACCGTTGCTTTGCTCCAGACGGAACAGGCCATTGGCCCCGTCAATGGCCATGTCAAACATATTGCCCGAGGAGCTGATGTTACCCACCGAAAAGCGCTGGCTGACGCGCGATACTTGCACGCCCAGACCGACGCGCGAGTTCGCGTAAACGTCCGCGAACTGCACACTCGACGCTTTATAGCCAACCGTTCCCGAGTTGGCGATATTGTTACCGATAGAATCCAGGTTCTGGGAGGCGGCGTTCAGGCCGCTCAATCCTTGTCCGAAGCTCATGAAATTTCCTTTTAATGTCGTGTTGGCCCAGCGCGCTCAAGAGGCCAGCAACGCTTACATAATTTTGCGTATATCCAGCAGGGAGAATGAACCTGCCAGACCCAGATCCAGCATCAGGCCGCTGGAGGTATAAGCCACACTATCGACCTTGCCGTGCGTCAATGGGCTGGCTGTCACCGCCGTGCCATCATTGCTGGCCAACACACTGACGGTGTAGGAACCGTCGGCCAGCGGGGAGCCCTGGTTGTCCAGGCCATCCCAGCTCAGCGAATACACCCCGGCCTCTTTGGGCCCCAGCTCGTACTCGCGCACCACCTTGCCACTGCTGTCTTTGATATGCACCAAGGTGGTACTGCTGCCACTGACCAGGTCAATCCCAAAAGGCATGGCAACTTTCTCGCCGTCCGGACTCGTGCCCAGGGACACTTTCGCACCTGGCACCAGCACCTGCTTGCCAATCAGGTTGGCAGCCTGCATGGACTGGCTGACATCCATCTGTCCGGCCACGGCCAGCAAGGTATTGTTCAATTGCTGAATCCCGGCCACCGTGGACATTTGTGCCATCTGGCTGGTGACCTGGGCATTGTCCATGGGGTTAAGTGGGTCCTGATTGCGCAGCTGTGTAATCAGCATGGTCAGGAAACGGTCTTCCGTTTCGGCCATGGCGCTTTTGTTACGGGCATCCATCCCGGCCATCGCCCCGGCGGTGGGGTCCAGGGCACTGCGATCGTTGGTGACTGTGCTCATGCTCTCTCTTTGCGTAAACCGGTTTACTGGCCAATGGTCAGGGTGCGCAACATCAGGTTTTTGGAGGTGTTCACCACCTCTACATTGGCCTGATAGGAGCGCGACGCGGCCAGCATATTGACGGTCTCGGCCACCACATCCACATTGGGCAAGGTCACATAACCTTGGGCATCGGCATAGGGATTGCCGGGGTCGTACTGCAATCGACCCGGCGCATTGCTTTCCTGCACCCCCAGCACCTGCACGCCACCGACAGGACTGTTGCCCTGCGGAGTCATCTGAAACACGACCTGGCGAGCCTTGTATGGCTGACCATCGGGCCCGACCACGCTGTCGGCGTTAGCCAGGTTGCTGGCCGACACGTTCATGCGTTGGGACTGCGCTGTCAGGGCAGAGCCGGCAATCTGGAAAATACTGAAACTGGACATGAAGACTCGCTATTACTGTTGCAAGGCTGCCATCAAGCCTTTCAAACGCTGGGACGCCAGGTTGATGGTGCTTTGATAGTGCAAGGTGTTATCGGCAAACTGCATGCGCTCGACGTCCATCTCAACCGTATTGCCATCCAAAGATGGTTGTACGGGGACGCGGTAGAGCAGCTCGTCCGTGCTGGGCGGACGGCTGGCCTGGGCGGGTATGTGACGGACCGATGTCAGGGACAGGCTGGTATTGGGCAATGCCATCTGGCCCTGCCCCCCTAAAGCGGCTTTCAGGGTGGCCGTAAAGTCCATATCCCGTGCCTTGTAGTTGGGCGTGTCGGCGTTGGCAATATTGGAGGCCAGAACCTCTTGGCGCTGTTGGCGCACAGCCAGTGCCGTCTGGTAAAACTTCAGGTGCTCACCGATGCGATCAATCATGGAGTCAAGCCAATATTCTGTGTTCAAGTTCAAAATACAGTGAACGCGCGCACGCCTTTTCACCGACATGACAGAATGGTAGCCAGAGGCACGGCATCACAAACCCGGGAACAAAACGCAATTTATCGGCCAGTTCAGCTCTTGACCCGGCGGCTGAGCCCGTAAAATTCAGCCATGACCTTGTATAGACTCCTGCTTTGCGTATGTCTGTTCGCCCTGGGGGCGAGCGTGACTGCGCGCGCCCAGGAGCCGGCCAACGTACTCAGTGTGCAAGCCATGCAGGAGCAGGCGCAGGAGTTTTTACATAAACAGGCGCAGATGTATCCTGGTGTCGCCACGATCACGCTGGATACCTCGCGCCTTGACACTATGCCGGCCTGCGCCCAAAACCAGATCTTCCTGCCCAGCGGCCAGCGCCTGCGCTCGCGCATGAGCGTGGGCGTGCGCTGCCTGAGCCCGCACAGCTGGAGCACGTCGATAGGCGCCACACTATCGATCCAGGGCAGCTATTACGTGAGCAGCCGGCGCATCAACCCAGGCGAGACCATTCAGCAAGATGATCTGGTCGAGCGCGAGGGGGACTTGCTGGCGCTGGCCAATGGCGTGGTCATTGATCCGGAGCGGATCATCGGCTATGTCGCCAGCCAGCGCATTCCGTTGGGCAATGCGATACGAGCCTCGGCGCTGCGCGATCCACAATCGGTAACACGCGGCCAAATGGTTCGCACCATTGCACGCGGCATGGGCTTTGTCGCCAGTGGAGAGGGTCAGGCTCTGCAAAGCGGAGCACCGGGCACCCAAATTCAGATCAAGGCCAGTTCAGGGCAAATCATTTCGGCCACTGTCCTGGATGCCTCCACGGTCCAGGTCATTCTCTGAACGAAATCCGATGAGCATGCTAAAGTTTGCGTCCAGAGCGCCGTTACAAGATCAACGCAAAGAACAGGCCGCACGGAGAAAAACGTGAAGATCAGCCCCTCCTCCCTCAAGACACCTCTTGCTGAAACCTCTGCCACAGAACGCAGCACGGCTCCCAGTCGTGCACGCCAGGCATACAACAGCACCAGCACCAACGAAGTGGATTTCAGCGCCGCAGCCCGCCAGCTCAATTCGCTGCAAGACAGCAGCGCCGATGTGGACATGAAAAAAGTCCAGGCCTTGCGCCAGGCTATTGCCGCCGGCGAGCTCAAAATTGACACCAGCCGGATTGCCGACTCCCTGATCGCCTCCGTGCGCGATCTTCTCAAGTAACTCACCCCAAACGGCCATGCCTTTGCAAACCTGCCTTGCCGATCAACACCAAGCCCTGCTGGATTTCGAGCAGTTGCTGGTCGAAGAAAATGCCTTGCTGCTGCGTCGCTTTGAGCCTCAGGAACTGGCCCAGATCACCCTGAACAAGTACCAGGTGCTCGAACGCATTGAGCAACTGGAGCAGACCCGCGCCCAACTGCTGCAAGCACGCGGACTGGAAAACAGCAATCAGGGCCTGCGCTACGCTGCCGAACAGGATGAGCTGGAACACGAGCTGGAGCAACTGATCGAGCTGAGCCAAAAAGTGCGCAACGCCAGCGACAACAATCGCATTTTGGTTGATACTTTTCTGGCCGACACCCAGCAAAATCTGGATGCGCTAGAAGCCTTCACGGGCCGCAATACGTTCTACGATGCGTCGGGCAAGACGCAAAATACGCAGTCCTCTTTAAGTCTGAAAGTCTGACACCTCGCCCTGACAGCCTGCGAACGTCCGGTCAGGGCAAACTCCACCTCCCCCAAAGACAAGTTACAGTGTGCCAGCGCTTCCTGCACAAGGCAGGAACTGCTCATGCATCATGCGCTCTGGCGGCGCAACGAGCTGCCCGAGCATCATCACAACGCATCTCACTGAGCGCCCGGCCATCTGCGACGACGCTGGACAAAAAAAGCCTGCCGTTTGGCAGGCTTTTACACAGGGCTGGACGGCTGGGCTTAACTCATCGCTTCTTTCAACACCAGCATCTTCACCAGCGCATCGACCGACTGACTGGACTTCAGGCCCGGTTTGCCCAGCAGGCGGGCACTCAGTTGCCGCACACCACGATTGTCGGGGGCCTGCAGCAAGTCCCAGCAGGCCAGCGTTAACTGGGCGGCTGCCAGCAGATGAAGTTCTTCTTCAAACTCAGAGTGGCTGGCTGGCAAAATGCCGCGCACGGTGTTGAACAAGCGTGCCATTTCCTGCACTTCGCTACGCAGCATCATGTAGCAGGCCAGACTGGCCGGAGCGATCGGCTCGGCACCTGCATGTTGATGCATGAGCGCAAAACGGGTCTTCAACACCTTGCCATCATGCCGACGTACGGTACGCAGCACAATTAGATCCAGATGAACAGGCTCGCCCTGACGCTGGCGCAACTGCACCGGCTCAACGGCATACCACAGCGCGATTTCACTGAGCCTGACCCGGCCCAGTGTTTCAAGGTGCAGGCGAGCAGCCAGATCGGGAATGGCATGAAAGGCCAACTGTTTGCTCAGGGCATTCGGCGTGGTTTTACCGTCCTTGTGCCACAGGGAGGTCGCGCCGGGGATCAGCGCCAGCCAGTCTGCAGGCATGTCGGCCCACTGACGCCACATGGTGGGCGATCCGCCTTCAAAAATATGCAGCAGATTCACCGGCTGGGCCTGGGTGTTCAAAACCTGCATGGCCTGGTTAAGCGCTTGTGTGGGACTGGGCCGTTCCATGCTGCGCACCCCACGTACATCCGACCACTGTGACGGTGTCTGACGCTGATAGTAGGGAACGCTGAGAGCCTGACCTTTGGGGCTGAACAGGAAACTGAACGAACACTGCTCCTGACTGCCTGCAGGCTGATGATCTGCGTGGATCACCAGCAAACGAGACACATCGCCTTCGCTCACTTCCTGACACGCGGCGCGCATCAAGCCTTCGGCTCGTTGTGCAGCCGCCCCATCCTGCACAGCAGCATGAGGGGCGTGCAAGTCACGCCAAAAGTCATAAGCTTCGGCGCAGGCCAATCGCTCGTCCAGATCAGCGGCGGCACGCCGTGCCTGCTCCAGGCCGACGGGGCCACCCGCCGAGGCAGCAGACAAAAGACGCGGCAAGACACGCGCCCGGCGCTCTTCCTCGGCCTGATGCTCCTGAGCGGACTGCCCGCCACTTTCCAGCAAGGCGGCCAGGTCGCCAGAGCTGGCCGCATACAGAGGGCGCTGACTCTCGCGAACCTGCAAGGCAGAATCGACCAGTTCACCCGCACTCATAAAGCGCAAGTCCTCGGGCACTTTCTGGCCGTTGGACACATAATGGATTGGCAATTTGAAACGAATGGCTGTATCCAGGGGAGCACCCAGCTTGATGGCCTCATCCACTTTGGAGATGATGCAGCCGCTCAACGGCGTGCCACCGTCCTGGGTATAGCTGCGGGCCACCTCATCCAAGGTATCCCCCTGGCTGGCGGCGTTAAGCACCAGCAGGCGCTGTACGCGGCGACCGGCACCTGCCAGCAAAGCGGCCTGTTCGCGCACATAGCGATCCCGCTGGCTGATCCCCATATTGTCGATCAGGATCACCTGATCGGGCCGCACGCCCAGCATCACGCTGCGCAACTGCGCCACATCCTGAACAATATGTACGGCCACTCGCATGAGGTCGCCATAAATCTTTAATTGTTCATGAGCGCCAATCCGATAGGTGTCCGTGGTCAGCAAAACCACTTTATCCGGGCCGAAACGACGTACGGCGCGGGCCGCCAGCTTTGCCAGCGTGGTGGTCTTGCCCACCCCCGTAGGACCGACCAGCGCCAGGGCCAGCCCCGGCTGCCACAGGGAATCCTCAGCCCGCAACACGGGCAAATGGGTTTCCAGTTCGGTACGCACCCACTGCAAGGCAGCACGCGCGCCCAGCTCGGGCGGCAGGCGCTTGAGCAGCGCACGCAATAACGCGGTGCTAAAACCCTGCGACAACAGGCTCTGGAACAGATTGACCGCAACCGGAGAGCGGCGCATCTGATGGCTCCAGACCAGATCATCCATCCGGCCTTCCAAGGCACCGCGCAACGCACCGATTGCCCCCATCACATTGTCGGCAGCCGGTGGCGCAGCCATGTCCTGCTGACGTATGCCCGCTGCCTGATGCGCTGTGCCCGTGGGCATGGGCGCACGCTCGGCCGTAGCACCGGGAACCGAGCTGGAATCCGTGGCCAGAATTTCCACCCCGCCATTGACTCGACGGTTGGACACAATCAATGCATCCGGGCCTAAAGCAAGGCGCACCTGACGCATGGCCTCACGACTGGTACTGCCAAAAAAGCGACTTATATTCATTCAGACTGACCAATAATGGTGGTGACCCGAAGGATGCGTTCTTCAGGAATTTCAGCGTTAGACAAGACACCCAACTGGGGAATGTGGTGACGCAGGAAACGAGACAGGGTCGCCCGCAAAATGGGCGGCACAACCAGCACGGGTGGGTCGCCATGCTCTTCCTGGAACTGGGCGGCCCGCATGGTATCGGTCAGCACCGACTCGGCCAGACCGGGCTCCAGAGCGCCGCTGCTGGTCAAGGCCTGCGTCATGACACGCTCCAGACGCGCATCCAAGCCAATCACGCGCAGTTCGCCCTCGCCGGGGAACCACTGTTGTACGATGGCCCGGCCCAGCGCCACCCGCAAAACGGCCAGAAGCTCGCCTGCCTCTTGCCCGGGCTGGACGGCACCGGGAGCCAGAATGCGCGGCGCATGTTCGGCCAAGGTCTCCACAATGCTGCGCATATCGCGAATCGGCACATCTTCCGCCAGCAGACCTCGCAAGACTTTGAGCAAAAGGCTAAGAGACAGGGTCTGGGGCACAAAATCCTCGACCAGCTTGGGAGCCTCGCGCCCCACATGGTCGAGCAGTTGCTGCACTTCCTGACGGCCCAGCAATTCAGCCCCGTGGCGATGCAGTAAATGATTGATGTGCGTGGCAATCACCGTGCTGGCATCGACCACGGTATAGCCCGCAATCTGGGCCTGTTCACGCATACTCACGTCAACCCACACAGCGGGCAGACCAAAGGCCGGATCGCTGGTCGGGGTGCCCGGCAGCTTCATGGTGACACCGCCAGGATCGATGGCCAGCCACTGCCCCGGCGTGGCGGTACCGCGCCCGATCTCCACACCGGCCAACAAAATGCGGTAATCATTGGGCTTGAGTTCGAGGTTGTCCCGGATATGAACGACGGGCGGCAAAAAGCCCACTTCCTGCGCAAACTTCTTACGCAAACTGCGGATACGGTGCAGCAACTCGCCATTTTGAGCGTGGTCCACCAGCGAGATCAGGCGATAGCCCACTTCCAGCCCCAAGGGGTCGACCATGGACACATCATTCCAGCTGGCTTCGCTGGCCGCTGAATCGGCTGCCGCCAAGACCTCATCATTGGGTTCACTGGTCTGCTGTGCCTGTTCTGCCTGATGTTTCTGCATCAGCCAGGCCCCCGCTCCCAGAATGGCCGCCAACAACAGAAACACCAGATTGGGCATGCCGGGAATCAAACCCATCAAGCCCAGAATCCCGGCAGTGATATACAGCACCATGGGATTGCGGAAAAGCTGGTTGACCATCTGCTGGCCCACATCCTCATCAGTGGCCACCCGCGAGACCACGACCCCGGCCGCTGTGGAGATAATCAGGGCGGGAATCTGCGCGACCAGCCCGTCACCAATGGTGAGCAAGGTATACACATGGCCGGCTTCCGAGAAAGACAGGCCGTGCTGCAGCACGCCGATAATCAGACCGCCGATGACGTTGATGACCATGATCAGCAGACCGGCCACCGCATCACCGCGCACAAACTTGCTCGCACCGTCCATGGAACCGTAGAACTCGGCCTCCTGCGAGACTTCCGCCCGGCGACGTCGCGCATCTTCCTCGCCAATCAGACCGGCATTCAGATCCGCATCAATGGCCATTTGCTTGCCCGGCAGGGCATCGAGGGTAAAGCGGGCTCCCACTTCGGCAATACGGCCCGCACCCTTGGTAATCACCACAAAGTTGATGATGACCAGAATAATGAACACGATCAGGCCCACGGCAAAGTTGCCGCCCACCAGAAAATGACCAAAGGCTTCGATCACCTGCCCGGCCGCATCCGGCCCCTTATGGCCGTGCATCAGTACGACCCGCGTGGAGGCCACATTCAGGGCAAGCCGCAACAAGGTGGCAAACAGCAACACGGCCGGGAAGGCGGCGAAATCCAGCGGCTTTTTGGTAAACATCGCCACCAGCAAAATCATGACTGCCAGCGCGATATTGAAGGTAAACAGCAAATCCAGAACGAAAGGTGGCAAAGGCAGAATCATCATGGCCATGACCATGAGAATCAGCACAGGGCCGGCCATCAGGCGGGCATGCTGGCCGCCGTTCTGCTTGAGTAAGGCAAGAAAATTATTCATTGTTTGTCGATAAGCGCGAACGCAAACGGCCGGCAGCCATGGCAGCCGGCACATCCAATCCGCTAGGCATGACAGGCCGTTCGCCCTGCCCCTTGTTCCAGTTACGAAGCTGATAGACCCACGCCAGCACCTGCGCCACGGCGGCATACAGGTCCACAGGAATCTCCTGCTCCAGTTCTACATTGAAGTACAGCGCACGCGCCAAAGGCGCGGCTTCCAGCGTCGCCACATGGTGCTGGGCAGCAGTGGCGCGGATGCGCGCAGCAATCAGTCCCGTGCCCTTGGCCACCACGCGCGGCGCTCCGCCGCCGCCATCCTGATAGCGCAGCGCCACCGCATAATGTGTCGGGTTGGTAATCACCACGTCGGCTCCGGGCACTTGCGACATCATGCGCGAACGCGCCATGGCCCGCTGCTGCTGCCGTATGCGCCCCTTGACGTGTGGATCGCCCTCGCTTTCCTTATGTTCTTCTTTGACATCCTGACGCGACATGCGCATCTTTTTATAAAAACTCCACAATTGCCAGGGCGCATCGATCAGCACGATCAGCAGCAGGCTGGCCGCGATCAGGGCGCAGCACTTGATGATCAGCGTCATGCCCGAGGCAATCGCCGCGGTCGGGCTGGCATACATCAACGCCGTCATCTGGTCACGATGCGTCCAGATGACATAGACCGCCACCGTGCCCACCAACGCCGCCTTGGCCAGGGTCTTGATCAGCTCCACCACGGTTTGGGCCGAGAACATCCGCTGCACGCCCTTGAGCGGATTCATGCGCTCGAACTTGGGAGCCAGGGCCTTGCCGCTGAACACCATGCCGCCCAGCGCCACCGATGCGCCGATAGCCACCACGACCAGCAGCAAAAACAAGGGTGCCAGCCCCAGCAGGGTCTCTAAGGCCAGATTGCCTGCCTGCGCAACCATGACAGCCGGGTCGCGACCGATACGCGGATCAAACCAGACACTGCGACGCACAATGCCATTGAGCGTTTCGTGAAAATGCCCGGCCCCCACCCAGATGCCGCCGATGCCTGCGCACAACATCAGAAAGGTCGTCAGCTCCCGGGAACGCGCGATCTGCCCCTCTTCCCGCGCCTTTTCCAAGCGCCGGGGCGAGGCCGGTTCGGTTTTTTCGAGATCGCTGTCTTCTGCCATGGACTGCTGCGATGCAGGGGGGTGAAAAAGTGGGGGGGAAAGCCTGCAGCCGGCGTAAAACCCGGACATTCGCGGCTACCGTGCATCATTCTAAAAGAGCCTGCTCGTTCTGATAGCCGAAAGCTAAGGCGATAAACCCGCACTGTTCCCAGGCAAGAAAAAGGCGCTGCCTATGGCAGCGCCTGAAAAACCGGGCAAGGTGCCCCAGAGCGGACCAGGACTAAAATCCCAGATTGGCCAACAGGTCATCGACCTGATCCTGGCTGGTCACCACTTCGGAAGCGGTGGGCGAGACCACCGGGCCATTGATCAAGCTCTGGGTTTCTTCGCGCTTCTCGCCGGGCACATTATCCACCAGCACCTGCACCAGTTCAGTTTCGATGGTGCCAACCACCCCCAGCATGCGCGTGATCACCTGGCCAGTCAGGTCCTGAAAGTCCTGCGCCATAATGATTTCCAGCAGATTATCCTGCGTCTGTTGCGCCTTGACGGGCACATCGCTCAGAAAATCGCGCGTGCGCCGCACCAGATCGCGCGCCTGGTCCTGATCCAGCGGCTGGTCGAACCATTGCGCCCACTGGGCGTCCAGCGCCTGGGCATCGGCCTGCAGGGACTCCTGCAAAGGGCGGACCTGCTCGGCCGCGTTCAAGACCCGATTCGCGGCCTGCTCGGTCATGCGAGCCACATAATGCAGCCGGTCACGCGCATCGGGAATGGCGTGCGCCGCATCCTTGATCGCCTGATCCAGGCCCAGTTCGCGCATGCTCTCGCGCAGCATGCGCGTCAGGTTGGCAATGCGATAGACCAGATCGACCGGCACGCCCTGCAGGTCCGGCTGGTTAGGTGTTTGCTGTGGGTCCATGACGTCCTCCGTATCAACCACCCATTTTCTCGAATATCTTGTTCAGCTTTTCTTCGAGCGTCGCGGCGGTAAAAGGTTTGACTACATAGCCGTTGGCACCGGCCTGGGCCGCCGCAATGATGTTTTCCTTCTTGGCCTCGGCCGTGACCATCAGCACCGGCAAGGCAGCCAGACTCGCATCGGCGCGGATCTGTTTAAGCATCTCCAGACCGTCCAGATTGGGCATATTCCAGTCCGACACCACGAACTCGAAATTGCCGTTGCGCAGCTTCTCCAGTCCCATCTGGCCATCCTC
>JQGF01002970.1_pt1 | contig 10931 bp, 14 predicted proteins | sample 210201 | NCBI WGS metagenome assembly JQGF01 (sample SAMN02947780, study PRJNA257236) | wastewater metagenome | biome: Domestic wastewater sediments; material: Domestic wastewater soil sediments and water; isolation source: domestic wastewater sediment treated with ammonia and hydroxylamine at...
GAAATCGAACTAACCGCTTGCCGTACCGCTTCGGGAAAACCCTGTTCGCTGCAGCAAGAAAGAAACTATAGCATGGTGTTTTCCCCGATAGCAAGCTTTTTGACAAGAATATTTCAGAAGATCTGACACTCTTTCTCCAGAAACATCTCAACCCACTGAAAACAAATAAAAATACAGGATACATATAAAATGTAACTTTTAGATGCGTAGCCACCCACGCTCCAAAACTACCAGACAAGAGCTTCGTCATCTATGCAAGGGGCTTAACAAGCCACTCATCTCTATTACGAAACAGAGCCACTGCCCCAGCCAACCCGCCCCACCATGCCTGAAGGAGCAGGCCGGCATCGCACCTATACAAACACCACCCCTACAATGGCAGCGCGCAATGACTGCCCGGCACCTAACGCCGGATCGTCGACCACCGACACAATCGCAAGCATCGTCACTCTGATTCGGGACTCGCCCTACTCTATATATATAGGGCGACCTGCTCTTCTATATATAGCGACCTTCGTTTTGCATGTCCGCGCCCAACACAGGCCCTTGGTGCTCGCTACTATATATATAGAGGAGATACTGCCCCCGCCACGCAGCCTATCGTCCTCACAACATTCCAGGCACAGCGCATTCGGCAGAGCGCAAGGCACGCCTTACAATACGCGGATAGTCACCACACTCTTTTCATTATGGCGCGCTCATCTTCCTCTCGCCCTAAGGGGCAGCTCAGCCTGATCGGCGACGAGATTCTAGCCGGCAATACGCTGGACGGCAGTATTCTTGCGCAGCTATCCCTTCTGCCACCTCACTGGAAAGCCGCCCTTAGCAGCCCCGAACTGGTTCAGACCCTGCAAAACGTCTCTGCATGGCTGGACAAGGAGCTGGCTCAAGGAGCCACCATCTATCCGGCCGCTCCTTTTCGCGCCCTGCAATTGCTGCCGCCGGATGGCGTGCGTGTTGTCATACTGGGGCAAGATCCCTACCACGGCCCCAACCAGGCACAAGGTCTGGCATTTTCGGTACCCGACACCTGCCCCGCCCCTCCCAGTCTACGTAATATCCTGGCACAGTTGCAGCTGGAGTATCCAGATATGCCGGCACCGGCCAGCCATGATCTGAGCAATTGGGCGCGCCAGGGCGTACTGCTGCTCAATACATCGTTGACAGTGGAAGATGGGCTACCCGCCTCGCATGCCAGGAAAGGATGGGAGACAGTAACGGATGCCCTGTTGGTTCGCCTGGCCGATCAGACTACGCACCCCATTGTCTATATGCTCTGGGGCAATCATGCCCAAGCCAAAACGGACCTGATCCGCCGGCACGCGCAAGGCCCGCACCTGATCTTGGCGGCCAACCATCCGTCCCCCTTATCGGCTCGTCGGCCTCCTGTCCCTTTCATGGGCTGTGGCCATTTTCGCCAAGCCAACGACTGGTTAGCCGAACAGAACGCCGCTGCCATCGACTGGCTGGCAACCGGCCCCTGACCTTCTATATATATACATACGCATATGCCGCTAAGCCCTGCCGACCCGACTTTGAACCCTGACGAACAACACGCTTTGTGGTCATCGGAACTGACCCAGCAATATGCCTGGCAGTTTGAAGGCAACACACCTATTCAGGTGCCCTTGAACTGCCTGCCTTTGATGGAAGAACTGTTCAAGCTGCTCAATGAAACCATTAAAGACTCGTTTGATCGTTCGCTGTTTTGCTGGACCGAGCTGAAACTGGACGCATCTGGCCTGACAGCGTGGTATCTGGGAGTGGAAGACTACGACGCGACCATCGAAGCCTTTGTGGCATCGCTATCGAGCCGGTGTCTGGCCGCAAGCCAATAGGCTGACGGCGCACCGACCGCTGACCACAGCACGTGGTCATGCAAAGCTTGCTCGGTACGCCCAAGGCCGGGAGTTTTTGTTGCTGCTATGGCAAGAAGTAGACAGTGACCCGTATCAGGGCTGCACGCCGGCGGCGTGAGCCTGCTGATCCGCATGATAGGACGAGCGGACCATGGCACCGACAGCAGCATGGGTAAAGCCCATCGCGTAAGCTTCGCGCTCGAACATGGCGAATTCGTCTGGCGTGACATAACGCAGAACGGGCAAATGGTGTCCCGACGGCTGCAAATACTGGCCTATGGTCAACATCTCCACATTGTGCGCCCGCATATCGCGCATGACTTCCAGAATTTCCTCGTTGGTCTCGCCCAACCCGACCATCAGCCCCGATTTGGTCGGCACTTCGGGATGCAGTTTCTTGAATTCCTGCAACAGCTTGAGCGAATGATGGTAATCCGAGCCGGGCCGGGCCTGTTTGTAGAGGCGCGGCACGGTTTCCAGATTATGGTTCATGACATCTGGGGGGCAGGCATCCAAGATGTCCAAGGCGCGCTCCAGACGGGCACGGAAATCGGGCACCAGGACTTCAATGGTTGTATGGGGCGAATGCTCGCGCACCTGACGGATGCATTCGACAAAATGGGCCGCGCCGCCATCGCGCAAATCGTCCCGGTCTACCGATGTAATGACCACATAGGACAGTTTCATCGCGCCAATGGCCTTGGCCAGATTGGCGGGTTCGTCCTGATCCAGCGGATCGGGACGGCCATGCCCCACATCGCAAAACGGGCAACGACGCGTACACTTGTCGCCCATGATCATGAAGGTGGCCGTGCCCTTGCCAAAGCATTCGCCGATGTTCGGACAGGACGCTTCTTCGCAAACCGAAAACAGCTTATGTTCGCGCAGGGTTTCCTTGATTTCGTAAAAACGCGAATTCGGTGCCGCTGCCTTGACCCGAATCCAGTCCGGCTTCTTCAGACGCTCGGCCTGCACGACCTTGATCGGGATGCGTGAGGTCTTGGCCTGGGCCTTCTGCTTTTGCGTAGCGTCGTAATCAGCGGGCGCGACAGCGCGTGGGCGGACGGTAGGTTTAGGGTCGACGGACGTATCTGCAGGGGAGGTCATAGGCGTAGTAAATATAAACAGCATGCCTGCGCCACAGCCGGGCTGCGGGCGCATCGTCATTTGATTGTAGCCCCAAGCCTTTACAAGCGCCTAGAAGCAAGGCCATAGTTTGCTCACGAACCCCTTGAATATAAAAGCAGACGCATCGCATCGGCAACATTGCGCTGTGTATTCTGCACATACAACAAGTACGGAGACCTGCATGCCCTACGAGGAAAACACAGCCCCTGTGCTGCTGCAACAGCACGATGGACTGGCGCACATCACCTTGAACCGCCCGGCGCAATACAACGCGCTATCCGAAGAAGTACTGGATGCCTTGCAGGACATACTGGATGATCTGGCCCGGGATCAAGCCCTACAATGCGTCGTTATACAAGCGCGCGGCAAGGCGTTTTGCGCCGGGCACGATTTAAAGCAGATGCGCAGTCGTCCCGAACATGCGTATTACCTGGACCTGTTTCAGCGCTGCAGCCGCGTCATGCAAAGCGTGCAGTCCCTGCCCGTGCCCGTCATTGCGCGCGTGCAGGGGCTGGCCACGGCGGCTGGCTGTCAGTTGGTCGCCAGTTGCGACTTGGCCGTGGCTGCGCAATCAGCGCGCTTTGCCGTATCGGGCATTAATGTGGGTTTGTTCTGCTCCACTCCTGCGGTGGCCCTGTCGCGCTGCGTGCCGCCCAAAGCCGCCATGGAAATGCTGATGACGGGCGAGTTCATCGACGCCAGTCGAGCCCGGGAACTGGGGCTGATCAACCATGCCGTGCCCGACGAGCAACTGGACCAGGCCGTACACGATCTGGCCGACCGCATTCTGGCCAAAAGCCCGGTAGCGGTACGTGCAGGCAAGGCGATGTTTCACCGCCAGCGCAGCCTGCCGCTGGAGCAGGCTTACGACTACGCAAGCCAGATCATGGCCAAAAACATGATGAGCGACGATGCCTGCGAGGGCATAGACGCGTTCATACAGAAGCGCCCAGCCGTCTTTAAAGGGCGTTGATCAGGCTACGGCAGCGCTCATGCGCTGCGCCATTGCCCGGGACAAGTATTCGCATAAGAACTGTGCCGCCTGATCCAGGGTAACATCCGCCCCTTGGGAGCGCATATCGGTGGTTTGCAAGCCTTCGTAGCCACATGGATTGATGCCCATAAATGGGGTCAAATCCATATCCAGGTTCAAGGCCAAGCCATGATAGGAGCGTCCATTGCGGATTTTGATGCCCAGCGCGGAGATCTTGGCCAGTTCGCCACCCGGCGATACCGGGACATACACGCCAGGCGCACCGGGTTTGCGGCAGGCCCCCTGGACGCCGAAATGCGTCAGACAAGCGATGACGGCATCTTCGAGCAAGACCACATACTCTTTGACATACAGGCCGACACGACGCAAGTCGAACAGGCAATACACCAGTAACTGACCCGGCCCGTGATAGGTGACCTGCCCCCCTCTATCGGTCTGCACAACAGGGATGTCCGCGGGGTTGAGCACGTGTTCGGGCTTGCCGGCCTGTCCTTGCGTATAAACCGGAAGGTGCTCGGCCAGCCAGATTTCGTCGGGGGTGTCGGGTCCGCGCTGCTCGGTGAACTCGCGCATGGCTTGCCAGACTGGCCCATAGTGGACCGGTCTGGGCAAAAATTTCACCTGTATGCAATCGGACATGCCGCCCCCCGTGATCCTGCCTATAGGACGACACGCACCAGATGGTGCGCGTGCAAGGCACGGTACAGATTGTCCAGCTGTTCACGCGACGTGGCACGCACGGTAAAGGTCAGGCCGGTATAGTTGCCTGCCTTGCTGGGGCGTTTTTCAATCGTGGCCGCGTCGAAGTCGGGGTCGAACTCCAGCACAATGGCCAATAGTTCGTCCTGCAGCGTGTCGTGAGTCTGGCCCATGACTTTGATGGGGAAGTCGCTGGGGTATTCGATCAATGATTCTTCGGGTGGAATAATGCTCATGCTTGCTCCGTAGCCTGAATGGCCTTGTCGTATCCTGCCCGCAATTGGGCAAAGACCGGGCCGGGCCGACCGTCTGCGACGGGGCGGCCATTAAATACAACGATGGGCAACACTTCCTTGGTCGCTGCCGTCATCAGGATTTCGTCGGCGCTATCGACTTCCTCGCGGGAAATCCGACGCGCCTGGAAAGCAATGCCCGCCTGCGCTGCCAGCTCTTCCATCAAGCCGTAGCGAACGCCTTCCAGAATCAGGTTATTGCGCATGGGTGCCAGCAAGGTGCCGTTACGCACGATCCAGATATTGCAGGATGCGCCTTCGGTCAGAAAGCCGTCGCGAAACTGGATGACTTCATCCACCCCCGCCTGAACGGCCTGCTGTTTGGCCAGCACATTACCCAGCAACGACACCGACTTGATATCGCAATGCAGCCAGCGCACATCGTCGATGGCGATAGCGGTCAGACCGTTTTCGCGCTCGGCCTGCACACGCTGAAAAGGCGAAACCATAATAAACACGCTGGGTGCGACATTCTTGGGGAAGGCATGATCGCGCTTGGCCACGCCGCGCGTGACCTGTATATAGACCATACAGTCCGCACCTTTGCCGGAACGGGCCAGCATGTCCAGTACCAGCTTTTCCCACTGAACCCGTGTAAACGGATTGGCAATGCCGATCTTGGCTAGGCTGCGCTCCAGGCGGTTCAGGTGTCCGTCCATGCGAAAGGGCTTGCCGCGATAGGCCGGCACGACATCGTAGATGCCGTCGCCATAGATAAAACCACGGTCCAGCACGGATATTTTCGCCTCGCCCAAACGAACGAAGTCGCCATTCAGGTAAACAATGCTGTCGGGATCAATACCAGAAATCATAGCGTCGGTCTCGGAAAGAAAGGCTTATTCGAACATCAGACGCACTTTGTCGACCATGCGGCCAAAAAAACCGGCCTCGGGGACATCGTCCAGTACGACCAGAGGCTGTTCGGACAAGGTCTTGCCGTCCAGGGTCAGCGTCAGGGTACCGACTTTGGCGCCTTTACTTAATGGCGCGACCAGCGGCTGCGTATACTGGGCCACAGGCTTGATCTGGGCGGATTTGCCGCGCGGCACGGTCAACCACAACGGTGCCGCTGTGCCCAGCCCGACGTTCTCGACCGTGCCTTCCCAGACACGTGCATTAACAGCGGGGTTGCCGGCGTCGTAGAGCTTGACCGTCTCGAAATTCTGGAAGCTCCAATTCAGCAGTTTCAGGCTGTTTTCGGTACGGGCATTGTCGCTAGCTGTACCAACCACCACGGACACAATACGACGACCGTCGCGCATGGCGGTGGACACCAGGCAGTACCCGGCTGACTGGGTGTGGCCGGTCTTCAAGCCGTCCACTGTATTGTCCAACCACAGCAAACGGTTGCGATTGGGCTGCTTGATATTGTTGTAGGCGAATTCTTTCTGGCTGTAGTAGTGCAGGTATTGCGGAAAGCGCGACACCAAGGCGGCGGCCAACGTGGCCAGATCGCGTACCGAGGTCAGATGGGCGGGATCGGGCAAGCCAGTGGAATTGACGAAGTGCGTAGCAGTCAGGCCCAGCTTGGCGGCCTGTTCGTTCATGAGAGCCGCAAAGGCCGATTCGCTGCCGGCGACGGCTTCGGCCAGGGCCACGGAGGCGTCGTTGCCCGATTGCACGATCACGCCTTGCAGCAAGGCGTCCACCGGCACCTGTGTGTTGACCTTGACGAACATGCGCGAACCTTCGGTGCGCCAGGCCTTTTCCGAAATGTTCACAGCCTGATCCAGCTTCAGACGGCCTGATTCCAGTGCATCGAAGACCAAATAAGCGGTCATGATTTTGGTCAGCGAAGCCGGTTCGACACGTTCGTCGATGCGTTCGGCTGCAATGACCTGGCCGCTGTTGACATCCATGGACAGCCAGGCCGGCGCGGTCAACCCGGGCGGCGGCACGATGGAAAGATCGCCAGGCAAGGCCGCTGCTGTAGCGGCTGGTGCCGTGACCGGTGCGCTGGATTCAGCCGGCGTCTGTGCATAAGCTTGTACAGGCAACGCCAGTGCGAGCGCCACTACACAACGGGAGAGAATCGGAGATACGGATTTTTTTGCAAAGGTCATGTCTGGGAACAATTGTAAGCTGCGGTCAGAGCAGGAAAGGCCCATTATGGCAGAGCGCCGCTACGCTGTAAGCCCGCCTGCCCAGTGATCCGCCAATGAAAACGCAACGATTTGAAAGCAAAGCGCCGCTTAAGTTCCAAGCCCGGCCAGATGGCGGCTGACAAGTTCGCGCAATTGGATCAGCTTGCCGTGAAAGAAATGGCCAGCCTGCGGCAACACCACCATAGGAAGCTGGTGCTCGCGGGCAAACTCCATGCCCTCGGACAGCGGAACGACATCGTCCAATTCCCCATGCACCAGCAAGGTATCGGCAGGCGGCTGCACCTGACGAAAGCGAAAACGGTTGACCGCTGTACCAGCCAACACCAAAGCGCGCGGCGACGCAGCGCCCGCATCGGCCAGCGCGGCATGAACCTGGGCGGCCACGGAGGTGCCAAACGAAAACCCCGCCACAAGCCAGGGGCCGTCCGGCCATTGCGCAAACCGGTTGGAAAACTGTTCGATCAAGGCCAACATATCGGCTGTCTCGCCACGGCTCTGATCGAACTGGCCGGCAGACAGCCCAACGCCGCGAAAATCGGGACGCACCACCAGCAAGCCTTGCTGAGTGGCGCAGCGGGACAGGGTCGTCACCACTTTATTGTCACGCGCACCGCCATGCAGCGGATGCGGATGAAGGATCAGCGCCCAACCACGCGGCGTGTCGACGGGCCAATCCAGTGCGCAATCGATGACGCCGGCAGCGCCGGAAAATTGGATCGTATCCAGGCGTTCAGACATGTTCAGACCAAATATCAAATAAGATTATGCCAAGCTCTTCCAGTGTACCGGATTGTCATGAACACCTCTTCCCAATTCGCCCTACCCAGCCCCCGCGACATGGTCGCCGAGCTGCGCACGCGTCTGCCGCATTTCAACCAGATCCGCTGGCTGGACGATACTGAATCCACCAATGCAGATCTGCTCACTCTGGCCCGCCAGGAAACCGGACCGCGAGTGCGGCCCTGGCTGCTGGGTGCCCACCTGCAAAGCCGTGGACGCGGCCGCGCGGGACGCACCTGGCAGAACCGCGCCGGTGCCAATCTGATGTTCTCCTGTGCCTTCGATGTCTTTCTGCCGGCGCGCCAGTTGCCCACGCTCTCGCCGCTGGCCGGCATGGCCACCTGTGAAGCGCTGCGCCTGTGCCTGGAACCTGCCTTGCGCCGACGCCTGACCATGAAATGGCCGAATGACGTCCTTTGGGATCAGGCCAAGCTGGCTGGCATTCTGGTCGAGGCCACACGCGCCAGCGCCGCCCCCAGCTCGGCCGATCATCATGTTGTCATCATAGGCATAGGTATCAATCTGCAAGACGCCGCCGACCTGAGCCTGCGCACCCAGCGCGCTGTGGCCGACTGGAGCGGCATCGCCGAACACTCCACCCAGGCCAGCCTGACCCGCTGCTCGGACATTGTGGCCAAAGTCGCCCAGTCCTGCTACCTGAGCCTGAATCATGTCACTGCGCAAGGCTTTACGGACCTGCCTGATCGCTACGCGCAAGTGGACGCCCTGATGGGACAACACGTACACATCATGGACAATGGCCAGATCCTGCATACCGGCATTGTCACTGGCATCAATGTATCTGGTCAGTTGTTGCTGCGCCATCCTGACGGCTCGGAGCGGGCCATCACGGTGGGCGAGGTCTCCGTACGCCCACAGCGCTGATCACTATACTGGCGCTTTCTTTTCTCGGACTGGCACCGCATGACTTTGCTGATCGATTCCGGCAACACCCGCATCAAGCTGGGATGGTGCCATCCTGTTACCGGCGCGCGCGAAGCCATGGCGCTTTCGCTGCGCGCCGATCAGCTCGATCAATTGCCGGCCTTGCTACAGGCACATCAGGCCCCCCTGCAAGACATCAAACGCTGCAGCGGCCCGCGTGCCATCGGCGTCAATGTGGCCGGAACCCACGTGCAGGCGCTGATCGATCAGGCCATGCACGCATTGGGCCTGAGCCCGGTGCGCTGGCTGCGCAGCGAAGCGAAGGCATTTGGACTGCGCAACGGCTACAAGCGCGCCGAGCAATTGGGCGCGGATCGCTGGGTAGCCCTGCTAGGTTTGTGCGATCTGCTGCAAAACGCATCTTATGCCGATCACCCTGCTTTACTGGCCAGTTTCGGTACGGCCACCACCATCGATATGCTAGGTCCTGTTCAAACGAACGAACGCAACTTTCTGGGCGGCACGATCCTGCCCGGCCCCAGCCTGATGCTGTCCTCTCTGAAGCAAAACACGGCCCAACTGCCCCAGGCCCACGGTCGCATCAGCCCATTTCCCACCGACACGGACGCCGCCATCTGTACCGGCGTGGCCGCCGCGCAAGCCGGAGCCGTCCTGCGGCAGTGGGAACAAGGCAGACTGCAATTTGGCGTCCCCCCCCTACTGTTTATCGCCGGCGGGGGCCGCGACCTGATTCTGCCCGAACTGCATCAACAACTGGCGCATCACTGCAGGCTGATTAATACGGTACCGCCCCCGGCACAAAATCTGGACACGCCCACCCTAAGTGGATTGGCCCTGTACGCTAGCGCACCGCGCCTCTGACACAAGGTCTGGATACGCTAAACCATCCACAAACAAGCCCCCTTTGATACGTGAAGTTCACATTAAACGGGTGAACTTATAGGCCCGACCCCTTACAATCCAAGATTGAACTGTTTCTTTCCGGTGTCGGGGATGCGACTGCTTTTTATCGTTATCGTGCTGGTAAACATTGCCGTCCTGGCCTTTGGCCAAGGTTTTTTCGGCACGCCACCCAGCGAGCTGGGCCGCGAGCCCCGACAGTTTTCCCAACGCAACCAGGATGCGGTCAAATTGGGGGCTCCGCAAGAAGCTGCCAACTCTGCTCCTTAAATCACGATTGCCGAACTCATGAAACCTATCCGTAAAGCCGTCTTTCCCGTCGCTGGCCTTGGCACCCGCTTTTTGCCCGCCACCAAAGCCATGCCTAAGGAAATGCTGCCCATCGTCGACAAGCCGCTGATCCAATACGCCGTGGAAGAAGCCGTGGCCGCCGGCGTCACCGAACTGATTTTTGTGACGGGCCGCAATAAGCGCGCCATCGAAGATCACTTCGACAGCGCGCCCGAGCTGGAAAAAGAACTGGAAAACAAGAACAAGCTGGACATGCTGGAACAAGTGCGCCATGTCATTCCCAGCCATGTCAACTGCATCTACACGCGCCAGTCGCGCGCCCTGGGCCTGGGCCACGCCGTGCTGTGCGCCGCCCCCATCGTCGGCAACGAGCCTTTCCTGGTGCTGCTGGCCGACGACCTGATCGATGCCACCACGCCGGTCTCTCGTCAGTTGGTCGAAGCCGCCCACCAGTACAACGGCAGCATCGTGGCGACACAGAATGTGGACCGCAGCGAAACCAATAAATACGGCATCGTGGCCGGTGAGGTACTCGATGCCAATACCATCCGCGTCAGTCGTATCGTCGAAAAGCCCGCCCCCGAAAATGCGCCTTCCACGCAGGCTGTCGTCGGCCGCTATGTGCTCGAACCGGAAATATTCGATCACCTGCGCCGCACTCAAGCAGGCGTCGGCGGAGAGATTCAATTAACCGACGGAATTGCCAGTCTGATGGAAAGTCGGGCCGTATATGCATATCAATACGAAGGCACCCGTTACGACTGTGGTAGCAAGGCCGGTTTCTTTCATGCTACGCTTGAATTTGGTCGTAAATACCACGGACTTTAACGAGGGGCGCAGAGGGGTCCGGTTAATAAACAAACCTTAGTCGCAATTGTTTATTCCTTGCGTGTTACAAACTGTGCAAAGGGCGATTTAGCTTGACTTACAGGCCATTTCCCCCCTACGATTGACGGTGCAGGATTTCAAGTTCGTC
>JQGF01002115.1_pt1 | contig 10896 bp, 4 predicted proteins | sample 210201 | NCBI WGS metagenome assembly JQGF01 (sample SAMN02947780, study PRJNA257236) | wastewater metagenome | biome: Domestic wastewater sediments; material: Domestic wastewater soil sediments and water; isolation source: domestic wastewater sediment treated with ammonia and hydroxylamine at...
TGCGTGATAGTTCGCTGCATGTCGCAGTATGGATGACACTAACAGCGGGGTATTCATCATCATGCCAAGCATGGTTTCCATCCTCCCTGGGAGTCAATCAAACAGAACTGGCAGGCCGGCCTGACAGCATGGGATGTGGGCAGCAAATGGATGAATGGTTACCACTGACTGTCATGGCCTCTTCAAGAACAGTAGCCTAAAACTCACAGATGCGTCTATGTGGTCGTTTGAGGGTGTTTGCGCCATCCCAAGGCTTGCCCAGAAGCGAGGAGATGGGGAAATTTCTAGACACAATTAACACTCTTTTGATTGAACAAAGAAGGGCGTTGAGTACAATCGGCAGCTAATTACAGCTTTTTTTAGACATAGTGTCGGATTTGCTGTCAATTTGACACGAGAGAGGCTGGGCGCAAAGAGCCCTGTGCTCGGAGCATCGTTCAATGATCGTGCTAGGTTTGCTGGGCCCATTTCGCTTTACGGTCGATCAGGTGGATCGCACCGCATCGCTGAGCTATGACAAGGTCAAACTGCTGGCGGCGGTGCTGTGCCTGGCGAACGGCAAAGTGCTGCATCGTGAGCGGCTGGCACATATGCTGTGGCCGGATCTGGCACGCGACAAGGCGCTATCACGCTTGCGTCATGCCTTGCATGTGTTGCGCAAGGCCTTGGGCGAGCAGGCTGTTTGCCTGGTCGCCCACGCCGAAGGCGCCATGGCGTTCAAGCCTGAATGTGTGCAGGTGGATGTGCTGGAATTCATGCAGGCCGATGCCGCGCAGAACGCGTGTCTGTTGCAGCGCTTGAGCCTGTATGGCGGTCGTTTTCTGGACGCGATTCCATCCCCCGATGCCGAAGCGTTCATTTCCTGGCGACGAAGCTGGGAAGATCGCCTCACCCTGGAGTTGTTCAGCGTGCGTGCCCGTCTGTTCGAGCAGGTTTTGCAGGCCCATCAGTGGGATCAGGCGCTTGCACTGGCGCAGGATTGGGTGCTGCAGGCCCCCGAGCAGGAGGTCTACCATCGCCTTTTGATCCGTGCCTTGATGCAAAGAGGAGACAGGCAGGCCGCCTTGCAAGCGTATGCCCATTGTGAGCAGGCTTTGCGTCAGTACCTGGGAGTACGCCCGGACCCTGAAACACGCCGTCTGGCTGAAGCCCAATGGCCGGTGGCCGCAAGCCATGCCCCCCCAACGTCCACCCAGAGTCATCGCACGGTTGCTACGCTGGCCTTGGCCTTGTCCTGGCTGCCTGCCGATGACTCTGAGGTGCATCTGGATGGGGAGCTGATGTCGGATCAGGCTGTGTCTTATCTGGAATCCTGGCACGAGCAATTGCTTGATATTTTGCGTGCGCACGGTGCATGGATAAGCCAGTCCAGCGGGTCTACGTTGCTGGCCCACTTTGCTTGGCCACATGCACAGTCCGAGCCGGTGAATCGGGCGGTTGAGCTGGCCTGTGTGATTCGTGCCTTGCGAACACCACCGGGGATCTGCATCGGTCAGGTCGTGCACGTCAGCTTGGCTTTAGTGGACGAACAGCAGGTCAATACACATAGTCTGTTCGGGCAACTGGTCATGCCTTTGGTGTGGAAGGCCAGGCATGGTGAGATTTTGTTGAGCGCTCAGGCTGTTGCTCGGATGGCGGATTGGCAGATCAAGCAGCATCGTGGCCCGGAGGGGGTGTGTTTCAGTTTGGGAGAGGGGAAATGGATGAATGACCCTCTTTACGGCTGCCAGCCCGAGTTCGAGCAGTTGGTGGCGCAATGGCAGCAGTGCAGCCGCCTGTCCCGCAAGGCCGCGTACCGAATTCATGGTGATCTGGGGTCGGGCAAATCCCGTTTAGCCCAAGCCTTGCACAGCTACATTGTGCGCGATGGTGGGCAGCCCTTGCTGATTGATTTTTCGCGCCAGGACGTACTGCAAGGCGTGCGCGAGATGATGCAGGCTCGTCTGGATGACGGCATTGGCACCCAGGACTTGCCGCTGGCCTTAAGTCAGTGCCTGCGCGACTGGTTTGGCCTGTCTGATCCCCATTGGGATCAGGTGCTGCAAGAGGCGCATCGTCAAAAAACGGAAGGCTTTCCAGGGGTGCCCGATCCGTGCCATTTGCTGCTAGCGGCGGTGCAGGCCTTTACCAGTCAGAGCCGGCCCGTGCTGGTGATTCTGGATCATGTGGATGCGCTGGATACCGGCTGTCAAAACAGCTTGGCGGCTATATGGAGTGCGGTTCAAAAGCAGCCGGCCGGAGTCTTGCTAGTGATCTTGTCACGTCAGAGCCTATTGGCGTTGGACTTTGCCCAGAGTATGACCTTGCGCTGCTTAACCGGGTCGGAGGTGGGCAAGGCGATCGGTTTTTATGCACGCGGCAAGCGCCTTTCCTCGGAGGCGAATGCGCAGATTCGTGCTCAGTGTTTGAGCAATCCCATGCTGATTAAAGACATGCTGCATTTACAGCGCTTTGGCATGCCGTTCAATTATGTGCCCCGTCTGGCAGACCGCTTGCTGCTGGATCTGGAGCAACTGGATGCGGATCGCCGCTGCGTGTTGTTGATGATGGTGTTGTGGGAACGCGCCACGCCTACGGGTTTGGCGCAGGCCTGTAATTTGCCTTTGAGCGTCGTAGAGCAATCCAGGATCAGCCTGTTGGACAAAGGCTTGTTGCAGCAAGACAGCGAGGGCCGAATTGTATGCGCCCCTTTGATGCGTTCCGCCTTGCGTCGTTTGATTGCTAAGGAAGAAAGCAAAGTCCTGTACGGTAAGCTTGCCCATAGCCTGATTCAAATGCAGCAGGCAGAAGAAGAAATAGCCGCTTGTCTGGTACAGGCCCAAAGCGCACAAGCGGCCATTTGGTGGCGCAAGGCCATTGATACGTCGCTGCGCAGCGGCGATAGCCTGCAGGCGGCACAACAGTTGTCGCAGGTCTTGAGCAGCTTGCAGTACATGAGCGATGTGCAGTTGCGCCGTCAGTACGAGCGCGACAGCTATGTCACCTTGGGGGCGCTGGAGATCAGTCGTGGTGGGCCTGCTGCCATACCCGTGTCGCGAGCGTACGCGCAGGCGGCCGGACGCAGCGAGGGCGGCGAGGAGGATCTGCCCGTGCTATGGGGGCAATGGGTGATGCTGCACGGCGCAGGCAGGCTGCCGGAAAGTCTGGCTCACGCCAAGCAGTTGCAGGAACACTCCCGGCGTCAGGGCCATAGCGCCTGGTATGGTTGGGGCCTGTACGCCGAAGCGCAATACCTGTTCTGGAAAGGCCGTGTGCAACCAGCCGAGCTGGCCCTGGACGAGGCGCTGCGTGCGCTGGCTTACGAACAGCCCGTTCCGGCCATGGATACGGCCCTGGGTCATCATTGTCCGGCTTTGGTGCATAGCCTGTTGGGCTTGACTCAGGTGTTGCAGGGGCGCTTTGAGCAGGGTGTGGCCAGTGCCCGCCATGCCCAGTTTCTGGCCAGTCAAAGTCAGTCGCGCATTTCGGCGGTAATTGCTGAAATTCAGATGCTGCGCATTCTGTATTTGCAAGGTGATCTGGAGGTGCTGACGGAACGTAGTCAGGCTTTGCTGTCCACGTTGCAGCCTGTCTTGCCGGACAGTGTCTGGTGTGCGGTTGCCGAGACCTATGTGCTGTATTGCCGCCTGGTCAAAGGTGAGGAGACTAGGTCTGAGCTGGCCCGTTTGCTTGGTTTGCTGCCTGAGTTTGCGCGCAGCATGCCGTTGGCGACGGATGCTTTTCTGTGTATTTTGGCCCGCTGCCATCTGGCCCAAGGGGAAATTGAACGTGCCAGCCAAGCCCTGGATCAAGTCTGCCAGATAGGGCAGGAGCGGGCTTCTACCCTGTATCTGCCAGAGCTTGACTGCTTGAGGGGGGATCTGGCCTGGGTCAGTGCGGATAGAGACCAGGCGCAGGTTTGCTGGGCTCAGGCCCAGCAAGAAGTCTTGCGCAGCGGCCTGTACGCCTATGAAGGTTGGCTCAGGCAACGACGCGAGCACCTCCCCGATCTGGCGGAACGTCGTGTGTGGGTTCAGCGCCACCCCGGTTAGAACTGGACGTTGATACCCGCAAAAATTTGCCACACTGGTGCGCCTGCGCCTTTCTTATCGACAGAGTATTGCGGTTCGATAAAGGCGTTGATCACGCTCTTGCCAGGTTTGAATACTTTGCCCAGACCCAGGCCCACGGGAATGTGATGGGTATGGTTTTGCAGGTCAAAGGTCCACACCCCGCTCGAGCGCAAGTAAAAACCATTAGGCAGGTTATAGAACAGGGCGGGCTGGAAGGTGGCCGTCTTGACCCTCTCGCGGTCCGAGTCCCCGGCAAAGGATTGCTGAAAAGTCAGCAGTCCGCCTGCCAGCCCCCAGTCCCTGCTGGCAACCAAGGCTGCGGCACTGCCAATTTGCCATTTACCTTGTCCCAGCCAATCGTTCGACGCCGTAGGCATCACCAGCAAGGGGCCGATGCCATAGGAAAAACTACCAGCGTTTTTCATGAATACATCCATGAACGTGATGTCGCCCAAGCCAGATTTGCTGCCCAGACGATCGTGGTGCAAGGCCACAATCGGTACATTCAAACGCCACAGCTGCGGCAGACCAAAGGTCTTGTTGGGCAGGACGGCACGCAGCACGGTCTGATTTGCCCACGCATTCTCGAGCTTGTACAGCTCGGGTACGTAGTAGTCGTGCAAGCTGACCATGGGCCGGGGGCTTAACGGGTTATTGGCGTCGTTCTGGGACTGGGCCAGGGCCCCCGAGCTGATCAGGCTGGTGGCCAACAGGCCAAATATTGTCTTTTGCATATGCATACCTCCTCGAAAAACTGAAGGTAGGAAGGCGGCGTTGAAAAAGCATTTAAAGCGGGCCACTGTGGCAAAGTCGCCGTTTGGGCTATCGGGTCCGCTTTGCTCGCAGAATGAGACGCTTGTTGAAAAAGCCCATCAGGAGGAGCGTGCCATGGCACATGCAGCAATAAGAACAGTCATGCTGGCGGCAGTAGTCAGTGCGGGTTTGGTTCAGGCACAGGCCGCGCCTGCCACGCAGGCAACTCAGGAGCGCCATGCTCAGTGGATGAAAACACTCCCGTTTGATGATACCCAGGACTTCAAGAACGCCCAGCGCGGTTTGATTTATCGCGAGCCCAGCCTGCAGATCAAAGGCGTGAACGGCAATGTGGTGTGGGATCTGGATTCTTACAAGGCCTTTATCAAGCCAGATAGCGTTGCTCCCAGCACGGTGCATCCCGGTTTGTGGCGCATGTCGCAGTTGAATTTGCTCGATGGTGTGTACAAGGTGACGGACAATATTTATCAGGTGCGCGGCTATGACTTGTCCAACATCACCTTTGTACGCGGCACAAGCGGCTGGATTGTGTTTGATGTGGGTACTTCTACCGAAACGGCCGCTGCTGCGTATGCCTTGTTGCAAAAACATGTGCAGGCCGCCCCTATCAAGGCGATTATTTACAGTCATTCCCACATAGACCATTACGCCGGAGTCAAGGGACTGGTGGATCAGGCTGCGGTGGACTCAGGACAGGTGCAGATCATTGCGCCAGAAGGTTTTGTGGAGCATGCCATCAGCGAGGGGGTGATTGCAGGCAATGCCATGAAGCGTCGTGCGACTTATATGTATGGGGCCTTCTTGCCGCGCGGCCCGGAGCATAGCGTAGGCTCGGGGCTGGGCATGACCAATCCGCTGGGTTCGGTCTCCTTGATTGCACCGACGCGTTCGATATCAAGATCCGGTGAAACACTGGTGGTTGATGGCGTTGAAATGGTCATGCAACTGACACCGGGCACTGAAGCTCCGGTAGAGATGAATACCTATCTGCCACAATTCAAAGCCATGTGGATGGCCGAGAACACGACCAACACCATGCACAATATTCTGTCCTTGCGCGGTACACAGGTGCGGGATGCCAGGCAATGGGCCAACTACATCAATGAAACCATTGACCTGTTTGGCGACAGCACGGAGGTGAAGTTTCAGGCGCACCACTGGCCTGTGTGGGGCAAGGAGCAGGTCCACGATTACCTTGTCAAGCAGCGTGATTTGTACAAGTACATTCACGATCGCAGTGTGAACCTGATGAACAAGGGCTATACCGGCGAAGAAATTGCCGAGCTGATCGAGCTGCCCGAGTCTTTGCAGAAAGACTGGGCAACGCGCGGTTATTACGGCTCACTTAAACACAATGCACGGGCGGTGTATCAGTACTACATGGGCTGGTACGACGGCAATCCCTCCAGTCTGGATGTCTTGCCACCAACGGCAGCAGGGGCGAAGTATGTGGAATACATAGGGCGTGATCGGCTCCTGCAAAAAGCAAATGAAGACTTTGATCGCGGTGAGTATAGATGGGTTGCCATGGTGGTGAAGCATTTGGTCTTTGCCGATGCGAAAGATGCAGAAGCACGCCAATTGCTGGCCAATAGCTACGAGCAACTGGGTTATCAGGCCGAGTCCGGGCCGTGGCGGTCCATCTATCTGCAAGGGGCCCTGGAGCTGCGCAAGGGTGCGCCGGATCTACCTGTGCCTCCCAACAATAATGCCGATCTGCTCGCTGCCCTGACCCCAGAGATGATGTTTGACTTGATGGCCGTGCGTCTGGACGACGAGAAGGTCAAAGACAAGGAGCTGACTGTTGCTTTTCATTTTGTGGATATGGACACGACGTATACCGTCAGCATTGGCAATTCGGTGCTTAATTACAGTACGCGCCCCGGTTTGCCGGCTCAAGCCACCATGTCAGTCAGTCTGGCGGATTTCAAGCTGATTCAAGGCAAGATGCTGGACTGGAAAACGGCCATGAAAACGGATCGCGCCAAGCTTCAAGGTCTGGGCCGTAAGTTTCAGGAATTTGGAGGTCTGTTTGAGGAGCCTGGCTTGTGGTTCAACATCGTGACGCCTTGAGGACGGTGCTCAGGACCGCGTGGCTTGACCGAGTGTTTGTTGCGATGCGACGACAAGGGTCTTTGGCGGGTATGGATTAAACGTTTTCTGTGCATTATTTGCATTAAGGTGCTGGCTCGAGGGCGGCCTGTGGTGGGTTTATGGCCAGGGACGCCTTGTGCCACACTCAAGCCAGGAACCTTTGTTTATGTCCGCGACCTTGAAATCCCTGTTCAGTGCTGGTGTCTTGCTGGCAGCGTCGGTGAGCGCTCAAGCCTATCAGTCTGAAACGATCCATAACAAGAAAGGGGAGGCTGTATTTGAACTACGCATTTACGGTACGCAGGATGGCTCCTACTCTATCGATGATCCGGTCAATGGGCCACGATCCGTTTTTGATCTGGACGATAATGCGCATGCGAAAATTCGAGGCGCCTTAAGTCGCTGGGCAGAAATCGTCTCTTTGAAGCCGGGGCATGTGCCCGCCATTATCAATATTGGCACAGTAGGCGGTCAGGATGCTCGGGCGGGCACCACGGTGACGCCTGACCCAGACTCCGCAGGCTCGCTTTACCTGCTTCTGCCTCAGGCTGCCTTACTCAATAAGCTGGACAGCGATCAACTTAAGCACCCTCTTGCCGAGGTTGTGGTGGGAACCATCGATTTTGATACCGCTGCGCTTCGGCCCAGCCAACTTCCCCTGAATGCCCAGGCAGATTATGCGGCTGTCATGTTCCATGAGTTTGGCCATACGATGGGAATGATTGGTGTGGCCGTGGACGCCTGGGGACTAGGGTCGGATACGCCGTACATCCGTCCGGTTTTGACGTCATGGGCGCAGGGTTTGCGCGATGACAATGGCAATGCGGCCCGGCCCGGACAGGCGGTGCTGTGCTCGATGTGCAATAACGCTTACGACCCAGACGCGTTTGACTTGCGCAAGGACCAGGGCTATTTCACGGGCCAGCATGTGCAGGAAGTCATGGACGGCGCCATGCCCGGCATACCGGTGCGGATTTTGGGCTATGTAAATACGCAGCCATTCGGGGTGGATACGGATTATATGGCGCATTCAGAGCTGCGCAACAGCTTGATGAGCCACCAGTCTTATCGCAATTACACCACGATGATGGAAGCGGAGCTGGCATCCTTGCAGGATATGGGCTTGAAGATCGACCGACGTAATTTCTATGGCTATTCTGTCTACGGCGATGGGCTCACATTGACGAGCAAAAATGGTTTTTTTGCTCGAAACAGCGAAGGGACGGCTTATCTGCCGGGCCAATACAACCAGGCTACTCAAGGCGTGGGGTTGCATATTTATGGGGAGCGCAACACCCTGACCCAGGCGGCTGATTTGTTAAGTGCCGGTCCCGGCGGAGTCGGTGTGCGCGTGGATGGCAGCGAAAACACACTCATCATTCCCGAAAGTACCCGTATTCACGCGCAAGGCTGGTATGGCCGCGGCCTGCAGTTCAGCTATGGTCGCGAACACACGATTGTGCAGCGGGGCGAAGTACGCGCTGAGGGAGAGGACGGCGTTGCCGCGCTGTTTGACTTCGGTCATAACGCCATGGGCAGTTTTGCAGATGGTATTGAGGGAGGTGACTATCGTGGCTCCTGGTTGGTGAATTTCCGGGGCACCCTGGTTGCCGCCGAGGAATTACCCTTGGCTTTGCAGGGCGCGCTGATCAAGGACTACCACCTGTCCGGCCTGTTGTCGGGCAGGAAAGCGGCCATTCAGATTTCCGACAATGCACAGGTTGAAAATATCAATGTCCTGCAGGGGGCCCGGATTCAGGGCGATATCCTGTCTGACTATTCCACTCGCCAAAGCAATGGCGAGCTGTTTGTTACCCATGTGAATTTTGGGCAGAAAGCCGATGATCAAGGGCGCGCCACGAGGCAGGCCGATCCTGATTTCCGTCTGCGCTACGAGGGTAATATTCAGGGTGTCGATAATCTGGCCGTCGTGATTGCGGGCGGGGAAAGCTCGCTCAATGGCCAGCATCAATTGCATGGTCTGCGTGTGGATGCAGGCGCCACGCTCAGCGGCAACAGCAGTTACGTCATCAATCCGGAAGGCAACTTCAGTAACCACGGTACCTTGAGTCCGGGTAATTCATTTGGTCAGATGACGATTCAAGGCGATTTCATTCAGGCCCCCGAAGGCCGGGTGTTGATTGAAGCGGACACGCGTCAGCATGATCGGATCGAGGTGCAGGGGCTGGCTCAACTGGCTGGTGAACTGAAAGTGCAGTTGCAGCCGGACTGGTATGCCGATGGTTGGTCCCTGAGCCAGAACACGGTCTTTCAGGCCACACAGACCCAGGGTAGTTTTGATCTGCTGACTGCCAGCCTGAATTCGCCCAGCCTGAGCGTGCACGTGAATAACGCTGGCTGGTCGGTCAGCCGTCAGGCAGCGGCTTATTCGCCCTACGCAGGCAATCCGAATGCGGGTGCCGTGGGCCGCAGTCTGGAGCAGGCTTCTACTGACAATCAGCGTCCCTTGGCGTCTGTCTACCAGGCGCTAGACTTTTCCAGCGCGGATGGCAGCCAGATCGGTGACGCACTCAATCAGCTCAGTGCCGGCGCGTACGGGGCGCAATTGGCTGCCAGCTTGCGCAGAGAGCAACTGGTGTCCGAGCAACTGCGTCAGCGACCTGGTCTGGGCAAGGATGGATGGCAAACCTTTATTCAGCCTTTTGGGGGCCGTTACCACTGGCAGTTAAGTGCTAATGAGGTCGACCATCGCAGTCAGACTTACGGGGTGGTGTTCGGCGCGGAGCATCGCGCTGCTGGCAGCGATTGGAGCCTGGGCGCTCATGCAACTGCCAATGAGCAGAGTTTGAATATAGATGCCCCTTATCAGGGCAAGAGCACGCTGACGGGTTTGGGCGCCGGCGTCCATGCCTTGTATCGTGCCGATGCTCGCGAGGGTTGGCAAGGTCTGGCGCAAGTCCGTGTGGGTTTGGAGCAGGGCAAGCTGAACCGACGCATCGCGTTTTCTGATTATCAAGCGAACCCCAAGTCCGACTGGACCGGTCACACCTTTGCAGCGGGCATCCAGACAGCCTATAACTGGCCCTTGGGCGAGGCTGGCAGCATAGGTCCCGTTCTGGCTCTGGATTACCTGCGTTACAGCCGTCCCGGTTTCAGTGAGCAAGGCGATGCAGGCAGCCGCTTGCAGCTGGATTCGACCCGTGCCCAGTCCTTGCAAGCCTCGCTGGGTCTGGCGGTCAGCCAGGCTTGGGAGCTGAAACAGGGTCGTCGTTTGCAGGCCGAAGTGTCCGCGTCCTGGGAGCAGGCTTTGTTAGGCCGCAAGCAGACGCAGTACGCACGGTTTGAAGCCTCACCCCAGACGGGTTTTGATGGTCGCTATGCGCGGGTCGACAGTCATGCGCTGGCCTTGCGCGCAGGATTGACGCTGCAAAGCTCGGAGCGTTTGCGTGTGGGGGTGTCGGCGGGAACCCGTTTACTGGGCAATAGCCGGGCGGATATCTCGGGCAATGTGTCGCTGAACTGGGCGTTCTAGGCCTTGTTAGTCGTCATTTTGAACGCTTGCTGTCTGTGTGTGTCCCGTCAGCTTGCCTGGCTGGCGGAGCGACTCCGGCAGTCAGGCAAGCTCGCTCAACGTAGTCCGGTCAGGCGTCCGGTTCAGGCGGCCTGACGGCTGCTCTCGAACCAGTTCCACAGCGCCTGATGCTCGGGCTCCAGTTCCACCGCCAGGCCCCCTGTGAACGCGCGCCATGCAGGCAGGTAGGTATGAGACACAACAGTCAGTACCGGGTAGCCTTTATCGATCAAGGCCAGGATTTCGTCGTTAAAACCTTGACCATCGGCTTCCATAATTCCAAAACGATTCACAATCACCAGATCGGCATGACTGTCCAGCGCCTGTCGTAGCACTTCGCTGGCGTGCAGCAAGGCGCCAATATCCAGGCGACAGGCGCTGGATTCGGTTCCCAGATTCTGAGTGATGGGGTAGAGGGTGCCTTTGTCCAGATCCTGCACGGTG
>JQGF01000482.1_pt1 | contig 10800 bp, 8 predicted proteins | sample 210201 | NCBI WGS metagenome assembly JQGF01 (sample SAMN02947780, study PRJNA257236) | wastewater metagenome | biome: Domestic wastewater sediments; material: Domestic wastewater soil sediments and water; isolation source: domestic wastewater sediment treated with ammonia and hydroxylamine at...
GCTGAATCTGACGCTGACCAAACGCGGTGCCTCCAACGGCGAACCCATACCAATGGCCGGTGTGCCGTTTCATGCTATGGAGGGGTATCTGGCGCGTTTGGTGGCGCTGGGCGAGTCGGTGGCCATCTGCGAACAAGTGGGCGATCCGGCAACCAGCAAAGGGCCGGTCGAGCGCAAGATCGTGCGTGTCGTCACTCCCGGCACCTTGACGGACGATGCGCTGCTGCCGCCCAAGGCGGACCGTTTGATCGCCGCCTGCACCCTGCTGAAAGTACAGCGCCAGGAATGGGTAGGTCTGGCCTGGATGAATCTGGCTAGCGGCGAATTTCTGGCCTGTCAGTGCGAACCCGATATGCTGGAAACCGAGCTGAACCGCATCAGTCCGGCCGAACTGCTGTACCCCGAAGGCCTGCGCCACCTGCCGGAACTGCCCGGCGCAAGCTGCCACACGCTGCCGGACTGGCATTTTGCGCAAGACGGTTCGCGCCAGACGCTGCTGGAACACTTCAAGCTGGATTCGCTGGCCAGTTTCGGCCTGGACGATCTGCCCGCCGCGTCCGCCGCCGCCGGTGCACTGCTGCGTTACGTAGGCAGCACCCAATCGCAATCGCTGGCGCACATCGCCGCCGTGCGCGTACAGCACGGCTCGGACTTTGTGGTGCTGGATGCCGTCACCCGCAAAAATCTGGAAATTACCGAAACCATCAGCGGCGAGACCAGCCCCACCTTGTTCTCTACCCTGGACCACTGCCAAACGCCGATGGGCAGCCGCCTGCTGCGCCGCTGGCTGCATCACCCGCTGCGTCTGAACCAGGCCGCCCAGCAACGTCAGGACATCGTCGCGCTGTTTGTACAACACCAGCAAGCCGCCAGCCTGGACGCACGCGACCCGCTGGGCGCGCTGCGCCAGTCCCTGAATCGCTTCCCGGATCTGGAGCGCATCGCCACGCGCATCGCCCTGCGCAGCGTGCGGCCCCGTGAACTGGCCAGCCTGCGCGATGCTCTGGCGGGCCTGCCTGAGCTGCACGACGGGTTGCAGCAGAATTTCGGCGCTTCGGGCGAGCTCGCCCGGCACCTGCACGGCCTATCCACAGACCCCGATCTGGCCGCCTTGCTGCAAGCCGCCATTGCCCCCGAACCGGCTTTGCTGGTGCGCGACGGCGGTGTCATCGCCGACGGCTACGATGCCGACCTGGACGAATTGCGCAGTCTGGCCAGCGACAGCGGCGATGTACTGATGCGCATTGAAGCACGCGAACGCGAACGCACCGGCATTGCCACCCTGCGTGTGGAATACAACCGGGTGCATGGGTTTTTTATCGAAGTCAGCCGTGGACAGGCCGACAAAGTACCCGACGATTACCGCCGCCGCCAGACCCTGAAGAACGCCGAGCGTTTCATCACGCCGGAACTGAAAGAATGGGAAGACAAAGTACTGTCCGCCAAGGATCGCAGTCTGGGCCGGGAAAAATTCCTGTTTGAAGCCCTGCTGGACAAATTGCAGGATTTCGCCGGACCGCTGGCGCTGTGTTCGTCGGCCCTGGCCGAACTGGATGCCCTGTCTTCGCTGGCGCTGCATGCGCTGGACAATGACTGGGTCGCTCCCGAGCTGGGCGAACAGGCCGGATTATGGATAGAAGCCGGTCGCCACCCCGTGGTTGAACACAGCATCGAGCGCTTTACCCCCAACCACTGCGAGATGCATGCGCATCGCCGCATGCTGCTGATCACCGGCCCTAACATGGGCGGCAAATCCACCTATATGCGCCAGGTGGCGCTGATTGCCTTGCTGGCGCGCGTAGGCAGTTTTGTGCCCGCGCGCAGTGCCCGCATCGGCCAGATCGACCGCATCTTCACCCGTATCGGTGCCGCCGACGATCTGGCGGGCGGCCGCTCCACCTTCATGATGGAAATGACCGAAGCAGCCGCCATTCTGGCCGGTGCCACCCAATACAGCCTGGTCCTGATGGACGAGATAGGCCGCGGCACATCGACCTACGATGGCCTGGCCCTGGCCTGGTCCATTGCCCATCGCTTGCTCAGCCACAACCAGGCCCTGACCCTGTTTGCCACGCACTATTTCGAAATCACCCGCCTGCCTAATGAATTGCCCACTGCCGCCAACGTCCATCTGGCAGCAGCCGAATCGGCCTCGGGCATCGTCTTTCTGCACGAAGTCCAGGAAGGACCGGCCAGCCGCAGTTACGGGATTCAGGTTGCGCAGCGCGCCGGTGTTCCCAGCGCCGTCATTCGCCAGGCCAGCCGCGAACTAAGCCGCCTGGAAGCCCAGAACGACCCCAGCGCGCAACTGGACCTGTTCAATGCGGGCAGCACCCCCGTCGCCGTCCATACCGAACCCGACCCGACGACCGAACAAGCCCTGGACTTGCTGGAACAGTTCAAACGCGTGGATGTGGACGAACTCAGCCCACGCGCTGCCCTGGACCTGTTGTATCAAATCAAGAAAAGCCTGCAAAGCTAATACGCCCTGAACCTGCCACGGCGCGCCATCTTGAACCAGGCACCGCCCGGGCACACCCGAACACAGGCAGCAAATCGCGCAGAAGGTGCCAGGACGGCGACATCGCTTTAACCGGCCCCTAACCCTGTTGACAGTCCATAATCGACGGGTTGGCATGCGGCAGATCAGTTAAGCTTACGACTGCATTCCTTTTTTACTTTTTGTTCAGGCAGCCCATGGACATCGATCAGCCCTTGGCCCTTCTGGGCGGCATCAGCGCGCATGAATTCATGCAAATCTACTGGCAACGCAAGCCTTTGCTGATCCGCCGCGCCATCCCCAATTTCAAACCGTCGCTCAGCATCGCCAATATTCGCGAACTGGTGTCGCGCGACGAAGTCGAATCGCGCCTGATTGTTCACGACGAACAAGGCTGGCACATGGAAACCGGGCCGTTCGACGAGCTGCCGCCCGCTTCCCAGCCCAAATGGACCGCCCTGGCCCAAAGCGTGGACCTGCACGATGACGCCACGGCGGCTCTGATGCGGCAATTTCGCTTCATTGCCGATGCGCGCCTGGATGACGCCATGATCAGCATCGCCTCGGACGGCGGCGGCGTGGGACCGCACTTTGACAGCTACGATGTCTTTCTGCTGCAGGCCCACGGACGGCGGCACTGGCGCATCAGCCAACAAAAAGACTTGAGCCTGGTGCCTGATCTGCCCCTGAAAATACTACGCAATTTCCAGGCCGAAGAAGAATTCACCCTGGAGCCGGGCGATATGCTGTATTTGCCCCCGCATGTCGCGCACGACGGCATCGCCCTGGGCGAGTGCATGACCATCTCCATCGGCTTTCGTTCGCCCACCCAGGCTACGCTGGCGCGCGGCCTGATGGAGGCGGCCAGCGATCAGTTGGCTGCTGCCGGCGGCGAAGGCTACGGCTTGTATTCCGATCCGCCCCTGGCCATGCCAGACCTGCAGGCCCGTTATACCGACCCTGGCGTGGGCGCAACCCGCACGCCGGCTGCCCTGCCTGAAAATCTGGTGCAAAAGTCGCTGGACGCCCTGAATGCCATCCGCTTTGACGACGCCCTGGCCGCCCGCTTTCTGGGCGTCTGGCTGACCGAGCTGCCGGCCAACTCGTGGTTCGACATTGCCGACGAGCCGGTCGATCTGCATGATCCGGACCTCCCTGCTGGTCGTCTGGTACTGGATCGCTGCACCCGAATGATGTATCGTGAACACGAGTTGTACATCAATGGCGAAGTCGCGCCCTGCCCCGCCACCCGTGCCTTGCGCCTGCTGGCCGACGAACGGGAAATCAAGACCGGCAGCGCGGCGTTCCAGGAGCTGGACGAGGACGCGCTGGACATGTTGAACGCCTGGCTGGACGACGGCTGGATTCAGTTTCAAGCCGCTTGAGCGCGCCGGGACAGGGCAAAAAAAGAAACAAAGCCGGACCTTTCCGGCTTGTTTTTTATCCCAAAGCGGTCTGCTCAATTACCTAAAAGTGTATGGATTAAGTAGTCCATTAGCGGGCTATAAAACCAATTCGGTTTTCATTCCCCATGCACTTTCAGGAAGCCCTGCACCGCCATGTCCACAGCCAAAACCTCACACCCCCTCCTGCTCAGCGATCTGACGCATCCCGTGGTGGCCGGCCTGATTTCGGTCATCGTCAACTATGGCGGCACCTTTATTCTGGTCTTTCAGGCCGCCAAAATCGCCGGGCTCAGCCCCGAGCTGACCGCCTCCTGGGTCTGGTCGGTATCCATCGGCGTCGGCGTGACCGGTCTGATTCTCAGTTGGGTCGCGCGCGAACCCATCATCACAGCCTGGTCCACCCCGGCCGCCGCCTTTCTGGTCACTGCGCTGGCCAGCACGCCCTACGAACAGGCCGTCGGTGCCTACCTGATCTCGGCTCTGGCCTTTGTGGTGCTGGGACTGTCCGGTTACTTCGAGCGCGTCATCCGCCTGATTCCCGCCGGTATCGCATCCGGCCTACTGGCCGGGATCTTGCTGCAATTTGGCATCGGTGCCTTTGGTGGAATGAGTGTGGACCCCATGCTGGCCGGCCTGCTGATCGCCGCCTACCTGATCTTCAAGCGTCTGAACGCGCGCTACGCGGTAGTCGGCATCCTGGTGCTGGGCCTGGGTTTTCTGCTGCTGCAAGAGCGCGTGGATCTGGCCGGCCTGCAGCTGCAATTGGCCGCCCCGGTCTTTACCATGCCGGTCTTTTCGCTGAATGCCTTGCTCAGCGTGGCTTTGCCCCTGTTCCTTATCACCCTGACCGGCCAATACATGCCGGGCATGCTGGTGCTGCGCAACGACGGCTTTCGCACCAGCGCCAATCCTATTGTCGCGCTGACCGGCCTGGGTTCGCTGCTCATGGCCCCCTTTGGCTCCCACGCCTTTAATATAGCCGCCATCACGGCAGCCATCTGCACCGGCCGCGAAGCGCACGAAGATCCGTCCAAGCGCTGGATCGCGGGTATTGCCGCCGGCCTGTTCTATATCCTGGTGGGCGTGTTCGGCGTCACGCTGGCCGCTGTTTTCATGGCTTTCCCCGCCACCTTCATTACCACACTGGCGGGCCTGGCCTTGCTAGGCACCATAGGCGGCAGTCTGGCCGGGGCCATGGCCGAACCCAAGACCCGCGAAGCGGCCCTGATCACCTTTCTGGCCTCGGCGGCCAACATTACCCTGCTGGGCATAGGCGGTGCCTTCTGGGGCCTGCTGATCGGCTTGCTGGCCTATCTGGTGCTGAACGGAAAAATGCCGCAACGCAAGCCCAAAGCAGCCGTCCTGCCCACCGAGGCCAGCCCCGAAAAGCCCATTCTGCGCTAGTCACTCCCGGCACCAGAAGCAGTGTCGCCATCCCGACAAGGGTCGGCGGCACAGCGCCATGCGGCCGATACACCCGGACTCAGAAAAGCGCGCATATGTTTTACCGCTGTCGCTCAATTTGTAAAAAATAGATACATAAAAGCGATTAATTTACAGCAAATTAATCTATATGCACGGAAAATATATCTATACATATACACACGATTAATAGATACAGCTTCCCGGCAGCGGTCCAAAGACATGCGTGCTAGCCTGCACCGGCTTCGCTACAGCTCTGGAGACATGCCGTGTTCAAGGCACCATTCATCGCCGACCCCTACGCGTTCTATGCCGACCTGCGCCAAGGTCCGCCCTTAGTCTGGACACCTGATTTCTGTGGTGGTGCCTGGCTGGTTCACCGCCATGCCGATGTCCGATTCGCCTTGCGAGACCCCGCCTTGCGCGTGCGCCGGATCGGCGGTTGGACCACGCAGGCCCAGGCACCGGACACCTCCCGCCTGTATGCCTTCAAAAGCCTGATGGCCCGCGCCCTGGTGTTCGTGGACCGGCCCCGGCACACACGGATACGGCGCGTGCTCAGCCCCGCCTTCACCCCCGATGCCATGCGGGCACTGGAACCGGCTATTCAAACACGCTGCCAACAACTTGCCGGTGAACTACGCCGCAAACTGGAAAACGGGCAGGCCGATTTAGCACGCGATATCTGTCGGCCCCTGCCTGTACTGGTCATGATGGACCTGCTGGGCTTGCGCGATTTGCCGGCAGAACGACTGCTTGAATGGACCGAAGCGATGGCGCATTTTCTGGGTACCCCCACCCCGGACACACCCGTGCTGCTGCGCGCCCAACACGCCCTGCTGGACATGGCCGACTGCCTGTCGGACGCGCGCCATCTCGTGCCCGACGGCTTGGCCTGGCGGCTATTGCACGACCAAAACCTGTCCCTGCGCGGTCGCCAAGAACGGCTAGCCCAGTGCTGCATGCTGCTCTTTGCCGGTTACGAGACCTCGCGCCATCTGTTGGGCACCATGCTCAACACCCTGATCCAACGTGCCGACCTGCGCCAGACGCTGGAGCAGCACCCACAGCAGATTCCGGCCGCCGTGCGCGAATTTCTACGCCACGACAGCCCGATTCAATACACGGCGCGCCGCCTGGAAGGCGATCGCCACTGGCACGGCCAGACATTACGTAAAGGCCAGTTGCTGGTCTTGTTGCTTGGCGCGGCCAATCACGATCCCGATATTTTTCCGGACCCGCAGACACTGGATTTCACACGCCACACGCAGCCAGAGCTGTCTCTGGGCCACGGCATCCACCACTGCCTTGGGGCTGGACTGGCGCAACTGGAAGCCCGGCTTGCCGTGCAAACCTTATTGCCCCTCTTGCCGTCCCTGCAGTCCCGCCCAGGCCAGCGCATCGGGCTGCCCGCCTACCGAGGCTGGGACAATCTGCCCGTACAAGCCGTCGCAGCATGAACGCTCTTCTGAATCGCCTGGAGCACGGCCTGCAAGGGCTGCGCCAGCAAGACTTGTGGCGCCACCGGACACTGTGCCAACCACTGCCCAACGGCCATGTCCGACGCGACGGCCGGGACATGCTGAGCTTTGCCGGCAACGACTACCTGGGCCTGAGCCTGCACCCGGACCTGCAACCCGCGCTCGCCGATGCAGCCGGCGCGACGGCTTCCCCTCTGGTGTGCGGACACCACCGCCAAGCCCAGGCATTGGAGCAGGAACTGGCTGCCTGGAGCGGATTTGACGCTGCTCGTCTGTTTGTCAGCGGTTACCAAGCCAGCCTGGGGGTGATTCCCGCCTTGCTTGGCCCCAAGGACAGCATTTTCTGCGACCGCCTGAATCATGCCAGCCTGATCGACGGCAGCCGGCTATCCGGAGCACGCCTGCGCGTCTACCCCCATCGCGATATGGGTCGGCTCGAGGCCCTGCTCTCCCGACCGGGGCCGGGTCTGAAATTAATCATTTCCGACAGCCTCTTCAGCATGGACGGCACCCTGGCTCCGGTCGATGAGCTATTGACACTGTGCGAGCGCCACGATGCCATGCTGTACCTGGACGATGCCCACGGCCTGGGCGTGCTGGGCGCAAACGGACGCGGCGCCCCCGAACACTTTGCGCTGACCCAGGCGCAAAGGCGCAGGCTGATCTATCTGGGCACGTTTGGCAAAGCAGCGGGACTGGGCGGCGCTTTTGTGGCCGGCAGCGCCACGCTGATCGACTGGCTGACCCAACGCGCGCGCAGCTATGTGTTCAGCACAGGACTGGCCCCGGCCCACTGCGCCGCCTTGCGGGCCTGCCTGCCCTTAATTTCCCAAGCACAACAGCAGCGCACCCGTCTGCAACACCTTGCCCGACTCTGGCAGATGCAGGCCGACACCTTGCCCTGGCCTTCCCCTTTATCCGAGACGCCGGTGCAAAGACTGATGCTGGTCCAGCCCAGTCAGGCGTTGCGCCTGTCCGCCTATCTGGCCGAACACGGCATCTGGGCTCCAGCCATACGCCCGCCTACCGTGCCGCGCGGCCAGTCCCGACTACGCATTTCGCTGTCCGCCGCCCACCAAGAGCGGGACATTTTGCGTCTGGCCGATTGCCTGCGTCAGGCCCCATCCTTCCCCAACACCGAAACGAGCGCACCATGAGCCACATCGACCTGCCCCCCTTATCCCGCCGCAGCCTGGATGCCGTCTGGCATCCTTGCACCCAAATGCAACACCACGATCAAGGCGTGCCGCTACCGGCCATCCGCCGCGCCCAGGGAGCCTGGTTGCACGATCAGGACGGAAAACGCTATCTGGACGCAATCAGTTCATGGTGGGTCAACCTGTTCGGGCACAGCCACCCCCACATCATCAATGCCATCAGCGAACAGTTACACACCCTAGATCACATCATGCTGTGCGGCCTGACCCACGAGCCCGTTGTGCAACTGTCCGAACAGTTGGCTGCCTTGACCGGCAACCGGCTAGGCCATGCCTTCTACGGCAGCGACGGGGCGTCGGCGGTAGAGATCGCTCTTAAACTTAGCGCACAGTACTGGCGCAACCAGGGCCAGGCGCACAAACACCGTTTTGTGGGCCTGCAACAGGGATATCATGGAGAGACACTAGGCGCACTGGCCGTCACCGACGTCCCCTTGTTCCGCGAACACTATGACGCGCAACTGGCTACAAACTACATGGCGGCCAGTCCCGATCTACGTCAAGCCGCGCATCCGGACGAGCAGCAGGCCGTCACCCAGGCCGCGCTGGACTCGCTGGAAACGGTGCTGCGCCAACACACCGACATTGCCGCCGTCATTCTGGAGCCACTGGTGCAATGCGCCGCCGGCATGGTCATGCATGCTCCTGCCTATCTACGCGGCGTACGCGCCCTGTGCGATCGCTATCAAGTGCATTTGATTCTGGACGAAATCGCTGTCGGCTGCGGGCGCACCGGTCGTTTCTTTGCCTGCGAACATGCCGACATCTGGCCTGACCTGCTGTGTTTATCCAAAGGCATCACAGGCGGCACGCTCCCCCTGTCCGTCGTGCTTTCAAGCCATACGCTTTACCAAGGCTTTTACGACCCGGACCTGCGACGCGGGTTTCTGCACTCGCACTCCTATTCCGGGAATCCACTGGCCTGTCGGGCCGCGCTGGCCACGCTGGAACTATTTCGGGAACTGCCGGTTTTCGAGCTACAGGACGCACTGGCACGGGAACTGGAACCCGGTTTGCAGGATCTGGCAACACAGCACCCAAACATACGGCACCTACGCCGATGCGGCATGATCTGGGCTTTCGATCTGGATACAGGCCCGATGCGGCATGACCATGATGCCTTTGCGCGCCGTTTCTACCGGTCCGCACTGCGCTACGGCCTGTTGCTGCGCCCGATTGCCAATACCGTCTACATCATGCCGGGCTACGTATGGCAGTCATCGGAAACGCGCCACCTACTGACCGGCCTTCATGATTTGCTGAAGGAATACGCATGAAAGCCTGTTTTGTCACCGGAACCGATACCGAAATCGGCAAAACCCTGGTCAGCGCCGCCCTGTTGCACGTGTTGGCCGGCCAAGGCGCGCGCAGCCTGGGCATGAAACCGATTGCATCGGGCGCAGAATCCATCGGCGGGCGACTGCGCAATCCTGATGTACAGGCCTTGGCCCTGCATTCCAGCGTCAGGGCCGACCCGGACCTGCTGACGCCGTATCTGTTTCGCGAACCGGCAGCCCCGCACATTCTGGCCGCCAAGGCCGGAGAAACACTGGACCCCTTGCGCATCCAATCCAACTTCCAGGCGGCAAGCAAGTTGGCCGACTATGTTGTGGTCGAAGGCGTAGGCGGCTTCATGGTCCCGCTGGGGGCCGGGCAGACCGGGGCGGATCTGGCGCAGCGCTTGAACCTGCCGGTGATTCTGGTAGTCGGTCTGCGGCTGGGGGCCTTGAACCATGCCTTGCTCAGCGCACAGGCCATACGCGCAAGCGGCTTAACATTGCTGGGATGGGTCAGCAATCAGGTAGAAGAAAATATGCTGCATGCGCAGGCCAATATACAAAGCCTGCGCGAATACCTGCCCGAACCGTGCCTGGGAATCATCCCCCGCCTGCACAACCCCGATCCAGACGAACGCATACGCTTGGCTGCTTTGCACTTGCGCCATCCCTGGCCCGCCTGAAACAAGAGCGCGCGCAGGGAATGGTACGGACTAACCCACATACCGCCCTAGACCACCCAACACCACCAAGCCCGCCACCAAGGCCAAAGCGCCCCCCAGAACCGGGCGACGAGCCGGGTGCGCCAGCCAGAAGTCTTCGCAGACATCTTGCAGGCGGCGCATCCAAGCAAAGGGCGGCGTATGGTCTGCAGGAAAAGCATCCTGCGCCCGCAAATCACGCAATTGCGCAGGACTTAGCCTGCCCAGGGCTTCCCATTGCGCCTGCCAGCGGCGATAAGCGGCCTGATGTTCGGGATCTATGTCCAGCCAGGCTCGAAATGCGGATTGGCTACGGGCATCCATGCCATCGCTTTCTCGCACCAACCATTCCAGGGCTTGGTCATCGATGCGCCGGACCCGTTCGTCGACCCGCATCTTAGCTCCTACCCGGCGCGGCCGACATGCCGCTTGCCGCAGAGCCTGACACCCTCGGGGCTTGACGGCAGGCCCGCAAGGCCAAACGCACATGTTGTTCCACCATCTGGCTGGATGTCTGCATGCGCCGGGCAATCTCGGCATGCGACAGGCCATCAAAACGGTGCAATAAGAACGCTTCGCGCCGACGACGCGGCAAGGAGCGAATGACCTGCATCATGCGCTGATCGGGCTGTGCCGACGGCGCATCTGCACCCGCCCAACGCACGCAAAAATTGATCCATTTACGATAGTAATATTCGAGCATGAGCACACCTCGTACAGGAACATCAAACGATAATAATTCCTATTATCTTTTGATCGATGTTGAATGTCCAGTTAAAGCGCGCAAAAAAAACCC
>JQGF01004164.1_pt1 | contig 10795 bp, 12 predicted proteins | sample 210201 | NCBI WGS metagenome assembly JQGF01 (sample SAMN02947780, study PRJNA257236) | wastewater metagenome | biome: Domestic wastewater sediments; material: Domestic wastewater soil sediments and water; isolation source: domestic wastewater sediment treated with ammonia and hydroxylamine at...
AAACAGGCTGTCGATAATCAGAAAGACCAGGTTCGGGTCGAAGGTAAACAGCGATACGCCGCGCAAGGGCTTCAAGGCCACCATGTTCAGGTTGCTGGGAACCGGCAGGTTGCGCTCGAAATCCGAGTATTTCTGGATGCGGATGGAGCCTACGGTGATGTCGGCATTGCGACGCATGAAGCTGAGCATGGTCGAGCGCAGTCGACGGGCGAAGCGCTCGTTGATCAGCTCCAGCGTCTGCATGCGATGGCGCACCACGCGGTCGGGCGAGGTCAGGTCGTAAGCGCGTACTCCCGAGGTGTTTTCGTCCTGGGGTTTGGCGTCAGCGCCTTCGCCGGTGACACCGGCCAGCAGTGCATCGACTTCGTCTTGGGATAGGAAGCTCTGATACGACATTATTGGATGACAAAGGCGGTGAACAGGACATCGTTGATGCGCGGGATGGCCGGATTAGGGGTGTAGGGCTCTTTAAGCCCGGCGGTAAGCTGCTGGACCAGGGCCTGGCGGCCTTCCGGTGTCTGGATGCGGGACGGCTGCTGCTCGGCCAGAATCTTCAGGACCCGGTCGCGCACCATGGGCATGTACTCCAGCAACATGGCCCGTGAGCCATCGTCCTGCACCCGCAAGGTGATGCCTACGTACAGAATGCGCGAACGCCCGTTTTCGTTCAGGGTAACGGTAAAGGGGTCCAGCGGGGCAAAAATGGGTTTTGTCTGGACGGTGACTGGCGGCGGCACCGTTTCCTGGGAGGAAGAGTCGGCCGCAGCGGCGGGTTTGCTGCTGTCGGTCCATTTTTTCAGCCAGTCGGGCGGGCTGTCTTGCTGCCAGGAGTAATACAAGGTAGCGCCCACGCTGGCGGCGACAATAAACAGAACCAGCAGACCGGTTTTGATCAGACGAGCAAATTTGGTGGGTGCTTTTCGGGCCATGAGAATGTGAGCAGTCGGTAACTAGCGTAATACAGGGGGGCAAGCGTACGTCGGGCCTGTCAGCTTCCCACGGGTATTGTGCCCGAGGCAGAGCAGGACAGGCCCACTGAATAGACGCTGCTTTTCAAGCTTGATCATGCTTTTTGACAACAGCAGGGCGATCAGGCGAAGGTGTCCACGAGCGCATCCGGATTCAGCACCCGCGATTGGGCCGCTTCGGGGGTCATGGCCGTCTGCGCACCGGTATCCAGGCTAAAGCCGGGTTGTCCGTTATTCTGACGCTGGGCAGCCAGTTGCTCCTGGAAGTGCTGATGCGAGGCATGCTGGTCGCCCACGTCGGCCTGTCCCAGGGACAGGCCGTTGTCGGCAAACTGCTGTTGCAACTGCTGCAAAGATTGCTCGATGGCGTGGCGCACCTGGGCGTGTGGCGAGGTAATCATGGCATGGGCCACGCCGTCCTGGATTTGCAGAGTAATGCGCAAAGGGCCCAGTTCGGGTGGGTCCAGGCGAATATCGGCGCTTTGGATTTGTCCCTGAGCCTGCTGAGCCAGAGAGATGAACTGTCGACCAAGCGCGGCGCTCCAGTCGGGGGAGTGTACGGGCGTGGCAATGCTGGTTTGTAGGACCGGCGCAACAGCGGCAGGCAGCGGGGCCATGGCCGGCTGGCTGGCTGGCATTACGGGCAGACGGACCGAGCTTGCCGTATCCAGTGTGGCTGTGGGCGTTTCCACGGTCAGACGAGGTTCTTGCGTCACGGCAGGCGCGGTCTCGGCAAGGGCGTCGGGCCGCAAGGCAAAACGCTGTCCATTATTTTGGGCTTGTAAGCCCGCCCATTGTCCGATGCCGATGGCCGGCCGTGCAGGACGGGAGGCCGGATCGGCGATGCCGGGCAAAATGGGAACATCGACCGGGGCCGCTTTGTTTGGCAAGGAAATATCCGTGCTGCCCGGCGAAGCGGTGTTTGCCTGAACAAGCGGTGCATCGGCCATTTTCTTTAGCGTCGCGACCAGATCGTGACCGAGCTGGCGCGGATCGGCTTTAGAGGTGCCGGACAACGTATCTGTCGGTGCTGCATCGCTTGGTGCGCTGCCTTGGCGTAGCGCCCGAACTTCAGACAGGATAGAAAGAGCCAGGTTGGGCAAGTTCTGATCTGTTTCGTCTGTTTCCGGGGTGAGGGGCTCCTCGGTATCGAGCAAAGCGGCCAGATCGTGTTCTGTGTCTGCGGTGAGCATGTCGCCGGCAGGTGTCTGTATAGTGGTTTTGCCTGGTTCTGTATCGCGTTTGGCGCGGGCCGACGTCTGTATGTCTTGCTGACGTGCTTGCAGGTGCGTCGCAAACGTATTGTCGGCGGGTTGGGACGTCGAGCTGGCAGGGGTGTCCTTGACGGCGGGACTATCCTTGACGCTAGGAACCGTTACAGGCAGAACCAGTTGGGTGGGCAAAGTCATGGGCGTACGCGTGCTCAATAGGCTGTCTGGCTGCGGGCGAACAGGCGGGCGGCGATTTCGTCGCTGGCGCGTTGATCCATCCGTTGTTGGTGGCGTTGCTGTTCCAGCAGGCGACGATCAATCAGGGTTTCATAGGCATTCAGGCGTTGCTGTTGCGCATGCCAGTGCTGGCGCCCTTCTTGAATCTTGCCTTCCAGCGACAGGATGATCTTATTTTGCTGTGAAATGGCGTCGTCCAATGTGGCGATAAAGCGCCGAAAATTGTGATAGTTCGCCATAGACAGCCCGGTTTGTCCGGCATCGAGCAGACGCTGGGCATAGTCTTGCCGGTAATTCTGCAGTGTGTCCAGCTGTGTGGCGGCGTTCTCGCGCTGGCTGTTCAGCTCTTGAAGCTGGCGGCCGGCTTCGTCCACCTGGTTTTGGGTCAGCTCAACCAAGGTGTTCAAGGACGAATGGGATTTCATGGTCATGGTCCGTGATTCAGTACCGCATTCAGTTCGTCAAATGCGCGTTCGACATCCACGCGCTGCTGCATCCCTTGCTTCAGATACGCTTCCAGCCAGGGGTATCGTTCGATGGCCTCGTCGATGCGCGGATCGTTGCCCCGGGTGTAGGCACCCACAGCGATCAGGTCGCGGTTGCGCTGATAGCTCGAGAGCAGGCCCTTGAAACGGTGCACCATGCTGTATTGTTCGGGCTGCACAATGGCCGACATGACCCGCGAGATGGACGCTTCGATATCGATGGCCGGGTAGTGTCCGGTTTCGGCCAGGCTGCGCGATAGGACGATGTGGCCGTCCAGAATGGCGCGGGCCGAGTCCGCAATGGGGTCTTGCTGATCGTCCCCCTCGGTCAGTACCGTATAGAACGCGGTAATGGAGCCGCTGCGCCCTTGGGCATCGGGCTCGCCGTTGCCGGCCCGCTCTACCAGGGCGGGCAGCTTGGCAAAGACCGACGGCGGATAGCCTTTGGTGGCCGGCGGCTCGCCGATGGCCAAGGCGATTTCCCGCTGCGCCATGGCATAGCGGGTCAGCGAGTCCATGATCAGCAGTACATTTTTGCCTTGGTCGCGGAAGAACTCCGCCAGGCGGGTGGCGTAGACAGCGCCTTGCAAGCGCAGCAAGGGCGAGACATCGGCCGGCGCGGCCACGACGACTGAACGCTGCAAGCCGTCCTGGCCCAGATTGTGTTCGATGAACTCTTTGACTTCGCGGCCTCGTTCGCCGATCAGGCCCACGACGATGATGTCGGCCTGGGTATAGCGGGCCATCATGCCCAGCAGCACGCTCTTGCCCACCCCAGAGCCGGCAAACAGGCCCATGCGCTGTCCTCGTCCTACAGTCAGCAATCCGTTGATAGCGCGCACGCCGACATCCAGCACGGTGTCGATCGGGCTGCGATTGAGCGGATTGGGCGGGGTATGGTTCAGCGAGACGGACGCGTCAGCGTCAATCGGCCCCAGGCCGTCCAAAGGGCGTCCATTACCATCGACCACCCGACCCAGCAAACCCATGCCGACCGGCACATGGCGCGAACGCGCCTGGGCAGGCAGTGTGTCGGGCTGCTCGGAGCAGGGCAGTGGCACGGGCGGCTGTACATCAGGCTCCACGGGAACAACGCGCGCGCCGGGCGGCAGGCCGGAGGTGTCGGCCAGCGGCATCAAGTACAGGGATTGGCCTTGAAACCCCACCACTTCGGCTTCGGCCCAGATGTCCTGAGCGGCAGACAGTTCGATTTTGCAGGCTGCCCCAACCGCCAGCTTCAAGCCGGTGGCTTCCAGCACCAGGCCGGTCGCGCGCACGACGCGGCCGCTGCGCAGGGTGGGTTCAATGGCTTGGACCCGCTGCTGAGCCGATAACAACTGGGCGCGCCAGCGATCGGGGGCATCGGCATAAGGACAATAGGCACGATGCGGCATGGCGCTTAATCCTTCTGGTCCGGTTTCAGGCCCAAGGCAGACAGGGCGCGCTGCCAGCGGGTGGCCAGTGTCGCGTCGATGTCGCCGTAGGCCGAGCGGACTATGCAGTCGCCGCGCTGCAAGGTGGCATCGGGCTGCAAGCGCCAAGGACGCTGTGCGGCTTCTTCCGATAGGTACTCGCGCACCAAGGCGATATCGTCCGGATGCAAGGACAGCAGCAATGCACTGGTATCGCCGGGATCGGCGCGCAATACATCGGCCACCAGATTCTTGATGCGTTCGGGCTGCTCATTCAGGGTGCTGCGCAGCACATGTTCGGCAATGCGGGTTGCCAGTCCGATCAGGGCCTGGCCGATTTCCTGGTCCAATGTTTCGATGGACTGGCTGCAGGCGTGGTTAATGGCGATGAACGCCTGCGCGTGTTCGGCAATCTGCTCCTGGGCTTGGGCCAGGCCCGCTGCCATGCCGGCCTCGTAGCCTTGGGCATGGCCGCTTTCCTGTCCGGCGGCCAGACCGGCTGCATGCCCTTGTTCGTGCCCGGCCTGGTATCCCTCTTGATGTCCTTGCGCCTGGGCCTGGGCTCGCAGCTCTTCCAGCTGTTGTTGCAGCTCTTGTTCGCTGGGCGGTTCGAACTCGGGTTCTACCGGCTCTGGCTGCGGCGCAGGTTCGTCCAGCCCCTGCATCTGCCAGCGGCTCCAGCTTTCCTGCAGATCGGCGTAGGCGGATGCGCCTTTGGGATGCCCCGACACTTACATGCCCCTGTGCCAGCGCTTGGCAGGCGCGTTATACATATTCGTCCCCGCCCATGCCGCCCAGCGTGATCTGGCCGTTTTCGGCCAATCTGCGGGCGACCTGCACGATGGCTTTTTGCTCTTGCTCGACCTTGGACATGCGAATCGGACCTTGCGCATCAATATCTTCGCGCAGCATTTCGGCCGCGCGGTTGGACATGTTGCGAAAGAACTTGTCGCGCAGTTCTTCGGGAGCGCCCTTCAAGGCAATGGTTAGCGCGGATGTTTCGATTTCTTTGAGCAGCAGCTGGATGGCCGTGTCTTCCATATCGGCCAGATTCTCGAAGACAAACATTTCGTCCACGATGCGTTGGGTCAGGTCTGCGTCCATGGTGCGCAGGCTGTTCAGCACGGACTCTTCGGTGCTGGCATTCATGTAATTGAGCATTTCGGCGGCGGTGCGCGGGCCGCCCATTTTGCTGCGTTTGGCTCCCTGGCCCGAAAGCATGGAGTTCAGCACTTCGGTCAGCTCGTTCAGGGCTGCTGGCTGCACGCCGCCGAAGGTGGCAATGCGCAGCACCACGTCATCGCGCAGCCGCTCGGGGATATGCCCCAGGATGTCGGCGGCGCGGTCGCGCTCCAGATGCACCAGAATGGTGGCGATGATTTGTGGGTGTTCGTCGGAGATCAGTTCGGCCACGCTGGAAGCATCCAGCCAGTTCAGCGCGTCTATGCCGCTGCTGGCACCTTCGCCTACTTCCAGGATGTCCTCGATCAGGCCGGCGGCGCGGTCCGAACCCAGGGCCTTGGTCAGCACCGAGCGGATGTAGGCGTTGGAGTCCAGGGTGACGGCCATGAACTGGTCGGCTTCCTGCCGAAAACTCTCCAGGGCCTCGTCCATGTCGGCACGGGTCAATTGCTTGAGCGAGGCCATGGCCGTGCTCAGTTGCTGCACTTCGCGCGGTGAGAGGTAACGAAACACCTCGGCTGCCGCATCTTCACCGAGCGACATCATCAGGATGGCGCTGCGCTCGATGCTGTCGTCTGCTTTAGCTGTTTTCATTTTTATCTTCTTTGCTCAGCCAGGAGCGCAAGACCATGGCGACCGCGCGTGGATCGCTGTGGGCCATGGTGCGTGCCGTGTTCAGATTGTCTTCGTAGCGACTCATTTCGGCGGCACGTTCTTCGGCTGCCTGTTCGCGGGCTTTGTCTTCCTTCTGGCGTTCGACGCGTGCGTCGGCATTGGCCTTGGCCTGGATCAGCCCCTGGATAATGGGGTTGACCACGATGCGCCAGGCCATGAACAGAATGAAGGCAAAAACCAGGTACTTAATCAGATCCATGGCGATCTCTAGGTATTCCGGATTCTTCCAGAAAGGTGGAGCGGAATCGCCTTGTTCGTTGAACAGGCCGTTGACCACGCTGAGGGTATCGCCGCGTTCGTCCGAATAACCTACGGCCTGTTTGACCAGATCACGGATTTTGTCCAGCTCTTCCTGCTCCAGTGGCTTGTTGGAATCGTCCTGGTTGCGATAATTGACAACGACGGCGACCGACAGGCGGCTCAATTGTCCCATCGGGCCTTTGACGTGACTGATGGTGCGATCAACTTCGTAGTTGGTGGTGGCGTCGTTGCGGGCGTTGCCGGCGCTTTGCAGCAACCGTGCTTGTTCAGCCAGCGTGACCAGGGATGGGTCGTCGGTCGGGTTTGCAGGGGTGGTGGCTGCTGCGTCACCGTTGGGGTTCTGGGCCTGGTTCTCTTGCCCCTGGTTGTCCTGACCTTGGGGCGGATTGACGATATTGGCTGTGGCATTGGCCGGAGGCTGGTTGCTGAGCGCGCCAGGCACACCTTGCGCCTGTGGCATGTTGCGCTGCAAGGTGGAGCTGGTCTGTTGGCTGCGCACCGCGGCCTGTCCGGGGGCCTGGTTGGGCTTGTAGACTTCGGAGGTCTGTTCGCGACGCGAGAAATCGACTTCGGCGGTCACTTGGGCGCGTACATTGCCTGCGCCGACCAGTGGGTTGAGCAGTGTCAGAATGCGTTGTACTGCTCTGTATTCAATGTCGTTGACAAAGTTGCGCTGCAGACTGTCTGTACCTGATTCGCCGCTGGGGGCGGTCAGCAGGCGACCATTCTGGTCAATGATGGAGACTTTGTCGGCGGCCAGATTGGGCACGCTGGAGGAGATAAGCCAACTGATGGCGGCGACCTGGCCTTCGGTCAGGCTGCGGCCGGGGTAGAGCGACACTACCACCGAGGCAGTCGGGGACTGTCGGTCGCGCACGAACAGCGTTTCGCGGGGCATGGCCAGATGCACGCGCGCTTCCTGGACAGCGTGTACGGCCTTGATGGAGTTGGCCAGTTCGCCTTCGAGCGCGCGTTGGTAGGTAACCTGTTCGTTGAACTGACTGGCTCCGAAACGGCTTTGGTCCAGCAGTTCGAAACCGGCATTGCCGCTGCGCGGCAGGCCTTGTGCGGCCAGTTGCATGCGGGCTTCATGCACGCGTTCCTTGGGCACCAGCAAAGCCGTGCCGGTGCTGTTGAACTGGTAGGGCACATTCATCTGACCCAGTGCCGAGACAATGGCACCGCCGTCCCGATCGTCCAGGTTGGAGAACAATACCTGATAGGAGGGACTGCGGCTCCACATCAGTAGTGCGACGACCAGCGCGATCAAGGCGGCCCCCAGGCCGATCAGGGCGACCTTGGGTAAGGCGCGCAAGGTATCGTAGCCAGGAATTCGGCTCAGCATTTCTGCTGTCTGACTCATGGGTGACCTCGGTGAGGCAGATGCGGGGTTCTGCATGGAATCAGTGGAGTTCAAATCAGGGCGGGCTCAGGCTGGCGGTGAGAAAAAGAGGCGATTGCCGCTGGACGAAAAAGAAGGCGCAGCCTTAGACCGGCATGCTGGCCACTTCCTGGTAGGCGGCGACCAGACGGTTGCGCATCTGCACAGTGGCCTGGAACGCGATGCTGGCTTTTTGCAGGTCTATCATCACATCGTTCAGTGCGATGCCAGGTTCGCCCAGCTGGAACGCTTGAGCCTGGGCATTGGCGGCGCTCTGGGCCTGCGACACCCGGCTTAGCGACCGAGCCAGCTCGGCGGCGAATCCGCCCTTGTCGGGTGATGAAGCGGCTTGCGCAGGCGCGGCTGGCACCCCGGCTGCTTGAGCGACGGCGCGCATCTGGGCCAGAACGTGTTCAATGCTGGAAAGATTGGAGATCGACATATTCGCTTGTCACATAATCACAATGGGCTGCGCATGCAGATTCGGGCAGCTTGCTTAATGTAACGGTTTGCGGCGAAGGCCAAGCAGGGTATCTATCGCCAAAAACAGGGGCTTTTCTTGCCTTATGGAACGGGGCGATCAGGCGTGGTGTCTTTTTCTAGAGCCTGCAGGGCGGATTTGGCCTTGGGGTGGCCTTGTTCAAGCGCATATAGCCACGCCAGCAGTTCGGCTACCGCCTGGTAAAGCTGGGGCGGGACATGTCGATCCAGGTCTACCTGCATCAGCAGGCCGACCAATTCTGGTGACTCGTGGACATATAAGCCATGTTCGCGCGCGGTGCGCAAAATGTTTTCGGCCAACGTGCCGTAGCCTTTGGCAACGACGCGGGGGGCACTGTCCTGTGGATCGTAACGCAGGGCGATGGCCTGCGGGCGATGAGTGGACTGGTCAGCCGGCATGGTGTGCGGTGTCCATTTCGTCTGGCGCGTCGGCCTGGATGTGCAGTTGGCTCAGATGCAGCCCCTGTTCCTGCAGGCGTTCGCGCAGCGGCATGCTGTGCTCGTCCAGGTAAGGAGCGGATTGCCCGGCCTGGATACTGACCAGCAACTGTTGGTCCAGCAGATTGAGTCGCAGTGTGACCGGGCCCAGCGTAGGTAAATTCAGGTGCAACGTGCTGGACCAGTGCTCGGGCTCGTCGGCCGAACTGCTTTCATGGCGCTGGACGGTCCAGTCCATGTCGGTTTGCGGCCAGGCCTGCCCTTGCCATTGGATGGTTTGATTGGCCAGCACATCCAGTTGTTGGCGCACCAGTAGAGCCTGGGGCTGATCGCTTTGTGTGGCCTGGGCGGTGCTGGTCGTGCTGGAAGGGGCGGGGGCAGTCTGCTCGGAAGCGGCAGCCGGGCGGGGCAAGGCGTTCTGGGGTTCCTGTTGCAACTGGGCGGCGTTGCGTTGTCCGAAATGCAGGTCAGACAGGTGGGATTCGTAGAACAGGCCGCTGTGTTGCAGGGCGTGGGGCAGGGCCTGGGCGAAGTGGCGTGTCAGTGCGGCACCCGCTTCGGAGCCTTGCAGTGTCGGGGACTGTGCGCCGGGTGGGGCGATGCCGGAGGTAGGGCTGCCGCCCGCAGGCAGCGGCAGACGTTGCTGCGCCAGTGTCTGGGCCAATGATCCACCAGTTTGCGCGGGTGTCTGGCCGGGGCGCGCGGAGCCGGAGGTGTCCGCAGCCGGGCGTGGTGAAGGCGCTGTTTCCGGCTCGCCGGGCAGTAAGGCCTGGCGGCCTTGTACCGGAGGGGCGCGGTCGGGAAAGCGTTCCAGCAGAGCAAGAATAAACTGGGCTGTGCGCCCCAATGTGGTAGGGGCCGATGGCGTGCTGGCGGTATTGGGGCCGCTGTTAAGTAGTGCGGGGTCGACCGGAACGCGGCCATGCTGGGTGCGCTGCGGCGTCGAGGTCTGGTGTTGGGACTGAGCGCGTACGTGATCGACGCTTTGGCGTGGGTCGCGGCCGGGGTTGTTCTCCGGGCGCTCTACGCGAGTGCTGCCCGGCGTCTGGCTGATGGCGTCCGGTCGGGCACCGTTGGCGATATTGCTTTGCTGGGAAGTGCCTATGCCCAGCACAGCGTCCAGCCGCTGGATCAGCAGCGTCCCCAAAGGGGATGGACCGCCAATGCTCATGAATGGACGCCGGGGGCGTAGTAGGCTTGCAGTACGGTTTGCTGGCGTTTCATATTACCCAGCAAGGCACCGAGCCGGCTCAGTTCGGGCATGGCCAGATGACGGATCTGGGCATCGTTTTCCAGAATTTGCGTCAGCAATTGGCGGCGGGCCTGCTTGTCGGACACGGATAGCTCTTCCATGTTCTTGAGCCGCTCTACGGCTTGCTGATAGATTTCGGACTGCTCCAGGACATCTTCCCAGCGCGCAGTGCGGGCCAGTTCCAGCATGTGGCGTGTGATGCCGGCAATGGTTTCGTATTGATCCACGATCAGGCTAGGCGTTTCGCTCATATTCGTACCAGGCGCGTGAAGCGCAAAAGAGTGGGGGGCGCAGAGGTGCTGCCATTCTGCCTGCCCTGGGCTCAGGCCGGAGCCTGGGTCCGTTGAGCGTCGACGCTGGTTGTCCAGGCGTCGGCAATGTCAACCAGCATGCGTTCGGCCAACGCCAGTTTTTCCGGGTCGTTGCGCAGGTTGGCCTGCATCAGGTTGTAAAGAATAATGTCGTAAGTCGCCACTAGATTGTGTGCCAGATCGCCGCCTTTGTCTCGGTCTACCGCCATTTTCAGGCCGGAGTCCACAATGTCCAACGCTTTCGAGATAGCCTGCCCGCGTCCCGCTATATTGCCGTTTTCCATGTGCAGGCGTGCTTGCATGATGGCTGCGCGCGCACCGTTGAACAACAGGGTAATCAGGTGTTCGGGGCTGGCGCTCAGGACCTGGGTTTCCAGGCCCACCTGGGCATAGGTCCGGGCTGATTGCTGGCCGAAACGACGGGAAGGGGCAGGATAGCTCATAGGGGTTTATTTGCTGTTGTTCATATTGCCCAGCATGG
>JQGF01002411.1_pt1 | contig 10786 bp, 5 predicted proteins | sample 210201 | NCBI WGS metagenome assembly JQGF01 (sample SAMN02947780, study PRJNA257236) | wastewater metagenome | biome: Domestic wastewater sediments; material: Domestic wastewater soil sediments and water; isolation source: domestic wastewater sediment treated with ammonia and hydroxylamine at...
GTTTGCTTGCTGGCGCTGCCACGAGGACTTAGCGGGGCAGTGTGGAACTTCCCATCAGGAACTCATCGACGGAACGGGCACACTGGCGACCTTCGCGGATGGCCCAGACGATCAGGGACTGGCCGCGTCGCATGTCGCCGGCGGCAAAGACTTTGGCGCGGCTGGTTTGGTAGTTGTCGGTGTTGGCCGCAACATTACCGCGCTGGTCGGCTTCTACGGCGAAGGCGTCCAGCACTTGCCGCACGGGCGCGGTAAAGCCCATGGCCAGCAAGACCAGATCGGCTGGGAAGGTCATTTCGGAGCCAGCGATAGGGTTCATGCTCATGCGGCCTGTCGATGGATCGGTTTTCCATTCCACGCGCACGGCGCGCAGTTCTTTGACATGGCCGTTTTTGCCTTGCAACTCGACGGTGTTGATGGCCCAGTCGCGCTCGCAGCCTTCCTCGTGAGAGGAGGAGGTACGCAGCTTCATGGGCCAGTAGGGCCAGGTCAGTTCCGTGTTTTCCTGCTCGGGCGGGCGGGGCATCAGTTCAAATTGGGTGACGGATTTTGCGCCCTGTCGTGTGCTGGTGCCGACGCAGTCCGAGCCGGTATCGCCACCACCAATGACCACCACATGCTTTCCTTGGGCACTGATGGCAGGTGCGCCGCGCGAACCGGCCACCTGCTGGTTCTGGATGCGCAGAAAGTCCATGGCAGGATGCACACCTTGCAGTTGGCTGCCGGGTGCGTCCAGCAGGCGCGGGGTTTCCGAGCCGCCTGCCAGGACAATGGCATCAAATCGCTGTTCCAGTTCGGAGGGTGATAGCACGGTCAGGCCGGGCTCCTGGGCAGCTTGGTCCTGCGCCTGGCCAATGTAGGTAGAGGGGGAAAATTGCACGCCCTCGGCCTGCATTTGTGCGATACGACGATCCAGCAGGTGTTTCTCCAGCTTGAAATCGGGAATGCCGTAGCGCATCAGGCCTCCAATCCGGTCGCTTTTTTCGTACACCGTCACGTCGTGGCCTACGCGCGCCAATTGTTGGGCACAGGCCAGCCCCGCTGGGCCGGAACCGATGACAGCGACGCGTTTGCCGGTTTTTTGGGTGGGCACTTGGGGAACCACCCAACCTTCTGCCCAGCCTTTGTCGATAATGGCGTGTTCAATGGATTTGATACCGACCGGGACGCGGTCGATATTCAAGGTACAGGCGGCCTCGCAGGGAGCGGGGCAGATGCGGCCGGTAATTTCCGGAAAGTTGTTGGTGGAGTGCAGCACGTCCAGCGCTTCTTTCCACTGCTGGCGGTACACCAGATCATTCCAGTCGGGAATGATGTTGTTGACCGGGCAGCCGTTGTGGCAGAAGGGCACACCGCAATCCATGCAGCGGGCCGCCTGCTGACCGGCCTGTTCGTCATTCAATACCTGGACAAACTCTTTCCAGTGCTTGACCCGCTTTAAAGGAGCTTCCACGGCTTCTTGCAGACGTTGAAACTCAAGAAATCCAGTCGTCTTTCCCATGATGTGTCGTTTCCTGATGGTGATGGGAAGGGTTCAGGCCGAAGCCGAACGGCGGGTTTTACTGCTTTTGGGGGTAGTCTTGCCCGTTGACGGGCTTTGCCACAATTCGCTCAGGGCACGACGGTATTCGCGTGGAATGACCTTGACGAACTGTGCGCGGGCGCTGTCCCAGTCTTTCAGCAATTCGCGGGCCTGGAAGCTGCCCGTGGCCTTGAAATGTTCCTGGACCAGCGTTTGCAAGATGGCATCGTCGGTCTGACGCTCGCTCTGGGCGCTGCGGCTGTGCCATTGGGCCATGCTGCTGTTCATTTCTTGCTCGGCCTTGCTCAGGACTGGCTCCAGATCCACCATGCCCGGGTTGCAGCGTAGTTGCAGACGACGTTGCGGGTCCCACACATAGGCCACGCCCCCGGACATGCCGGCAGCAAAGTTGCGTCCCACTTCGCCCAGCACCACCACGGTGCCGCCGGTCATGTATTCGCAGCCGTGATCGCCTACCCCTTCCACGACGGCACTGGCACCGGAATTGCGGACGGCAAAGCGTTCGCCAGCGACGCCATTAAAGTAAGCCGTACCGGCCAGGGCGCCGTACAGGACGGTGTTGCCCACGATGATGTGATCCGGGCCATAACCACGAAAGTCGTTGGGCGAGCGCACGATAATGCGTCCACCGGACAAGCCCTTGCCTACGTAGTCATTGGCCTCGCCCACCAGATCCAGGGTAATGCCCTGTGCCAGGAAAGCGCCAAAGCTCTGACCCGCCGTGCCTTTGCACTGAATGTGCAGGCTGTCGTCAGGCAGGCCCTGATGGCCGTACTTCTTGGTGAACACGCCCGAGAGCATGGCGCCCACACTGCGGTTGCGGTTGCGTACCGGGGTAATGAAGGACAGTGGCGTACCGTGGTTCAGGGTGACGGCGCTGCGCTCGATCAGTTGGCGATCCAGCGTGTGTTCCAGGTCATGATCCTGGGTGGCGATCTGACGGGGCGACTCCTCGTTTTCAACTTTGTGCAGCAGACGCGAGAAGTCCAGACCCTGGGCTTTCCAGTGCTCGATGCCGCTGCGCATATCCAGCCAGTCGCTACGACCGATCAGATCGTCAAAGCGGCGCACACCCAGCTTGGCCATCAGTTCACGCACTTCTTCGGCAACGAAGAAAAAGTAGTTCACCACGTGCTCGGGCTTGCCTTTGAATTTGCGGCGCAAAACGGGGTCTTGGGTGGCCACGCCTACCGGACAGGTATTCAGGTGGCATTTGCGCATCATGATGCAGCCTTCCACCACCAGCGGAGCCGTGGCAAAGCCAAACTCGTCAGCCCCCAGCAGCGCGCCGATTACCACATCGCGGCCGGTCTTCATCTGGCCGTCGGCTTGCACGCGGATGCGGCTGCGCAAGCGGTTCAGCAGCAGAGTCTGCTGGGTTTCAGCCAGGCCCAGTTCCCAAGGGGTGCCGGCATGTTTGATGGAGGACAGCGGCGAGGCACCGGTGCCGCCGTCGTGACCGGCAATCACAATGTGATCGGCCTTGGCTTTGGCAACCCCGGCCGCCACCGTGCCCACGCCGACCTTGGATACCAGCTTCACGGAGATGTCTGCCTGCGGGTTCACGTTTTTCAGGTCGTGAATCAGCTGGGCCAAATCTTCAATGGAGTAAATATCGTGATGAGGTGGAGGCGAAATCAGGCCGACACCGGGTACCGAGTAACGTAGCTTGGCGATGTACTCGGACACTTTATGGCCAGGCAACTGCCCGCCTTCACCGGGCTTGGCCCCTTGGGCCATTTTGATCTGGATCTGATCGGCGCTGCACAGATACTGGGCTGATACGCCAAAACGGCCAGACGCAACCTGCTTGATGCGTGAGCGTAGCGAATCGTTTTCCTGCAGTTCGATATCGGCATAGACCCGGTCCTGGCCCAATACGCTGGCCAGCGTGTCACCTTGGCGGATGCCACTTTTGCCATGCTGCATTTCGTGTTGATAGCGCAGTTCATCCTCGCCACCTTCACCGGTATTGGATTTGCCGCCGATCCGGTTCATGGCCACGGCCAGCACGGCGTGGGCCTCGGTGGAGATCGAGCCCAGCGACATGGCCCCGGTTGCAAAACGTTTGACGATTTCACTGGCGGGCTCGACTTCGTCCAGGGGAATGGCCTTGGCCGGGTCCAGACGCAGCTCGAACAAGCCGCGCAGTGTCATGTGACGGCGGCTTTGCTCGTTGATGAGCTGGGCGTATTCCTTGTAGGTGCTGTAGTTCTGGCTGCGGGTGGCGTGTTGCAGCTTGGCGATGGTGTCGGCCGTCCACATATGGGCTTCGCCCCGCACACGCACGGCATACTCGCCACCGGCTTCCAGCTGGTTTTCCAGCACGGGGTCTTTGCTGTAGGCGGCGCGATGCTGGCGCAGCGCTTCTTCGGCGACCGTGAAAATATCAATCCCTTCTACCGGACAGGAGGTGCCCACAAAGTATTTGTCTACCAGTGTCCGCGACAGACCGATAGTCTCGAAAATCTGGGCTCCGGTGTAGGACATGTAGGTGGAGATGCCCATTTTGGACATGACCTTGTACAGTCCCTTGTTGATCGCCTTGATGTAGTAGCCCTCGGCTTGAGAAGCATCAATCTGGTTGACTGGGTCCTGGGCCAGATGTTGCAGGCTTTCAAAAGCCAGCCAGGGGTGCATGGCTTCGGCGCCATAGGCACCCAGCAGCGCAAAGTGATGTACTTCGCGGGCCGAGCCGGTTTCCACGACCAGACCGGTGCGGGTACGCAGACCGATACGGATCAGGTGTTGATGGATGGCCGAGGTCGCCAGCAGGGCAGGGATGGCCACATGTTCGGCGTCGCAGCGGCGATCCGTCAGAATCAGGATGTTGTAGCCGTCGCGCACGGCATCGGCTGCCCGGGCGCACAGCGCAGCCACACTGGCTTCAATGCCCTCTGGTCCCCAGGCGCTGGGGTAGATGATATCCAGCTCCTGACTACGGAACTTGCCATTGCTGGCCGCTTCAATGCGCCGGATCTGGTTCATGTCAGCCGGACTGAGCACGGGCTGGGATACTTCCAGACGCAGCGGCGGGTTGACGTTGTTGATGTCCAGCAAATTGGGTTTGGGGCCAATGAAGGAGACCAGCGACATCACCATTTGCTCACGAATCGGGTCGATCGGTGGGTTGGTGACCTGGGCAAATAGTTGCCGGAAGTAGTTGTAGAAGGGTTTGGCCTTGTCCGATAACACGGCCAGGGGCGCATCGTTGCCCATGGAGCCGGTTGCCTCTTCGCCCTTGCTGGCCATGGGCAACAACACGACTTTGATGTCCTCCTGGGTCCAGCCAAAGGCCTGTTGCTGATCCAGCAGGTCGCGGGTCGCCAGTTGGGGACGCACGCCGGGCACGTTGGGCAGGGAATCCAGGCGCAGTCGCAGTCGTTCAATCCACTGCTTGTAGGGGTGCGTATTGGCTAACTGGGACTTGATTTCGGCATCGTCAATAATGCGGCCCTGCTCCAGATCGATCAGCAGCATTTTGCCCGGCTGCAGGCGCCATTTCTTGACAATGCGATGCTCGGGAATAGGCAGCGTACCGGCTTCGGAGGCCAGCACAATCATGTCGTCATCCGTGATGACGTAGCGGGCTGGACGCAGGCCATTGCGATCGAGCAGCGCGCCGATTTGCAGACCGTCGGTAAAGGCAATGGCCGCAGGGCCATCCCACGGTTCCATCTGGGCGGCGTAGTACTCGTAAAAGGCACGACGGCTCTCGTCCATCTCGGCATGCTGCTCCCAGGCCTCGGGCATCATGATCATCATGGCGTGCGGCAGGGAGTAGCCAGCCATGACCAGCAGCTCCAGACAGTTGTCGAAGGTGGCGGTATCCGACTGGCCTTCGTAGACGATGGGGTAGAGTTTTTGCAGATCCGAGCCCAGCACGGCCGATTCCATGGCACCTTCACGGGCACGCAGCCAGTTGAAGTTGCCTTGAACCGTGTTGATCTCGCCATTGTGGGCGATCAGGCGGTACGGGTGAGCCAGAGGCCAGGCCGGGAAGGTATTGGTGGAAAAGCGCTGGTGTACCAGGGCCAGGGCGGAGCAGGCACGAGGGTCGGCCAGATCGCGATAATAGCGGCCCACCTGGTCGGCGAGCAGCAAGCCTTTGTAGACGATGGTACGCACCGAGGCGGAGGCCACAAAATATTCCTGGCCGTGGGCCAGGGCCATGCGGTAGATGGCATGGCTGGCGGTCTTGCGGATCACATACAGCTTGCGCTCCAGTGCGTCCGGCACCATCACATCCGGACCGCGGCCGATAAACAACTGGCGAATCACCGGCTCGTTAGCCTTGACGGTCGGCGACATGGGCATGGTGCTGTCCACCGGGACATCGCGCCAGCCCAGCATGTGTTGGCCTTCAGCACGTACGGCTCGCTCCAACTCCTGCTCACAGGCCAGACGGGACGCGGTTTCCTTGGGTAGAAACACCATGGCAACGCCATATTCGCCGGGGGGCGGCAGGGTCACGCCCTGGGCGGCCATTTCTTCGCGGTACAACTGGTCGGGGATCTGGATCAGAATGCCTGCACCGTCGCCCATCAGAGGGTCTGCGCCGACTGCGCCGCGGTGATCAAGGTTTTCCAGGATTTTGAGGCCTTGGGTGATGATGGCGTGGCTCGCCTGGCCTTTGATGTGTGCGATAAATCCGACGCCGCAGGCGTCGTGTTCATTAGCGGGAAGGTACAAGCCTTGGGCTTGGGGGGGACAGGAGTGTGTCATGGGCGTATCCGCAAAGAACGTGTTAAAGCGGTGCATTTGTTGCAGCGCAAAAAATAAAATACAGCGATTTTTTTTTTGCACGCAAGATTTTTTTGCGAATACGGTAAAAAAAATTAGGGACCTGCTCTCACAGGCCCCTTATCACCCGTCTGAACCGGGTGCAGTGTGGCAAGATCGCTGCACATGCGGGTTTGCGCAGAAATCAGGTCCACACAAGCGCTATTTGCCGCTGCGGTTCTGGCTCATTTGCCCCAGAATCTGCAGAGCTTCTTCGCCTTCCAGCAGTTTGGAAAATAGCTTGCGCTCGCGTTCCAGAACCTCCAGCAAAACTTCGCGCTGGGGCTCACGTAGCAGACGCTTGCTGGTGCGCAAGGCAATGGGAGGCTGCTCGGACAGCGCGTGAGCGCAGGCACGGGCGGCTTCCAGGCTGTTGCCGTGGTCGGTCAGCTCGGTGAGCAGGCCGTCTTGCAGGGCCTGCTCGGCACTGAAGCCTTGCGATAGCAGCAGCCATTCATTGGCACGGCGCTGTCCTACGTATTGGGTCAGCAGGTGGCTGGATGCCCCTTCCGGGCATAGTCCCAGGGCGGTAAACGGCATGCGCAAGCGAGCGTCGCGGGCCGCATAGACAAAGTCCGCGTGCAGCAGCAAGGTGACCCCAATGCCCACGGCATGACCTTCCACGGCCACAATCAGAGGAATATCGGCCTTGACCAGACTGCGCAAGAAGGTGATCGGCGGCGGCTCGGTGGTGTTGCGTACCGTGGCCAGATCGGAAATGTCGTTGCCCGCGCAGAAATGTTCGCCCGCGCCGGTCAGAATCAGGGCGCGATATTGTCGGTTCTGATCGGCTTGGTCGATGATCTCGGCCAGCTCTTCGTACATGGGGCCGGTCAGGGCATTGCGTCGCTCCGGTCGGTCCAGAATGACTTCCAGCCAAGGACCGGCGTCATGAGTGCGTATCATGGCGTGCTCCTGTTCAGGCGAAGGGGGAGGCCAGCAGCGCAGCCTTGGCCTGCTGATATTCGCGATGCAAACGGGCCACAATCTGGGCAGTAGACTCGACCGAATCAATGCCGCCGATGCCTTGGCCGGCTCCCCAGATATCGCGCCAGGCCTTGCTCATGCCCGAGCCAAAGGCGGTATCGGCCACTTTCTCGGCATCGAGCTTGTCCGGGTCCAGCCCAGCCGCCCGGATGCTGTCCTTCAGGTAGTTGCCCGGGATGCCGGTAAACAGCGGGGTGTAGACGATATCGGCGGCGCGGCCTTTGACGATCATGTTCTTGTAGTCGTCCGAGGCATTGGCTTCGGTGCTGGCAATAAAGCGCGTGCCAATGTAGGCCAGGTCGGCACCCATGGCCTGGGCGGCCAGAATATCGCTGCCCCGGCTCATGGCGCCGGACAGCGCAATCGGACCGTCAAAAATCTGCCGGATCTCGTTGACCAGTACAAAAGGGCTCAGGGTGCCGGCATGGCCGCCGGCGCCCGCCGCCACCACAATCAGACCGTCCACCCCGGCCTCCAACGCTTTCTCGGCGTGACGCAAGGTGGTCACGTCATGAAAAACCTTCCCTCCCCAGGCATGTACGTGCGGCACGATCTCCTGCGGGGCGCGCAAGCTGGTGATGACCAAGGGCACTTTGTGGTCGGCGCATACCCTCAGATCCTGCTCCAGCCGGTCATTGGATTGATGAATGATGTGATTGATGGCGTAGGGGGCAATGCGGCGCTCTGGATGGCGCTCGCGCAGCTCGGCCAGGGTGTCCTCGATTTCGTTCAGCCAGTCCTTGAGCTTTTCCTGGGGACGGGCATTGAGGGCCGGCACGGAACCAATGATGCCGCTGGCGCATTGAGCAATCACCAGGGCGGGGTTCGAGACGATGAACATGGGCGCTGCCATCACAGGCAGGGTCATAGATTGATAAAGCTGCTGCGTTAATGCCGAAGGCATAAGGTCGGTCTCCTATTATCGAATGATGTGCCCCGCCTCTTGATAGGGTGGGGTCCTGCAAGGAAGATCTGCCGCTGATAATCTATCGTCACCTATTCTAGGATGCTTTATCGTAGCCGGACGTGGTGCGCTGCACAAATGTCCTCCGGCTCGAAAATGACCATTGTTTGAGCACTTTTTCTGTCCGTAGACCGGACTAAGAAGACCTGGTGCACAATAAGCAACTTGAAGGATTTTTGTCTGCTATGACCACGACTGAACGAAAAGCGCCTTTGGCCGGATTGCGTGTTCTGGACTTGACGCGCGTGCTGGCAGGTCCCTGGTGTACCCAAAATCTGGCCGATTTAGGTGCAGAGGTCATCAAGGTTGAACGCCCCGGTACCGGGGATGACACCCGGGGCTGGGGGCCACCCTATCTAAAGGATGGTCACAGGGCGGACACAGAGGACGCGGCCTATTTTGGAGCGGCCAATCGCAATAAAGAGTCTATCGTGCTGGATATTGGCACTGCACAAGGTGCGGATCTGGTGCGCCAGTTGGTCAGACGCTGCGATATTCTGGTGGAAAACTTCAAGGTGGGTGGCCTGAAGAAGTACGGTCTGGACTACGAAAGCCTGCAAGCCATCAACCCGGCCCTGATTTATTGTTCGATTACCGGCTTTGGGCAGACCGGCCCCTATGCAAGCCGCCCGGGATATGACTTCATGATCCAGGGGCTGGGTGGTTTGATGTCCCTGACCGGAGAGCCAAGGGGGGAGCCGCAAAAAGCGGGGGTGGCGGTGGCCGATGTCATGACGGGCATGTACGCCACGGTAGCCGTTCTGGCGGCTGTGGTGGAGCGTCATCGCAGCGGCCTGGGGCAGCACCTGGATATTGCCTTGCTGGATTGTCAGGTGGCCATGATGGCCAACCAGAATATGAATTACTTATGTACCGGACAGGCCCCGCAGCGGCCCGGCAATGCCCATCAGAATCTGGTGCCCTATCAGGTCTTTGAGGCCAGTGACGGGCACTTGATTGTGGCGGTGGGCAATGACGCTCAGTTTCGCAGCTTTGCGCAGGAGCTGGGGCATCCCGAATGGGCCGATGATCCCCGTTTTTCGCGCAATGCCGGGCGGGTCATGCACAGGGATGAACTGGTGCCCATGTTGGCGCAGGTCATGCTGAGCCGGACGCGCGATAGCTGGTTGCAGGCGCTGGAAGCCGTGGGTATTCCCGCCGGGCCCATCAATACGATGGAGCAGGTGTATCAGGACCCACAGGTGTTGGCGCGTGGTTTGCGCCTGGACTTGCCGACCGGGCAGGGGGGCAGTGTACCTTCGGTGGCCAGCCCCTTGCGTTTGTCAGCCACGCCGGTGCAGTACCGCAGTGCGCCGCCACGCCTGGGCGAACATACCCGCGAGGTCCTGGCGCGTGTGTTGGAGCTTACGCCCGGCAAGGTCGAGGCCCTGGTGACCGGCTCGGCTGAGCAGGCTTAATTTTTATTGCTTTTCGATCAGGTTGTGAATCATGAAACAGATACAAACCATCGCTATTGTTGGCGCAGGTGCCATGGGACGGGGCATTGCTCAGATTGCCGCCCAGGCTGGCAAGCAGGTCCTGCTCTATGACCTGAATGCGGACTCGCTCAAGGCCGCTTTGGCCGATGTGCATGCCGTCTGGAGCCGTTTGCAGGAGAAAGGCCGCATGACGGCTGAGCAGGTGCAGTCGGCCACAGCATGTTTGCAAACGGCCAGCGATTTGCAAGGCCTGGCCTCTGCCGATCTGGTCGTTGAGGCCATCGTGGAGCGTCTCGATGTCAAGCAGGGCTTGTTGCAGCAATTGGAAGAGATTGTCTCGGCCGATTGCGTGCTGGCCTCCAATACCTCCTCGCTGTCCATTACCGCGATTGCGCAAGCCTGCCGCCACCCTGAGCGTGTGGCGGGCTACCATTTCTTTAACCCTGTTCCCTTGATGAAAGTGGTTGAAGTCATTGATGGTTTGCGCACCTCTCCTGACGTGGGCGATGCTCTGATGCAGGTGTCGCGCGAGATGGGCCATACGCCTGTACGCGCCAAGGATATGCCCGGCTTTATCGTCAACCACGCTGGTCGCGGCATGAACATCGAGGGTTTGAAGATTGCCCAGGAGTGCGTCGCGCCTTTCTACCAGATTGACGCCATCATGCGCGAGCAGGCTGGTTTCCGCATGGGGCCTTTTGAACTGCTGGATCTGACCGCGCTGGATGTGTCGCACCCGGTGATGGAGTCCATCTATCGCCAGTTCTACGACGAGCCGCGCTTTCGTCCTTCGCCCATTACAGCGGTGCGTCACGCCGGCAAGCTGTTCGGCCGCAAAAATGGCGAAGGTTTTTACAAGTATGAGGATGGCAAGAAGCAGGTTCCGCAAGAGCCTGCCGTGCCTGCCGTGACCTCTTTCGCGCCCGTGTGGGTCTCGCCCTACCACGAACAAGGCCAGGCTCGTGCGCTGCAATTGCTCAATGAGTTGGGCATGACGGTAGTCGATGGCGATCAGCCTCCTGCCGATGCCTTGATCTTGCTGACACCTTACGGTGAGGATGTGGCCAGCCT
>JQGF01000929.1_pt1 | contig 10748 bp, 7 predicted proteins | sample 210201 | NCBI WGS metagenome assembly JQGF01 (sample SAMN02947780, study PRJNA257236) | wastewater metagenome | biome: Domestic wastewater sediments; material: Domestic wastewater soil sediments and water; isolation source: domestic wastewater sediment treated with ammonia and hydroxylamine at...
CTGTCTCTGACGATTCCTGAAGGCCAGTTTGTAACCGTGATCGGTTCCAACGGCGCGGGCAAGTCCACCTTCTTGAATGCCATATCGGGCGATCAGTCCGTGGATGAAGGCCACATCCTGATCGATAATGTGGATGTCACACGCCGTCCCGTCTGGGAGCGCGCCAACTGGGTGGCCCGGGTGTTTCAGGACCCCATGGCGGGCACCTGTGAAGACTTGACGATCGAAGAGAATATGGCGCTGGCCACCTGTCGGGGCAGTCGTCGCGGTTTAAGCCGTGCAGTGCGGCACTCCATGCGCGCCGAGTTTGCAGCGCGTCTGGAAACCTTGGGCCTGGGGTTGGAAAACCGTCTGACGGATCGTATCGGTCTGTTGTCGGGCGGTCAGCGCCAGGCGGTCAGCTTGCTGATGGCCGCCTTGCGCCCCTCCAAAATTTTGCTGCTCGATGAACATACCGCCGCTCTGGACCCGCGTACAGCCGACTTTGTTTTGCAGCTGACCAACCGCATTGTGCGTGAGGGCGGGCTGACCACCATGATGGTCACGCACAGTATGCGTCAGGCGCTGGATGTCGGCGATCGGACGGTAATGCTGCATCAGGGCAAGGTGGTGCTGGATGTCAGCGGTGAACAGCGCAAGGGTCTGGATGTGCGTGATTTGCTGGAGATGTTCGAGAAGGTGCGGGGTGAAACTCTGGCCGACGATAGTTTGTTGCTCGGTTAGAAAGCACTATTCCGGATCTGGAAAACCGCGTCAACTCTAGGGGGTTAAACGCGGTTTTTTTATATTCATCAAACCCTAGGTATATGATAATACGTGTTCTTTTGAGGTGGGCCGACGACGGGACGGGGATCAGGTGGGAGCGGGCTACTCGTAGGCGCCAAATGATTGCATGATCGGAATGAGTCTCATCGCAAATTTTGCTGTTTGATTTAGGCTTTTTCGACATATACTTGCTGCTTGTCCAAACCATACAATCCAGTCAGTTTAAGCGTTAAACTCCCATGCAACGCTTAGCTCAGGAGTTCTTCATGTCATTTAAAAGCTTGCTGGGTCGACAGCCATTTCGCATTGCTGTCTTCTCTTCCCTGGTTCTTCTGGCCGCCTGCGGCAACAAAGAGCCTCAAGCTCCGGCCGGCGGGATGAAGGTCCCGGTCAGCGTGATTACCGTCCAACCGACCTCTACCGAGTTGTTCTCCGAGCTGCCTGGACGAGTCGAAGCGATCAAAGATGCACAAATCCGTGCCCGTGTGTCCGGCATTGTTGAAGAGATCAACTTTGAGCAAGGCGCTGAGGTCAAGCAGGACCAGCTTTTGTTTACCATTGATCCCGCCCCTTACCGTGCGGTGCGCAATCAGGCGGCGGCCCAGTTGAAAAATGCTCAGGCTGATGCGCAAAGCGCCCGTCAACTGGCACAGCGGTATGAGCGCCTGATCAAGGAAAACGCGGTTTCGCGTCAGGATTACGATAACGCCAAGGCACGGGCCATGCAGGCTGAGGCCTCCATTGCCGCCGCCCAGGCGGCCCTGGAAAGCGCCACTATCGATTTGGGATATACCAAGGTTGTCTCTCCTGTTGCCGGACGCATTGGCAGAGCGCTGATTACCGAAGGCGCTTTGGTGTCAGCGACCAATGCCACGCACATGGCAACGGTACAGCAACTGGATCGTGTGTATATAGACGTGACCCGTTCGACCGCCGAACTTAGCCAGCTGCGTCGTGCCATGGCCGATGGGAGCCTGAAGTCGGCCGGCGAGGGCCAGGCCAAAGCCAAGGCGGTGCTGGAAGATGGCTCGCTGTACGACCAGGACGGCGTGCTGCTGTTTAGTGGTGTCAGTGTGGACCCGTCCACCTCCCAGGTTACGCTGCGGGCCGTGTTCCCCAACCCCGATGAAATTCTCCTGCCAGGTATGTATGTTCGCCTGCGTCTGGAGCAAGGGGTTATTCCCGATGCCTTGCTGGTGCCTGCCCAGGCAGTGCAGTACACCTCGGATGGCTCATCCAATCTTTACGTGGTTCGTGACGGAAAAGCTCAGTCCGTACCCGTGGTGCTCGGACCTGAGCACGATGGCCAGTATGTCGTGAACAAAGGCCTGCAGGCCGGTGACCAGATCATTGTTGAGGGTTTCCAGAAGATTCGCCCCGGTGCCCCGGTCCAGACCATTCCCTGGAAGGGGGATAAGCCCGCCGCGGCGCCAGCCTCTGATGCGACTCCCGCACAGCAGCCGGCCGCAGCGGCTGAGCCAAACGAAGCCAAGTCTAGCGAGTAAGCGACATGCCTCAGTTTTTTATTGAAAGGCCCATTTTTGCATGGGTCGTTGCCTTGGCGATCACGCTATTTGGCTTATTGGCATTGCCCAATATGCCCGTGGCGCAGTATCCCGATGTGGCACCGCCTTCGGTCACGATCCGGGCGACCTACCCGGGGGCGACGGCCGAGGATGTGGCCAGCACAGTAGCCAGTGTGATTGAAGACCAGTTGAACGGCGCCAAGGGGCTGCTGTACTACGAGTCTGTCAGTGACTCCTATGGCTCCACTGAGATTACCGCCACCTTCCGCCCCGGCACCAATCCTGATCTGGCGCAGGTGGACGTGCAGAACCGGGTCAGCAACATTACCGCGTCCTTGCCGACGGCAGTGATGGAGCAGGGCCTGCACGTCGAGCAGTCCAGTACCGGCTTTTTGCTGGTGGCCACCTTGTCCTCGACAGACGGCAGCCTGGATCAGACCGCGCTGGCCGACTACATCGAGCGCAACATCAAAAACACGATTTCCCGTGTGCCTGGTGTGGCCCGATTCCAGTTGTTTGCCTCTGGTCGAGCCATGCGGGTCTGGCTTGATCCGGCCAAGCTGGTCGGCTATCAGATGACCCCTTCGGACGTCACCACGGCCATCCGCCAGCAGAATATGCTGGTGTCTGCCGGTATCTTGGGGGGGCCTCCTAATCTGGAAAGTCAGCGTGTGGCAGCGCCCATCACGGTCAATGGCCAGCTCCAGACCGTGGAAGAGTTTGAGAACATCATCTTGCGCTCCCAGCCGGATGGTTCGACGGTGCGTATCAAAGATGTGGCGCGAGTCGAAGTGGGGGCGGACAACTACCAGTTTGGGGCGCGCCTGAATAGCAAACCTACAGCGGCCTTTGCGATTTCCCTGCTGCCCGAGGCCAACGCCCTGGATACCGCGGCGGCCATCAAGGCCGAGATGGAAAAGCTCTCCGAGTTTTTCCCGGATAATATTCGCTACGATATTCCTTACGACACCTCGCCTTACGTGGACAAGTCCATCACGCAAGTGGTCTACACCCTGCTGGAAGCCATGGTGCTGGTGTTTATCGTGATGTACGTGTTTTTGCAGAACGTACGTTACACCGTCATCCCGGCCTTGGTGGTGCCCGTGGCCATTCTGGGTGCCTTTGCGGTGATGCAGGTGCTGGGCATGTCGGTAAACGTGCTGACCATGTTCGCGATGGTGCTGGCCATTGGTATTTTGGTCGACGATGCCATCGTGGTGGTGGAGAACGTCGAACGTATCATGGTCGAGGACGGGCTCTCGCCTAAAGAAGCGACCAAGAAAGCCATGCCGCAAATCAGTGGCGCCATTGTAGGTATTACGCTGGTCTTGTCGGCGGTGTTCCTGCCCCTGGCTTTCATGGCCGGTTCGGTCGGCGTTATTTACCGTCAGTTCTCGGTAGCCATGGCCGTGTCCATCGCGTTTTCCGGTTTCCTGGCCTTGACCTTCACGCCTGCGCTGTGCGCGACCTTGCTGAAACCGATTCCGAAAGGTCATCACGAAACCAAGCGTGGCTTTTTTGGCTGGTTCAACCGTGTCTTCATGCGTACGACCAACGGCTATGAAAGCTTTGTAGGCAAGACCTTGCGCCGTGGCGGCCGGATGATGTTTATCTATCTGCTTATGGTGTTGGTGCTCGGCTTCCTGTATGTGCGCATGCCCACTGCATTCCTGCCCGAAGAAGACCAGGGCTACGTGATTGCCAATATTGAGCTGCCCGCCGGCTCGACCGCCAACCGCACCATTGAAACCATCGCCAAGGTCGAGGACTACTTCAAAGAGCAGCCTCAGGTCGAGAACATCATTGCCGTGCAGGGTTTCAGTTTTAACGGTAGCGGCTTGAACTCGGCCATTGCCTTTGTGCCCTTGAAGGACTTTAACGAGCGCAAGGGAGAGGAAAACTCGGCACAGGCCATTTCCGGCCGGGCCATGGGTCAACTGCTGTTCGGTTTGCCTGACTCCATGGTGATCGCCATTGTGCCGCCGGCCATTTCTGCCCTGGGTAATTCCTCGGGTATCGATATGCGGCTGGAAGATCGGGCAGGCATGGGCCACGACGCACTGATGGCGGCAGCCGATCAGTTGTTAAGCCTGGCCAAGCAAAGCCCTGTTTTTGATCCACAAAGTGTGCGTATCACCGGCCTGAGTCCGGGCAAGCAAATTCGTCTGGAGATTGACCGGGACAAGGCCGCGGCCTTGGGGGTGAACTTTAGCGAAGTCTCGTCCCTGATCAGCGGTGCGCTGGGTTCGTCCTTTGTGGGTAAATTCACGAACCAGGGTCGGGTGCAAAACGTCTGGCTGCAGGCTGATGCTCCCTACCGCATGACCATCGATGATGTGCTCAAACTCAACGCGCGCAATAGCGAAGGCAAGATGGTTCCGCTGTCCGCTTTTGTCAGCCAGACAACTGAGCAGGGTCCTGTGCAGATCGTACGCTACAACAGTTACGAGTCGGTGCGTATTGGTGGCGGTCCTGCACCCGGCTACACCTCCGGCGAAGCCATGATCGAGATGGAAAACCTGATGAAGCAGCTGCCTAGCGGCTTTGGGGTGGACTGGACCGGTCTGTCATACCAGGAGCGTCAGGCAGCGGGTCAGTCGACAATTTTGATGGGGCTGGCTGTGTTGGTGGTGTTCATGCTGCTGGCGGCCTTGTATGAAAGCTGGGCCATTCCACTGTCGGTGATGCTGGCGGTGCCGCTGGGCATGCTGGGGTCGGTGTTGCTGGTCTCTGGTCTGGGCATGCCGAATGATGTGTACTTCCAGGTAGGTATCGTGACGGTGATCGGGCTATCAGCCAAGAACGCGATTCTGATTGTGGAGTTTGCCAAGGATGCGTATGCCCGGGGCGCGACACTGATCGACGCCACCCTGGAAGCAGCCCGTCTGCGTTTTCGTCCTATTTTGATGACCTCCTTTGCCTTTGTGCTGGGGGTGGTGCCACTGGCGACTTCCAGCGGTGCGGGCGCAGCTAGCCAGAACGCCGTGGGTCTGGGTGTGCTCGGTGGCATGTTGGCCGCCACGCCTTTGGCTGTCTTGATGGTGCCGACCTTCTTCGTCGTTATCCTCAAGCTCTTTAAAACCAAGCCTCGCTTGTTTGGCGAAGCCGCCAAACTGCACGAGGAAGAACTGGCCAAGCAAGCTGCGCAGCAGCCCGGTTCGCAAGGAGGACAGCACTGATGTCTAGCATGTTTTTACGTAGTCCCCTGGTGCTGGCTGTAGCCTTTGCCTTGTCGGCATGCTCCTTGGCGCCAAAGTATGAGCGTCCGGCGGCGCCGGTGCCCGCTCAGTTTCCCCTGGCCCAGCAGGGCCAGACGGAGGCGGTGCAGGCCGCCGATCTGGGCTGGCGTGAGTTCTTCACCGATCCACGCTTGCATGTCCTGATTGAGCGCGCTCTGGAGAACAACCGCGACTTGCGCATTGCGACTCAACGTATCGAAGAGGCGCGCGCCCAATATGGCGTGGCGCGCAGCGATCAACTGCCCAGCATTGGCGTTCAGGCAGCTCAGCAGGCCACTCACACGCCCGCAGAGCTGCGTCCTGCTGGCCCGTCCTCGGCTCCGGTGACCCGCACGTTCCAGGCTGGAGTGGGCATCACTGCGTTTGAGCTGGACTTTTTCGGTCGTGTGCGTGATCTGGCCCGTGCCGCTCGCGAACAGTATTTTGCGACTGAGCAGGCCCAACGCACGGCCCATATCGCGCTGGTGGCGGGAACGGCGGAGGCCTACTTCAAGGTACGCACGGCTGAAGAGCTGCATGCCTTGATGAGCAACACCTTGCGCAGTCGTCAAGAGACTTTGCGTTTGGTGCAGTCCTCCTACGATGCCGGCACGGTGTCTGCTTTGGACCTGAATCAGGCCAAGGTGCAATACAACACTGTGCGGTCCGATATGCAGGCGGTCGAACGCGATCGTCAACGTGCTTTGAATGCCTTGCAAGTCCTGCTGGGTGGTGAGATCCCGGATGATCTGCCCGCTGGCTTGCCCTTCACCCGTGCGCAGTTGATGCCCCGTTTGCCGGTGGGCTTGCCGGCGCAGTTGCTGGAGCGTCGTCCTGACATTCTGGCCGCCGAGCACGTGCTGCGCGGTTCGAACTACAGCATTGGTGCGGCGCGCGCGGCTTTTTTCCCGCGTTTGAGTCTGACCGGTTTGTTAGGCTTCATGAGCCCGGAGCTGGGTGGTTTGTTCAGCTCAGACAACCGGTACTGGCAGTTCCAGCCGCAAATTACCATGCCCTTGCTCTCGGGCAGCACCTGGGCCAATCTGGATCTGGCCCAGGCGCGTCGTGATATTGCGATCAGCCAGTACGAGAAAACCATTCAGGATGCGTTCCGTGAGGTGGCCGATGCACTGGCGGGCGAGGCGACCTATGGGCAGCAGATTGATGCCTTGCAGGAAGTCGATCAGGCTGCCAGCGAGACCTTGCGTCTGGCCAAATTGCGCTACGAGGTGGGGATAGACAGCTTTTTGCAGGTGCAAACGGCCGAAGTCAGCCTGTATGGAACCCGTCAGGCTTATATCCAGACGGGTCTGGCCTCGCTGATGAACCGGGTGGAGTTGTATAAGGCCTTGGGCGGTGGATGGTCTGCCGAAACCGTCCAGCCTGACACAAAGATCCAGGCAGCCGGGACAGCACCGGAGTAAACAGGCGATAATGTGTCTGGTCATTCATCCCTGAAACTACGGAGGTCCTTGGGGAATGTTAGAACTGGGCGTCAATATCGATCATGTGGCGACGCTGCGCCAGCAGCGTCTGACCACCTACCCTGATCCTATTCAGGCCGCTTTGCGAGCAGAAGAAGCCGGAGCGGACCTGATTACCTTACACCTGCGTGAAGATCGGCGTCATATTCAGGATGCCGATGTCGAGGCCCTGCGCCCTGTGTTGCGCACCCGGATGAATCTGGAGTGCGCCATCACTACCGAAATGCTGGACATCGCTTGCCGTATCAAGCCGGATGATGTCTGCCTGGTTCCCGAGCACCGCGCCGAACTGACCACCGAAGGGGGGCTGGATGTACTGGGGCATCTGGATCAGGTCAGGGCAGCGGTTGAGCAGTTGCAGGCTGCGGGCATCCGTGTTTCGCTTTTCATTGACGCTGATCCCGCGCAAATTCGTGCTGCCAGTCAAGTGGGCGCCACGGTGATCGAGCTGCATACCGGCGCCTATGCGGATGCTCAAACGCCCGAGCAGGCTGCCAGCGAGCTGGAACGCATTCGTGCGGGTATCGCGCAAGGCGTCTCGCAAGGTTTGCGTGTGAATGCGGGTCATGGCCTGCATTACGGCAATGTCCAGGCCATCGCGGCGTTACCAGGTCTGGCTGAGCTCAATATTGGTCACGCCATTGTTGCGCAGGCTGTCTTTGATGGTTGGGAAAAAGCCGTGCGCGACATGAAAGCCTTGCTGGTACAAGCGGGCGCTCCTGCTCACGCCTGACCGAGCCCTGCCAGCCGGGCAGGGCATTCTTTACTGATTCTGGAAGCACTATGAGTACCATTGATTCCTTGTTGTCCCGACGTTCCATCAAGCTGGTGCAAGGCCCCGGCCCGAGCGAACAGGAGTTGGACCTGATTTTGCGCGCTGCCGTTTGCGCTCCCGATCATGGCCGTTTGCAGCCCTGGCGCTTTTGCCTGATTCGTGGTGAAAATGTACAGGCTTTGGGCGAGTTGGCGATTGCGGCTAACGAACGCGCGGGCACACCCTTGACCGAGCAGAAGGCGGCCAGCGTACGTGCCTGGCTGGCAAAAGTCCCTTTGCTGATTGCCGTGGCTAGCCACATCGATCATGGCGAGGAAAAAATTCCTGAGCTGGAGCGTGTTCTGGCAACGGGGGCTGCGGTTAGCAATATGCTGCATGCGGCTCACCAACTGGGTTTTGGAGCGTTCTGGAGCACGGGCCTGGGGACCTACGGTGAGGAAGTTCCTGAAGCCTTGGGCTTTGACTCCCTGGATTATCAGTTCCTGGGCTTTGTGTCGGTGGGTACGCCCATTCACACGCTAGGTCCTGCGCAACGTCCCGAGCCGCAGCAATTTGTGACGGAGTGGCGCGCGGCCTGAGCCCGAAGTCGGTGCGGCTGAGCAGCCCATCCAAGACACAAGAAGCAAAAGCCTGAGCTCTCCTTGAGCTCAGGCTTTTTTGTGTTTGTGCGGGTGAAGGTGGCAAGTCGGCACAAGCGGTCAGAGTCCACGCTTTTTCAGCGGCGTAGATCGGCTTGGGGGAAGCCGCTTACCACCCGCCGGGGCCGATGTCTCAAAGCGGGCCTGCAGCGGATGCACGATTACTTCGGGGCGGCACGGCAGTCTTATCTGGCGTACTCGGGTTACAACAGCCGCCCTCCAGCCCATCCAGGATCGGACAGTCGGGATGCTGATCGCCCTGACATTGCTCGGCCAGGACACGCAGTTTGGCAGCCATATCCAGCAGCAAGGCCGCCCGGCTTTCCAGGTCCTGAATATGGGCTTGAGCCAACTGCTTGACCTCAGAGCTGGGGCGCTGCTGATTGCGCCACAGACTGGTCAGTTGTTGAATATCGGCCAGATTAAAACCCAGTTCTTTGGCGCGGACGATAAAGTGCAAGGTGTCCAGGTCCTGAGCCTGATAGATACGATAGCCGTTCGGAGCACGGACACTATTTACCAGGCCCAGATCCTCATAGTGCCGGATCATCTTGGGTGTCAGGCCGGTGACGCGGGCCGCTTCACTAATCAGCATGGGCTTTCCTCTGGCAGTGCAAAAGGACTGCGTTATGATTAAACGGTTCAATTCTGCACATTGTAGAACGGGCTGTCGGACCGGTCATCTGGCCCCTGATAGCCTTGTTACACACTCAAGGAGCGGTTTATGAAGGAAATTCAGTGTGATGTTGCCGTGATCGGAGCGGGAACAGCGGGCATGACAGCGTATCGTACGGCTAAACGAGCTGGTAAACGAGTGCTGATGATCGAGTCTGGCCCGTATGGCACGATGTGTGCCCGGGTTGGCTGCATGCCCTCCAAACTGCTGATTGCGGCTGCGGATGCCGCCCATCATGCTCGTCACACCGCGCCTTTTGGGGTTCATGTGGATGGCGCAATCCGTATCGATGGAAAAGAGGTAATGGATCGCGTGCGTCGCGAGCGTGACCGTTTTGTGGGTTTTGTAGTGGAGGATGTGAACGGCTTTGATGAGAAGGACAAGATAAGCGGCCACGCCCGTTTCTTGTCGGAGCACGTGCTGCAGGTGGATGAGCACACCCGCATCACGGCAGGGAGTGTGATTGTCGCTACGGGTTCCACGCCAGTGCGCCCGAAAGAGCTGGAGCCTTTGGGCGCCTTGCTGATCAGTAACGAGGACGTTTTTGATTGGACTGATTTGCCGCGCAGCGTGCTGGTAGTAGGGACGGGCGTGATCGGATTGGAGCTGGGGCAGGCTCTGGCTCGGCTGGGCGTTAATGTATCGATCATCAACCGCAGTCAGAGTCTGGCGGGACTGTCCGATCCGACAGTGCGCGAGGCTGGGCGGGCTATTTTCAGTCAGGAGCTCGATATCCGCGCGGACGTGACCGTGCTGGGTAGCGAAGTGGTCAATGGCAAGGCACGGGTGCATCTGAAGGTGGACGGTCAGGAACGTGTCGAAGATTATGATTATGTATTGGGAGCGGCCGGCCGCCGTCCTCAACTGGATGATCTGGGCCTGGAAAATACGCCTGCGCAATGGGACGACAAAGGCCGGGTGGTCTATGACATGACCAGCCTGCAGATCAAAGGAACCTCTATTTACCTTGCGGGTGATGTCAACCAGCGTGCACCTATCCTGCATGAAGCGGCTGACGATGGTCGCCTGGCGGCTTTGCAGGCCCTGAGCGAGGGGCAGGACGAGCCGATGGCTCGCCGGGCCCGTATGGCGGTCGTATTCAGCGATCCGCAGGTGGCCGTGGTGGGGACTCCCTTTAAATCACTTCCGCAAGGGGCCGTGACCGGTAGTGTGAACTTTGGTAATCAGGGACGGGCGCGGGTCATGCTGGTCAACCGTGGCTTGCTGCATGTGTATGCAGACCAGGACGGGGCATTTCTTGGGGCTGAGATGGTGGGGCCTCAAGCAGAGCATATTGCCCATTTATTAGCCTGGTCATTGCAGATGGGGCTGACGCTGGACCAGATGCTGGCCATGCCTTTCTATCATCCCGTCCTGGAAGAGGGCTTGCGTACAGCCTTGCGCCAGGCACAGTCTGCGTTGCGAGGCCAATAACTCAGGGGTTGGCGGGTCGGCCAGCAGTGGTTTGCCGGCCTGTCAGGCAGAGAGCGTGGGCATGTCTGCGTTTGTTCACCAGGTCGTGCCCGTAGTGGAATCGCCAGAAAGACGAAGCCCCCTCTTGAAGGGGGCTTTTTCAAGGTAGCAGACTTCGCACACCCTCTGCCAGAACCGGTACCGACTCCGTATCCGGTGCCAGATAGCGCGCCCTGCCTTGCTGATCGAAGAT
>JQGF01001213.1_pt1 | contig 10667 bp, 9 predicted proteins | sample 210201 | NCBI WGS metagenome assembly JQGF01 (sample SAMN02947780, study PRJNA257236) | wastewater metagenome | biome: Domestic wastewater sediments; material: Domestic wastewater soil sediments and water; isolation source: domestic wastewater sediment treated with ammonia and hydroxylamine at...
AAACAAACAGGAGCTGCTTGATGCTATTCGTAGCACGTATGGCAAGCTGGCGGCCGATCTGGTCGGTGTGCCGCCCGACGCCAGTCGTCAGCCCACTCTGGAAGGACACCGTCAGGGCACGCAGATCAGTGTGGCGGATTTGCTCGCCTACCTGATTGGCTGGAACAAGCTGGTTTTGAAGTGGTGCGATGGCAAGGCCACCGGTGCCGCAGTGGATTTTCCCGAAACCGGCTTTACCTGGAATGACCTGGGCGAATTGGCGCAGAAGTTCTATGCCGATCATGCCGGCCTGGCCTATGGCGATTTATTGCAGCAATTGGCCGATGTCCATGCCCGCATAGTGGCTTTGGTTGAAAGAGAGTCCGATGCCAGCCTGTATGGCGCGCCTTGGTACAAGACCTACACTCTGGGGCGAATGATACAGCTCAACACATCTTCGCCGTATGCCAATGCGCGTGGGCGTTTGCGCAAATGGAAAAAATCCCAGGGACTGGCGTGATGTAGCCGGGTGCGCTGTCGGCGCTTAGTCTGTGCTGCGCTGGCGGCGTTCCTGGGCGCTTTTTTCGTAATAATCCCGCTTGTTGGCGTACATGCGCTGGTCGGCCAGACGTAACGTGGCTTCCAGAGAATTGGGTTCACGCGCCGTCGCAATACCAATAGACAAGGCGATGGCCGGCGTGCCGTAAAACTGGTTGTTCAGCGCGGTCAGTTTGACGATATTGTCGGCCACGGCCTGGGCAGCCGCTTCGTCGGCCCCTGGCATCAGCACAATAAATTCGTCTCCGCCTACGCGGGCCGCATGCCAGGGTTTGTCTACCGCTTGCAGCAGCACTTCGCCCACGCGTTGCAGCAGGGCGTCCCCACTGATGTGTCCCAGATGGTCATTGGTTTCTTTCAGGTGGTTTAGATCCAGCACCATGACCGAAGTGGGCAGGATGTTCTTGCGTGTCAGACGGTTCAGTTCATCCACGTAATACGAGCGGTTTTTGAGCTTGGTCAGCACATCGTGCTTGCCCAGGTATTCCAGATAGGTTTCGGCTTTTTTGCGGGCAGTAATATCAGTCAGGGCCAGCAGGACCTGATCCCAACTGTCTTCGTGCCCGCCGAAAACGGAAAATTGCAGGTGGATATTCAGGGGAGAGCCATCCAGCGTGTGGTTGAGCACTTCGCGTTGCTGGAACAGGCGTCCTTCCCACAAGTCGATCAACTGTTCGCGAAAGCTGGGAATCATCTCTTCCCGAAAAACATCGGGCAGGCGGGTCAACAGTTCTTTTTTGCTGTCGGCCTTGAACATGTCCAGTGTGTACTGGTTCACATCCAGCACTTTGATCTCGGCCATGCAGCGTTCCACGAACTCGGGGTGCACATCGGTAAAGGTGCGCAGGTCCGTGATGCCGTGGCTACGAAGTTCTTCCAGCAGCAAGCGTATGGTACTGAAGTCTTCTACCCACAGCGATACCGGGGCTTGCTGAAACAGGCTGCGCGCATGGCGGGCGCTGTCTCTGGCCCGGCGACGGGCCTGCTCCAGCTCGGTCACGTCTTCAATCACGACCAGCACGCGGTCGCCGTGGCGCTCCTGTTCGGGCAGCAGCACGCCCTTGAGCTGTATGTCCAGGCGTCGGCCATCGAGCGCGTAGTTGACACTGCGGCTCTGAAAGTGACTTTGCCCGTCCCACAGCTGTTGCAGTTCCCGGATAAAGGCCTCGAAGGTCTCGTCGCGCAGGACCTCGTTCAGTCGGCTCGATAGTTCGGTAAAGCTGTCCGCGGCAAACAAGGCCAGCGTGGCAGGGTTGACGTGCTGCAAGCGAATCCGGGCCGAGCAGTGCGCGGCCTGTTCGGGATGGGCCAGCAAAAAGGCGGTCAGATCAGTTACGCCGTCCTTGCGCCACTGTTCAAACAGCTCGAATACTCCGCTGTAGTCCTCCAGCCACATGGAGACGGGCGCGGCATCGAACAGCTGCACAGAGTCGGTGGAACCAAGAACAAGGACCGGATCGGCCAAGATGGGAAGGGACATAAGGGTGCGCGGAAAGAGGAGCGGCCCGGCAGCAGGGCGGGGCGATAAACGCAACAAATAGTAGCCTGCTCACTGTGTACTGTGGGAAATATAACCTTTTTTTGCAGATTATTAAGCGCCTGCGTGTTGTCGCGAGGGGAAAGTGGGTAGGGCGTATCTAGGGAGGTTCACGGCCAGTGGTCTATGAAATCCATTCCCGCAGCAAGTCCAGAAAGCGCTTGTCCAGGGCATAGGCAATATTGATGCGCATGGCGCGCGCGGGACTGCGATCCGGCATGAACAGACTGCCGGGGGCGATGAAAATGCTGCGTTGCGAGGCAGCGTGCAGGAAGGCTGTTTCGTCCAGATCAGAGGGCAGCAGCACCCAGAGATAAAACCCCCCGGTCGGCGGGGCAAAGATGCTCAGGCCCAGCTCGCTGAGCGCTTGATAGGCTTGTTTTTGCGCGCGTTCTACCTGCGTTTTCAGGCGGCGCAGGTGCTTCAGGTACTGGCCGCGCACAATCAGGTCGTAGACGGTGCGTTCGGCCCAGTCCGAAGTGGCCACCAGGGTCAGCATTTTCAGGTCGCACAAGGCTGACAGCAAGGTCTCGGGGCCCGTCATATAGCCGACGCGCACGCCGGCCGACAGGGTCTTGGAAAAAGTGCCCACGTAAATGACACGTTGCAACTGGTCCAGCGTGGCCAGCCGGGGGCTGTCCACGGGCAGGATGTCGGCAAAAGGATCGTCCTCGACCACATAGAGCTGATGCTGTTCGGCTAGCGTCAGGATGCGGTGGCAGACCGGCAGCGTAGCGCTGGTGCCGGTGGGGTTGTGCGCCAGTGTCTGTGTAAAGAACAGCTTGGGCTTGTAGGTTTTGCAGGCATGTTCCAGTTCGTTCAGATCAGGGCCGTCCACGGTGCGCCGCACGCCGATGATCTGGACGTTGGAGTATTGCAGCTTGCCGAATAACGGGTAATAGCCTGGGCTGTCCACCAGCACGACATCGCCCGGCACCAGACAGTAGCGCGCCACCAGATCCAGAGCATGATTCGCCCCGTATGTCAGCAGTATCTGGTTGCTGCCGCTTTTGATGCCGCGTTCGCGCAGCATCAGGGCGATGCGTTCGCGCAAGGGCTCGTATCCCCAGGGGTTGCCGTAGCCGTGATCCATCAGGTCGGAGACGGGCAGGTGGCCGCGTGTCAATTTATCTAGACCGCGCGCCCAGCTGGCGGGCAGGCGGCCATCGCCCACGCGCACCTCGTATTGACGCACCAGTTGTTCGCGCAGCAGAGACACGGTGTCCATCGCTTGAGCCACATGGGGCTGGCGATTGGCAGTATTCAGTGTATCGGTCTGGGCCACGAAGTAGCCCGAGCCTGCTTGGGCCACCAGCAGGCCCTGCGCGACCAGCCTGTCGTAGGCGTCGGCCATGGTGTTTTTGGACACGCCATGGCGCTGTGCGCCGCTGCGTATGGACAGCAGGCGCGCGCCCGGCTTCAGAAGGCCGGCCTCGATCTCGGCCCGGATGGCATTGACGATTTGGTAGACCGGCCTCATGGCCTCTCCTTAGGGTTAAGACGTACCCATGTATAACGTGGGACAGTTTAGCGACTGACCCAATAACTGTACCTTGTATTGTCCCATTTTAGTTTTTATTATGGGACCGTATTGTCGCTACTAAAAATGACTATTCGGACTCTTGCTCATAAAGAGATCCGCCATAAGCACCATTTGGAGGAAAGTATGAAACAGCTCTCTCGCCGTTCCGTCATCAAGGGTTTGGGCATGGCTGGTGTGGCCGCGCTGGGCGCAGGCGCTTCGCTGGCCCGCGCTGCCGACACCGTGACCTGGCGCATGCAGGCTTTGTGGGACGGTGGCACCACGCCGCAGAAGTTCGAGGAATACTTTGTCAAGCGCGTGGCTGATCTGACCGAGGGCCGCTTCAAGATCGATCTGTATTCCGCCGGACAGTTGGTGCCCGCCAATCAGGCCTTCGATGCGGTGCGCGGCGGCGCATTCCAGATGATGAAAACCTTTGACGGCTACGAAGCCGGCAAGATTCCCGGCCTGGCTTTTACCAGCACTGTGCCTTTTGGCTTTCCCGAAGCCGATCAATACGAAGCCTGGTTCTACGAACTGGGCGGCCTGGAGCTGGCTCGCGAAGCGTATGCGCCGGCCGGTCTGTTCTACATTGCTCCGACCGTGTATGGTCCCGAGCCCATCCATTCCAAAGTCGCCATCCAGTCGATTGCGGACTTAAAAGGCAAGAAAGGACGTTTTGTCGGCCTGGCCGCAACCGTCATGGATGCAATGGGCGTGTCCGTGACGCCGCTGCCCACCAGCGAAGTGTATTCGGCGCTGGACAAGGGAGTGATCGATCTGGCTGACCGTGGCGATCTGACCGCCAACCTGGAAGCCGGCCTGGGTGAAGTGGCCAAGTACATCATTACGCCCGGTCCGCATCAGCCGTCCACGGCCACCAGCTATGTGGCCAACAAAGCGGCCTACGATCGATTGCCTGAACAATTCAAGGTGGCGCTGGCCACGGCGGCGCGCGATACCTCGGCAGCCTTGCGTCAGCATATCCTGGTGGCCGACGGCGTGGCCCTGGAAGCCTTCAAGAAGCAGGGCGTGACGATCAGTTCGCTGGACCCGGCCGATGTGCTGCAGGCCCGCAAGCAGGCGGTGGAAGTATGGCGCAAGGCGACCAAGAACAACCCCAACGCCGTCAAGATGCTCGATAGCCAGATCGCGTTCCTGGAGCGCCTGGGTCTGCTTAGCTAAGCGCGCAGCGCTGGACCGACCGGCCGGGCTGTGGTTGCGCCCGGCATTTTTTTCTCTCTTTGATCCGCCAGCGAGAACGTATGCTCCCTGCTTTGCGCGCGTATATACGCCTGATCACAACCTTGAACCGCTGGTGCTTTATGCTGGCGGCCGCCCTGATGTTGATTATTGTGCCGGTCATGCTGTTCGAGGTGACCAGCCGCTACGTCTTTAACGCTCCTACGGCCTGGGGCATGGAGCTGGCCGTGCTGTTGTTCGGCCCATATTTTCTGCTGGGCGGGCCTTATTTGATGCATATAGGCGGACACGTCAATTTGGATATTGTCCGCCGCCGTCTGTCGCCTGTGCCTGGTCGGATACTGGATTCGGTCAATTTTCTGGTCATCATCCTGTTCTGCGGCATTTTGCTGTACTACTCCTGGCCGCTGGCCCTGCAGTCTTTCGAGTACCGGGAAACCACGTTTTCCGGCTGGAATCCCCCTTTGTGGCCCTATAAATTCGCCGTCCCGCTGGCCGCCGTGCTGCTGGGCTTGCAGACTCTGGCCGAATTCATCCGTATCTGGATTGATCCTGTGACCCGCACCGAGGAAGAACTGGCATGACTCCCAACATGATTTTGCTGCTCATGTTCGGCGGCTTGACGCTGTTCATGCTGTCGGGCCTGCCGATCGCCTTTGTGCTGGGTGGGCTGTCCCTGCTGTTGACGGTGACGCTCTGGAATCCGGAGTCCGTCATCATCATCGTGCTGCAGGTGTTCGACACCATGCGCTCGGAGGCCTTGCTGGCCATTCCGCTGTACATCCTGATGGCCGGTATTTTGCAACGCTCGGGCGTGATCGAAGACCTGTACCGCACCATGGAGATCTGGTTCGGCCGCCTGCGCGGCGGACTGGCCATCGGCACGGTCGTGATCTGCGTCTTCATGGCGGCCATGACCGGCGTGGTAGGCGCGGCAGTCACTGCCATGGGCGTGCTGGCCCTGCCGGAAATGCTCAAGCGCAAGTACGATCCGGCGCTGGCCACCGGCACCATATGCGCATCGGGCACCTTGGGCATTTTGATCCCGCCGTCGGTGCTGACCATTGTCTATGCCATTACGGCGCAGGTTTCCATCGGCAAGATGTTGATTGCCGGGATTGTGCCGGGCGTGATTCTGGCCGGCCTGTATGTGCTGTACATCCTGGTGCTGGCCTATACCCAGCCGCACCGGGTGCCCAAAGGCAGCGGTCAGGCCATCGCCCTGAGCGTCAAGTTGGCCAGCTTAAAGCAGTTGATTCTGCCTATTTTTCTGATCGTGGTGATTCTGGGGTCGATTTTCTTCGGTATCGCCACGCCGACCGAAGCGGCTGCCGTGGGTGTGGCCGGTGCGATTCTGGCCAGCGCGGTGCGCCGTCGGATAAGTCTGCGCAATCTGCAGGAATCCGGGGTGCAGGCTTTGAAAGCCACGGCCATGATTCTGTGGATTACGGTGGGTGCCAAGGCCTATGTGGCGATTTTTACGGGTCTGGGCGGTGCCGACACCCTGATGAACTTCATCCGTGACCTGAATGTGCATCCCTACATGATCCTGGCCTGCATGATGCTGATCCTGATCTTTCTGGGCACTGTCCTGGATGAGATCGGCATTATCTTGCTGACCGTGCCCGTGTTTCTGCCCATTGTGCGCGTGCTGGGCTTTGACGAGATCTGGTTCGGCGTGCTGTACGCCATCACGATCCAGACCGGCTATATCAGCCCGCCGTTCGGCTACACCCTGTTTTACATGAAAGGGGCTTTGCCCGCGTCCATCCATATGACAACGGTCTATCGCGGCGTACTTCCTTTCATGCTGCTGCAAGTCGTCGCCCTGCTGTTGATCGCGGCCTTCCCCGGCCTGGTAACCTGGCTGCCCCGACTCATGAGCGGCGCTTAACGCTTTGACATGACAAGGACACTATCATGAGCACTACTCAACCAAGCTCCCGCATTTCGGGTTTTCATAAACTCAGCCCCGACGAACGTCTGCAGAAAACCGCCGATTTTGCCGGCTTGAATGCCGACGCCGTCACGCACCTGCGCAATATGGGCAATCTGGACCCCGCGCTGGCCGATCGCCTGATCGAGAACGTCGTGGGCACCATGAACATTCCCCTGGGCATTGCCACCAGCCTGAAGATCGACGCGCAGGATTACCTGATTCCGATGGCGACCGAGGAGTCCTCGGTGGTGGCGGCGGTGTCCAATGCGGCGCGTCAGTGCTACGATCATCAGGGCTTCCAGACCTCGATGTCGGGCACCTTCATGATCGCGCAGATTCAGTTGGTGCAATCGCCCAACCCCCACGATAGCCGTCTGCGCATTCTGGAGCGCAAGGACGAAATCCGCAGCCTGTGCAACGAATGCGATCCGATTCTGGTACAGATGGGCGGCGGCTTTCATGACCTGAATGTGCGCGTGCTGCAGACCGAGGGCGGCCCGATGGTCATTACCCATATCGTGGTCGATACCAAAGACGCAATGGGTGCCAATGCGGTCAATACCATGGCCGAGACCCTGGCACCGCATATCGAGCGCTGGACCGGCGGCAAGGTGTATCTGCGCATTCTGTCCAATCTGGCCGATCAGCGCCTGGCGCGCGCGCGTGCCGTCTGGACGTGCGAAGCCATCGGCGGACCGGCGGTGCGTGATGGCATCGTGTCGGCCTACCAGTTTGCCGATGCCGATCCGTATCGGGCGGCAACCCACAATAAAGGCATCATGAACGGTATCTCGGCGGTGGTGTTGGCCACCGGCAATGACACCCGTGCTGTGGAAGCCGGTGCCCACGCGTATGCCGCCCGCAACGGCCATTATGGTTCCTTGACCCGCTGGGAAGTCACACCAGAAGGTCATCTGGCCGGCAGCATCGAAGTGCCGATGGCGGTGGGCCTGGTTGGGGGCGCGACCAAGCTGCACCCGACAGCCCGCGCCTGCTTGCAAATTCTTAATGTGCAGTCCGCCCAGCAATTGGCGCGTGTGATTGCAGCGGTCGGTCTGGCGCAGAATTTCTCGGCCTTGAAGGCCTTGGCCACTACCGGCATCCAGAAAGGCCATATGTCCTTGCACGCCCAGAATATCGCCATGATGGCCGGCGCGCTGGGCGACGAAATTGCTGTATTGGCCGACAAGCTGGTGGCCTTGGGTAAGGTGCGTGTGGATATCGCGCTGGAAGAACTCAAGCGTTTGCGCGGCTAAGGTCGCGCGCGTGCTCCAAGGCGGGCAGGGAGCGTCTTAGAGCACGGCGGCGGCGCGCATGGCCTGATTGAAGGCGGTGCGTGCCGGGCGGGGCAGCCCTTTGGCTGCCTGAGCCAACCATTCAAACAGGCTCTGTTGCGCCGCAGGTGCGTAGCGCTGCGCGCCGAGCGCAAACGCGGGTAGCTGCTGCTGTCTATCGTTCAGTGCGGCGGCAATGCCGCCGGTCAGAAAACCGGCGTCCCGGGCGACGGGGTACCAGAAGGAGCCATCTTTTTCTTCCCCTTTGGCCAGTATTCGTGGCTCAACGAATAAAGCGGCCCATTGCCTGCCCAGTGCCTCGGCCTGCCCGTTGTCCAGCATGGCGGCTGCATAGCGTTGCCATGCTTTGTGGCCGCCAAGACCGGTGCGCAGTTCGCGGGCCAGGGCAAGGGGGGCGGCATCGACGGTATCGCTCAGAGCGCGCAGTGTGGTGCTATCGAGCGAGTGTGTTGCAGCGATAAATTGCTCGGCGGGCAGGGGCTGGGTCTGTGCCGGTAAAGCAAGCAGCAGCGCGGCAAGAAGCGTTGCTGCTGACAGGAGGCGTGCTTGATGGCATCGGTGAACGCAGGGCTGGCGGTCTTTCGGGCCTTTTGATGTGGTCATGCACGGCCTGGTGGATGGGACGGCCGTCATGGCCGGGCCACAAAACCGGCATTGCTCAGCTCCAAGCCGAGCAGATCAATGTTCATTTCCTTGCGAAAGCGTGTAACGGCGGCTTGGCCCAGGCGCCGTTGCAGGTCTTGATCGCCGCGCTGGATGGCATTGATATAGACCGCGTGCTGAAGCAGGAAATTCAGCATTAGGACTTCGGCCATTTCCTGCCGCCCGGCATCGTCCAGACGCGCCAGAGCGGGCGTGGTAGCAATCGCCCGGTGGGTCTGTGCGAGCACCGCCTGAGTCTGCTGGCGTGTGTTGTCGCTTTGGTTGGCCATGACCCAGTTCAGTACCCAGTAGGCAGTCAGGGCATCACCCAGATTTCCTGGACGCAGACCGTTTTCGCGTACGATGCTGGCCCAGCTGGCAACCGGGTCACCTTTCTCCAGAACAGCACCGATTTGTCGGGCGGCTTGCTCGCCCGAGGTCTGCCGCACGAACTGGACGAATTGGGCACGCACCCGCGCCGAGATGTCGCGGTTTGATTGATAGCTGCCGGTCGGGCCGGGTTTGGTCGCACGGGCCTGTGGCCCAGGGGCTGCCGGCTCCAACATGCTGTCGCGCACGGCGGCGTGCATCTGGTTCATGGCATCGGCCGTGGCAAAGCCTTGAAAAGAATAGTCCTGGGCATGGGCCAAGGAGGCGACGACGATGGACAGGGCACCGCATAGTGTGGTCAGACGATTCATGGCGATCTCCGTCATGTTCAGGGCTGTTTGGCCTGGAATCCTTGCGTGCCCAGTTGCAGCGTGCGCAGGTTGACCTGCATTTCGTTCTGGAAGCGGGCCACGGCGGCATCTTGCAGCCGGCCTTGCAAGGCGCTGTCATTGGCGCGCATGGCATCTTCGTAAGCAATGCTTTGGGCGATGAAGTTCAGAATCAGCACCTCGGCCATCTCCTGCTTTTGGGCCTGGTTCAGGGAGCCGAAGACATCGTGGCCGCCCAGGCTGCGCCGCACTTGCTGAAGGGCTGCCTGGACTTGGGCGCGTTGCACCGAACGAACATCGTTGGCGATCTGCCAATTAAGCACCCAATAGGCGGTCAGGGCGTCGGCGACATCGCCGCGCTGCAGGCCGTATGCGGCGACATGCGATCCCCAGCGTCCCAAGAAATCCTGTTGCTCCATCGCGGCGCGGATGCCTGCGCCGTCCCCGCCGGTGGACTGTACGAAATCGGCAAACTGCTGCTTGACTCGTTTGGTCACGGCCGGGTCGGACTGGTAACGGGTCGGGTAGGCGGGGGCCGGGGCATCGCCCGCGGCGCTTGCGTTCAGTCTGCTGTTCAGCAATCCGTGGTGCAAGATATTGTTGGCGATATCGGCCGACAGATTGCCGTTGCTGAACGAGGCCATATAGTCCTGGGCCTGCGTCGGTGTTGCGGCCAGGGCGATCAGGCTGCTCAGGGTTAGGGTCCGGCTTAGGCGGGCGAGGCTCAAGCGCATGCTTGTCTCCGGTTCGGGCAGCAGGCTGCCGAAAAAAAGTCCCCCGAATCAAGGGGGACCTGAAGCCGGACGCACGGGGAGGTAAATGCTAACGTCCGGGGTAAATTTCATACTAAATGGACGTTAGCGTTGGCTGCTGTGTCAGAAACCGGCATTGCGTAACCGTTTATGGCTATCGCAGCGTTTTCTCTTGGGCTTGTTCTGTCTGGTTACGATATGGCTGTAGCCGAGACCTCAAGCAGCGAGGAGATTTAAGGGCGGACGGTTTCGGAACTGACCACCATATCCAGCACATCGGCGTATTTGGACGCATCGGCCGGTACATTTTTCAGCGTGTAGCGATTGATGCGCAACACATTGCGGATGCCGGGCCGATGGGTATAACCCTCGATGTTGCCGTAGTAATGCATCCACGGTCCGGTCTGTGTCTGCACGCCATTGTCGCCGTATTGGATTTCGCGCACTTTCAGGCACTGATAATTGGGCATCAGCGGATGCGAGCAGGCCTCGCGCTGTGCCGCCACTTCCAGAAACACGCG
>JQGF01001847.1_pt1 | contig 10664 bp, 11 predicted proteins | sample 210201 | NCBI WGS metagenome assembly JQGF01 (sample SAMN02947780, study PRJNA257236) | wastewater metagenome | biome: Domestic wastewater sediments; material: Domestic wastewater soil sediments and water; isolation source: domestic wastewater sediment treated with ammonia and hydroxylamine at...
GCGCAGCGGCAACAGCCACGGCATCTGGCATGCGTTCAACGACTCTCCGTTGCACATGATTTTTATTCAGGCACTGGCAGGCTGGATTCACCCCGAACGCTTCCAGGGTGTATCGGCCGCGCAGACACTGCAAGAAGTGAACCAGCGCTTTCTGACCGTGCCCATGCAAGGCACCTACATGATCGACCTGCAAGACACTGCCACGACGCCATGAGCCGTGTCATTACGCTGACACTGCCCCCTGCGGGTGGCCACGAACATCGTGTGCAGTTGCGCCTGCCCACAGAATCGGGCGGGCAGCCGCCCCTGCTGTGTCTGCTGGATGGGCAGTGGACATTGCCACTGCTGGAACAAAGCGGCCACCCGGCGCTGGAGCGCTGCGCCGTGCTGGCGCTGGGCTATGACGGCGATCCGGAACACATCAGACGCTGTCGCGCGCTGGACTACACCCCGCCTGCCCCCGACGGCCAGCCCTGGCACGACCCCCGCGTGCCGCACTGGCAAGCGGGCGGCGCAGCCGCCATGCTTGAGCAGCTAGGCCTGGCATTGACCTTGTGCAGGCAGGCGGAGCCTCGTCTGGTGCAGTCCCCGACAAGTCTCTACGGCCACTCCTACGCCGGGCTGTTCGTGTTGTATGCACTCAGCCAGGGCACGCTGCCGCTGGACCGCTATCTGTGCGCCAGCCCTTCGCTATGGTGGCATGATCCGTTAATCTGGTCTTTGCTGGACGGCATTGCATCCCCTGCCCCGATCGACATTTTGGCCGGTGACGGCGAATTCTGGTATCCGGTCAGCGCACAAGCCGCCGGCCCGGAAGGACGACGCAACGGCATTCCCACCCTGCCGGCCATGCAGCACCTGCAGCGCACACTGCACGATCGCGGCCTTGACGCACGCTTGCACATTCTGCCGCAGGCAAGCCACGGCCAGATGCTGACCCAGGCCACCCTGCGCGCCCTGGAGCTGGTGACCGCCTAGTCCTTGGCGTGCCGTCCGCGCCACCATAGGTCCAATCGCCACAAAGCCTGCACACCTGCGCGCAAATAAACAGCCCCGCCTTAGGCGCTCATGCTGTTGACCAACAGATCCGCCGGTCCCAGAGTGGGCGAATCGCCTTTGTGTTCGCGCGCATCACGCATTTCCTGGATCAACAGACGTTTGTTGTCGCGGCTGCGATAGGCGTGTTCGCGCATCAAGGCTTCGGCACGGCTGGCTTCGCCACGCACCAGGGCCTGCAACACATCTTCGTGGTCAGCCTGGGCACGGGTCACAAACGACGTCGCCAACCGCGTAGGCACCGTTGCCAACGCCATCGAGCCCGGCCCTACAAAGGGCGTTTTATTGTTGTGTTCCAAAGCCGACAACAAGGCGTTATTGCCGCACGCCTGGGCCAACACATCATGAAAATGCTGATTCACCTTGCGCCAGGCCTGCGCATCCACCGCCTGGCTTTCTGCATGCAATGCCTGGTCCACCAGCTTGCGCCCGGCCCGCACCGCCGCTTCCAGCTCGGCCCGCGTCTGAGCCGTCAGGCCCGCTTCGGCAAGCAGACGGGCCGCCATGCCTTCCAGCACCCCGCGCACCTCCACGGCTTCGCCGATATTGTCCATGGAGAACACGCGCACCCGGAATCCCCGCGAAGGGAGCTGTTCCAACAGGCCTTCTTTTTCCAATTCTGCAAAGGCCAAACGCAGCGGCGTGCGCGACACGCCCAGACGGGCTGCGTAATGCAGCTCGGTCAGGCGCTCACCCGGACGCACCTCGCCGGAAAGGATGATTTCCCGAAGCGCGGAAATAACACGGTCTGTCTGAACGGCCATAACAGGTCAAAAATGGTTGCAGAGCCGACAGTTTAACTCAGACCCACCCCCAACAGATTGCATGCAAAAAACTTGATAAAGATCAAAATTGCATGCAATAATAAATTTAAATACTAATTATTTGATCAAAAACAGGGTTTTGATCTGTTTTTGCATGCAAGACACTGCAGGAGACACTATGAAGCTAGCCCGCTTCTCGCATCGGGAAACCATTCGCTGGGGCTTGGTCAACCAGGACAGCATCATTGCGCTGGACACCCTCTGGCCCACGCTGGCCCAGGGCTTGGCACAGACACCCACGGAGCTGCGCGCCGCTGCTGAGCAAAACCGTCAGCACGCATTGCATGCAAACGAAGTGCAATGGCTGCCCCCTGCCGAGCCCTGTAGCAAAATTCTGTGCGTGGGGCTGAACTACGGCCGTCACGCACTGGAAGGCGGGCGCGACCTGCCCTCCCACCCGTCCCTGTTTCTGCGTCATCTGGACTCCTTTGTAGGACACGAGCAAAACATCATCCGGCCGGCCTGTTCCACGCAGTTCGACTTTGAAGGCGAGCTGGCCGTGGTCATCGGCCAGGGCGGCCGCCACATCCCTGCCGACAAGGCAATGGGTCATGTAGCCGGCTACACCTGCATGGGCGAGAACTCCGTGCGCGACTTCCAAAAGCACACCGCCCAGGTCACTGCCGGCAAGAATTTCGACCGCAGCGGATCATTAGGCCCCTGGATCGTCACCGCCGACCAAGCCGGTGCCCCCGAAGCCATGACGCTGCAGACGCGCCTGAACGGTGCCGTCATGCAATCGGCTCCCGTATCCGACCTGATTTTTTCCATCCCGACACTGATCGCCTACATCAGCACCTTCACCACGCTGCGCGCGGGCGACATCATCGCCACCGGCACGCCCGAAGGCATAGGCCTGCGCCGCAGCCCGCCGCTGTTCATGAAAGCGGGCGACGTGCTGGAAATCGACATCTCCGGCCTGGGCGTGCTGCGCTCGACCGTGGCCGACGAAACAATCTCTTAATTCAAGGAATCTCCATGCAGCAAGATGGCGTTCTCTACCTGACCGAGCGCGATGTGGTGTCCGTGCTGGATATGCCCGCCGCAATCAACGCGCTGGCCGACATGCTGGCCGCGCAAGGCCGTCAAACCGTCAAGAACGTACCCAAGGCGCTGGGCACCTGGGGCGACGGCTGCTCGATGCACGCGCTCGGTTCGGTCATGACCGACGGCGGTCAGTGCGGCTTCAAGACCTGGGTACATACCCCGCGCGGCGGCGGCTCCATGTTCAGCCTGTTCGATGCCGACACTGGTCGCCTGCAGGCCCTGATCGAAGCCCGCGCACTGGGCATGATGCGCACCGCCGCCATTAGCGGCGTGGCGACCCGCGCCCTGGCCCCCCGCGACACCCGTATCGCCGCCCTGATCGGCACCGGCCCCCAGGCCGTGACCCAACTGGCGGCCCTGGCGGCCGTGCAGGAACTGGACGAAGTACGCGTCTACAGCCCAACCGCCGAAAAACGCGCTGCGTTTGTCGCCAAGCTGGCCCCCCGCTACAGCTTTGCGCTGCGCGACTGCGCCAGCCTGGAAGCGGCGATGGACGGTGCCGGCATCGTCACCAGCATTACCCGCGCGACCGATCCGTTCATTACGCCGGCCCTGATGCAGTCCTGCCAGCACATCAATGCGGTGGGTGCCATCCTGCCCGCCAAGGCCGAACTGGAGCAGGCCGTGGTGCAATCCGCCGACCTGATCGTGGTCGATGACAAGGACAACGCCCTGCGCGGATCACGCGAACTGCGCGAGCGCCTGGGCACCGATGCCGCTGGCTGGAATCAGGTGTCTTCCCTGAGCGAGCGCCTGGCCCAGAACCTGGGCCGCCCCGAAAACGCGCGTCTGACGCTGTTCAAGGGCATGGGCATGGGCCTGTCGGATCTGGCCATGGCCACCACCGTGTATCAAGGCGCGCTCGAGCGCGGACTGGGCATCGCCCTGCCCGCCCAGACACGCCAGAACCTGCTTCTCGATTAAATACAGTGCGGCCGACACGGCCCAGAGGAACTCTCATGGAAAAAACAACTAGCCCCTTCGTGGATGTCAGCGGTGCCGCCCCCCGCGAACAGAACATGTGGCCATCCATCGTGATCCCCAAGGAATCGATTGACCTGGAGATCGCCCGTCTGCAGGACATCGCCCGCCCCGACAATGGCCGCCGCGCCAGCATGATCGTGCATCCGCAATCCCGGCAACCCGGCCTGGGCCTGTCGCCCGGCATCGACGTGACCATCAACGTCCTGAACCCGGGCGAGCGCACGTTCAACCTGCGCAAAAACTCCAATATGGTCGAGATCTGTATCTCGGGCAGCGGCGTGGCCGTCTGTGACGGCGCGCAGACCCGCGTGGGCAAGTTCGATGTGTGGAACACGCCTTCCATGGCCGTACACAGCTATTACAACGACACCCAGACCCCCTGGGTGCGCCTGTCCTACTCCAACGCCCCTTTGCTGGAAAAGCTGGAAATCCACTACGTGGAAGAATTCGAGGGCGACATCCCGCCCGCAGACGCCGGCACCACGGCCGCCGCCACAGCGGGCAGCTCGGACGGCCCGCGCGCCCGCGACCTGGCCCTGCGCGAGCAGATCACCGACAACGGTGCCTGGCTGCTGGGCTACGAATGGCTGATCGACATTGATGTGATCGAATCCAAGTCCTTGCACTGGCCCTGGGAAAAAGTGTCCCAGTACCTACCCAGCGTAGAGGACATCGACCGCGGCTACAACGGCCGCCGCCTGTTCGTGCTGTACAACCCGGCCACCGAGCGCCGCATCGGCACCACGCACAGTTTTTTTGCGACCATTTCCAGTTCGCCACCCAACAATCACCACATTCCGCACCGCCACAGCTCGGCCGCCATGAACTACTACCTGCGCGGCAACGGCTACAGCAAGGTCAACGGCGAACGCCTGGAATGGAAGGAAGGCGACCTGATTCTGTCCGCTCCCGGCTGGGCCATGCACTCGCACCACTCCGGCGACCAGACCACCTCCGCCTTGACCATACAGGATCACCCATTGCAAATCGCCATGGAATCGCTGATCTGGCAGGAACGCATCAAGGAACCGATTCTGACGCTGGGCCGCCAGGCCGGCTTTGAAAGCAATCGCGCCCAGTTTGTCGCGGCCAAATAAGCCGCCTACGCTTCACAGGATTATCGATATGACCACAGTTTTGGATTCCATCGCGCTGCGCATGCAGATCCGCGACTTCTACGACGACTACGCCAACACCCTGGACGATGTCGATCTGGAGGGCTGGGTGGACTACTTCACCGAGGACTGCCACTACCGCGTGATCTCGCAGGAAAACGTCAAGGCCGGGCTGCCCCTGGGCCTGATCTATTGCATGAACAAGAACATGCTGCGCGACCGCGTCACCGCCCTGCGCGAAACCACCATGTTCGAGCCACGCACGCTGCGCCACTTCATCAGCGGCGTGCGCATCAACCGTATCGAAGACGGCCTGATCCATGCCCAGGCCAACTTCATGATCACCGAAGCGCTGTCCGACCAGGAACCCACCGTGAATCTGGTGGGCCAGTACCAGGACATCCTGGAGCAGACCGAAGACGGCTTTCTGCTGCGCCGCCGCGACTGCGTGTACGACAACTACCGCATCCGCAATTCGCTGATCATCCCCGTCTGACGCCCGGCAAGGAGAAAACAATGAGCTGTAATCACACTGAACAAGCGCCGCGCGTGGTCGAGGCCCCCATCGTCATCAACCGCCGCTGGCCCGAAGAAGGCTTCACGCGCATCCCGGCCTGGGTCTATACCGATCCGGCTGTCTATAAAAAAGAAATGGATGTGTTCTTTGCCGGCGACACCTGGAACTACGTCGGCCTGGAATGCGAAGCGCCCGAGGTGGGCAGCTTCAAGCGCCAGTGGATCGGCGACCGCCCCGTCGTGATGGTGCGCAACGAGGACAACCAGATTAACGTCATCGAAAACCGCTGCGCCCACAAAGGCGCGCAGATCTGTTGGGAAAACACCGGCAAAGTCAGCGACTTTACCTGCCCCTACCACCAGTGGAACTACGACCTGAACGGCAACCTGCAAGGCGTGCCTTTCCGTCGCGGCGCATTGGGCAAGGGTGGCATGCCCAAGGACTTCGATCCCAAGAAATGGGGCATCAAGCGCCTGCGCACGGTCAACCGGGGCGGCTCCATCTGGGCCACCTTCTCCGAGAGTGCGCCTAGTTTCGAGGAATACTGCGGCCCGGACGTGCTGGCCGAAATCGACCACATGCTGCCCGGCAAAAAGCTGACGCTGCTGGGCTACAGCCGCCAGTTGATCCCCAGCAACTGGAAGATGTACCTGGAAAACCTGAAAGATCCCTATCACGCCACGCTGCTGCACACTTTCTACATTACCTTTGGCCTGTGGCGCGCGGACTCCAAGTCCGAGTGCATCCCTACCGGCGGCGGTGCCCACAGCGTGATGGTGTCGCACAACGAAGGCAAGAAAAAATCCGAAGCCACGGCGGAAATGGAACGCTTTCGCGATGACCTGCGCATTCTGGACGCGGAAACCGTCACGCCGCGCAAGGAATTTAACGAAGGCCGCGTGGGTGGTGCCTGGGTATTTCCGGCCGCGCAGTTCGGCATCCAGGCCAACTCGCTCAAGACACGTCACGTGATTCCACGCGGCCCGAATGCGCACGAACTGGTCTTTACCTACTACGGTTACGAGGACGACGACGAGGAAATGACCCGCCTGCGTCTGAAGCACGCCAATCTGCTCGGCCCGGCCGGTTTCGTGTCCATGGACGACAGCGAAATGCTCAAGCAGGTACACACCGGTATTTCCGGCTACCCGGACAGCGTCAGCGTGGTGGAGATGGGCGGACGCGATACCGAGCCGACCGACTATATGGTCAGCGAAGTGCTGATCCGCGCTTTCTACAAATACTACCGCGAGGCAATGGGACTATGACAAGCGAACAGACCTGGACCCTGGCCGCCCAGACCGGCGACATTTCCCCCGACACCAATACCCTGCGTGTGGTGGTGGACGGCGAAGCGGTATGCCTGTATCAATTAGAGGACGGCTCCATCCACGCCACGCAGGACCGCTGCACGCATGGCAACGCCAGCCTGGCCGATGGTTATATCGAGGACGGCCTGATCGAATGCCCCCTGCACCAGGGCTGCTTCGATATCCGCACCGGCAAGGCGCGCACCGCGCCCTGCACCGTGGATCTGAAAACCTATGCCATCCGCATCGACGGCGAGGCCATCTACATCGCCGGAGACGCCGCATGAGCACGGTGCTGATCCTGGGCGCGGGTCAGGCAGGCGGCTGGGCCGCCCGCACCCTGCGCGACCAGGGTTTTGCAGGCCGCATCGTGCTGGTGGGCCAGGAAAGCCACGCGCCTTACGAGCGCCCGCCCCTGTCCAAGGACATTTTGCAGGGCCAGGGCACGAGCGTGGCCGAACTGACCTTGCTGGACGCGGCGACCATGCAGGCGCTCAATATCGAAGCCCTGCTGGGCCGCTGCGCCCTGCGCATAGACCGCGAACGCAAAACCGTAACACTGGACGACGGCAGCGAACTGGCCTACGACCATCTGGTTCTGGCCACCGGCGGGCGTGCCCGCCAATTGCTGCCCGAACTGGCGCAGCACCCGCGCATGTTCACCTTGCGCACGCTGGACGACGCCCTGCGTCTGAAAGAGTCCCTGTCCCAGCCCAGCCATCTGCTGATTATCGGCGGCGGCTGGATCGGACTGGAAGTGGCCGCGACGGCTCGCCAGCTGGGGCATGAAGTGACCGTACTGGAAGCGGCCCCGCGCCTGTGCCAACGCAGCGTCTGCGCCGCCATGTCGGACGAACTGGCCACCGTACACACAGAACAAGGCGTGGATCTGCGCCTGGGCACGACGGCCGCTCAGGTACAGCCCGAGGCAGCAGGTTTCGTGGCGACCTTGTCCGACGGCTCCACGTTGACCTGCACCCACATCGTCATGGCCGCCGGACTGCTGGCCAACGACGAATTGGCCGAGCAGGCCGGCTTGCCCTGCCGACAAGGCGTGATCGTAGACGAACAGTGCCGCAGTGCCGACCCACACATCTACGCCGCCGGCGATGTGGCCTTGCGTCCGGCTGACGGAGTGCGCCCCGCCTTGCGCCTGGAGTCCTGGCAGAACGCTCAGGATCAAGGCATGGCCGTGGCGCAAGCCATCCTGGGTCAGCAAGTACATTACCTGCCCACGCCGCTGGTGTGGTCGCAGCAATACGACCGCTTCATCCAGATCTGTGGCCATGTCGATCAAGCCCAGGACACCGTACTGCGTTCTGTGAAGCAAGGCGGCAGCCTGCGCTTTTATCTGGACGCGCAAGGTGCCTTGCAAGGGGTGGTCGGCATCAATGCAGGCCGGGACTGGCGCGCCGCCCGCGCGCTGGTGGAACGTCGTGAAAAAGCTGATCCACGCGCGCTGGCCGACCCCGCCATCGCCCTGAACAAACTGCCCCAGGCACTGGCCTGACAAGGAATATGGCCATGAATCATCACGCCGCCTACACCGCCTGTCTGCAACTGGCCAGCCGCTTTTACCTGAGCCTGGACAGCTCGGACATACCAGGCCTGCTGGCCTGCGTAACCGAAGCCACCGTCTGGCATCGCCAGGGGCAGGCCCTGCAAGGTCCGAACGCCATTGCACAGGCACTGGCCGGCCGCAAGGCCGAGCGCATCACCAGTCACCAGATCAGCAATTTTGATCTGCATACCAAAACGGACGACGAAGCCGTGGCGCATTACTACGTAACGGTCTACGACAACCAGGGGCCGGAGGGCACCCTGCAGCTCAAGACCATTTTGCGCAGCCAAGACCATTTCCACCGCGTGAACGGCCAATGGTCACTGCTGGCCAAGCGCAGTCAAAAGCATCTCTAACGCAGTACTTTTATCATCCAAAAAGGGGGAGCAGCAGACATGCTCACACATAAAATGATCAAGACCAGCATCAGCCTGGCGTTGACCGCCGTATTGGGGACAGGCCTGGCCGCAAGCGGCGCAGCGCACGCCGCCGACTATCCGGAGCGCGCCATTACCGTCATCGTGCCCTTCCCGGCCGGCGGCGGCGGCGATACACTCGCCCGCATCGCCACCGACGCCATTGGCCGCCAGTTGGGCCAGACCATGATTGTGGAAAATCGTCCCGGCGCGGGCGGCAACATCGGCACATCCCAAGTGGCCCGCGCCAAGCCCGACGGCTACACGCTGGGCTACGGCACCAACGGCACCGGTGCCATCAACCACTGGCTGTACTCCAATCCCGGCTACTCGAACGACGATCTGGAACCCATTTCCCGCCTGACCACGATTGCCGCCGCCATGGTGGTCAATCCCGACAGCCAATACAAAACCGTGCAGGAACTGATCGCCTTCGGCAAGGCCAACCCCGACAGCCTGACCTGTGGCTCGGCCGGCAACGGCACGACCTCGCACCTGGCCTGTGAACTGTTCAAGCAAATGACGGGCGTCAAGATCCTGCACATTCCCTACAAGGGCGGTGCTGCTGCCATGACGGACTTGCTGGGCGGACGCGTGGACCTGCTGATCGATGTCATGCCCAATCTGTCCGGACAGATCGCCGCCGGCAAGCTGCGTCCCCTGGCCGTCACCATGACCAAGCGCCTGGACTCGCACCCCGACATCCCCACCATGCAAGAAGCCGGCGTGCCGGGTTATGACTTCTTTGCCTGGGATGCCATCTGGGCACCCAAGGGCACGCCGCCCCAGGCCCTGGACCGTCTGAACGAAGCCGTGCGTAAAGCCATGAGCGATCCCAAGACCGTGGAAATCCTGAAAGCCCGTGGTGCCGACACCGCCCCTACCAGCCGCGAGGAGCTGGCCGCTTTCGTCAAAGAGGAATACACCCGTCTGGGCGAAGTCGTGAAAAAATCCGGCGCACGCGTGGACTGATGACACCTGCACCCGGCTCCCCGCCGGGTCAGTCTGCCGGCACCCAGCATGGGTGCCGGTTTTTTTTGCCCCTTCAGCACCGAACAGACTGCTCCCTTCTAAACCAAGCAAGGATTACAATCGCCTGGCGTGCGGCCCATGGGGACCGCAGCCCACCTGCTTCCGTCATGTCCCCCAAAGACCTACGCGATCTATTCCTGCTGGCTGCCATCTGGGGCAGTTCGTTCTTGTTCACGCTCAAGGCGGTACCTGCCTTCGGCCCGTTTCCACTGACGGTCGTGCGCGTGGGGGCCAGTGCCCTGGCCTTGATGACATACCTGTTTCTGACTGGCCGCCTGCACATCGTCGTGCAACACTGGAAACCCATTTGCGGGCTGGGCATCCTGAACGCCGCCATTCCTTTTTCCCTGTACGCCTATGCCGCCCTGCGGCTCGAATCGGGCCTGCTGGCTGTGCTCAATGCAATGGCACCGCTGTTCGGGGCGCTGGTGGCGCGCATGTGGTTGAAAGAGCGCCTGTCCTCCACCCGCATCCTGGGTTTGTGTGTCGGCTTTCTGGGCATTCTGATCCTGGTATACGACAAACTGTCTTTTACCCAAGGCGCGCAAGGCTGGGCCGTGCTGGCTTCGGTCGCTGCCACCGTTTTCTACGGCATCGCCACCAATTACACAGCCCGTTTTCTGCGCGGCGTCCAACCCCAGGCCGTCGCGGCGGGCAGCCTGGCTTTTGCCGCCCTGGCACTATTGCCCCTGGCCCTGATCTGGTGGCCGCAGCAGGCTCCATCCCTGGGCGCATGGGGCGCTGCCTTGTCCCTTTCCTTGCTGTGTACCGCCGTCGCCTACCTGATTTTCTATCGTCTGCT